>Ga0070683_100004081_pt1 | contig 11970 bp, 11 predicted proteins | sample KBSC713LmetaG_FD_64662 | JGI IMG/M metagenome (GOLD analysis project Ga0070683, IMG submission 64662) | Corn rhizosphere microbial communities from Kellogg Biological Station, Michigan, USA - KBS C7.1-3L metaG | ecosystem: Host-associated > Plants > Roots > Rhizosphere ...
CCTACAACTTCGCCCAGGCGATCAAGAAGCAGCCGATCGTCTGCGGCGAGGTCCCCGGCTTCGTCGTCAACCGCATCCTGATGGCGACGATGGGGGAGATCTGGCGCGCCCAGGAGGAGAGAGGGCTGTCGCTGAAGGCGATCGACGAGGCGATCGCGGGCGCCCAGCTGGCGCCGATGGGCCCGTTCTTCCTCACCGACCTGCTCGGGCTCGACACCGTCCTCCACGTCGCCGAGCACCTGAGCGAGTCCTACGGCGAGCACTTCTACGTCCACAAGGGCCTGCAGGGTCTCGTCGGCGAAGGAAAGCTCGGTGCCAAGACCGGCGGCGAGGGCTTCTTCAAGGACGGGGAGCAGAACGTGCCGGGCGACAATCAGCCCGACGCCGAGGAGCTGGTGGCGATGTTCTCCAGCCGCGCCCTGATCGAGGCCTGCCTGCTGGTCGAGGAGGGCGTTTGCTCTGTCCGCGACATCGACCTCGGGATGATGGCCGGGGCCGGGCTCGACCCGCGCAAAGGCCTGCTGCCGCCATTCTGGAAAGCCGACGTCACCGGGCTCGACAAGGCGCTGGAGACGATGGAGAACCTGGAGGAGCGCTACGGCGAGCGCTTCGCGCCGCCGATCACCCTCAAGCGCCTGGTCGCCCAGGGCCGCCACGGCCTCTCGACCGGCCAGGGCTTCTACCCCTACCCGCAGGCCGACGAGGGCGAGCAGGCCGAGACGGTCAAGCTCGAGACCCGCGGCGACGTCACGATCGCCTGGCTCGCCAACCTGCCGATGAACTCGCTCTCGCCGCAGGTGATCGCCGACCTGGAGACGGTCTGGAACCGAGTCAAGGACGGCGGCGAGGTCGGGGCGATGGTGATCGCCTCCTCGGTCCCGGTCGTCTTCTCGGCCGGCGCCGACATCAAGGCCTTCACGACGCTGGACGAGGCGAGCGGGGCCGACCTGATCAACCGCGCCCACGCGCTCTTCCGCGACTTCGGCAAGGCTCGGGTGACGACGATCGCCGCCGTCAACTCGATCGCCTTCGGGGGCGGCTGCGAGCTGGCGATGGCCTGCGACGTGCGGATCGCCGCCGAGGCGGCCGTCTTCGGCCAGCCCGAGGTGAAGCTGGGGATCGTCCCCGGCTTCGGCGGCACCCAGCGGCTGCCCCGCCTGGTCGGCCCCAACAAGGCGCTGGAGCTAAACCTGATCGGCGACGCGATCCTTTCCGAGGAGGCGCTGGAGCTTGGCCTCGTCAACCGGGTCGTCCCCGACCACGAGCTGTTCGAGACGGCGCTGATGTGGGGCCGCAAGCTGGCCGCGCAGGCCCCGGTCGCGGTCGAGCAGATCAAGACCGTCTCCCACCAGGGCGACATCGATGCCGGCATCGAGGCCGAGAAGGTCGGCTTCGCCGCCGCCTTCGGCAGCGAGGACGCCAAGGAGGGCATCAGCGCCTTCCTTGGGAAGCGCACCCCGAAGTGGAGCGGCAGGTAGCCGAGGCTCACCGCCGACGGGACGAAACCCCTCCATATAGGGGTACTTTCGTCCCGTCGGCAGAGGTTTCGCGGCTGGCGGAGCTGCTCGAGGCAGCTTCGTCGGCCGTGGTGCTTACCGGCGCCGGCGTTTCGGTTCCTTCGGGGATCCCGGACTTCCGCACGCCGGGGACGGGACTGTGGGCAAAGGTCGACCCGATGGAGGTCGCCCACATCGACGTCTTCGAGCATGAGCCGGAGCGCTTCTGGTCCTACTACCGGCCGCGCTTCCAGTCGCTGGGGGACAAAAAACCGAACCCGGCGCACGCGGCGCTGGCCGAGCTGGGGCGGCGGGGCCTGATCGAGGGCGTGATCACGCAGAACATCGATCGCCTGCACCGGACGGCGGGCTCGGAGAACGTGGTCGAGGTCCACGGCTCGATCGAGACCTCCTCCTGCACCGCCTGCGCAGCATCGTTCGGCCTCGACGAGGTCGAAGGGCTCTTCGACGCTCGCGGCGTCGCCGTCTGCGCCGCCTGCGGCGGGCCGGTCAAACCCGACGTCGTCCTCTTCGGCGAGATGCTGCCGGTGGAGGCGATCGAGCGGGCCACCGCGCTGGCCGAGGCGGCCGACCTGATGCTCTGCGTCGGCTCCTCTCTGGCGGTCCATCCGGTCGCCGGGCTGCCGCAGCTGACGCTCGACGGGGGCGGCCGGCTGGCGATCGTGACCAAGGGCGAGACGCCCTACGACGCCGTGGCCGAGATCAGGCTGGGCGGCGAGGTCGACGAGGAGCTGACTGCTCTCCTCGAGGCGCTCGGCTGAGCGCCCGCAGCGCTACTGGAACCTGACGCCCTGGGCCCGGCAGTCGCCGACGATGGTTTCGGCGCGGGCGCCGTCGAACCCCGCCGCCCGGGCGCAGACCTCGACCGCCTCCTGACCGCAGGCGCTGATGGTTTCGGCGCCGACGATGCCGGCGACCTCGGAGCGAATGCAGCCCCTGGGCGGCCCAGGGTTGCTGTCGCCGATGGTGAAGAGGACCACCGCCAGCATCGCGGCGAGGGTCACGGCCAGTGCCGCGACGGCGGCCTTCCGCTCGCGGGCGCTGAGCTTGTAGAGCGGGGTGGTCTGGCGCTCGTACTGACCTTCCAGTGGCATCGCGCAGCCACGATAGCGCCCCGCGGGAGCCGGACTTTCGCCATCCGGGCGAACTCTCAGAGGCGATCTTTGGACAGTTGTACCTATCGACCGGAGGCCCTTGGCGGCAGGGTGGTCCGAGTCCATCGGCAAAGAAAGGAAGCGCCAGTTCAATGGAATACCTGAGCGAAGGGGCCAACTCCTGGCAGCTCACGGCCGCCACTTTGGTGGGGCTGATGAGCATCCCCGGATTGGTCGTTCTCTACGGCGGCGTCATGCAGAAACGCTGGTCGGTCAACTCGATGATGATGGCGTTCGTCGCCTTCGCGATAGTGCTGGTCCTCTGGGTGCTGGTCGGCTTCAAGATGGCCTTCGGCGACCCGATGCACGTCTTCGGCGCCACCAGCGGCTTCCTCGGAAACATGTGGGGCAAGCCCGGCTCGATCCTCAACAGCCACAGCCTGCTCGAACAGGCCCGGATCGGCGACCTGCCCGAAGAAGAATTCCTCTTCCCGATGTCGACCCTGGCCTACTTCCAGATCGTCTTCGCGGCGATCACGCCGCTGCTGATGCTCGGATCGGTGCTGGGCCGCTTCAACTTCAAGGCCTGGATTCCCTTCGTCGCCCTCTGGACCCTGCTCGTCTACACGGTCAACGCCTTCCTGATCTGGGGCGGCGGTTTCCTCGCCCAGCAGGGCGCGATCGACTACTCCGGCGGCTACGTGATCCACCTCGCCGCCGGCGTCTCCGGGTTCGTCGCCGCCGCCGTGATCGGGCCGCGCCTCCAGCGCGACCGCGAGGTCGACGCCCCCAACAACCTGGCGATGGTCGCGATCGGAGCCGGGCTGCTGTGGATGGGCTGGAACGGGTTCAACGGCGGCGACTGGTACAACGCCGGCGAATTCGCCTCCGCCTCCCTGCTCAACACCAACATCTGCGTCGCCGTCGCCTTCCTCGTCTGGGTGGGAATGGACTACCTGACGGGGCGCAAGCCGAGCCTGATCGGCAGCGTCAACGGGATGATCGTTGGCCTCGTCGCGATCACCCCGGGCGCCGGCTTCGTCAACGGCTGGGCCGCGATCGCGATCGGCGTCGTCGCCTCGATCATCGTCTACCTGGCGCTCAACTACCTCAGCCGCGTGCGTCCCTTCCGCAACGTAGACGACACCCTCGGCGTCGTCTACACGCACGGTTTCGCCGGCGTCGCCGGCGGTCTCCTCGTCGGCATCTTCGCCAACAACGCGATGGCCGGCGAACACGAAGGCCTGATCTCCGGCGGCGGGCTGCACCTGCTCTGGGTGCAGGCCTACACGGCGGCCTGGGTGATCGCGTTCTCGGCGATCGGGACGTTCATCCTCCTCAAGCTCGTCGGCCTCGTGGTGCCGCTGCGGATGACCGAGGAGGACATGGAGACCGGCGACATCGCCGTCCACGGGCACGAGGTGTACCCGTCGGACGTCCCCTCGCTCGGTTATCCGGACGGTGTCCCCGCGGGTCAGCCGACGAGCCGGCCGGCGCCGGCCGGAGGCACCGCCTAGCGAGCCGATGCCAACCGCAGACCGGGACCGCCCTCCTCCCCCAGGGCGCGGTCCCGGTCTGCCAACCTGGCCCGACACCTGTTCGAACGGAGGCAGCCCCTATGGCACTGAAGATCATCGTTTCCTACGACGACACCGACAACGACCGCGACGCGCTGGCGCTCGGCCGCCTGCTCGCCTCCTCGGGCGCCGAGCTCTCGCTCGCCTACGTGCGTCACTCCTTCGGCGAATCGCTGGAGCAGGAGCAGGCGGAGCAGCTGCTGGCGCGCGGCGCCGCCTCGCTCGGCAAGCCGGAGATGCCGAAGCACGTCGTCGTCAACCCCGCGACCAGCGTCGGCCTCACCGAACTGGCCGAGCAGGAGCAGGCCGACGTGATCGTCTTCGGCTCCGAATACCGCACCGCCGCCGGCCTGGTCAAGCCGGGAATCGCGGCGCACAAACTGCTCCTCGGCGGCCCCTCGGCGATCGCCGTGGCACCGGCCGGGTTCCAGTCGAGTCCGGCGCCGAGCATCGAAGTCGTCGGGGTCATCGACGAGGGCGACCCCGCCGCCCGCGGCACCGCCAACAGCCTCGCCGGGGCGCTCGGCGCCGAGATCGTCGACCACGGCTCGCGGCGGATCGACCTGCTTGTGGTGGGATCGCGCCCGGAGGCGCCCGACGGCAAAGTCGTCCTCAGCGCCCAAAGCGACTACGCGGTCGAGGCCGCCAACTACCCGGTGCTGGTGATCCCCCGCGGGGTCGCGATCGACTTCGGCTCTACGGCTGCTGCCGCCGCTGGATGACGACGATCACGGCCGCGATCTCCGGGTCGCGGCCGTCGATGCGCTCGCCGAGGCTCGCGAGGTCGACGCTGCGCGCCCCGGGGGTCGAGGCGAGCTCAGCCACGGTCTGCACGGCGGAGTCGGTTTCGATCACCAGGGCGGTCGGGCCCGGCGCCGCGCCCCGCGCCTCCTGGGCAGCTCCGAGGATTCGCGCGGTGACGTCTTCGGAGGCTCGCTCAGCGTTGGCCCAGCCCTGTCCGAAAGAGAGCTCGGGGTTGCTCAGATGCGGTCCCTCGAGCACCCGCAGCTCGCTCTCTTCGGGGTCCCACTTGCGGTCGCCGAGCTCGAAGGAGCGTTGCGCCAGCCAGGGCTCGAGCACGGACCCCTGCACCTCCTCGGCGCCGAGGTTGAAGGCGCGGGCACGCTGCAGCCCGGAGCTGACCTCGACGTGGAAGGGCATGGGCGGACGCTAACGGTTTCCGCCAGCGGCTAGCTGGGATGATCTCGGCGATGCCGCCCCGATTGCCCGACGCCGTCGTCTTCGACAACGACGGCCTCCTGCTCGATACCGAGTCGGTCTGGACCAGGGCCGAGGAAGACCTCTTCGAGCGCCGCGGGCTCGAGTTCACCCCGGCCGACAAGCGCGAGCTGGTCGGCACCTCGGCGGCGATCGCCGGGGCGATCCTCGAGCGCCGCCTCGGTGAGCCGGGTCGCGCCGAGGAGCTGATCGAGGAGCTGAACGCGCTTGTCGTCGCCGAGCTCGAGCGTGGGGTGGAGGCGATGGTCGGCGCCCGCGAGCTGCTCGAGCGCCTTCGCCGGCAGGGGGTCCCGATCGGCCTCGTCTCCAACTCGCCGCTGCGCTTCGTCTGGCGCTCGATCGAGATCGCTGGCTTCGAGCGGCTCTTCGACGTCGTCCTCAGCGCCCACGAGGTGGCGGCGCCGAAGCCGGCGCCGGACCCCTACCTGGAGGCGTGCCGGCGCCTGGGGGTGGAGCCGGGGCCCTCGGTGATCGCCCTCGAGGACTCTCCGACCGGCGTCGCGGCCGCCCGAGCAGCCGGGCTGACGGTGATCGGAGTTCCCTCGGTCGAGGGGATCGAGCTGGACGAGGCGCATCACCTTGCCGAGACGCTGCTGGACGGGATCGTCGCCCGCCAGCTCAATGTCTGAAGCTCGACTTTAGGGTTAGCCTTGAAGGATGCGCCGGCGGCGGAGTACGCGCTCGGAGATCTCGAGCAGCTCCTCTACCTGCAGCCGGCGCTCTCGCCCCAGCTCACCCTCGATGGCCTCGTTTGCGGCCTCGCCCGCCTCGCCGCGGCGGGCCTCGAGCGTTCCCATGTCCTCTTCGTGACCGGGGTCGCCGAGCGCCCCCCTCAGCTCCGCCAGCAGCGCCTCGAGGCCGACCCGCAGCTGCAGCGCCGCCTCGCGCTCGCGGCCGGCGTCGAGATCGGCGCGAGCGCGCAGGAGCAGGGTCTCGCAGGCGTCGGAGCGCTCACGGCCGCCGAGGATCGCCGCCACCCGTTCCTGCGGTCGCAGCTCCTCCTCGCGTCGGCGCCGCGAGGAGCGGGGGCCGGCGTCCACCTCGCGGGCGTCGCGGAAGCGGCCCGCGGCAGTCTCCTCGCCGCTGCCGAAGCCGATCAGGACCCGCTCGGCTCCCTCGGCCGACAGGCTCTGGCGGGAGTGGGGGTCGGCGCTGGCCAGCGCCTGGGCGTGGAGGGCGTGGTTCAGCAGCTCCAGGGCTTCGTCGACGAGAACCTCGATCGTGTCCTCGGCCTCGAGCGCCTCCTGCAGCCAGCGCGCCGCCGCCTCCTCGCTCCCAAAGCGGGCGAAGGCGCGGATCGCCGTCACCCGCGTCAGCGTCAGCGGGGCCGCCTCCGGCTCGGGCCTGCGCGGCTTGCGGCGCCTGCGGCCGCCCGCCGCCGGGGCTCCGACCTTCTGCAGGACGAGGACGCTCTCGGCGCCCCCGGCGTCGAGGCCGCGCACCAGGTAGCGCCCCTCGGCCAGCGGCAGCGCCCCCGCGAACTCGAGTTGGACGAACCCGAACAGGGTCAGTCGCCGCCGCCGGCGGCGAGGCCGCCGTTGGTGGTGTCAGGCACCGCGTACTTCGAGGGATGGACCGGCACGTCGGGGTTTTCGATTTCGCCGAGCCGGTTGATTAGGCGGTTCCACTGGTCCGGTTTCAGCAGAGCCGCGAACCTGGCTTCGCCAGCGGTTGCGGTCGGGCGGTAGCCGACGTGGACGTGGTCGTAGTGGTCGGGCAGGGCGAAACTGGTTTCGCCGGGCAGGTCCTCGAGCGAGATCACCTGGTGCGGGTGCATCGTCCCCTGCAGGCGCAGGACTTCGTGGATCAGTTCGTCGGTCGGCGTCCCGGGGCCCTGGTGGCCGGTGACGGGAACGCCGTTGATCACGGCGATGTCGACTGCCGTCCCGGTGGTGTGCTCGGAGACGTTGCCGCTGCTGGTGAGGTAGCTGTGGCCGCACTCCAGCGAGGTGATCGTCAGCTTGTACCCCCGCGTGCTCAGGTACTCGAGCATCGCCAGGATGCGGCGGTCGATGCGGCCGCTGGCGATGTCTTCGCGGCCGCATTCGTAGATGTCGAGGTTTTCGTCGGCGAGGACCCGCTTGACCAGCGCTTCCTTGGAGAGCAGGAGGACGCCGGCGCCGCTCAGCCTCGCGAACGGGTTCTTGCCCTTGGCGCGGTAGATCGCGGTCGCCTCGAGCAGCTTCCAGCCGTCGAGGATCGGCTTCGGGTCGATCCGCGGCGCGCCTTTGCCGGCCGGGCGGATCGAGAAGTTGATGTGGGGGTCGATCCCTTCGCCGCCGACGGCGACCCGGGCGAGGACGGTGCCGGCGATCACCTTCGAGCCGACCTTGAGCGAGCCGTTGCCACCGGCGGCGACGGCGGCTTCGACCGCGTCGCTGGCGGTGTTCTTCCCGTTGCCGGTGCGCTCGGGGTAGGCCCGCAGTCGCGGCCGCAGGTTCTGGCTTTCGACCGGGACCCGCTTCTCCTGGCCGGTCGGCATCACGACCAGGCGGCGATCGCGGACCAGGTTGCCGAGCTCGGCGTAGGTGTAGCGGTTGCCGTAGGTGTCTTCGAGGACGACGAAGTTGCCGAGTCGCTTGGAGCTGCCGAGCTTGCGGATGATCCCGTCGTTGACGGCGACGACCGGGGCGCCCCGCTTGCTGAAGATGTTGATCCCGCGCGGGGTGGGGGAGGAGGAGATGACTTCGGCGGCGTTGCCGTAGTCGGGGCTTTCGCCGTTCTTCAGGGCGACCCGGGCGGCGATGTCGTCGGCGTAGCGGGCGTCGGCGGCGATCGGGAAGTGGGCCCCCTCGGTGAGCCCGGTCAGCGAGCCGACCAGATCGGACGGGAGGCGGCCGTAGGCGCGGGCGTAGAGGAGCACCTCCTGCACGTACCAGTCGGCATGGTTGTAGGCGAAGATCGCCTGGTAGAGGTCCTTGTTGCCGCCGGCCAGCTTCAGGTAGTGGGCCGCGGCGCAGATCGCGTCGACCGGGTTGTAGGGGTCTTTCTTGCCGTCGCCGTTGGCGTCGAGGCCGAACTGTTCCCAGCTCGCGGGCAGGAACTGCATCCAGCCGACGGCGCCGGCGCTGGAGACGTTGAGGTTGGTGCCGAAGGCGGTCTCGATTTTGTTGATCGAGGCGAGCACCTCCCAGGGGATCCCGTATTCGGTGCCGCAGGCCTGGTAGATCGGCAGCAGGAAGGGGGGGATTTCGAAGCTGTCGATGACGAAGTTGGGGACGCCGATCGGAGCCGGTCCGAAGGGGGCGATCGTCGTCGTCGGATTGGCGGTGGTGGGGGCGCCACCGGGGCTGTACTGGGAGCCGCCGTCGGGGCCGCTCGGAGCCGGCTGGTCGCCGCCGCCGTTGGCGCTCGGCGCGGTGATCGCGCCGTTGGTGCTGCCGCCGGCTGGGTTGTCGAGGCCGTCGTTCGACTTGACGTTGCCGCCACCATCCCCGCCGCCGATGGTGCTGCCGTGCTTGATGCCGCCCGGCTCACCGGCGTTCGGGCTGGAGCTGCCTTCTTCGGGCGCCGGCACGGGCGCCGATTCGGTCGCACCGGATTCGCTCGGCGCCGGGGCACTTGGCGCCTCGTCGGTGTCGGCCGGGGTTTCGCAGTCGGGGTCCGCTTCGTCGACGAGCCCGTCGCCGTCGTCGTCGAGTCCGTTCGCGCAGGCCGGTGCCGCCAGCGAGGGGACGGCCGTGGTCGTGGTGGGGTCGACGGCGGAGCTTTCCGACAGCGGCTCGGCGCCGGCAAAGGCCGAGCCCAGAGCGCTGACCAGCAGGAAGCCGGCGAAAGCGAGGATTAGTGCGAACTTGGTTCTCATCCCGATGCAGCCCTGCCCACGCTCGGATACCCCTCCCTGGGCAAGTCGTTGGAAGCTACCCACTAGTACGGGCGTCCGCAACGCGCGCGGCGCCTCCCAACAAGGCCTTAATCAACGTCTGAAACATCGCTCTGACGGGAGCGTTTCAGCCGAGCCGGATGGGCTCGTTAAGCTGCTGTGACTTGACCTACGAGAATGATGAGCAGGACGGGCTGCGGGCGCGGGCCGAGCAGGCGCTCGGAGAGCTGGCGCAGGCCCTGATCGAGAACCCCACCCTGCACGACGCCGTCACCGCCGCCCTGGGGGCTCGCGAGAAGGCCCTGGAGGCTCAACAGGCGGCGATGAGCGCGCTAAACCTGCCCTCCGCCACCGACGTCGAACGGCTGGAGCGGCGGCTGCGCTCGTTCTCGCAGCGCCTCGAGGACGTCGAGGAGGCGATCGACGACCTCAGCCGGGAACTTGGGGCGATGCGCCGCGACAAGGCAAAGAACGCGCCGAAAAAGGCTGAGGCTAACCCTCAACCTTAGGATGAGAGTGCGGCTGCGACCGCCCTTCCCGCGAGTTTTGCCCGCTCCTTCAGTTCTTCGTCCTCCAGCTGACCCGAATCGCTCTTCTCGGTGACGACGAGAACGGCGGCGGCGGCGACCTGGTGCTCCGTTGCGGCGGCCAGGAGGGCGGCGGTCTGCATGTCGGCCGCCTCGGCGAGGACCGAAGGCAGATCGCGCTCCGTCCTGTAGAGCGTGTCGAGGCTCACCACGGAGGCGACCGCCGCCGCGGGGAGTTGCGCGCGGAGTGCCGCGGTTAGCCCAGGATCGGGCCGAGGCGCTTTTCCGTCCTCATGGGACGCAAAGGCGCCTTGCGCCGCCTGGGCCACGCCCACCACGAGGAGATCGCCGAGCGCTAGATCGCCGAGCGAGGCGCAGGTGCCGATCCGCACTGCCCGCCGCACCCCGAGCTCGGCGAGGTCGGCGAGGACGACGGAAGCGCTGGGGCCACCCATCCCGGTCGCCTGGATCGTCAGCTCCGCTCCATCGGCGGCAACCCCGGTGTAGCCCCAGAGGCCGCGCGCGTGGTTGCTCATCTTCGGTTGCTCCAGCAGCTCCTGGGCCAGCATCAGCGCCCGGCCCGGGTCGCCGACGAGGATCGCGCGCTCGGCGATCGGGGCGGTCGGTTGGAGGCGCGCCGGCATCTGTGCAGTCGAATCTAGTCACCCGGCACGCCCTGGCCCCGCAACCCCGGTTAGCCTCGCCCCATGGCCGATCAGCAGATCTCCCTCTCCGAGGCGGCGCGGCGGTCTGGGGTGCCGGCCTCGACGCTGAAACGGTGGGCGGCGGAAAAGATCGTCCCCGTGCGGCGGGGCCGGTGGACCGCGGCGGCGGCGGCGCAGGCGCGGGTGGTGGCGCGGATGCGGGAACGGGGCTACTCGCTGGAGGACCTGAAGAGCGCCGGCCAGGAGGGGCGGCTCGCCTTCGGTTTCACCGAGGAGCTCTTCTCTGGCTCCGAGGACGCGATCACGATCGCCCAAGCGGCGGCGGAGACGGGGCTGGAGCCGGAGCTGGTCGAGCGGATCCTCGTCATCCTCGGCACCCCGAAGGGCCAGCGCGGGCTGAGCAAGGAGGACCTGGCGGCGCTGCGCCACTGCGCCCGCGTCCTCGCCGCCGGCTTCCCGCTCGTCGCCTTCCTGCAGCTGGTCCGGGTCTACGCGCAGTCGATGCGGCGGATCGCCGACGCCGAGGTGCGGCTCTTCCACCTCTACGTCCACGAGCCGCTGATCCGCGACGCGGTGCCGGAGCTGGAAATGGCGGAGGAGATGGGAGAGCTCGCCGCCGACGTGCTGCCGCTGGCGGCGCCGCTGACCGGATACCTGCACGAGCGCTACCTCGGCTACTTCGTCGAACAGGACGTGGTCGGTCACATGGAGGCCGACTCGGCGATGGACACGGCCGAAATCGAGCTCGGGCACGTCAACGTCACCCTCTGCTTCATCGACCTCACCGGCTTCACCCGCTACACCGAGGAGGAGGGCGACATCGAGGCGCTCGACGTGGTCGAGAACTTCGTCGCCGAGGTCGAAGCGACGCTGCCCAGGGAGGCGACGATCGTGAAGACGATCGGCGATGAGGTGATGGTGGTCTCGCCCGACCCCGCTTCGCTGACCCAGTGGGCGGTCGACCTCCTCTCGCGTTTCCCCCGGCGCCCCCAGCCGCGGGTCGGGATCCACTACGGCGACGCCGTCTACCGCGGCGGCGACTACTTCGGCAGCCAGGTCAACCTCGCCCACCGGATCGTTAACCGGGCGCTGGCCGGCGAGGTCCTGGTCACCGACGCGGTCTGCGCGGCGATCGCCGGCAGCGACCGGATGGAGCTGGAGCCGATCGGCGAAGTGCGGCTGAAGGGGTTCCCGACCCCGACCGAGCTGTTCGTCGTCCGCGCCTCATGAGCGCAGCGGAACTGCTGGAGCGGGTCGAAGCCGGCGGCCTCCTCGCCGGGCCGGAGCCGCTGCTGGCGATGCTCTCCGGGGGTAGGGACTCGGTCTGCCTGCTCGACCTTGCGGTGCGAGCGCGGGGGGCCGGGGAGGTGACGGCCCTGCACGTCAACTACGGCCTGCGCGAGGAGGCCGGCGCAGACGAGCGTCATTGCCAGGAGCTCTGCGGCAGGCTCGGTGTCTCCCTCCAGGTCGAGCGACCGCGCCGCGGCGAGGGTGCCGGCAACCTGCAGGGCTGGGCGCGGAACGAGCG
>Ga0070683_100004083_pt1 | contig 11965 bp, 7 predicted proteins | sample KBSC713LmetaG_FD_64662 | JGI IMG/M metagenome (GOLD analysis project Ga0070683, IMG submission 64662) | Corn rhizosphere microbial communities from Kellogg Biological Station, Michigan, USA - KBS C7.1-3L metaG | ecosystem: Host-associated > Plants > Roots > Rhizosphere ...
CCGGGGTTGACGCCGGTGCCGAGTACCGCCACCTTTGCCTTCCGTGCCAGTTCGTCGACGCGCCTCGCCAGGCGGCGATTGCGAGGCGAAGGATAAGCGAGCTCCTCGGTCGTCGAGACAATCGGCACGCGCGCCTTCAGCAGCGCCTCCAGCTGCGGCATCACGCTCGACAGCGACGACGACGTGCAGTGCACGGCGACGTCCGGCTTGGACGCTTTCGCGGCTTTCCGCAGATCGTCGGAGACTTTGACGCGAAGCGGTCTCCCAAGCGCGGCGATTTCGCCGATGTCGCGTCCGGCCTTGTTCGGATCGACGTCGACCGCAGCGACGATGCGGAAACCCTTGCGCACGGCAAGCTGTTGCGCAACGGCGCAGCCGATGGGTCCCAGTCCGACGTGCATCACGCGTATCGTCATGGCGAATCACTAATCACAAACGGGGGTAATGTAACATTCGCGCGTGCGACCGCTGATGCTTTTCGCGGCTGGGCTCGTCGTTCTCTGCGCCGGTGTCGCAGAGAGCACGCAAGAGTTCGATCAATCCGCACCCGGGGCTCGCTCGCCGCGCAACGCGAGCTACGACATCGACGTGCGCCTCGAGCCCGGCGACCGATCGCTGCACGGCACCGAGCGCATCCGCTGGCGCAACATCAGCGCACATCCCACCAGCGAGTTGCAGTTCCACCTGTATTGGAATGCGTGGCGCAACGGCGAATCAACCTGGCTGCGCGAGCGGCGTCTGGGCGGCAACACCACAACGCCTCGGAGCGATGCGTGGGGCTGGACGGACATCAGACAACTTCGCATCCGCTGGCCTGACGACCGCGTCGACGCGCTGACACCGCGACTGCACTTCATCGCACCCGATGATGGGAACGGCGCGGATCAAACGGTCGCCGCCCTGCCACTGCCGCGGCCCGTCGCACCCAACGAGACCGTCGAGATCGACATCGAATGGTCGGCGAAGATTCCACGACCCTTCGCGCGCACCGGATACGTCGACGACTACTACTTCTTCGGCCAATGGTTCCCGAAAATCGGCGTGCTCGAGGACGCGGGGTGGAACACGCACCAGTTCCACTCGGGAACCGAGTTCTACTCCGATTACGGTGTGTATGACGTGCGCATGACGGTGCCGCGCGGATATGTCGTCGGCGCGTCGGGACGTGAAGTCAGCGTCAGCGATGGCCCCAACGGCACCGCGATTCATCGCTACCACGAGGAAGACATCCACGATTTCGCCTGGACGACGAGTGCACACTATCTCGTGCGCACGCGAACGTTCCAGCACCCCACACTTCCCGGCGTGCAGATGCGTCTTCTGCTCCAACCCGAACATGCCGACCAGGAACAGCGCCATTTCGACGCCACGGCAGCGGCCCTGAAGAATTATGGCGAGTGGTTCGGCGCCTACCCGTACGACCATGTCACGGTCGTCGATCCTGCGTTTCAAAGCGGGAGCCGCGGCATGGAGTATCCGACCCTCTTCACGGCAGGCACGCGGTGGATCGCGCCGCGCCGCGACATCGCGCTGGAGGAAGTCACCGTTCACGAAGCCGGCCATCAGTGGTGGTACGGCGCCGTCGGCAGCAACGAGTTCGAGCACGCATGGATGGACGAAGGTATCAACCAATTTTCGGAGGCACGCGCCGACGAAGTGGCGTTCGGGGGCAATAACTACCTGGTGCGACGCTACTTCGGGGGATTCATTCCGTGGGTCTTCACGGATATCCGCGTGCAGCGGCACTGGGACGAAGGCATCAACGGTTATCGCGCGCAGGCGGAATCCGATGCGCAAGCAACGCCATCGTTCCGCTACTGGCCGTCCACCGGTGGAAACATCACCTACTTCAAGACCGCGCTGTGGCTGCACACCCTGGAGAAGTGGCTTGGATGGCCGACGCTCGAGCGCGGCATGTCGGCCTACTTCGCTCGCTGGAAGTTCCGCCATCCACAGCCCGAGGATTTCTTCGCCACGATCAACGAGGCCGCTGGCCGCGACCTGACACCCTTCTGGAACGAGGTCTACCGCGGCTCCGACACCTTCGATTACGGCGTTCAGCAGTTGACGAGCACTCCGGCTGGCCAGGGCAGGTTCCGCACGACGGTCGTCGCCCGCAGGTTTGGCGAAGCAATCTTCCCCGTCGATGTCGTGACCACGTTCAGCGACGGAGCGAAGAAGACCGAGCGGTGGGACGGTGTGGAGCGAAGAATCATCTACCGCTACGACTCGAAGGCGCGCGCGCGTTCGGTGCAGGTCGATCCGAACCGCATTCTGATGCTCGACGTGAACTACACGAACAACAGCCGCACACTGCAGCCGCGCGCCGACGAGGCAAGTTTGAAGTGGAGCCTCAAGTGGATGACATGGCTTCAGGACCTGCTCATTACGTATGCGTCCCTGGTGTGACGGCTGGCGACGCGTCGTGTCCGCCCCGCACGCCATCGTCGGCGTCTTGGTGCTGACGCTCGCCGCTGCGCTGCCCCTCGCTCTGACGCTGCGCGATGCGCTGCGCGACCATCTCGGGTCCAGTCTCGAAGCGAACCAGGCCGCGGACGGGGTGAACTATGACTGGTGGCAGGAGTTCAACCTGCAGGCAACCGGTATCGCCACCACCTTCACGCCTAGCGTCATCGGAGCGGCGACGACGCTCGACGTCGCCACCGCGCTGCTCGACGAACGGCGGATCGTCACGCCTCTCGCCGCCGCACTCCTCGTGTATCTGCTCGCCTGGCTGTTTGTCAGCGGTGGGATTCTCGACCGCTACGCGCGCGGGCACAGCATTGGCGGGCACGGGTTCTTCGCCGTATCGGGAACCTTCTTCCTGCGCTTTCTGCGCCTCGCCGTCGTGATGGCGTTTGTCTACTGGTTTCTTTTTACCTACGTCCATACCTGGCTGTTCGACCGCTGGTACGTGGATCAGACGCGCGATCTCGCAGTGGAGCGGACAGCCTTCTACTGGCGCCTGCTGATGTATGCGGTCTTCATCGCGCTGCTGGCGCTGACGTCTGTCGTCTTTGACTACGCGAAAGTGCGTGCCGTGGTCGAAGATCGGAGGAGCATGGCAGGTGCGCTCATCGCCGCACTGCGGTTCATCGTGCGGCATCCAGGACGCGTCGTCGCCGTTTACCTGCTCAACGCGCTGCTGTTCGTCCTCGTCGTGGGAGTGTGGGCGCTCGTTGCCCCCGGCGCCGGCGGGTCGGGACTATCGATGTGGATGGGCGTCGTCGCGTCGCAGTGTTACATCCTGGCGCGGCTCGTCGTGAAGCTGCAGGTGATGGCGTCAGAAACCGCCGTGTTTCAGCGATCGCTGGCGCACTGGGGATACACGGCGATGGCGGCGGCGCCGCAACCAACGCCGCCGGTGATCGAATCGGTCTGATTCACAACGCGCGCTGCATCAATGCGCCGCTGCGGGAGCAGTTCGCCCGCGCGGTCTGCGCATGATGAAAATCAGCGGCAGCAACATCAGGAAGATTCCCCCGAGCAGCCGGAACAGCCACACGAACGACACCATCGAGGCCTGCTGCAGCAGTAACCCATGCAGCGCAGCGTAGGCGCGTTCCGTGGCGGTGACCGCGTCCGCGCCGCGTGCCATGAAGGCGGCTTTCATCTGCGCGAGCATTGTCTGCGTCTGCGGGTCGTAAACGTTGATGTTCTCACCGAGCACCGTGGCAACCGTCTGCCGCTGACGCACCAGCATCGTGCCGGTCACGGCAATGCCGACGCTTCCACCGATGTTTCTCATCAGGTTGAAGAGGCTCGTCGCGTTGCCCATCCGCTGCGGGGCAATCGACTGCATCGTCGCCGTCGTCAACGGAACGAACGTGAGTGCCATGCCCGTCCCTTGCAGCGCCTGCGGCCAGAAGATGTCCCAATAACCTGCGTTCAGGTTGAGCGACCCGAGCCAGATGAGCGTCAGGCCGGCGATGGTAAACCCGCACGCGAGCAGCTTGCGCACGTCGATCTTGCTCGTCAGGTAACCGACGATTGGCATCATGACAAGCGACCCCATGCCGCGCGGCGCCATGGCGATACCAGCCTGCATCGACGGGTAGCCAAGCAGCGTCTGCAGCATGATCGGCAGCAGGACCATGCTTCCGTAGAGGACGAAGCCAAGCATCGTCATCATGAACACACCCGTGGCGTAGCTGCGCTCCTTGAAGACGCGCAGGTCGATGATCGGGTGGTCCGTCGTCCACTCGTGGATGATGAGAATCAGCAGGGTGACACCGGAAATAATCGAGAGCATCAGGATCGTGGTGTCGGCGAACCAGTCGGCTTCCTGTCCTTTGTCCAGCACGTACTGCAGCGCGCCGATGCCGACGACGAGCATGCCGATGCCCCAGTAGTCAATCCGCTGTGTCTCGCGGCGGAGGTACGGCGGATCAAAGATGAACAGGTTGGTCATGATGATCGACGCAATGCCGACCGGCAGGTTGATATAGAACACCCACCGCCAGCTGTAGCTGTCCGTCAGCCATCCACCCACCACCGGCCCAAGAATTGGTGCGACGACGATACCGAGGCCCCAGAAGCCCATCGCCTTGCCGCGCTCGTGCGGCTCGAACGATTCGAGCAGTACGGCCTGCGAGAGAGGCTGCAGCGCGCCGCCGGTCGCCCCCTGCAGAATGCGGAACAGGATCAACGCGCCGAGGTTCGGTGCGATGCCGCAGAGAAACGACGACACCGTAAAGCCGGTGACCGACAGCATCAGCAGGCGCTTGCGGCCGAAGGTGGCGGCGAGCCAGCCAGTCATCGGCAGGATGATGGCGTTGGCGACGAGATACGACGTGAGCACCCAGGTCGCTTCGTCGATCGTTGCGGACATGGTCGCGGCGATGTGCGGCAGCGACACGTTGACAACGGTCGTGTCGAGCACCTCCATGAAGGTGCCGAACATCACGGCGATGGCGACGATCCAGGGATTGACCTGGCGATGCTCGGTCATTGGCGAGTAGCGGTATACACCTTCGCCGTCACCGACATTCCGGGACGCAGCAGCTGTTCCGCGTCCTGCTTCTGATCGATGACGATGCGCACCGGCACCCGCTGCACCACCTTGACGAAGTTACCGGTGGCGTTCTCGGGAGGCAGCAGGCTGAAGCGTGAGCCGGTCGCCGCCGCAAGGCTCTCCACGTGCGCTTTGAATTCGCGGCCGCCGTAGGCGTCAACTTCAATGGTTGCGGGCTGGCCCGAACGCATGCTTTCGAGCTGCGTCTCCTTGAAGTTGGCGGTCACCCATACCTCCTCGAGAGGAATGATCGTCATCAGCGGTTGTCCGGGCTGCACCACCTGACCGACTTCGACGGTCTTCTTGCTGACAATGCCCTTGACCGGCGCTTTGACGGTTGCGTACTGCAGGTTCAGTTCGGCCTGCTGGACCGCAGCGCGCTGCTGCAGGACACGAGCATCAGCCGACGCGGCGCGGGCGCGCTGCGCCGCCACCTGTTCGGGTCCGGTCTGCGCCGTTTGCAGCTGCGCGCTGGCTTGCGTGGATCCAGCGCGTGCCTGCATCAGCTGGCTCTGCGCAACGGAGATGCCGGCTTGTGCTTCCGCCACCTGCGACTTCGCGGAGTCCGAGGAGGCTCGCGCGGCATCGGCGGCCGCGACGGCGGCATCGTACTGCTGCTGTGAGATCTCGTCCTTGGACAGCAGCATCTTGAAACGCTCTACGTCCTTTGCCGTCCTCACCGCGTTGGCTTCCGCTTCGCGCTCACGCGCCTGCGCCGTGGCCAACCGCGCGTTGGCGGCATCGACGCCGCGTTGCGCAGTCTCGATGCCGGCCTGTGCCTGCTCGACGCCGCCGCGGGCGTTTGAGACGTTGCCGGCCGTCGCCGTCGAAGTGATGGGGATGTTGACGCGCGCGGCCGATGCGTCGGCCTCGGCCGTCGCCAGCTCGGCCTGCGCTTTCGCCAGCGCCACCTGATAGTCGCGCGGATCGACGACCGCAAGCACGGCGCCGGCGTCCACCTGCTGGTTCTCCTTCACCGGCACGTCGAGCACCATGCCGCCCACTCGAGTCGATATCGGCGTCACATGCGCATCCACCTGCGCATCGTCCGTCGATTCGCGACCGGCCGTTGCCCAGAGCCACACGGTTGTGACGACGAGCGCGATCAGCACGACGCCAATCGCAATACGGATTCTCTTGTTCATTACTCTCTTCGCTCTCCATTGGCCGGCCCGAAAGTACCCGGCACTACTCTTGCCGCGCTACGGATTCGCTGGACCGAGGATTCGCTGGACCGCGGCTTCGGCATCGCCAAGCGAACGGGCGAGCACGGCCTTGGCGACGTCGAACCCGAGGAGCGCGTCGATGTAATCCTCGTCGGCGGCGGTGACCGACTGTTGCGCCTGCACGACCTCGATGTTGTTTGTCACGCCGGCGGCGAAGCGGTCGCGCGCCTGCATCAATTCCTGATTGGCGAGCTCGCGCGAACGCGTGGCGACCTGCACCTGCTCGCCGGTGGCTTGCAGATCGAGAAACGCGGTCCGCACGTCGTAGTAGATCTGCGACCGCATGTCTTCCGCTTCAGCACGCCGTTGACGCAGATCGGCCTCCGCTTCGGCGATGCGCCCCTGAGTGCGTCCACCCTGAAAGATGGGAACGTTTACCGTTCCGCTCAACGAATAGGTGGCGACCGTGTCCGACGCGGTAAGGCCAAGGGCGCCATAGTCGGCGTTCACGCGAACCGTTGGCAGCAACTCGCTTGCGGCCGCGGCGCGCGTCGCTTCGGCGGCTTTGACTCGCTCCTGCGCGGCCAGGTAATCCGGCCTCGCCTTGTAGGCCTGCGCGAGCGCCTGCTCGAGCGTGGTGTCGGGTACCGGCACGTTGGGAAGTTGTGCACTCAGCGTGAACGCCTGGCCGATCGGCAGCCCAATCACGCGCGCGAGCTGAAGACGCGCCTTCTCAAAATCGTTCTGCGACGCGGTAACGCGCTGACGATCAGAATTCAGCCGCACCTCGGCGCGAACGACGTCGATGCCGGCGACGATGCCGCTCTGCCGCAAATCCTGCGCCTGCCGGTACAGCGCATCGGCAGTCTGCAGTTGCGCACGCGCCGACTGTGCCCGCGCGTCGGCGGCCAGTGCCTCGAGATATGCGTTGGCCGCAACGAGCACGACGATGTCGCGAGCGCTGCGATACGAAAACCGTGATGCCTCGACGTTGTGGCTTTCGGCGCGCGTCTCGTTCGTCGCACGCAGGTCGAACACCGACTGGGACAGAAACAGACGCGCATCGAAGTTGTTGAAGGGGCCCACGGCGCGTGACAGCCCGAAGGCTGTCGGCGAGAAGCCGAACGCCTCGAGGTTGATGCGCTGCCGCGATTCCTCGACATGTCCACTCACGTTCGGCAGGAGCTGGCTCAGCGCTATCAAGCGCGTGCCGGCGGCGCGCGATACCGATTGTTCGGAGAGCAGCACGCCGAGGTTGTATTCGAGCGCGCGATGAATCACGTCGGCGACCGTCAGCTGCAGGGTTTCGCTGGTCGGCTGACCCTGCGGCACCCCGCCCGCAAATGGACTGCCCAGCGGCAGTTGCCGTCCCGAAACAGTGCTCTGCTGTGCGCTGGCGGGTAGCGCGGCAACGACAAAGGCAAGAAGGAAAAGGAAGCGGGTCGTGGAATGACGAGTCACAGTGCGGTCGCGCCCTCAGTAAGACTAAGACGCGATCGTACCTACGAACGTCTCAAAATCCCAAATACCAAATTCCAAGTTGGGCTTTCTTGGAATTTGGAATTTGGAATTTGGATTTTGGAATTTGCGCTTGCTAAGCCTGCAAACGCGCTTCGATGAGTGCGTCGCGGACTGCGGCCGGGAATATCGTGTTCGGTACGACGGAGCCGGCGAGCAGCGCTCGGAGTCGATCGGCGTCGACTGACTCTTCCCGCAAGAGCTCTTCGGCCAGCGCCTTCACCGCGGGCCGCTGGCGCTCGATGATCTGCCGGGCGGTTTCGTAGCCACGCATCACCAGAGTGCGGATTTCTTCGTCCACCCGCCGCGCGGTCTCCTCGCTGAAGCCCGCGGCGCGGGAGTCGTTGTCGAACGCATTGGATGGGCGTCGGTAGTGCAGCGGCCCGAGCGGCGACATGCCGAGCTCACACACCATCTTCCTGGCCAGTTCCGTCGCGCGCTCGATGTCGTTGCTGGCGCCGCTGGTCATCTGCCGCAGGAAGAGCTCTTCCGCCACACGGCCACCCATCAGGATGGCGATCTGCGTCTCGATGAACGGTTTGCTGTGCGTGTAGCGGTCCGCTTCCGGAAGCTGCATGGTCACGCCCAACGCGCGGCCGCGCGGAATGATCGTCACCTTGTGCAGCGGATCTGCGTCGGGGAGCAATGCCGCGACGATGGCGTGTCCTGCCTCGTGGTAGGCGCACGTGATGCGCTCCCGTTCGCTCATCGCCACCGACTTGCGCTCGACGCCCATCAGCACCTTGTCGCGCGCCGCGTCCAGGTCTGAGTTGCCCACGGTCTTGCGGCCGGCGCGCGCCGCGATCAGCGCAGCTTCGTTGACGAGGTTCGCCAGGTCGGCACCCGAGAAGCCGGGAGTGCCGCGAGCAATGGAGCGGAGGTCGACTTCGGGTTGGAGCGCCACCTTGCGCGCGTGCACGCGGAGAATCTGCTCGCGCCCTTTGATGTCGGGATTGCCGACCATGACCTGCCGATCGAAGCGGCCCGGCCGCAGCAGCGCCGGATCAAGGATGTCGTGGCGATTCGTTGCGCCGATGATGATGACGCACTCCGACTGATTGAAGCCGTCCATTTCGACGAGCAGCTGGTTGAGCGTCTGTTCGCGCTCTTCATGGCTCAACGAGTTGCCGCCGCGATTGCGGCCGACGGCATCGAGCTCGTCGATGAAGATGATGCAGGCCTTGTGGCGGCGCGCTTCCTTGAACAGTTTACGGATGCGCGAGGCGCCGACGCCCGCGTACATCTCGACGAAGTCCGACCCGCTCGCGGAAATGAACGGCACGCCCGCCTCGCCCGCCATCGAACGGGCGAGCAGCGTCTTGCCGGTTCCCGGCGGACCGATGAGCAGAATGCCGCGTGGAATGCGGCCGCCGATGTCGGCGAACCGCTGCGGTTCCTTCAGGAAGTCGACGATCTCGCGAACCTCATCCTTCGCTTCGTCGACGCCGGCGACGTCGGCAAACGTCACCTTGACCATCTGCGGATCAATCGTGCGCGCCTTCTCCAGCGTCGGCACCCGTCCGGTCACTGCCCGGAAGAGGGCGATACCGGCCAGGCTGAGCAGCAACAGGCCGAACGCCATCGCGCCGTAGCCGCTGGCCGCATGGCTCTCTTCGCCAGCCTTGACGTCGAACACAATCCCGCGTTGCGCGAGGTCGGTGACGAAGTTGGCGTTCGACGCGACGTACCCCTGCGGCGCCGTGGTGATCAGGCGCCCGCCATCAGCAAGGTCGAACTCCAGAGATTCCTGCAGCTGCGTCACGTGCTTCACACGGCCGGTTTGCACGTCTTTGAGGAATTCGGAAAACGCCACGCTGGTCCGCAGCGGCTGCGCAGAGGGCCGAAGGAAATAAAAGCCGATGAGCGAAAGGGTGACGACGAGAACGCCCGCGACCATCCAGAACAGTCGGGTGCGAGGAAGTTTTCCTCCGAACACGGTATTCCCTCTGCTGTGGAGCCAAAAGCAGCCGGGCATACCGGGTGCAACAGGCCCAATTGTTTGTGGAAGGCGCACGGTGAAGGCGCGCCTGATGATTGTATCGGACGGTTAGGGGACTGTAAATAGTGGGGCGTGAAGAAGTTAGAGAGCTCAGCCGAAAGGTGCGCATCGGCTGCTCGGGTTGGCAATACAAGCACTGGCGCGGCAATTTCTACCCCGCTGAGCTCCCCACATCACGGTGGTTCGCCCACTACTCGCTCACCTTCGATACGGTCGAGCTCAACAACAGCTTCTACCGTCTGCCCTCGCCGGAAACGTTCGCCAAATGGCGCGAACAGGCGTCCGCCCACTTCCTTTACGCGGTGAAGGCGAGCCGGTTCCTGACCCACATGAAGAAGCTGAAAGACCCGGAAGACCCACTCGCGCGATTCTTCGACAGCGCGCGCCAGCTCGGTCCGCGGCTCGGTCCCATCCTCTACCAGCTGCCGCCGCGATGGCCGCTGAATCTGGAGCGGTTCGAAATCTTTCTCCGTGCGCTGCCTCGCGGTTACAGGCACACCGTCGAATTCCGAGACGCCAGCTGGTACGACGAGCGTATCTACGAGTTGCTGCGGCGCTATCACGTCGCGCTTTGTCTGCACGACATGCAGGGATCAGCGACCGGCAAGATGACTGTCGGTCCGTTTGTCTACGTTCGCTTCCATTTCGGCACCAGCAAGTACGGCGGCCGATATTCCGACGAACGTCTCGATGACTGGGCGGACTGGCTTGCGGACCGCGCGCGCGAAGGACTGCATGTGTTCGCGTATTTCAACAACGACACTGGCGGTCACGCACCGCGTGATGCGGCGAGACTGCGCCAGCGGCTGTTCGAGCGGCTACATCCAGCTGTTACAATCCCAGCCGATGGCGACACCGGCGGTTCTCGCGCTGACGCCCGAGATCGACGAGTTCCGCAAGGAGTTCGAGCGGCTCGCGGATGAAGCCGACCTGCTCGTGTCCGGTCTCACCGACGAACAATTCCACTGGCCGCCGTCGCCCCACGCCTGGTCGATCGGCCAGTGCATCGATCATCTGAACGCCACCGCCCGTCTGTATCTGCCACAGCTCGATGAAGGGATCGCGAACGCGATCCGTCAGGGCATGTATGCCGAGGGACCGTTCAAATACTGGTGGATCGCGCGGATGTTTGTCCGCTCGCTGGAGCCGCCGCCCCGTTTCCGTGCGAAGTCACCAAACGGTTTTCATCCGCCGCCCGGCCGGACACGGCGCGAAATCATGGCGGCGTTCCGTGCCTATCAGGTGCAGTACATCGACCGTCTGCGTCAGGCGAATGGGCTCGACCTCGCCCGCGCCCGCGCCCGGTCACCCGTGGCGACGTGGCTGCAGATGCCGCTCGGAACCGGATTCGCGGCCATGACCGCACATGAACGCCGGCATTTGTGGCAGGCGCGGCAGGTGCTGCAGGCGCCCGGGTTCCCGAGGTAACAGTCCGTCAACTCTGAGGCGTCACCCACACGCGATGCAGAAGCGTGTTCCCCAGGTTCGTCCAGAACAGCGTGTGCAGCATCACCATCGCCACGAGCGCCAGCGTCGCCCGCCTCTGCGACGATGCCAGCAGCCAGCACGCCGCGAAGAGTCCCGGGAAGGCAGCCATCAATAAATCGAGGTTCACAGGCGCGCCAGGCGGCCACCAGGACGCCAGGAAGATGAGCCCCGGCAACGCAAAGGCGGCACTGTTAATCAGAGCCGCACGCCGCGATTTGAACCACGCCAGCACGAGCAGCGGCACGCCGGCGATGAGGCTGATGAGGCCGACCTCCGTGAGACCCGCAGCCGAGAAGATGGGATACGCAATGCGCTTGTCGATGATGATTTCATCGAAGAGGCGCCGGAACCCGAAACCCTGTACGGTGTTCTCGACAACGATGGAGATGCCCATTCCAACGACATAGATGAACACCCATCCGAGGTACATCGCGACGCCCGCGGAAGCGAATGCGAGCGTGCGAACAACCCGGCGTGCGAAGGGCGCTTCGTCGGCGGCAAGCGCCAGCGCGCCTCCGCCGAGCCCGAGCAAGCCGAACCCGTGCAGCGCGGTGTGGAATCCCTGAAAGAGGCCGGCGGCCAGCGTCGATGCCGTGACTCGCGTCTCGGATCCACGCCTGATGGCCAGCAACGGCACGACTGCCGCACTGAGCGCCAGGTAGCCCAACTCGTAATACCCGAAGTAGAGCAACGCGAGAGGCGACGCGATCGCCAGGGCCACATACCGACAGACGCGCCGTGAGAAGCGATACACCACGGAGACGAGGAGAAGTTCGATCA
>Ga0070683_100004085_pt1 | contig 11964 bp, 5 predicted proteins | sample KBSC713LmetaG_FD_64662 | JGI IMG/M metagenome (GOLD analysis project Ga0070683, IMG submission 64662) | Corn rhizosphere microbial communities from Kellogg Biological Station, Michigan, USA - KBS C7.1-3L metaG | ecosystem: Host-associated > Plants > Roots > Rhizosphere ...
CCGGGCGGCGACCGTGCGGATCACGTCGTCGCCGGTCGGGTGGCCGTGGGTGTCGTTGACCTGCTTGAAGTGATCGATGTCCAGCATCAGCGCGACGACCGTCCGGTGGTGCCGGCCGGCCTCGGCGAGGTCCCGCTCGGCGAGCTCGAAGAAGCGGCGGCGGTTGGCGATGCCGGTCAGTTCGTCCACCGTGGCAAGTTCCTGCACGCGTACGAACAAGCTGGCGTTGTCGTATGCGGTCATGCCCTGCGCCACCAGCGCGGCCGCGAGCTGGCTGACATCCGCGTCGGCGGCGATCGCCAGGACGCCGAGGTCAACGCTCCGGGACCGCAGCGGCAGCCGCGTCCAGATGGCCGACGAGGGTGCGCGCTGCGCCAGCACGGCGTCGGGATCGCCCGCGATGATCTCCCGTGACTCGCCCGGCGACCACAACGCGTATCCCTCGCGATGCGGCGCGACGAGCCACACCCCGAGATTCGGCACGATCTGCGCCGCCCAGTGCAGGAGCCGGTCGAGGACGGTGCGCGGCTCGAGGGTGTCGCTCATCGCCTCGAATGCCTCGCGCAGCTGGTTGGCCAGGTCGCGCTGGCGCTGGGCGGCCTGGATCGAGATCTCCAGCTGCGCGGTGCGCGCCGTCTCCAGCGAGGTGGCGATGTGGATGGCCAGCGCGCCGAGGATACCGGCGTCGTCGGCCGTGAAGATGCCCTTGGCGACCTGGCTGTCCAGGTACACGACGCCGAGCAGTCGTTCGTCGAGCACGAGCGGCGCGATCATGATCGACCGGAGGTCGTGGAGCACGACGCTCTGAGCTCCGAGGGCGGCGCCTTCCTCGGTACCCGTGATAACCAGCGGCTCCCGGGTGACCCGCACCCGCTCGACCAGGCTGGTGCTGTAGCCGGTGAGCTCGGTGAGGTCGGCGCCGGCACTCGTACGGCCGAGGTGCGGCACAAGGTTGTCGGATCCGAGGAAGAGGAACGCCCGATCCGCGTGCAGCAGCTGGATCATCTCGTCGAGGGCGATCCGGGCCAGGTGCTCCGGGTCGAGCACGCGGGACGCGGCCGCACCGAGGTGCTGCAGCGCGTGCAGCCGCTGCCGGTCGACTTCGCGCGTCACGACCGAGGTACTGCCGGTGCTGTGGGCCACGGTCCGGGTGCGCCGCGTTCTCGTGGTACCGGCGACCGACGGGTTCGACCGGTGCTGGACGGTGCCGTCGAACTCGGCGGTGATCCAGCCGGCCCGGTGCGGCCAGTGGTGTTCCTCGGCGATGGCGAGCGCCAGGTGGGCCTGCCGCCGGGCCTCCTCGTGGCCGCCGAGGGCCTGCCACGCCCGAGCGCGGACCCGCGCCGCGTCGAACGCCAGCAGCGGCGCGTCCGGCCGATGGACGGTGTCGTCGGCGCCGAGCAGCCGCAGCGCCTTGCGCGCTTGTCCGGTAACGATCAGCAGGTCGGCTCGGGCGATGCGGTGCCACGTCCGCGATATGTCCTCGCGCGCGCCCTTGGCGATCGCCGCCACGGCGGTCCGGGCGGCTCGCAAACGGCCGGGAAGATCGGCGGTGTCCGCCGTTCGGCACTGGGCGATGCGGCCCATCGCGATGCGGTAGAGCGCCACCCGGTACGCACGGGGAACAACCGCCGGCGGCAACCGCACCGCCTCGTAGGCCGCGACGGCCTCGTCGAACTGCGCGCCGCACTCGTTCTGCTCCCACAGTACGAAGATCCAGGCGGCGGCTCGCAAGGCGAGGATGCCGGCGGCCGTCTGGCCGGCTTCGTCGGCCTCGATGCGGCGCAGGTGCGCGACCGCCTCGACGGGCTGCCCGCCGGCCGCGGCCAGCTGCGGCGGAACGATGTACAGCGCCGAGCGCTCACCGGCGCTGGTGGCCAGCCGCCGTTGGGCCATCGACCACCACTGCGCGGCCTCCTCGTTGCGGCCCTGGGCCAGGGTGTCCTGGATGAACGCGGCGACCCCCTCGGCGTACGTGGCGACGTCCATCCACTGGCCCTGCTCCGCCGCGACCTGAAACGGGCTGCGGCCGGTGTCCCGGTCGGCCGTGTAGTCGGCGACCGCGTGGTAGTAGGTGGTCCGTGCTCGCTCGGTCGGCTCGGCCATCGACGGGTCGGCGTCGGCGCGCGCCCACGCCCGGTCGGCCAGGCGCTGGAGCCCAGCGGCGGCGTAGACCGTGGCGAGCGCGGCCTGACTGCGCGCGTACTGCCGGCCGTGGCCGACCCGGCCGGCCCAGTACATCAACCGGAACAGATGCAACGTGAGCAGGCCCAATCGCTGCTGGAGGGCGCCGAGATAGCTGCCCTTCTCGTGCAGCGCCGCGAGGAGCGTGCAGCGGCGCGCCTGGTCGTCGCTCCGCGCCCGGCCGAGGCCGGTCCACCGCGTCAGGGCGGCGACGATCATCATCACGACAGTGGTCACGGCGGCGCCGAAGCGATTGGCGGGCACGCGCGCGCCCAGCTCGGCCAGGCCTTGCTCGACCACCGCGAGTCCGTCGTCGAGGTGCCACGTCGCGCGGTGCACGTCGGCCAGCACCACCAGCGCCTCGGCTCGCCGCAGCGGGTCGGGTTCGGCCCGCACGGCCTGCTCGAGCCGCGCCGCCGCCTCGCTGAACTGGCCGACCTGCCGCTGGGCCGTGCCCAGGGCCACCAGGAGCTGAGGGGCCGGCGGATCGGCGAGCGCCACCGCGTGCGACAGGAACCGAACCGCCTCGGCCGGCGCGTAACTGCCCAGCGCCAGTTCCCCGGCGGCGATACAAGCCGGTCCCGCCCGCTCGGCGGCGGCATCCGAGCCGGCGGCGACGTAGTGGTGCGCGATGGCGTAGGTCCGCTCGGCCGACGAATCCGGGGATGCCTCCAGTGCCTCGGCGATCGCCCGGTGCCGGCTCGCCGTCGCCGATTCGTCGAGGCTGCCCAGGAGCGCGTCGCGGATGCCGGCGTGCACGAACGCGAAACCGCCGCCGGTGCGCTGCTCGATCAGGCCGCGCTCGGCCGCGCCGGCGAGGTCGTCCAGCACGGCCGGCAGATCCGTCGCGTGGACGGCGGCCAGGACCTCGGGCGCGAACGCCATGCCGACCGCCGCCGCGGTGACCAGTAGTCCACGCGTCCGTTCATCCATCTCGTGTACTCGGGTCAGCAGCAACCCGAGCGCGTCCTGCGGCAGCTCGAGTGCGTCGAGGCCGGCCTCGTCGAGGATCCATCGGCCCCACGCGGGACGCAGCAGCCCGGCGTCGACGATCGCCCGGAGGTACTCGTGCACGACGAGCGGGTTGCCGCGGCTGCGGGTGATCAGCAGCCCGAGCAGCGGGTCGTCGCTCTGGATGCCGGGCAGCAGCGCCTGCACCAGCAGGGCGACGTCCGGCGCCGCCAGCGGGGCCAATGTGATCTCCATGGCGGCCGGCCACTCGAGATCCCCGCCACTGCTGAGCAGCAGGAGCACCGGCGCGCCGTCCAGTTGCGCGGCCAGGTGGGTCAGGACCCGGCTGGTGCCGGCGTCGAGCCAGTGTGCGTCGTCGACCGCGAGCACCAGCCCGCCTCCGGCCCGGGCGAGCGCGACCAGGAAACCGGCGACCGCCATGGTGAACTGGTCCGGGCTGTCGTCCTCGACCGGAGGTACCGGGCCGAGCACGCCGGCGAGGGACGGGGTCAGGCCGGCCAGCCGCGGCGCCGCGTCGCCCGCACAGGCGCGCAGCCGCTCGTGCGCCTCGGCCCGATCGGCCGCCGGGATGCCGTGCAGGTACCCGTCGATCGCGCGCCGGAGCGGGGCCAGCGGGACCGGGTCGTCGGTGACCGCGGCCGCGCGGAGGACCACGGCGCCGTCCTGAGCCGCCCGGGATACGACCTCGGCGAGGAGGCGGCTCTTGCCGGTACCCGGGCCGCCTTGCACGACGCACACGCCGCCGGGGCCGCGGCGGGCCGACTCCAGCTGCACCAGCTCCGCGGCCCGGCCGAGGAGCGGGCTGCCGGCGCCGGCGCGGTAGTCGCCAACCGGCGTGCCGTGCAGGTCGGCGGCCAGCGCCTCGCCCCGCTGGTACCGGTCGTCCGGGTCCTTGGCCAGCAGTGTGGCCACCGCGTCGGCCAGCTTCGGCGGGATGCCGGGCACGAGGTCGCGCAGGTCCGGCGGCGGCGCGACGGCGTGCAGGCGCAGGAGCTCGCCGACGTCCGTGCTGGTGAACGGCGGCCGGCCGGCCAGGCACTCGAACAGGACGACGCCGAGCGCGTAAAGGTCAGACCGGTTGTCCACCGATCGGCGCAGGACGCCGGACTGCTCGGGCGGCGCGTACATGAGCGTGCCCACGGTGACTTCCGCGTCCTCCTGGGACTCGCGGGCCGCAAGACCGAAATCGATCAGCTGGGCGCGGCCGTCCGGCCGGATCATGATGTTGTCCGGCTTGATGTCCCGGTGGACGAGGCCGGTCCGGTGCACGGCGGCCAGCGGCTCCACGACGTCCAGCGCCACGGCGACCGCCCGCTCGGGCGGCAGGGGGCCGTCGTCGAGCAGCCGGGTGAGCGTCTGCCCGCCGACCAGGTCCATGACGAGGTACGGGCGGCCGTGGTGCTCGCCGACCTCGTGGATGCCCACCAGCCCGGGATGGTCGACGCTGGCCAGCAGGGCGGCCTCGCGGCACAGCCCGGCCAGGTCGGCGTTGCCGTCGTCCAGGATTTTCATCGCGTACTGGGTGCCGTCGGCGCGGCGGCGGACGTGCAGCACCGTCGCGGCGGATCCGCGTCCAAGCTCGCCCACCACGTCAAACCCGGCAATCGCCCCTTGCTCGACCGCGCGACGCACATCCCCCTATCGGCGCTCGGTTACCCGGACTTGAGTGACCACGCGTACTGACAGCAGCGTGGCCCCCATGTCTCGCAGCCCGGCAAGGACGCCGTAGAGCTGGGCCTGGTCGACGACGGGCATGGTGAACGTCGTCGTGCCGTCGTTGAGGCGGGTGAGGGTGACGTCGCCGAGCCAGGCCGACCAGTGGTCGTCGAGGTGGCCGTCGACCGTGAACTCGTACGTCATGAGCGGGTCCTCCGGATCGTCCATTCGGCGACGGCGAGGTTGATCAGCCAGCCGGCGCCCTTGGCGAGGTCGCCCCCGACCACGGCGTCGAGACCTTCGGTGAACACCTGGGTGCCGGCGGCCAGCCCGATCGCGTACGCGCGGATCATCCAGGCGCGATGGGCGGGGATGTCGCGCCGGCGGACGGCGGTGAGGCCGAGAATCAGGCAGGCCGCCATCGCCGAGCCGAACGTGAGCCGGAGCAGGTACAGCAGGTCGCCGGTGCCGGGCTGGGGCGGGTAGGCCAGGGTCATCCACAGCGCGGACCCGGCGACCAGCAGGCCGGCGCCGGTGAGCACCCGGCCGGCCCGCCGGTGCCAGGTGCGGTGGCGGCGGCGGAACCGGGGTACGAACTGGAATGCACCGACCAGGGCATACGTGGCGGCGCCGACGATGTGCAGCACGAGGGCGAGCGGGAACGTGCCGAACCGGGCGTCGGCCGGCATGAGCGGGGGACCGCCGGCGAGCTGGACGAGCCGTAGCGTGCCGGCCGCCAGCGGGATGGCGGACAGCGCCACGAGGGCGGCCGGGACCGGCCAGCTCCTCGCCGACCGGACCGGTCGACGAGGAGTGGCGGTCACCTGGTGGGTGGTCATCGCGCCGGGGAAGGCTCGACGCGGGCGGCGGCCACGGCCGTCTCCGGTGCGCTGTGGCGCTGGTCGCGCCAGAGGGCGAGGCCGAGGCCGATGAGCGCGACGCCGGTCGGCACGGCGAATGGCCGCTCGAAGGAGTGCGGCAGGACCTTCAGCGCGAGAGTCGCGACGGTTCCGACGGCGAGCAGCGCGGCGGCCCACCGGGCCAGGACGCGGGCCCGGAACAGGGCGACGCCGAAGACACCCCCGCCGACCACGTACGTGAGGCCGGAGACGATGAAGGCGAGCTGCATGAGGCCGATGTCGCCGGTGGGGCTGCCGCCGGCGGCCGCGGTGAGGATGTCCTGCGCGTAGGCGGGGGCCTTGTCGGCCAGCGTCGGAAGGATGAAGGCCGCGATGAAGGCGATGCTGCCGATGACCAGGAAGCCGGCGCTGAGCACCAGGTAGCCGATCAGGCCGAGGACGCCGGTCGAGCGGACGTGGCGCAGGTACATGCCGGTGATGCCGGCGAGCGCCAGCGCGGCGAACACTACCTTCGCAGTGTTGCGCACCACCCACTCGGTGCTGGTGACCGAGTCGACGACCATCGGCGGGTGGTTGATCTGGACGGCGATGAAGATGAGACCGGCGACGGCGGCGGCGAGGCCGGCGGCCCGGACGAGCGTGTTGGTTGTCATGCGAGGGACGGTAGGAACCGGCTTGGTGACCGCACATCACCAAGTGATGTGACTGCCGTGGTTAGAGCAGCCCGAGGTCGGTGGCGCGGCGGACGGCCGCCCGGCGGGTGTTCACGTCGAGCTTGGTGAAGATGTGCTTGGTGTGCGTGCGCAGCGTGTTCACCGAGACGTACAAGTGGCGGGCGATCTCCGGGCCGGTGAGATCGGTCGCGAGGAGCCGGAGGACCTCGAGCTCGCGATCGCTCAGGCCCTCGTCGGCGGCGCTCGGTTCGCGGTGCAACGGCGTACCCGCGGCGGCGAGCAGCTCGTCCATCGGCGGTCCCTCGTCGAGGAAGAGCCGGACATACCCGGCCGGTACCCCGTCGGCGAGCGCCGGCCGGAGGTCGGCGAGCGCGGCGCCGGGGTCGCCGCCGGCGCGGTGGGCCAGCGCCCGGACCAGGCGAGCCTCGACGATGCTGCCCGTGCGTCCGGCCGCCTGCGCATCCTCGACGATGCGGTCGAGGAGCGCGATCGCCGGCTCGACCTCGCCGCCGGCCACGAGCAGCCGCGCGAGCGTGAGCTGGTTGTACTCGGCGAGGTAGGCCGCCGGGTCAGTGGCCGTGACGCCCCGGTCGCGAGCCCACGCCCAGGCGGCGTCGAGGCGGCCCTGCGCGATGTGGACCCGGGCCCTGGCCGCGGGAATGGGTCGCACGTCGGGGAAGAAGCCGGGCAGGTACAGCCGCTCGGCGTCGTCGAGCATCCGCACCGCGCCGTCCAGCTCGCCACGGGCCCGCAGCAGCCCGGCCATCGCCGTGTACCAGCGGTGCCGGTTCTCCAGCAGCGAGGCGCGGTCGCCGAGTTCCCGCGCCGTCTCGAGGTGCTCGGCGGCGGCGTCGAGCTCGCCCTGCTCGCGGAGCATGTCGGCGAGGCCGACGTGGAGATCACCGGTGGTGGACAGCACCGGGCCGGGGAGGCGCTGGACCCTGTTCAGCGCCTGTTCGTAGAGCTGGCGCGCCCTGGCCGGGCCGCCCCGGGCCAGCCATAGGCTGGCCAGTACCACGGTGGCGCCCAGCTCGTCGGCGACGTTGCCGGCCGCGTGGAGGCTGGCGACGGCCTGGCCGAACGTGTCGACCGCGGTCGGCAGGTCGCCGGCGGCCCAGGCTGCCAGTCCGAGGAAGCCGGACGCGGCCCCGCGCGCCAGGTGGTCCTGCGGTCCGGCCAGGTCCAGTGCGCGGCGCGCGTGGGCGACGGTGCCGGCGACGTCGCCGCGGGCCTGGCCGACCGAGGCGCGGAAGGCCGCGATCGTGGCCGGCAGCGTCGCCAGCTCCCGGTCCCGAGCGCGGCGAGCGTCCGCGGGCGCGGCCGGGCCGGCGGCTGCGGCTGCGCCGGGGGCTGCGCCAATGCTGGCGTCGGCGGCTGCGGGCGGGTCCCCGTCCGTGCTGCCAGCCGCCTCGCCCGGCGCGGTCGGGTGGTCCAGCGCCTTCTCGGCGTCGTCGAGCCAGGCCTCCGTCCCGTCGAGGTCGCCCTCGGAGAGCCGGATCCAGCCCGTGAACGTGGCCAGCAGCGCGCGCTGCCGGACCACGTCGTCGGGCAGCGCGCGCAGCCAGTCCCGCAGCGTGCGGTCGTGGCGGTGCTTGCGCAGGTCGGGCAGCGCGAGCTCGACAAGGTCGGCCGCCAGTTCGGCGTCGCCGCCGGCGAGTGCGTGGGTGACGGCGTCGGCCAGCGAGCCGTGCTCGGCGTGCCACCGCGCGGCCGCCCGGTGCAGGCCGGGCACCCGGTCCGGGTGCTGGGCAACCAGCCGGGCCGACAGCGCATCCGCGAACAGGCGGTGATAGCGAAACCACTGCCGCCGATCGTCCAGCGGGGCGACGAAGAGGCCGCCGCTCTCGAGGGCCTCGAGCGTCGCCTGCCCGTCGGCGCGCCCGGTCAGCGCATCACACAGCGACCCGGTCATCTGCTGCAGGATGGAGGTGTCGAGCAGGAACCGGCGCACGTCGTCGGGCTGGCTTCCCAGTACCTCCTCAACCAGGTAATCCAGCACGAAGCGGTGGCTGCCGGTGAACGTCTCCACGAAGTCGCCGACCCGTTCGCGGCCGCGGGCCGACAGCGCGGCCAACTGCAGCCCGACGGCCCACCCCTCGGTCCGCGTCTCCAGGGCGGCGACGTGCGCCGGCGCGAGGTCGAGGCCCATGACCTGGTTGAGGAACGCCTCGGCCTCATCGGGTGTGAAGCGCAGGTCGGCGGCCCGCAGTTCGAGAAGCTCACCGCGGGCCCGCATCCGGGACAGCGGCAGCGGCGGGTCGGCGCGGGTCGTGATCGCGAGCGTGACCTGCGGCGGCAGGTGATCGAGCAGGAACCTCAGCGCATCGTGTACGGCCGGCTCCTCGATCACGTGGTAGTCGTCCAGGGCCAGCACGGTCGGTCCGGCCCGCTCGGCGAGGTCGTTGACCAGGCTGACGAGCACGGCCTCGGGGTCGGCGGCCGCCAGCGCGTCGGTTTCCAGCTCGACCGCAGCGACAAGGTGGGTCAGAAACCGGCGCAGGTCGCTGTCCCCGGCGTCGAGGGACAGCCAGGCCACCCGCCGGGGTCCGCCCGCGGTCAGCCACTGCGTCAGGAGCGTGGTCTTGCCGAACCCGGCCGGGGCCGAGATGAGCACGAGCCGCGGTGTCGAGGCCGGCACGAGCCGGGGCCGCGCAACGAGCGGTCGGCGTGGCACCGGGACGTGCAGCTTGGTGCCCAGGATCGGCATGCGATCAGCCTATCGGCGCGCGAACGCGCCCCCCCAGACGCCGGCGTCGCTGTCCCCGGCGGGGACACTGGTGGATTCAAGCCGGTCCTAGGATGGGCGCGTGCAGGTCAGGCTGCTCGGACCGATCGACGTTGTGATAGACGGGGTTCCGCGCCCGATCCCCGGCCTGCGCCGCCGGGCGATCCTCGCGATGCTGGCGCTGCGCCGCGGCGAGGTGGTGAGCACCGACAGCCTCATCGAATCGGTGTGGAGCGATGGTCCTCCGTTGACGCTCAACACCATCCAGGCCAACGTTTCCCAGCTGCGGCACCTGCTCGGCCTGCGCACCGCGATCGTCGCCCGGTCACCCGGCTACGTGCTGGCCGACGCCGAGCCGACGGACGTGGAGCAGGCCGAGCGGCTGATCGAGGAGGCCACCGGCACCGGCGCCGACCAGGTCCGCCAACTGCGGGCGGCGCTGGCCCTCTGGCGCGGGCCGTCCCTGGTTGACGTCGCCGAGGTGCCGTGGCTGGACACGCAGGCGCGACGCCTGGACAGCCTGCGGCTGCGCGCCCAGTACGCGTTGATCGAGGCCCGTCTGGCGCTCGGCGAGCACGCGCAGGTGCTGCCCGAAGTGCAGCGGCTGGCCGAGGGGCACCCGCTCGACGAGCAGATCCACGGCCACCTGATCGTGGCGCTGTACCGGTCGGGACGGCAGGCCGAAGCGCTGGAGGCCTACGAGCGGCTGCGCGACCGGCTTCGTGACGAGCGCGGCGTCGACCCGGGTCCGGCGCTGAGCCAGCTGGAGTCGGCCATCCTGCGCCACGATCCGGAACTGGCCGTCCGGGCTCAGGCGGCGCAGGTCCCGGCGCAGCTGCCGGCTGGGGCGCGCGCGTTCGCCGGCCGGCGCGCCGACCTGGCCGCCCTCGACGCGATGCTGGCCGAGACCGGTGGTGCGGCGGCGGTCGCGACCATCTCGGGCGGGGCCGGCTTCGGCAAGACCAGCCTGGCGGTGTTCTGGGCGCGCCGGGTCGCGGAGCGCTTCCCCGACGGCCAGCTCTACGCCGACCTGCGCGGCTTCGACCCGGCCGGGGCACCGCTGGATCCGGCCGATGCGCTGCGGGGATTCCTGGAGGCATTCGGCATCCCGGCGACTCGTATCCCGGCCGACGTGGACGCGCGGGCCGCGCTGTATCGCAGCATCGTGGACACGCGTCGCGTCCTCGTCGTGCTCGACAACGCTCGCGACGCGCAGCAGATCCGGCCGCTGCTGCCCGGAGCGCCCGGCTGCGTGGCCGTGGTGACCAGCCGCGATCAGCTCCTGCCGCTGGTCGCCACGGAGGCGGCCCAGCCGCTCATCCTCGAGCTGCCGGACGCCGCGGACGCCCGGGAACTGCTGGCCCGGCGGCTCGGGGCGGCGCGGGTGGCGGCCGAGCCGGCGGCGGTCGACGACATCGTCGCCCGGTGTGCGCGGCTGCCGCTCGCCCTGAGCATCGTGGCCGCCCGCGCAGCGGCCCGGCCGAGCTTCCCGCTCGCGGCGATCGCGGACGAGTTGCGGGAGAGCGGCGGCGGCCTGGACGCCTTCAACGCCGGCGATGCCAGCACCGACGTCAGGTTCGTCTTTTCCTGGTCGTACCGGGCGCTGAGCGCCGGAGCCGCGCGGCTGCTGGGGTTGCTGGGCCTGCACGCCGGCCCGGACATCGGCCGGCCGGCGGCCGCCAGCCTCGCCGGCCTCCCGGGCAGTCGCGTCCGGCCGCTGCTTGATGAACTGGTCCAGGCGAGCCTGCTGGCCGAGCACGTGCCGGGCCGCTACGCGTTTCACGACCTGCTGCGGGCGTACGCGGCGGAGCTGGCGGTCGAGCACGAAGACGCGCGTCGCCGCCTCTACGACCACTACCTGCACTCGGCGCAGGCGACCGCGCGGCGCCTGTACGGGCCGTGGTGCGACCTTCCGCTCGATCCTCCGGCGCCCGGTGTGACGCCGGAGGACCCGACCGGCATCGCCGCGGCCAACGCCTGGTTCCGAACCGAGCATCAGGTGCTGATCGCCGTCGTCAACGCGGCCGCCGGCACCGGGTTCGAGGCCCATGCGTGGCGGCTGGCCTGGACGATGACGCTGAGCCTGGACTCCCGCAACCTGTGGCACGAGTTCGATCAGCTCATGGAGGTGGCCCATGCGGCCGCCACCCGGATCGCGGACCCGGCTGGGCTGGCCTACAGCCAACAAGGGCTGGGTCGCGCCGACGCCGCGCTCGGCCGCTACGCCGAGGCGGCGGCCCACCTCAAGGACGCCGAACAGCGATTCGCGCGCCTCGGTGATGAGGCGGCGGAGGGGGGTGTCCACATCGTGCACGGCTTCCTGCACTACCGCACCGGCACCTTCGCCGCCGCCGTGGACGAGGCGCGCCGGGCGCTCGAGCTCTTCCGGGCCGCCGGCCACCTCAGCGGGCAGGCGATGGCGCTGAACAACCTCGGCAACGGTTTGACGGAGCTCGGCGACTATCAACAGGCCCTGTTGTACTGCGTGCAGGCCGTCGACCTGCACGCGCAACTCGGTGCCCTGCACGGCCGTGCGGCCTGCTGGGACAGCCTCGGCTACGTACGCTATCGGCTCGGCCAGCATGCGGAGGCGCTGATCTGCTATCAGCGGGCGGTCGACCTGTGCCGCGAGGCCGAGGACCGGCTGAACGAGGCGGGCAGCCTCAGCCGGATCGGCGACACGTACGAGGCGATGGGCGACACCTCGGCCGCGGCCGGCGCGTGGCGCGGGGCGCTCACCGTGCTCGACGGGCTCGGCTACCCCGAGGTGGAGGAGCTGCGGACCAAGCTGCACCGCCTGACGTAGCACTGAGGTGCCGCTGAAGCGGCGCTGAAGTCGTTTGCTGGCACAGATTGGGGAGTAGACAACTGCTGGGTCCTCGTAGCGTTCCGT
>Ga0070683_100004090_pt1 | contig 11959 bp, 10 predicted proteins | sample KBSC713LmetaG_FD_64662 | JGI IMG/M metagenome (GOLD analysis project Ga0070683, IMG submission 64662) | Corn rhizosphere microbial communities from Kellogg Biological Station, Michigan, USA - KBS C7.1-3L metaG | ecosystem: Host-associated > Plants > Roots > Rhizosphere ...
TCTCAAATCTGAGACTTGGACTGGATGTGCGCACCCTCAAATACCCAATCCAAAGCGAGGTAATGCCATGAAAACCTACCAGGGAAGTGAGATCCGCAACGTAGCTGTAGTGGGGCATGCGCAGAGTGGCAAAACATCTTTAATTGCCGCCCTGCTGCATGCCGCCAAAATGACGCCAACTCAGGGACGCGTGAGTGACGGATCAGCCGTCACCGCTTATGACGAAGAAGAAATAGCGCGCGGCACAACCATGTCCAACGCGGTCGCATTTGCCGAGTGGCAGGGAGTGAAAATCAACTTCGTCGATACTCCGGGATTCCACATGTTCACGCATGAAGCGAAAGCCGCATTGCTGCCCGTCGAAGCCGCATGCGTGGTCGTGAATGCCCAGCATGGCGTGGAACCGGTGACCGAGCGAGTTTGGAAGAGTATTGAAGAGGCGAATATCCCTCGCTTTGTGGTCGTAAACCAGATGGACCACCCGAAAGCCGGCGGTGGCAATGGATTAAGCGCGCTTATCGAAGATCTGCACGAGCGCTGGGGTCGGCAATGTGTTCCGATTCAGCTTCCCATCTCCGATGCAGGTGGATTCCATGGCGTAGTCGACCTGGTCACAATGGAAGCTTTCCACTACACGCCCAACGGTGATGGGCACGGCAAGATCACCGGTGAGATTCCCGCCAGCGTCGCGCAGCAGGCCAAAGAAGCGCATGAGGCTCTGGTTGAACTGGTTGCCGAAGGCAAAGACGAGTTGATGGAGGAGTTCTTCGCCGAGGGAACAATTCCCGAACAGCATCTGATCACCGCTCTGCACGAGGCCATCCGCGAAGACCGTATTTTCCCGGTGCTGTTTGCCAGCGGTGGTACCAACGTCGCAACAGACCACCTGCTTGATTTCATCAAGGTTTACGCACCCTCGCCGACTGAGCGCCCTCCTCTTCCGGTAAAGACAGCGGCAATGCAAGCGGTTGCAGCAAACGGCGCCTCCTCCGATTCAACTTCAGGCGGCACATCCTTCCGCAAAATCGAGGACTCGGAACCGGTCGCAGTCGTCGTTTACAAAACAATGAGCGATCCCTTCGCCGGCCGCATCAGCTTCTTCAAAGTAGTCAGCGGATGTGTAAAGAACGATGCGACGCTCGAGAACTACACACGCCGCAGCCAGGAGCGCTTGTCCCATCTGAGCGTCATGCAAGGCCGCAAGGCGGTCGAAGTTGCCGAATTGCATGCAGGCGATCTCGGCGCGGTTGCCAAGCTGAGAGACACTCTTACCGGAGATACGCTCGGCGCCAAGGGCGCTGATGTCCAGGTCGAGCTTGCAGCCATGCCCGAACCGGCGATGACCTACGCGATCGAACCCAAGACGCGCGGCGACGAAGACAAGCTTGCACCCGCGATTCACAAGCTGATGGAAGAGGATCTGTTGATCCGCTTCTTCCGCGATCCGCAGACGAACGAATTCCTGATCGGCGGAGCGGGTCAGCCGCACATCGAGACCATCGTGTCGCGCTTGAAGAAGCGCTATCACGCCGAAGTCACGCTCAAAGCGCCGAAGGTCCCCTATCGCGAAACCATTCGCGGCAAGGCTGATGCGCAAGGACGCCACAAAAAGCAATCCGGCGGACACGGACAGTTCGGCGACTGCAAAGTCAGGATGGAACCTCTGCCCCGCGGCAGCGGTTTTGAATTCGCGAGCGAAGTTTTCGGCGGCGCGATCCCCCGCAACTTTATCCCAGCCATCGAGAAGGGCGTCGTAGAGTCAGCCGCTCGGGGTTATCTCGCCGGCTATCCCGTGGTCGATTTCAAGGTCATCGTCTACGACGGCAGCTATCACGATGTCGACTCGAACGAACTTTCCTTCAAGAAAGCCGGTCGCCTGGCCTTCCGCAAAGCCATGGAACAAGCCAAGCCCTGCTTATTGGAGCCAGTCATGAAGGTTGCCGTCGAGGCTCCCGACGAGTTCGCCGGCGCGCTCATGGGCGACCTCAACGGTCGCCGCGGTCGCGTCCAGGGCATGGAGTCGAAAGGGAGAACGACGGTCATCAATGCCGAAGTTCCGATGTCCGAAATGCTTACCTACGGCACCCAACTCACCTCGATGACACAAGGAAAAGGCAGCTACCGCATGGAAATGGATCACTACGACATCGTTCCACAGTTGGTAGCCGAAAAGATCCTTGCTAACGCCAAGAAGCCGTTGGAGGAGGAAGAAGACTAGTCACAGTTCATCGTTCGCAGTTGCAGAGCCCGACGCGACCTTCGCGTCGGGCATTCTGTTTTGGAGGTGGTCCCTCGCAGCGTGCTGAAAAAACCAGCAAGAGGCCGAGCTGAACCAAACCGTCCCTCAGCGGCTAAAGCCGCCATTCATTTTGCGGTACTTAGCGGCACGACTAAAGTCGTGCCCTTTCAAAACAGAGACTCGAGGCGAGTTTTTCAGCAAGCTGCTAGGGATTGTAGACGTCAGGCCGACCCTGCGGATCGGGAAATCCAAGTGCAACCAGGGCGTCAACCGTATTAAGGAATATTCGACAATATAGGCAATAACGAGACTGGCGATTAATCACCTCTTTCAATTTGAAGAGATCTTGGGTAGTCGAACTGATTGTGTCTTTGTCAACGGACGTTACGCAACACGAAGGACACATGTACTCGGTCTGTACCCCGAGCCAACATGAGTGAATTCCCATGAGTCGCCTCCTTGGCTTCCCGCTCCGAGCTTAATTGAGTACTTGTCTGCATCCTCGGTGAGGGAGGGCTCTCTTTGGTCGCCTTCTGTTGCTCTTGTCACTTTGGTCAAATATTACCGATCGAGGAGCGAGCGCCCAGTCAAGCCCGAAGTCGGCGACCTGTTCCCAACAGCCTCGTCGCAAGTGTAATGACTACGGCCAGGGAACCTTTTGTAGTCGGAAATCGCCGTTGAGTGTTGCATTCTTCTCGAAATTCTCGTACTGCACCGCCGACGGCTGGATATTGGCCATGGGCGCCGACGATAAAAGACCAGTTTGGCAAAGTTGTAGGTCGTTGCTGCGCCCGGTTTGAGAGATCGCTGAGTACCCGGACTTTAGGGTACTCCTGAGCTGTTGACAGGTGCTTTTCGCGCGTGATCCTTTAGACAAGGGCGGCTTCCCTTGCTGATATTCCATCGAATCGTGACTATCGTCGCCCTTCCATTCCTGGCGTTGCTGGGGCTTCTGTTCCTGTGCGTCCGGGTAGCGCTGGCCGCAAGCATGCGGCTTTTGGGCTGGAATCTAGCGTGGCCGCCGGTGGAGTTGGCTGACCGCGAGGGGGAGCAAAGGACCAAGTAGACGACCGCTGGAGCGGGCCAGGATTACTCTGCTAGCCGGCCTGGAGCGGGTGGGATGCAGTGCGTGGAGCGTGGATCGACAGTCGCTTGCTCGTGGTTGCTTTGAGGCTTCGAGATTGGCGGGCACATCATCATTGACGCGCGTAGCACTCCACCCGCGATGTGTGGCGGCTGGCCAAACCGAGCTTCTTCGGTTCATGTACGGCATGATGGACGCCGCAGGGTTCTCTACTCCAGATCGAAGACTACGGAAACAGTTCGAACGCTGCTGCTGTGTAGTGCGTGTGATCAGCCTGCGGAACTGCTGCAAAGAGCTGATTTGGTTCATGAGGTCGGGCAACAGAACATTTTGCCGAATACAGAGGTAGCTCTTGATCGCGCACAGAAGATTGGTGCCAGCTTCAGCGGAGTTGGCCCAGAGATCGCTCACGACACTGATGACGATGAGGATTTGAGACTCGTGGGCAAATGGGCCGTCTTGGCTCGATCGGGCATACACCATACACGATCTATCGATCGACGAGATACCAGGAATTCGGATTACCCAAAGGAGGCAAACTGTCGGTTGGCCAGTGCGACTGATAGAGCGATGCCCCTTCGTCCGAGACTTCTTCTGGTAGGAGACGATATAAGACAACTCTATACCTGGGAGATGTTGCTTGGCATACAGTTCGCGATCGATATTTCCGCAGGACTCTCCGAGGCACTGAAACTTCTCCAAAGTCACAGATTTGAGCTCATCGTGGTCCTCCAGGCCTCTGAGAGTTGGAGACGACTTGCGGGATTTGCCTTCCGGCAGATTCCTGCACCGAAAATCCTCGTCGTCACCGCCGCAGAAGGCGAAAGGCTGGAATGGGCAGATGCGGTCATATGCCGCCACAAAACGCCCTACGAACTGATGAGGATGTGCGCAGAAATGTTCGGAATGGCCACAAGAACGACCCCCCGTGACTTCTCAGCTCGGTCTTCTCCAAAGGTGGTTGCGATCTCTTAGTACAATTCTCGATTAGTGGTGCTTACAGGTGTTGCTTTAGCGGGAACCGTGTTCACAATCCTTTTCCCGATCTGATGATCTTGCGCTCCTCTTCCCAGCCCAGCATGCGCCGCGATGCGATTCCGGTCCGTTGTCGGAACGTACGCTTTCCGGCTGGCTGCGCTTCCCGACTAGCCGATTCGGTTCCCATGTTACCGATCGCTTCCCAGGCTGCTGCCGGCCTTCGGCGCCAGACACTCCCAGGTAAACGCATCAGCCACACTGAGGATGCGGATCAGCATCCGTTTGCCAGCCCATTCACGATCATGTCCATGCCTCTCCTGGTTCGCGAGTAGCAATATGAATATTGTCGCTATCCAGCAAGCACATATGCGGTGCCGCATTTTTTCGTGGCATTGGCAAGGTGGAGCTCTCTTTGTTGCGGTGCAGGGGCGGAATGATCTGCCGCAGAACACGTTGATTAGTCATTTTCCGCGGAACTTGTGGCAACTCGCGTTTGTGGCTTCGCTTGTCGCCGTGACGGTCATGTGACAACAGCCGTAGAGTCGAGATCATTCGTCTAGTTCCATGTAAGCTACGGCTGAAAGCATCGAAAATAGGGTGAAGATCGAGGGCTCATTGATGTTCCTTCCGCCTGGCTAGGGAAGGTCGCTGCTCTTTGAGCTTCGCTCTATAGTTCTACTGTTCCACTGCTTCGGCAAATCTTGGCACATCGCAATGCTTGTTGGGTAGAACGGCAGAGGCAAATCGACAAGGAGAAAACTATAATGCATTGAGAGCGGGTACCAAAGGCTCGTGGAAAATCTCCCTATGATCGGCTCGCAAGGGCACAACATTCCGCAGAAGAAGCGGCGTCAGATCACACCCCGAGCCGGTCGCGGGCTCGAGATGCTGGCCCATGCAATTGAGTACCTGGTCGACATGCACGAGCACGAAGGATCTCTCTTGGTCTGGGAAAAGGGGCATCTGGAAGCCATTGAGATTTTGAAGTCTCTTAATCGAGAGATTTACTTTTCGTGCCCCGTTGTGCCCACCCTTGAGGACCGGATACGCTCGTTCTTTTCTGTGAAACGGTCGCGTGACTGACCAGCGCAATACCGCTGCAATTCCCGAGCTCACAATCCACTTCCCTGCGGCTCTGAGGCCCGATTCAGCCGAATTCATCTGGCTGGCTCGCGCGGCTCGGCCGGGATCTCATTATGGGTTGAGCGGCCGGAGAGAGTAATTCTGGAGCGGCTGCCATTATCCAGCGCCCTAGCGACCTCGGCTGTGAGAGAACCCGGTTCCCCGGATTCAGTAGGGTTCGAACCCCAATTTAGAATGGTGGGCCGATTGACCACCGAACCTCGAATCCAGAATTTTAGCCTGCACCGCCATCTCTCCTTCTTGGCGCGCAGTTTGCAGTAGCGTAAAGCTGAAAGAACGGAAGAGAGGACCGGCGCCATGATGGCAGCAGAGATCGCGAGCAGTTCTAGAACGACCAGCCGGTTCTGCCCCTCTCCAATACGTACGGTCAAGAGCGCAGCCGGGTTCCTCTATGCTTTGGGATAGGATCATGGCTGGAATTATGGATTTGGCGGGAGTACTCACATATACGAGAGCCAAAACGGTGAGAAGGCGTATTCGTAGAAGGCGTTTTCGTATTCCGTTGCGAGCCGTTTGCTCCGGAGGATAGCGGGCTAATGCGAACGTTTATCATTCACCATTGAGGGCGATCTTGGGGCATTGGCATCTGAAGAGGGCTCGATGCGAAGTTTGTGGCGACGCCGCTGCCGAATCCGGAGAGGCATGAGATGAAGAATTCTTGTTATTCCTTAATCTTTACCTCGCTCCTGTTGGCCATGACCCTCGGCTGCGATCAGAGCGCGCGATTGGAGAGGAGATCTCCTGAAGACGTTGCTTTAGCGAAATCGTACTTTGAGCTTTTGCGCACGGGACATGCTGATCAAGTCGAAGATCTCATCGATCCGTCGTTGCGAGACAGCATGCCCAGTTCTGCTTTTGAGGAGGTAGTAGCAACGATACCGCGGGAGGCTCCAAGTTCCGTTAAACCCACGTTTGTAGACGTGAGGTGTCATCAAGGGAGTTGTCAGGAAGCTATCGTACTGGAGTATAAATACCGAACCGATCGACTCATATTCAACCTCGCCCTGCTGAAAGACAGCGGGCACATATCCATTGTGGGGATCCACATTACACACGTTCCGGATTCGTTCATGGAGGAAAATAAGTTCACCTTGTTGAGCAAGGGCCCATCCCAGTACTTCATGCTCACTCTGGCGATGGTCATTGCTGTGTTTAGCCTGTATGTCTTCGTACTTTGCGTATCAGCACGAATTGGTCCGCGAAAATGGGTATGGGCCGCATTTATCGTTGTCGGATTCACTAAGCTGGCAGTGAACTGGACAACCGGAGAACTCAGATTCGACTTTCCGGCGCTTGTGCTTCTCTGGGTGGATGCAATTCATGTTGACTACGGACCTTGGATGATCTCCATTTCCCTGCCTGTAGGTGCGATTCTCTTCCTCCTTATGTATCGGAAGACGCTCTTCTCAAGACGGACAGTTACTCTCCCACAGGGAGGGTGCAAAGCTGACCGAAGCAAAGTCGACTAAGTCCCAGAATCTCGACTGCTCATTTGACTCCAATCAGACGCACCGATGCACGACCACACTGCCCTTTCAGAGCCATTCCTTCATGCAAGCATCTAATGACGGAGGAGTAGTTGCGACGCAGTGGGTTCATTCAGCATGCCGGAGACGGGCTCGTCTCCCCGCGATGAACGCGGTGCCGACGTTAGCACGTTTCATATGCCGCCTATCACCAAAGTGTTAGGAGAGGTGTAATTTGCATCACATCTGGTGCTATACTCCATGTCCTAGCAACAGATAGATAGTTGTTTCTCGGCCGAGTCGGACACTGCGGTGGGGGAGTATTCCCGATCATCCCGGGAAGTTGTGGGGAACGTGCATTCGGAGCTCGCTCAAACCAGGTAGCTCCGGGCCTATTTCCGGACTTCGAGCGATCTGGAATGGGACGCTCCCGATCAGGGCTGCCGCTTGCCATCGACGTTGTGAGGCTGGTCCCGAGGAGCGTAGCGAGCGATGGATCAGATCATTACCAACATGGCGTCGCTGGGTCTTTTGGTATTTCTCTTCGCCGCGATTGCCAGAAGAGCCGCGGATGATCGGCTGCGATGCTGGGTAGCAGGATGGGTCTCGATCCTCATTCATATCGGCCTGAAGCTTTGGACACCGCGTAGCTCCCTCGGGCGCTTCGCGACTGTCAGCGCGGGCATCGACGCGCTCGTCCTGGCTGCGATCTTTTTCATCGTGTCGACTATGATCGTACGGGAAGGCAGGAGGTCTGGCCTGCTTCTCGGTGGTACCTTAGCCTACTCGACGCTGCCGCTCCTGACTTTAGGGATCGCTCACCCTCGTCCCGGCTGGCTGTTGGCTATTCTGGTGATTACCCGGCAGCTCATTGCCATCTGGTGGGCGAGGCGCGCCCGCGTCAATCGGAAGAGCATTCTCAGGTGGGTGATTCCGGCATGCGCGGTGACCCTGGCATGGATGCTGGTAGGCGTCGAGCGCGGCCACCCGGAATATATCGTGCTCGCGTTGTTAGCGGAGATGTTTTTCGTGGCAGGCGTCGATTTCTGGTTCAACGGCTGGGAGCGATCGCTCGGGCTCATCACCACTTGCACGGGATTGCTTGCCTTTGCGGCTGTCTTTCCGGGCGCGCTCCTGATGGAACAGGTATGGCCACGAACTCCGGTCGCATCGGATCTGTTTGGCGTGTCGGCGTTCTCGGTCGCCGTAGGGATGATCTTGATAGTCCTTGAAGAGGACGCACGCTCGGCGCGGCAGACGACCGAGGAGTACCGGCTGACCTTCGATACGAATCCGCATCCACTCTGGATCTTGGACACCGAAACACTGGAATTCCTGTCGGTGAACTGGGCCGCTTGTGCCAAACACGGCTACACTCGCGAAGAGTTCAGAAAGCTCAGGCTCCCAGACATTCTCAACAAAACCCTCACGTCGGAAATTCTGGGCCGGGACGGCCGCTCGGCCACGAATCCAAACCGGGCCTCCCGCCACATCCGCAAAGACGGCACAGAAATGTCCATGGATATCACGTCGCACAAGATCGTATTTCGAGGAAGGCCGGCGCAGTTTGTTCTGGGCATCGATGTGAGCGAGAGGGAGGAACTCAAGCGCCAGGTGCAGCATCACTCGCGGCATGACGCGCTCACCGGACTGCCCAATCGCGTGCTCTTCGATGAACAATTGCAAGGGGCTCTGGCTCGTGCTCTAGATGTGAAAGAGAAGATCGCTATCCTCTTCCTTAACCTCGATCACTTCAAAAGAATCAATGACACATACGGAACGCAGATGGGAGACGAGTGCCTCAGAAGGGTGGCCGAGATCCTCCGTGCCCACGCCGGCCCCATGGACCTGGTGGCGCGGACCGAAGGCGATGGGTTCGCACTTGTGCTCACGGGGCTCAAGAGCGGATTTCCGGCTGAACACGTGCTCCTCGAATTGGGAGAGACCTTCCGCGAACCGATCGTGGTGGGCGAAACCAAAGTGCGGCTCGGCTTCAGTGCGGGATTGGCATTGTGTCCGGAGGACGGAATCGAGCTCGGAGAGCTGTGGCGCAGCGCCGAGAGCGCTCTCTCTCGGGCCAGGGATGCGGGCGGTGGACAGGTAATGTGGAGCAATCCTGAGTTGCGCGTTGCTGCCGAGCAGCAGGTGGAGCTCGAAGCTTTTCTTCGCATTCAGCTTGAGGAACGCGGGTTTCACCTGGTCTACCAGCCGCTCTATGCGATCGATGGCGAAGTGGAGGGGTTGGAGGCGCTCCTCAGATTGAGCCATCCGGTCTATGGTTCGATCAGTCCGGGACAATTTATTCCTCTGGCCGAGCAGACCGGGCTCATTGTTCCCATCGGAGACTGGGTCATCGAAGAAGTTTGCCGCCAATTGACTGTGTGGCGGGACGAGGGCGCGCGCATGGTTCCGGTTGCCCTGAACGTATCCGGGGCGCAACTTATGCAGAGTGGATTTGCTGAGCGCCTGATCGGGACAATTTCCCGGTTCGAGATCCGCCCCGATCAGCTGCAGCTAGAGGTCACAGAATCGACAGCCATGCTCTATGAGACAGAGGTGGCGAAACAAATGAGGCTCCTCGCCGAGATCGGGATTCGCTTTTCCATTGACGACTTTGGAACCGGACACTCCTCTTTAAGCCGGTTGGACAAGCTGCCCCTTCAAGTGTTGAAGGTTGACCGGACGTTTACGGAGCGTCTTTGCGCGGCAGACGGTGCGCGTTCCATCGTCGAAGCCATCCTCTCGATGGCGAAAGCGCTCGGGATGCGGGTGGTGGCCGAAGGCGTGGAGCGGGAGGAACAGATGCTCTTGCTGATCGAGATGGGATGCGACTACCTACAGGGATATCTACTGTCGCGACCCGTCGAACCGGAAAAGATCCCTCATCTGCTCGAGCACCGCCATCCGCTTCTAGCGAACGCGAGAACAGTGGCGAGTGATTAGCAGTTACTGGCTAGAAGACGCTCAGATCTACATCCTGATTCGCAGCTGGGAGAGACGAACGAGTCCGATTCGTGCTGTCCCGCCCAACCGATCCGCTGGCCAAATCGAGTGATATGATGGCGTGCATCGGGAAAACTCTGGCCGTCATTGCAAGAGTTTGGCGCGCTACAGCAAACCCTCTTCGCACGCCCCGCATCCCTCATAGCTGAGCAGTTGCGACCAAATGGACTCCATACGTTTCGGACTAGCCGAAGCGGTCCTCCGTACTATCGCGGAGCTTGAAAGAAAGCACGGCACCGATAATCCCCAGCTCGTTGAGATGATTCGGAGCCGCGTTCTCCTGCGCCTATCGGACAGGCTGAACGCCCCAAAATCCCGGCCAAAAATCCTCATCGTTCGCTAGGGAAACCTCGGCCAGGGGAGTGTGATAAGTGTGACGTAGATCACCAACTCATTTTTCCACTCGGTCAACTGCAATGCCAATATGTGTGAATGCAAGTCTTCACCACGGTCTATCTGGTCGAAGCCCTCCGCGCCGATATTCGGCACGTGGAGGAGACGCCCGGCCTTGAGCGGACCCTCCCAGCTGTCCGCGAATTCAAAGATGCCCTCCAACAGAAGATTGCTTACCTTGAACGACAGCCAGGACGGTCCGATCTTGCATGAGCATCCAGCCCCGCCGCCCAAAGCTTGACGCACCCGGGTCCTGATCGAGATGGCGAGTTCCTATCATGACAGGGCGATCTCGGTACGGCCTATTTCGAAGCGGTGAAGACGATCTCGTCAGATGGCGATCACGCCCGAGTCCTCTCTACACTGCTGGCTGCGCATGGCGATGATCGCGAGACACTAGCTCGAGTGCTGAGGTCAGCCGGGAAGATTTCCTCAGATGGCGATAAAGCCCGCGTGCTCAAAGAAGCGGTTGCCCGGTATAGCGATGCCGAAACCATCAGCACCGCTTTCATCGAGACCACGAATTCGATTTCCAGTGATGGAGATCACCAACAGGTGCTCGTGGCGCTTGTTCACCGGCAAGGAATCAATACGGTCACGATTGACAAAATTGCGAAGTCGGCCGAGCGGATTTCTTCCGACGGCGATAAGGCTCGAGTCCTCGAGGAACTCATTCATGACAACATTGAGCCGGTCCGTGACGATTTCTTTGCCGCTATAAACACCATCGGTTCGGATGGCGATCACGGTCGCGTCTTGATGGCTCTGCTCGCGAAGGCCGGCAACTCTTCCGCGATGGCGATCGCAGCCATTCAGTCGGCAACTCGCATGTCTTCCGGTGGAGATAAGAGTCGTGTGTTATTGGATGCGGCCCATCGCTATTCAGGGGATCCCCAGGTGGGCGCTGCGCTGCGCAAAGCTGTCGAGAGCTTGCACTCTGATGGCGAGTATCGATCAGTCAAGGCGGAACTTGTGCGACGCAAGGACATCAAGTGATGGCAATTTTTATTGCTCTGGAAGTCCGAACTCGAAGCTTGATCGCCGAGACTTCATCATCGAACCACATTCCACCTGGGCGGATATCGACGACCAGTCGCATTGGTCCGGCTTCCCCGGAAACAATCTAGCCTTGCCCGCTTTTCTCGATGCTGATTCGTCGAAGCTCGCGGCGCATTTTTGCGCCCGATCCACGGAGCTGCGAACAGCAAATTCTGACCAATGATCGTGATCACTGGCCTCATGACAAGATCGCTCTCGGAGCGAGATCATGTTCAATCCCCTTGTTTACCGGCGCTTCAAGTTAGGAACCTAGGCTCGCTAGGATGGGTGCTCTTTGCAACGGTTCTCTTGGCCCGGCGTTCACGTCCATTCTTCCGGCTGCGATTCAGCCTACTTCTGAACCGCAAGACGCCGGGCACGCCCGGTCTTATTATGGTTTGTCCATCCCCAACATGCCTGGACCGTTGAAATGAAGGGACGAAAGCCGGGGGGTGGGGGAGGGGCCGCCATTTGCGCGGTGCGGGTGCACATCCGAACCGGTCTAGGGGCCAAGATTTCGAGCAAGGCCAGGAAGGTTATGGCAGGAAAAACTAATAACGGATCGACACAAAAGACTAATTATGATACAACCTAATAGACTAATTACTGCACAAC
>Ga0070683_100004092_pt1 | contig 11954 bp, 8 predicted proteins | sample KBSC713LmetaG_FD_64662 | JGI IMG/M metagenome (GOLD analysis project Ga0070683, IMG submission 64662) | Corn rhizosphere microbial communities from Kellogg Biological Station, Michigan, USA - KBS C7.1-3L metaG | ecosystem: Host-associated > Plants > Roots > Rhizosphere ...
GTGCATGTGATCGGCATCGTTGATGAGACTCATTCATCCAACGAACTGAGGGCGTTCCTTCAGGAGAAACGCGTCGCGGCCCCAACGTACCTGGACGCAGGGCACGAGTCGAGCCGCGCGTTCAATCAGTGGGGGACGCCCTCCTATTACGTAGTGGACACCGACGGACGCATCCGCTTCGGTGTCACGAACTCAGCCGACGAAGCGATGGCACGCGCCGAAGCGTTGAGACTGTCGCGAGAGGTTGTATCCGGCCACCTCAAGTGAGCGTGCGCACGTGCCGAGACTGAGATATCTGTAGAGCGCGTTCGGCCCGCAGCCAGCGCAAGAGCCAGTCCCCTTGTAGAGAGATGGTATGTGCGGTGTGTTGTGGGCGTGACAAGGTCCGGCATCCTTCGGCGCTTGTCGCTGGTAGTAATACTCCTGGCTGGCATGACGGGCGAGCTCCATGCCCAGAACATCATCAGCGTGCCGTTCACCAACGGGTTCGTCGGCACGCGATCGTCGTCAGCAGGCACATCCAACAACGTCCTGACGTACGCGACTCTCGGCATCGCCCGGACGTTCTTCATCCAGAATTCCTCCACGAATGCGTTCGAGCTTCAGGGAAACGACGTCCCTGGCACTCTGCGTATTGTCCGAACTAACGGCACAACGCTCGACATGCCGGCGTCGGCGAACTGGCGCAATAGTGGAGGCACCACGTTCCTGATCGGCATCCTCCCGCGACCCGCCAGCCCCATTACGTTCGCCTACTCCGGCGGATCCATCCAGATCACCGACGGGACTGTGTCAGGCGGGAGCAGCCTTGGCGGATACGTGGCGGCCTACACGGGTGCCGTGCTGACGGACGGAAGCAGCACGAGCGGCAATGCTGCGCTGGGGCAGGTCCTGGACGGTCTCAACTCGTATCTCAGCACAGTTGTCGCGTCTCGTCCGGCCGGGCCCGTGACGGTCACGACTCTCACCACCACGAGCACCACGCCCACAATCACAGGCACGGCCACTGTGGGATCCGGCGAGGCGCTGTCCGTTGAGCTTGGCGGTATCCAGTACACAACGTCCTCGACGCCGGCGGTCACGAAGAGCGGAACTACGTGGTCGCTTGCACTCAGCGACCCGCTGGCCGTGGGCACCTACTCCGTCACGGCGACCATCACGAACGCCGACGGATTCACACTCAGCGACGCTACCTCCAACGAGCTGGTGATTTCGAGTCCGGTGCCACCGAGCGCTACAGTCACGGTCACCGGCGGGTTCACGGCGAGTGACAGGCAGTACGATGCCACTACCAACGCTACTGGAACGACCAGCGGACTGACACTGAGTGGCGTGGTCGCGCCTGATCAGGTCACGATCGCATCGGTGACCATGAGGTTCCAGACAGCAGCCGCAGGCACTGGTAAGACTGTCGTGATAACTGGCGTCACACTCGGCGGCGCGGACGCTGGCCGCTATACTGTCAGCCTCACCGCTGCACCCACCACGACAGCGAACATTACCACGAGGCCGCTCGCGATCACCGGTGTGTCGGCAGCAAACCGCGTGTATGACGGTACCACGACGGCCACGCTCAGCGGCACCGCGAGCTACGCTGGTTTGGTGAGCGGTGAGAGTTTTGTCGTGACAGGAACCCCTGCTGCGAGCTTCACGACTGCCACTGTCGGTAACGGCAAGGCCGTAACCGTCACAGGATACACCGCGCCGAGCGCGAACTACACTGTGACGCAGCCCACAGGACTCTCGGCGAACATCACCCCGAAGCCGGTAACGATCGGCGGATCCTTCACTGTTGCCGACAAGGTGTACGATGGAGCGACCACAGCTACGATCACCGCGAACAGTCTGACGCCTGCAGGAGTTGTCGCCGGCGACACTGTCGCACTCGCCGCCGTCACGGCTGCGTTCAACAGTGCGACCGTGGGAGCCGCCAAACCGGTAACGCTTACAACAGCGAGCCTGGCTGGCCCTGCAGCGGGTAACTACACTCTCAATCTCACGGGCGCGCCGACCACAACGGCGAACATTGTTGCCGCATCACCACCGTCAGCACCACGCAACGTGGCGGCGACGCCAGGGGATGCGAGTATTGCAGTCACCTGGGTGATTCCGGAAACGATCGGGTGCGGCGCCATCAGCGGCTACGTGGTCGAGTACAGCACCGACGGCGCTCAGGCATGGACACGTGTGACGGTGCCAACGCCATCACCAATGTCGGTGATTCTCCCGACGCTTGTGAACAACGTCGCGCATCTGGTCCGCGTGGCGGCTGTTAACCCGTGCGGAATCGGCGCATTCTCGGCGTCCATCGGTCCGATAATTCCAGTCGCTCCCACACTGGACGCGACAGGACAGCCAGTTGCCAACACTCCGGGAACGGCTTCCAATACGACGGGCGGCGTCTCGCAGCCAGTCACAGTGGATGTCGTGCGCGACAGCACCATCCGCGTGACCGGTGGAGATTTCACGCTCTCGCTGCGGTCCAGTGATCAGCTTGCTGCCACCATCCCGATCGACTCATCGCGCATTCTCCAACTGGAGCGCGGTGGCAGCGCGACCGCGGATGGGACCGGATTCGCCCCCGGTACATTCGTCACGACATATCTCCTGACCGCGACTGGCACGCAGGAGTTACTAGGAACGGTGGCGGTAGCATCCGATGGCTCCTTCACCGCGACACAGCTGATCCCCGCCACCCTCGCGGTCGGAAATTACACCCTGCAGGTGAATGGCATTGATCAGAACTCCAAACCGCGCTCTGTGAATCTTGGTGTGGAAGTTGTCTTGCCGCCTCCCGATCTCGTCCTAACGGCTACGCCGGATCAGCCATCACCGACGATGGGCGACACGATCACCATCACCCTCACGGTGACGAACAAGGGCCGGGGACCGGCGATCGATGTTACGATCCCGCGCGCATTCAACGAGCCCGGCTTCTCTGTTATTCAGGCGACGCCGCAGGAAGGGACATACAACGCTGATACGCACCAGTGGACCATCAGCCGCATTGAGCCCGGCGCGCACGCGCGCATGCTGATAACCGCAATCGTTCTTCCACCCGCTGCTCCTCCGCAGGGATCCAGTCCATGACATCGCGCATTCGATCGCGCCACATGAACTGCTCGCACTTCTGCATGTTGCTCGCCGCATCGCTAGCGCTCACAGCGTGCGCTGCGAACGACACTGTCAGTCCGTCAGGATCGCGCGCAGCAAAGGTCAGCCTTGCGGTGAACAGTCTGGCATCACTCACAAGCTTTGGTGACACTGTTACGTTGAGCCCGCGCGTGCTCGACGCGGAAGGCAGGCCGCTGGACGGCGCGCGAATCCGATGGTCGCTCAGTGACACTGGCATCGTTCAGCGTGACGGCGAGGGCATCTACCGCGCAATCGGCAACGGCAAGGTTACGATCTTTGCGGAGCTCGATCCCGGCGGTACCGGTGTGCGCCCTGCTGGATACTGGGCTGGCCGCCTCGCTGACAGCGTGGTGGTCGAAGTCCAGCAGCGTCCGGTTCGCCTCGCACTGGCACCGGTGGATACCGCATTCGGCTCGCTTGGTGGATCGCGGCAACTCAACGTGCAGGTGACGGACGCGCGCGGCAATGTGATAGCCAACGGCAAACTGCCGCTCATCTGGCAGTCCGCGGATTCGAGCGTGGTAACGGTGGACAGTGCCGGCACAGTACACTCGCTCGGCGAGGGCTCCGCTCGCGTCACCGTGCGCTCCGATACGCTGAGCGGTGCCGCGACCTTCACCGTGGATCCACGCCGGCCGCATACATCATGCATGGTCTTCACTCTGCGGCATCAGTCCCGGCAGGAGTGCGTGACGCTCGAGTTCATCGTGCGCGAGCGGGCGCGCAAGGCTCCTGCACGGTGAGCGTGCTCGTGATACGTGTTCTCATGACGCGTGCATGCGCGTGCACTCTTGCCCTCGTCATGCTTGCTGCCGTGCCGGTTGGCGCACAGGTGCAGGGGGCTGCCGGGTATGGTACAGAGTCAGAGGCCTGGACGTGGCCCGAGCGCATCGATGTTTCGGCAAGCGTCGGCGATTTCCATCCGGCCGGTAAGAGCGAACTGTTCGCGCTTCTGGACAGCGCACTCGTTCCAGGATCTCGCGCGCTGCGTCCCAGGCTCGTGAGCGCTGAGCTGCACCTCAGGATGACGGACCGGTTGGGCCTGCTGTTGGGTGCGACAACTGGTGGTATCACCGTTGGCTCGGTCAGCCAGGTTCAGCCAGAGCCAGCGTCGGGGGATGTGCGGCAGCATACCGCTCTCGACATCACTTCGCTGCAATACCTCGGAGCTGAATGGCGGCTGGTTCGCTGGCGCGGCTCGGGCCGGCCTTCAGCCGATCGCCTGCGCCTCATGCTCGGAGCTGGTGCGGGTGTAGCACGGTATCGCCTGCACCAGTGGGGAAGCTTTGTAGATGTACCGCGCAGGCTGGAGTATCAGGATGACTTCAGATCGTCAGGGCGTGGCGCCATCGGATATGTCAGCGCTGGTATTGAGGTGCCGGTGGACCCTGCGATCGCATTGCACGGTGAAGTCCGCAGACAGACGGGATCCGCGCCGATGTCCGCTGACTACTCGACCTTCGACCGCATTGACCTTGGCGGAACGACGTTGAGCCTGGGCGTCCTGTTGCACTGGAATCCAGCGACGGGCGTGCGAGGGCGGTAGACGTAGCGCAGTGGCGAGTGCTGCCGACTCGCGGCTACTCGTGGTCGGCGCCTTGCGCCGGCGATTGTGTGCGGGCATGTATTCACCTTCCCAGCGCGGGTAGCGGCCGCACAGTGGGTGGCCGTTGCACGTGCCTTCCACTTGTTGGAGGTCGCCATGGTCACTCGCACCTTGCACTCGGCCGCCCTTGTCATTGTCAGTCCGCTCCTGATTGTAGCAACGCTGCGCGCGCAGAGCGCGGCGCCGACCCCGCTCACGCCGAACACGCCCGTTCAGCGCACGATCGCCGGAGGCGGCGCGGACAACTACACCGTTTCCCTCTCGAAGGGACAGGTGCTCGACGCTACCGCGATGCAGAACGGCGTCGACGTGGTCGTATCGGTGTACGCACCCGACGGTGGCGTTATCGACCGCGTCGACAGCCCGAATGGCACGAAAGGGCCGGAGCATGTATGGCTCGTCTCGCCGGCAGACGGCAATTACCGGATCGAGGTCGCCCCGCTCGAGTCGATTTCATCCGCCGGTTCGTACACGATGACGCTCCGTCCGCTCACGATGGCGAGCGCCACCGTGCAGCAGGTACTCGCGCGGGATCAGCAGTTGGGACGGGCGCTCGGTGATCAGGACGTGACCGCACTTCGCGGTCTGATCGCGCCGAATGTCACTTACATCGGGCCCAATGGGCTCCGCATGGATGCGACCGCGCTACTGGCGGCCAGACAGGGAGGAGACACCAAGTTCCATGCAGATGACTCCGGTGTGCAGATTCAGACGTTCGGCGACGCCGCGATCGTGAGCGGCCACATCACCGTCCCCGACTCCGTGCGCGGGGTTGCCATGGACGGAGAATGGACACGCACCTGGGTGAAGCAGAACGGTGAGTGGAAGCTCGCGTCGATGCATGTCAGCGGCGAGCGCGCGCCAATTCGCAGCGCCCCGGTAGATGCGGCGGCGCTTGATGCGTATACGGGGAAGTACGCCATTGCATCTGATCAGAACAGTACTGCCCCCGCGGATTCGGTAACCGTCATGCGGCAGGGAAACTCGCTTGTCTATACCGGGAGCGACGGCGTGCACATCCCGTTCTACGCTGAGGCCCCGGGCGTCTTCTATTCGAACGACATGCGCGGACGGCTGATCGTGGGTCCCGGCACGGACGGGCCGGGCCCTGAGATCCTGCTGGTACCATACAGGAGCAACGGGCGGATTGCCGTACTGAAGAAGGTGCCCTGAACCATCTGGCTGGTGTTGGGTCTGGTTGGTGTCAGGTGTTGCGCCGTCCGCACAGCGCAACACCTGACACCAACATACCAGTCGGCCGGATGGAAAAAGTGCGCAACGATCAGTACTGTGTGACATCTTCCCGTAACCTCTGACACCCGTACAACACACATGCTGACAACACACATGCTGACAACACGCACACTTGGCACCCAGGGCCTCGCCGTTTCCGAGCTCGGCCTCGGCATCATGGGGATGAGTCACGGCTACGGCACTCCGGAGGAGCGCGACGAACGCGAATCCATTGCCACTATTCACCGTGCCATCGAGTTCGGCGTGACGTTCTTCGACACGGCCGAGGCGTACGGTCCGTACAGGAACGAGGAGCTGCTCGCCCGCGCGCTCAAGCAGCTCAGCGGCGCGCGCGACCGTCTTGTTATAGCGACCAAATTTGGCTTCAAGTTCGACAACGGAGCCATCTCCGGAGTGGACAGCCGGCCGGTGCACATCCGCGAAGTTGTCGACGGCTCGCTACGCCGGCTCGAGACAGATCACATCGATCTTCTCTACCAGCACCGTGTGGATCCCGCAGTGCCGATCGAGGACGTCGTCGGCACGATGGCCGACCTTGTGCGAGAAGGAAAGGTTCGCTTCCTCGGTCTCTCCGAAGCAGGCGAGCAGACGATTCGCCGCGCGCACGCGGTGCATCCGATATCAGCGCTTCAGAGTGAGTATTCGCTATGGGAGCGCAACCTCGAGCCCAGGATCATCCCGCTGCTGCGTGAGCTCGGCATCGGTCTCGTGCCCTTCGCGCCACTCGGTCGCGGCTTTCTCACAGGAGATGTGAAGCGCGCCGAGGAGTATCCCGAGGGCGACTTCCGCCGCGGCGATCCGCGCTATCAGGGGACGAACTTCGACGCCAACATGCGTGCTGCGTCTGCAGTGCGAGAGATGGCCGCTCGCAAGGGCGCGACAGCAGCGCAGATCGCGCTCGCATGGCTGCTGCACAAGGGAGACGACGTAGTGCCGATTCCCGGCACCAAGCGGCGGAAGTATCTCGATGAGAACGTTGCAGCGGCTGACGTGCAGCTCACACCAGACGATCTCACGGCGCTCGACGCAGCACTCGCACCGGAGAATGTGGCGGGTCCGCGCTACAACGAGAAGAATATGGCAACGGTAGACCGATGATGACACGATAGGTACGGAAGCAAGATGGGCGACATGACTCACGCCGCGCGGGTATGCTCGGCGCACGTGCGCTCGCGTATTCCGTCATCATACGGCGCCGTGCGCGACGGCAGCGAAGCTACGTCCCGATCGTCGAGGACTGGTTGTGGTACATCCTCCTTCCGGGCGTAGCGTATGCTGCTCTCCTGCTAGCAGCTGTGCTCCTCGGCGCGGCGCAGCGGGACCGCTATTTGTCGCAGCCGCGGTAACGCTGCTCCTGATCGGTGGTGGAATTCATAACGCGTGGGATACTGTTACGTACATCACGTTCAGGAGGTTACGGGCGTCTGATGTCCAACGTGCTGAACGAATTGCTGCCGAAGTCGACGGCGCCGAGTGAAGATCAGGGCAGATTGAAGGACTGTCGGGCCAGAGCCACACGTTGAAGAGGCGCGCGCACAACGATATCGCGGTGCGTTCGCAACGCGTGTGGCATGCAAGTCGTGAGCGTGTGCAAGCAGTTACAGCTGATAGGATTGCGCGGCGTCAGTGGTGCGTCGCCGCGTCTGTCAGATGTATCCGAATAGTGGTGGAAATACGATCACGACGATCGCGGCCCACGCGGCGTACACCGGCAGGTAATTGGTCTGCCAGCGCTCGAGACCGCTGAACGATCCGCGTCCTCTCAGGAAGCGGATGTAGAGCGCCGCGGACCATGCCAGGTTGACAAGGAGGATCACGTTCTCCCCCAGGGCGGCCACGCGGTTTGGTGTGAAGCCGAGCTCGGTGATACGCGCGGCGATTGCCCAGAGCGCCACCGCGTTGGCCAGCAATGCGCTCACCAGCAGCACGACCTGGAGCACATCGAACGTATCCGGTGGCGAGTCGGGGTTACGGGCGGAGACGTTGTAGAGCAGGAGACCGAGGACGACCACCAGCACAAGGTCGAATGCGATGAGCACGTCCCGCTCGATGGCGACGACGCCGCGTCCCGTCCACAGGACTGTTCCCAGGAACGCGAGCAGCAGAGCCACGAACAGGGGTGTGAACAGGCGCGTCAGCACGGGTGCCATGTTCTCGATCACGCTCTGCTTCGCCTCCACCAGCCACGAGGCGACCACTACGCCGGCAGCCGCGCCGGACGGCACGATCCACTGGAAGAACGGCTCGACCTTGATTCCGATGGCCTTGAAGATCATCCCCATGAACCCCATGAAGACGACGCCGCCCAAGGCGATAAGCACGTAGTAGATGAGGAGCTCGCCCGAGAACCGGATGAAGTCCATCCGGCCCGCGACCTCTCTCCAACGCTCTCCGGCATACGCGACGCCGACGGCCAGCCAGAGCGCGATAGTCACGTGCAGCCCCGTCAGCACTTCCGTCGAGCCGCCCGCGGTGAAGGGATAGATGTTGGCGAACACAGCAGCCAGCACAAACGCCACCGCCAGCCAGCGGACGGTGCTCGTGGCCAGCCGCCGCTTCCAGACGAAGTAGGCGGTGAGGATGGGAAGTACGAGGAGACTCGCGTTCCGGACGTAGAAGTCCTGCTGGTCAACGGCGACGCCGAACAACATCGGGACCCTGATGGCCAGGGCTGCCGCGACAGCAAGGGAGAAAGCGATGATCGCATCCTTTCGTGCGCGCGCCCGTGGCTCCGCTGAATCGGACGGGGCGACGACGAGCTGTTTCCAGAGGCGATCCGAGTGCTCGCGCGCGAACTCGCGTGAAAGTGAATCGAGGTCGCCCATGCGCTTGACCGCGACCAGGAACGCTTCATCGGAGTCGAGTCCCGCGCCGGTGAGTCCCGCTATCTGCTCGCGCAGATGGTCTTCCAGCTCAGCTACATCGACGGAGTGGATGGCTTGCCGCCGGCGGAGGAAACTCCGCCACTGGTCAATCTGCTCTTCGAGCGAAACTGCATGCGCTGAAGTCGTCATCGGTCAGGCTTCCTGTGGTAGTGGCCCGGCTGCCGCCGAAAGGATGGATGTGGGTGGCATGGAAAGGGAGAGCGCTTGCCAGATACCTCGCAGCGTGGCGTCCACTGCCTGCCACTGCCGGTGTTCCTCTGCCAGCTGATCTCGGCCCCTGGCGGTGATGCTGTAGTACTTCCGGCGGCGGCCATTTTCGGAGACTTCCCACCGCGCCTCGATGTGCCCGAGCCGCTCAAGCCGGTGAAGAACCGGGTAGAGCATCCCATCAGTCCACGCCATACGTCCTCCGGACAGCTCGCGGACTCGTTGGAGGATCGCGTAGCCGTAGCTGTCCCCCTCGACCAGAATGGCGAGGACGATGGGAGTGGAGGAGGCGGCGATGAGGTCCTTGTTGATGTCCATGAAATCACGCGCCGCGCGGCGTTGGGGGAGTCGCCAGGGTGTACATAGCGGTATTATACATGACAGCTCTATGTATGTAAAGAGCCGAGCGGGTGGGTGTGCGCCGTGTTGGACGGCTCCTCGGCCTGTCGGAACTGTGAACATCGGAGGAATGTCTCCGCTGAGGCAGGCGGAGATCAGGGTCAGGGGCGTGCACCGGTCGCTAGTGAATGCGACGAGGACTGAGCGAGCCCTTGCTGGGTTGTCGAGTCAGGAATCGAACCGGGCACCGAGCGATTCAGAGCTCCATGTCACGACCGCACGCCTGGAAAGCGTGTATGTAAAACGGCGACGCCTACCCGACCTTGGTAGGTCTTGGCGGCCCGACGCCCAAGTGTGCGCCTCAACCCGGGCGCATGCCCGCGTTTCACCTACAACTGCGTCTCAAAGAATCTGGTATCAGGTCTTGCGAGCAGTGCGCGCAAGACCTGATACCGGGCGCTGCCTGCGTTACGAAGTGGATCCTGCGGGTCTGTTCGGCGCTGGCAACGTAGTGGCGTCCATGTCACGAACGACCTTCCACGTTCCGTCGGATTCTCGGTGCCAGACTGTCATGTATCGTCCGGTGTGGGCGACGCGCTTCCCACCGCCTGGCGGCGTGACCATCGACTTCTCCGTCCCCGTCTCTATGGCGAGATCACCACTCACCATGAGGTTGTCCGTGTGGAACGTGACGTCGCTCGGCTTGCTCCTGGTAAACTCCTGCGCCAACGACTTTGTCACTGCCTCGCGTCCGGTGTTGGTCGGCTGGTCCTCGTACATGGTGATCGCGCTGTCTGCATAGAACTGCGACACGGCGTTGGCGTCGCCTCTGTTCTCGGCAGCCTGCCACCGCGCGTCGGCGTCGGCGATGTACTTTCGCGCAGCTGCGGTACCGGCCGCCGATGTGTTTGCCGCGCTACCGGCCGAGTTCGTGGTGCTGTTCGCGGCGGCGGTGCCGGTAGTCTGATCGGTGGTCGAAGGCGTGGTCCTGGCACATGCGGCCGTAACAAGGAGCGCAACAAGGCTGACTGCGGCGAGGTGTGCGCGCATCAGTGACTCCTCCTTCCTGGATGAGGGTGATGGTTCCATCGGGAGTGCGGGTCGTGCCGGCGGGAGGGTGGACGCAAGATTGTGTCCAGTCGGACGGCGCCGTCCGCGAATTGGAGTAGGGACGGACTCCGCACGGGGTGGGCGGCGAAGCAGGCCAGGATGTGGTTGCGTTGCCACGCGGCCGATACTTCCCTGGATGACGCCTCATACCCACGCCGCCCCAGGCTCTGGCGCGCGACGCGCGGCTGTCGCCGTTGGCGCACCCGACCAGTCGTTTACACCTGCCGCAGCGCTCGCAGCGATCTACCGACAGGGCGATCGCTGGATGGCGGCGTTCATCTCCGCTCATCTGCTCTTCGCACTCGCAATCGCGCCGGTATACGGAAGCTGGCGCGCGGCAGTGTTCGTCGGCGGTGGTCTTGCCCTCTCATTTGCTCTCAGCATGTGGCGCTGGCCGGGCTCCTTCTGGACGCGCTGCGTAGCCGGTGTTGCATTGCAGGGCTTCGCCGCGCTGCACATCTACCAGATGCACGGCATGGCGGAGATGCACTTTTTTATCTTCACGGCCGTGACGATGATGATCGTCTACCAGGACGTCGTTGCGCTCTGGCCAGGCGTGGTAGGCATCGTAGCTCAGCACACGTTGTTTGCCTACTGGCACAACCAGGGTCATCCAATCGGCGGCGTGGCGTTCTTCGAGCATCATCACGCTGGAAACCTGCAGCTCGCCTTCCATTTCGGGATCGTCGTGGCGGAGGTCGTGATCGCGTCATTCTGGACGTATGCGCTCCGTCAGAGAACGCTTCGTGACGCAGAGCAGCGGGCAGCACTGGCACGCGCGAACGCGGCGCTGGCGGAGAAAGAGGCGGCGACCGCTCGCTCGCTCGCACTCGTCGAGGCGACGCTGGAGGCAACCGCCGATGGCATTCTGGTGCTCGATGACAACGAACGCGTAACGGACTACAACAGGCGCATTGCGGAAATGTGGGCCATCTCACCGGCGCTGCTCGCCGATGGTGATGGCGCTGCCATCAGGAGCCGGCTCCTCACGCAGGTTTGCGAGCCAGCGGCGCTGAGTGCCCACTACGACGTGAAAGACAACGAGCCGGTGTCCAAGCGGCTCGATCAGGTTGAGCTGACCGATGGGCGTGTGTTCGAGTGCCACGTGCGCCCACAGCATGTCGGCACGACCGCGGTCGGGCGCGTGCTCAGCTTCCACGACGTCACCGAGCGCGTTCGCCTCGAGCGCGAGCTGGCGCATCAGGCGCTTACGGACGCCCTCACAGGACTCGCGAACCGGGTGCTCTTCCGTGATCGCGTGGCCCATGCACTGGCGCGGAGCAGCCGGAACCCGGGCAATGTCGCGATTCTGCTCGTGGACCTGGATGGATTCAAGCTGGTCAACGACGGGCTCGGACATGGGGCGGGTGATGCGGTGCTTTGCGGCGTAGCCGAGTGCTTCCGGAATGCCGTTCGCG
>Ga0070683_100004097_pt1 | contig 11942 bp, 10 predicted proteins | sample KBSC713LmetaG_FD_64662 | JGI IMG/M metagenome (GOLD analysis project Ga0070683, IMG submission 64662) | Corn rhizosphere microbial communities from Kellogg Biological Station, Michigan, USA - KBS C7.1-3L metaG | ecosystem: Host-associated > Plants > Roots > Rhizosphere ...
CAGCTTTGCAAGCTGGGGGTCACCGGTTCGATCCCGGTACGCTCCACTCGCCTGATGGACCCGCGCTCTGCCTGCTGTACTGGTTTGGCGGCGCTTCCCGCCAGTCTGAGGTCGCCTCGCCCAACGGGCTCCGGCCTTGATGGCGCCGGTGGGCGGAGCCGGTCGCCTGGAGCAGCGCACCTAGCGGATGACGGCTCCCCAGTCGGCGCGAATCTCGAACACGTTGTCTGTGTGAGTGACTCGCCGGATGGCTGTGCCGCGACGGTTCATCGTGAACAGATCGTCAACCTGGGCGTCGGCGTGGTTGAAGACGATCCGCGCGCCGTTTGGTGACCAACCGGGGAAGAAGTCAAACCCCTCTCCGGCTTTGGAATGTGTCAACCGGCGCAGACCAGTGCCGTCAGGATGGATCACGTAGACGTTCGCGGTGAAATCAACCCCGGGTATCCGCGGATGCCCGGTGAAGACGATCCACTGGCCGTCGGGCGACCAGTCCGGACTGTCCGAGTCAAGTCCAGGGGGAGTGAGTCGCTGTACCGATCCGCCGGTCGAGCTGACGATGAACAGGTGGTTTGGAAGCTCCGACTCATGGATGACCTGGGTGAAGACGATCCAGCGTCCATCCGGTGAATACTGACCCTCGGTGTGGGAGGTGTCGCGGTCGATCGGCGCGCGTGTCAAACGATGCATGAGCGTCCCATCGGGGCGGATCAAAAACAGTCCCGGCCGATTCTCGCCTGAACCGTTTCGCTGATCGCGCTCAAACAGTATCCACCGGCCGTCCGGCGACCAGGCCGGCGAAAGGTTTCCGAAACACCATTGCGGCGCGCAATGCGTCACCTGCCGCTGATGCGTCCCGTTTCGACGCATAACCCAGATGTTGCACGACGACTCCTCGCCCGTGCAGCGCACAAAGGCGATACGCCTACCGTCGGGGCTCCACTCCGGCTGCGGCGGCTCGCCCGGCGCCGGCACGGTAAGCACCCGCCGATTCGTCCCGTGGGGACTGATTCGGGCCACCTGACCGGTGAAGTCGGTGACCGGCGAAAACAGCTCGAACGCCAGAGGGCCATTCGCCCCGGGCGTCGTGGCCCTTGCCGAGCCGGACGCACTGACTGCCAAGGCGAACACCACCACGACCATCCACAAGAGTCGAGTGCGCATCTGGAGCCCCCAAACCTCGGTGTTCGGTCCCGCCGCGAGGATCCCACGCACGTCCGGTTTGTGTCAAGTCGGCGACTGGCAGCTCAAGCGGGACGACAGGCTGCCCTGAACATCCCGGTCGCCTGCAATGTCCCTCGGTCTCAAGCGGCTCATGGCCGCGGATATCGGTCGTGTAACAATCGCCTCACCCGGGCGGCTGGCGACAGGGTCGGCCTGTACGCTTGATTTGTGGAACATGCTCGGCTTGCTTCCGGCTCCGAGGCGCCCGATCAGCGGGCCGTCCGCCCGCCGCGGATCCTGCTGGTCGAGGACGATCCGACCATCCGCCAGATGACCCAGCTGGCGCTGGAGCGCGACGGCTTCGTGGTGGCCACGGCGCACGACAGCGACAGTGGCCTGGCCGCCTACCGCGCGCAGCCGCCCGACCTGGTGCTGCTCGACGTGATGCTGCCGGGCGTGGGCGGGGTCGGCGTGTGCCGCACGATCCGCGAGCAGAGCGTGGTGCCGATCGTGATGCTGACCGCGCGCAGCGACCCCGTCGACGTCGTGCTCGGCCTCGAGGCGGGCGCCGACGACTACGTTACCAAGCCGTTCGATCCGGCCGTGCTGGCGGCGCGGCTGCGGGCGGTGCTGCGCCGGGTCGATCGTCACGATGCATCGCCGCTACTGCGCATCGGCGAGCTCGAGATCGACCGCGGCGGCCGTGAGGTGAGGGTCGCAGGCGAGCCGGTGGGCCTCACCCCCACCGAGTACCGGCTGTTGCTGGAACTGGCCGAGCACAGCGGCGTGGTCTGCAGCCGCGAGCGGCTGCTCGAGGAGGTGTGGGGCTACGTCTGGGCCGGCGACACCCGGCTGGTGGACATGCACGTACGCAGGCTGCGGGCCAAGGTCGGCGCCGAGGTGATCGAGACCGTCCGCGGCGCAGGCTACAAGCTGGTCAAACGATGAGCTCGCTGCGGTGGCGCCTGGCGCTGGCATTCGCGTTGCTGGCCGCCAGCGTGGCCACCGCGGTGGGGGTGGTGGTGTACAAGCTGACCGCCGACGACCTACTCTCCCGTGCGCGTGCGGCGGCGGTCGCGCAGGTGCAGGCGGCCGCGCTGATGTATCCGTTGACGAGGCCGGCTCTGCCCCAGTCGGCGCTGCCGGCGGGCGATCCCTCCGTGCCGGCGCAGCTGCGGGCCGCCGTCGAGCGTGGTCAGGTGGCCTCCTACAGCGGCAGCTGGAATGGCAGCCCTGCCGTGTGGGCAGGCCGGCGAACGCCGGACGGCCGCAACCAGCTGTACGTGCGCAACTCCTACGCCGCCCAGCGCCAGGAACTGGCCGACCTCCGCGAGACACTGATCGAGGTGGTGCTGGCGGCGACCGTGGGCGGCGCCGCGCTGGGCCTGCTGCTGGCCAGCAGGCTGTCGCTGCGGCTGCGGGGGGCGGCCGCGACCGCCGAGCGCGTGACCGCGGGTGATCTGGATGCACGGATCCACGCCAGCGGTGACGACGAGGTGGCGAAGCTGGGCGAGGCGATCGATCGGATGGCCGAGGCCATGCAGCAGCGCATCGAGCGGGAGCGCCGGTTCGTGGCGGACGTTGCCCATGACCTGCGCACGCCGCTCACAGGCTTGAAGACCGCCGCCAGCCTGCTCCAGCACGACCCGGTCGGTGACGCCATCCGTGAGCGCGTCGACCGCATGCACCGGCTGGTCGAGGATCTGCTCGAGATCTCACGGCTCGACAGCGGCACGGCCACCGCCGACCTTCGCCGGGTGGATCTGGCCGGCTTCGTGGCCGGCGTGGTCGGTGACGCACCGGATGTGGTCATCTCCACCAACGGCGCATCCAGCAGCCTGGTCGATCCGCGGCGGCTGGAGCGGGTGATCGAAAACGTGCTCGACAACGCCGTCCGCCACGGCGCACCGCCGGTCAGGGTCGCCGTTCTGCCGCGCCGGATCGTCGTGCGCGACCACGGGCCCGGCTTCAGCGAGCCGATGCTGACGCTCGCGGCGGAGCGCTTCACCACCGGCGACCCCGCTCGCGGCGACGGCATCGGGCTCGGCCTGGCCATCGCGGCCGGGCAGTGCCAGGTGCTCGGCGCCGAGCTCCAGCTCGCCAACGACCCCAGCGGAGGAGCGGTGGTCACCATCGTCCTGCCCGAGTCATGAGGGCGTTCGCGATCGCGCTGGCCGTCGCACTGCTGAGCGCCGGGTGCGGCGCCTCGGCAGGGCTGGAGGTTGCCAACAGCGGCCATACGACGCCGGTCAGCAGCGCTCCGGCCACCCAGCCGAGGGTCGGCCAGCTGGACGCCGTCGCGTTCCCCACCACGACGAACGGATGGGCGGCCGGCAAGGGCTCGATCATCGCCACCAGCGACGGCGGGGCCAGCTGGACCGAGCAGTACCGAGGCCGAGCCGACATCCGGGCGCTGGATTTCGTCGACGTCCGGCACGGATGGGCGCTCTCGTCGAACTCGCTGCTGAGCACGAGCGACGGTGGAGCGAACTGGTCTCCGGCCGCCGAGCCGGAGGGGCTCGTGCTGACCGGTGTCGACTTCGTCAGCGCCGACCAGGGCTGGGGAATCGCGCTGCCGGCCGGCAGCGTCGGCGAGCCGGTGCTGGGCACGCTGGTCAGCACCGCCGATGCGGGCTCCAGCTGGTCGGTCGTAAAGACCTCTGTGGCCGACTCGGTCTGCGCGTCCGGTGGCACGCTCGTCGCGGGCGCCGGGTCGAAAGTGCTGGGGTCAGCCGACGGCGGCCGCACATGGAGCACGCTGCTCGATGCAAGTGGCAACCCGATCACCCAGTGGTTCACAGCGACCGTGCAGTGCCCTGATCTGCGGTCGATCTGGGTGCTGTTCCAGGGCGGCGCCGCCGCCGGCAGCCAGGGCTATGTGGCCTACACCAGCGGCGACGGCGGCGTCGGCTGGCAACCGGTGGTGGTGGCCCCGATGCTGGCGGGATCCGGCCCCGCCTTCAAGGGCGTCACCCCGCTCGACTCCTATCCAGGCCCGTTCGTAGCCCTATCCGCGTCCCAAGCCGTGTTTCTTGGCCAGTGCCCGGCCTGTGACCCACAGCACGTGATGGTGCTGCGCACGCAGGATGGCGGAGCCGGCTGGGATCGGCACCTGATCGACGGATTCGTGCCCACCGGCCTGACGTTTGCGGACGCCGGTCACGGCTGGATGACGACACTGATCGGTGGCATCGAGGGCCGGCGCTCGGCCATCCTGGCGACGAACGACGGCGGGCGTTCATGGCACCCGGTGTTTCCGTCGTAGTGAAACCGTTACACAGCCGCCATCCCCCCGCTACCTCGTACTCGTAGCATCGGACGTGGGCTGCGCGCCTTCGCGCAGGGAGATCGACAGGGACGAGGTGATCCATGAAACGGGTGCTTGGGAAGTCCAGGGCGGCCCGCCGGCTGCTCGCTGCCGGGGTGGTGGCCGGAGTCGCCGGTGTGGCATTGACATCGTGGACAGCCGCGGGAGCGCAGACCGCGCAGACCGCGTCTTCGAGCACGCCGCGCTGCTCGACCCGCGGGCTCGAGGTGTGGCTGGGCGTGGGTCCCGGCGGGGCCCAGGCCGGCAGCACGTCCTATCCGATGGAGTTCACGAATACCTCCGGTCAGCGCTGTCACCTCTACGGGTACCCCGGCGTATCCGCCGAGCTTGCCGGTCACCAGGTTGGTAGCGCCGCCCGACGCGACCCCGCCGTCGCCCCCCAAACCGTGACCTTGGCAGCCGGCGCGACCGCCCATACGGTGCTGCGGATCATCGACGTCTCGGCACTGCCAGGCTGCAAGCCGGTGACCGCGGCCGGCCTCAAGGTGTATCCACCTGGCGCCTTCTCCGCGGTCGAGATCCCGTTCCGGTTCAGGGCCTGCTCAGTCGCCGGGCCGGTGTTCCTGTCAGTACAGGCGGTGCAGCCCCGAGTCGGGGTGCCAGGGCACTCGTAGAGCGCGATCGTCGGCGTGCGGGGCAACGCTCTTGCGCCCCGCACGCGCGTCGTGCCACCGACCCCTCGAGTGGCACATGCTGAGCCTGCGGGCTTGAACGATCTGGTGGGGTCTCCGTACCCCTCGGCTGCCAACACGCGGCAGTACGCCTGCGGGAAGAGCCGGCGGCAGGCTGCCGTCATGATAGAAATGTCCATGCCTGTGGATGTGCCGATCGGCACGACCCTTGCCGGCTATCGGGTCGAGCGCCTGCTTGGCCATGGCGCCATGGGTGCCGTGTACCTGGCTCGGGACGAGCACCTCGACCGGCCGGTGGCGCTGAAACTGCTGCCGCGAGAACTGGCGAGCGACCAGCGCTTTCGGGACAGATTCCTCCGCGAGTCGCGGCTGGCGGCGACCCTCGAGCACGGGTCGATCGTGACGGTGTATTCGGCCGGCGAGGCCGACGGATTGCTCTACCTGGCGATGCGGTTCGTGGACGGCGGCGACCTGAGCGATCTGATCGAGGGCGAGGGCCGGCTCGAGCCTGACCGCGCTCTCGACGTTGTCGACCAGGTGGGCGGCGCGCTCGACGCGGCCCATGGGCGCGGGCTGATCCACCGCGATGTCAAGCCTGGCAACATACTGCTCTCCGGCGAACGGGTCTACCTGTCCGACTTCGGCCTGGCCAAGCACGCATCGACGGTGAACAGTCTGAGCCGGGATTCGCCGTTCTCGGGCACGATCGACTACATGGCGCCGGAGCAGATCCAGGGCGGCGCTGTGGACGGTCGCTGTGACGTCTACGCGCTCGGATGCGTCCTGTTCGAGGCGCTGGCGGGTCGCCCGCCGTTCGAACGGGAGACCGACGTCGCGGTGGTGTTCGCGCACCTCAAGGAGCCGCCGCCGCTGCTGTCGGCGCTCCGGCCGGACATCCCGGAGGCACTGGACGCGGTGATCGGCCAGGCGCTGGCAAAGAAGCCGGACGACCGATACCAGACGTGCGCCGAGCTGGTCGCCGCCGCCCGTGGCGCCATCGGTGGCAGATGGGTGCCCGAAGCTGCCAGCGGCCACGCGCTGCTCCGGACGTTTCTGTTCGCCGACATTCGCGGCTACACGAAATACACCCAGCAGCACGGTGACGAGGCAGGCGCGGAGCTGGCACGCAGGTTCGCCGAGGAGGTCGAGGGCGCGGTCGGCCGGCACCGCGGTCGCCTGATCGAGCTGCGCGGTGACGAGGCCCTGGTCGTGTTCGAGTCCGCGCGGGAAGCGCTTCAGGCGGCCATCGCCATCCAGGCGGCGGTGCAGGCGTCCGACCTGCCCCGCGGTGTCGGGGTCGGCCTCGACGCCGGCGAGGCGGTACCTGTCGGGGGCGGGTACCGCGGCGGGGCGCTCAACACCGCCGCGCGGCTGTGCTCGCTGGCCGGCCCGGGGGACATCCTCGCCACAGACAGCGTCACCCACCTGGCACGCAAGGTCGACGGAATCCGCTACCTCGAGGGCAGGGTGGAGCGGCTGAAGGGAATCGACCACCCAGTGCGGGTGGTGGAGGTCGTGCCGCACCAGCGCGGCGACGCCGTCTTACGCCGGCTTCGACGCCGCACCCACGGCCGCCGCTGGGTTCCCCTGGTCGGTGTCGCCGGCGCCGTTGCCGTCATCGCTGTGCTGCTGTTCGTCGTGCTGGGCGGCGGCAAGGCCGCGACGCCGTTCCGGCCGGGGCTCGTCCTGCTGAACATGAAGACCGGCGATCAGGTCGGGTTCGTCTCTCCGTCGGAGATTGCCAAACCGGCCTTCCCCGTGTTCTCGGGTGGTCACCTGTGGGTGATGAACTTCACCCCGTCCTCCTACGTCGAGATCGATCCCCAGACCGGCAGGGTGCTGACCCAGTTCGCACCGCCGAGCGGCAACCATGACACGGCGACCTATCAGCCCTACGCCGTCGAGGGAACTTCGCTGTGGACGGGAAGCGGCCATGACCTGGTGAGAATGGATACCGATCTGGGGAAGGAGGTCGATCGCTTCCACCTCGACAGGATCGCCGGTGACTCGGGCCTGGTCGAGGGTGTGGCCACCGGCGGTGGCTTCGTGTGGGTCAGCCGCGACGTCGGGATCGGACAGGTGATCGGCTTCGATCCCGCGACGGCGAAGGTCCGGTACAGGTTCACCAACGTCCTGCATCACATGGACGTCGCCTATGGCGACGGGCTGGTCTGGGCGGCCGACTTCGGCGGGGTCTCGGTGATCGATCTCCGCACGAACGCCGTCACGCCGGTGGCGGGCATCACGTCGACCAGTCAGTACGTCGTGACGGGCGGGGGCTTTGGATGGACGAGCGACCCTGCGAAAGGCGTCGTCTACAAGATCGGTCCAGACGCACACATTGCGGCCACCTATCACACCGGCCTCGGTGCGAACAACGTGAGTTTCAGCGACGGCGTGGTGTGGGTCGCCAACCAGGACGTGGGCACGGTGACGGGGATCGACGCCATCACCGGAGCGCAGACGACCCAGAACTTCGGTCATCCGGTTGGCGTGCAAGGCACAGGCGCCGGCGTCCTCGCCGCAACGCTGGACGCGGGACCGACGATCGAGGGACGGATCGCTGCGCTGGGGGACAACGTCATCAAGCTGTTCTCGCAGCAGGGCGCATTCGGTGACGGAGACGAGCCGGCGCTCAACTGGAATGCCGCCGCCATGCAGGTCGAGTTCGCGACCTGCGCCAAGCTGCTCAACTATCCGGACGAACCGGCGCCGCAAGGTCTCCAGCTGCGACCCGAGGTTGCCGCCGCAATGCCGAGCGTGTCCCCGGACGGGCGCACATACACGTTCGACATCCGTCGCGGCTTCCGCTTCTCACCGCCCAGCAACCAGCCGCTGACCGCCGAAACCTTCCGGCACTCGATCGAGCGGGCACTCTCACCGAAGCTCGGGGACTTCCAGCCTGCCGCCTACCTCGTCGACGACATCCAGGGCGAGCAGGCGTTCCGTGCCGGTAAGGCGTCACACATCTCGGGCCTGCGAGCCACCGCGTCTCGCCTCGAGGTCACCCTGACTCGACCCTCCTCCACCATCCTGGAACGCCTGGCACTGCCGTTCTTCTGTCCGGTGCCCGACGACACCCCGTTCGTCCGGGGGGCACTGCTCCGCGGCAGTGGAGGGCTAAGCGCGGGTCAGCTGCCGTCGGCAGGTCCCTACTACGTGGCCGACTACAACAATGACAAGTACATCATCCTCAAGCGAAACCCCAACTACCACGGGCCCCGGCCGCATCAGCTCGATGCCATCGCCCTGCGGGAAGGGGTGGATGCCGGCTATGCCGTGGATCGAGTTCTACGCGGAGGCTGGAACGGGATCGTGTCGTCGGGCCACAATGGGTCGACGCCGATCGATCCGTTGCTCGCACCGGGAGGAGCGATCGCCTCACGCTATGAGCACGGTGCCGGAGGCGGGGATCAGTACATCCCGGTCCCACTGCCGGGATCCGGCGACATCGCCCTCAACGCCGGCCGGGCACCGTTTGCCGACCCAGCGATACGCCGGGCGGTGGCACTCGCCATCGATCGGACGGCCATCGCCGCCGTGTGGGACCAGGCTCCCTCGGATCAGCTGCTGCCTCCGATGTTCCCGGCCGCCCCGGTCAGCGACCAGCCGCCCGCTGGGGCCGACGTCGCTGCAGCCACGGCCCTCATGCACGGCCGGCGGATCACCGCGGTGATGGCGATCTTCAAGGACTGCGCGCCCTGCTCCCGGGTGGCGAACGAGATCAGGGCGCAGCTCGGCCCGATCGGCATCCGAGTGATCGTGGCCGTCTCCGAAGATCCCTTCGCCGACGCCGGCAGGCCCGGCGCCAGGGTCGACATCCTGGATACCGGGATCTACGACCTCCCCTACCCTGACTCCGCCAGCTGGCTCCAGCAGCTGCTGGTCGCAAACTCCCCGCCGGGATGGTTGCCGGCCGACGTTGCGCGCGACATCAGCCGGACGAACCGGCTCCGGGGACCCAGCCGCCGGACCGACGCCGCCGCACTCGCGCGGCAGCTGACGACGAGCGTCGTCCCGGTCGTCCCGTACGGCGTCACCGTGCAGGGGGAGTTCCTTGCGCCGTCGCTGGGCTGCCGGATCTTCCCGCCGTTCGGCTACGGGGTGGATCTCGCCGCGCTGTGCCTTGCCGACCGCTGACCTTTGCAGCTTCGGCGCCGCCTCGTCGTGTGCGAGAAGATGCGGCTCCGGACGACAGGGGAGGACATGATGCATGGAGACCTCGTCTATTTCGTGATCGCTGCGCCCGACAGCCAGCGGGCGCGCACCTTCTACGGCGGCCTGTTCGGATGGGACATCACACCGGGCAACGTGGAGGACGGATGGCAGATCGGGCGCTCGTCCCCTCCCGGCGGCATGCAGGGCGGCGCGGACGCCGGTCCGCCCCAGGTCTACTTCGAGGTGGACGATCTGGCGGAGGCGATGCTGCGGGTGAAAGCACTGGGCGGTGAGGCCGACGGCCCGAAGGGCGGCGGTGCCGGCTCGTATGCCAACTGCCGGGACGACCAAGGCTCGGAGTTCAGCATCTTCCAGGCGGCCGGCTAGCGCAGCGGTTGGGCGAGGTCGACGTGGCCGGTGCGGGTGTCGCCTCCCAAGCCGGTACCGCACGGGCGCGCTCCCAAGCGTGGACGATCGGCCGCGCATCCCCGCGGTGCAGCCGACGACCCACCGCTGCGTCGACAGCGGGAACCAGACGCCGGCGTCGTTGCTCCCGGTCCGAACGACCCCAGATAGAGCGCGGCGAAGCTCGCGCCCAGCGCCGAGGACAGCGGGAGCGCGGCCCGGTCGCCGTGCGGCCAGCGCCGCAGACACACTGGTGCTGGCCGCGCTGCTGCGCTGGATGTACGGCGACCGGCCCGTGTGGTTCAATCAGCGCGCCCACTCGCCGGTCGCCGACCGCCGATCCCGACCGCTTGGAGACGCCTCGCATGATCCGATTCTGGCTGTTCGTTCACCTCTTCGGGCTGGTCATGCTCGCGGCCGGCGTGGGGATTGCGAACCTCTCCGGAATCATGATGGGCAAGGCGACGTCGTCCGAGATGCTCGCGATGTGGAGCAGCCTGAACCACAAGATCGAATACATCGCGACCCTTCCGGGTGCCCTGCTGCTGCTGGTCGCCGGCACCGTGCTCGTCGACAAGGAGGGGTACGACTACACCACCGGGTGGGTGGCGGCGGCGTACGTGCTGTGGGTGGTCGCGGTGTTGCTGGGCGCGATGGTGCTGGGCCGGCACGCCAAGCGGATACACGCTCTGGCGACGGAGGAGATGGGATCGGGCGCCGCGCCCACCCGGAGCGTTGAGCTGGCACGATCGCCGGTCGGCCCGGTGGTCGGGAACCTGCTGAACGTGATCATGCTGGTGTTCCTGTACCTGATGATCTTCAAGCCGGGCAGCTGAGGCCGGAGGCCGGGAGCGGTCAGAGCTCTCTGCTGGCCACGGTCTCGGCCAGCCACATCGACCCGATCTCGAGCGCCCCTGCCATCAGCGCTCGCTCGTGGGACTCGGGCAGGTCGATCTGGCCGGCCATCCGCGATGCATTCTCCAGGGAGTCGAAGACCAGCACCAGATGGAGCTCGTTGGGATCGTCGACTGCCCGGCAGAGGGTGAACCCGCGCACGCCCGAACGCCGGAGATCGGGAAGGTTTTGCTCGAACCTCGACCGCCAGTCGTCGAAGTCGGTGACTCGCCGGCGCAGGAACAAGCGCACCGAACCGATCGCGCGGTGGCTGTGCTCCGACGCCATCGAGAGAGCAGTCTAGGCCAGCGCCGGGGGAGCGGGTCCGCGGCAGCGGACCCGCTCCCCCGAGGCGTGGCGCTACAGCGTGGTGAACGTGATCTTGGCGAACTCCGCCGACCCGACCTGCTGGCCGAGTGCCGACACCAGGCTTGCCCTGATCCAGTTGACCACGGCCTGCTGGTCGATCCGGTAGGAGAAGTCGACCCCCTTGCACCAGGGACTCAGGCCGAACGACGTCACCGACACGATCTTGTCGGAGGTCGTCCCGCCGAAGAACACCGGCCCGCCGGAGTCGCCGGAGCAGGTGCCGCCCCGATCGTTGCCCGGGTTGGCGGTGGTCTGGAGGTTGAACCCGCCAGTGTTGTTGCTTCCCAGGTTGACCAGCGAGCCGGTCGCCATCAGCCGCTGCCGGAAGGACTCGGTGTGCACGGGGTTGCTCAGGCTGAGCCCGTAGCCACTGGAGGTGAAGTGCACGCTCTGCTTGTTCGCGATCTTCTCGAACGGGTTCAGCGACCCGGGCTCGGCCAGGCGCCCGTACTCGTCCCGGGTGATCGCATGGTCGAGGATCACCAGCCCGACGTCGTGCGTGTTGGGGAACCCCTCGAAGTCGTGGAACCCGTAGTTGAACGTGGTGTGGAACTGGACGCCCCGCTGGTACGGATAGCCGGTCGTCGGATCCCCGCCCAAGCCGCCGAAGGCAGCCGGGTCGTAGTTCGGCGCCACCGACTGCCTCATGTAGATCCGTCCGGTCGACACACCCTCGGTGCAGTGGCCGGCCGTGAGGACGACCCGCGGCGTGATCAGCGAGCCAGAGCAGCGGTGATCGAACGGATCGCCGGACGCATCCGGTGTGGTGTAGAAGACCAGCAACCCGACATAGCGATGGGTGAAGTCCTTCTGATAGTTGCCGGTGATCGCGGAAGCCGGACCGGCGCCGAGGCCGATCATGGCTGCGACCGCGGCGAACGTCGCAAGTGTCCTACGCATCTGACCCCCTTGACACAAGAACAGGAACTGAAACCTGCGAAACCCGCGAAAGACTAGCGCGGAAAGCGGATTTCGCAAAGAGTTCGCGCACC
>Ga0070683_100004099_pt1 | contig 11941 bp, 2 predicted proteins | sample KBSC713LmetaG_FD_64662 | JGI IMG/M metagenome (GOLD analysis project Ga0070683, IMG submission 64662) | Corn rhizosphere microbial communities from Kellogg Biological Station, Michigan, USA - KBS C7.1-3L metaG | ecosystem: Host-associated > Plants > Roots > Rhizosphere ...
GACTCCGCCGGCCGCCGGACTGGCGAGTGCGACGATCGTCTTCCAGACGCCCGCGACGCCCGGTTCCTACGAGGCGCGTCTCTACGTGAACAACACGTTTCAACGCCTCGCGACCAGCGGTCCGCTCGTCGTCACGCCGTCGCCCGCGCAGCTGACCGTCAACAGCGCCGCCGCGCCGGCGACGCTGACGGTCGAGGGCGGATCGACGGCGACGGTGGCCGTGTCCGGCGGCCCGGCCAACGCCACGGACTGGGTCGGCCTGTTTGCGGCCGGCGCCGTCGACGCGCAGCCCCTCAGCTGGCAGTATCTGAGCGGGAGCACCGCCCCGCCCTCGACCGGGACCGCTGCCGCGTCGCTGGGTTTCCTGATCCCGGCGTCGCCGGGCAGCTACGAGTTCCGCTTCTTCGGCAACAACGGCTACACGCGCCTGGCGACGAGCGGTGCCGTCATCGTCGCGGCGTCGGCGGCGCAGCTCGTGGTCAACGGCATCGCGCCGCCGGAAGGCCCCGTGGTCGCCGCGGGATCGACCGCCGCGGTCACCGTGTCGGGCGGACCTGCGAATGCCACCGACTGGGTCGCGCTTGCGTTGGCGGGCAGTCCTGACACTTCGTACATCGACTGGCGCTACCTGAGTGGGACGACCGTGCCGCCCGGCAGCGGCCTTGCCGCCGCCACCGTCACGTTCACGGCGCCGGTCGCGCCGGGAACCTACGAAGCGCGCCTGTTCGCCGCCAACACGTTCGAGCGGATCGCCACGAGCGGGCCCATCACGGTGACCCCGCCGGCGGCCACGCTCACGATCAACGGCGCCGCGCCGGGGACACCGGTGTCGGTCGCTGCCGGCACGCTCGTCAGCCTGCAGATTGCCGGCGGCCCGGGCAATACGACGGACTGGGTGGCGCTGGCGCCGTCGGGGTCGGCGCCGAGCACCTATGTGGCGTGGCAGTACTTGAATGGGCTGCTGTCGCCGCCGGCGAGCGGGCAGACCGGGGCGACGTTGACATTCCTGGCGCCCGCGACTCCTGACACGTTCGAGTTCCGGTTGTTCGCCGCCAACGGGTATAGCGAGCTCGCCACGAGCGCCGCGCTGACCGTGCTGTCCTCGCCCGCGTCCATCGCGGTGAACGGCGTGGCCGCGCCGGGTACGGTCCCGGTCGCGCCCGGCGACACGCTGACCGCCGCGATCGCGAACGGGCCCGGCAATGCGACGGACTGGGTGGCGCTCGCCGCCGTCGGGTCGCCGGACTCGAGCTATCTCACGTGGCACTACCTGAACGGCGCCACGTCGCCGCCGGCCACAGGATTGAGTGCGGCGACGCTGACCTTCACCGCGCCGAATGCGGCGGGACCGTACGAGATTCGGCTTTACGCGAACAACACGTTCACGCGCCTCGCGACGAGCGCCACGATTTCCCTTGGCTCGGGCGGGTGCTCGTACTCGGTGACGCCTACGTCGCTGAGCGTTCCGGCGGCGGGGCAAACAGGCACGTTCTCCATCGGCACGGGAGCCGCGTGCGGCTGGACGGCAACGTCGAACGCCGACTGGCTCTCGTTTGGCCCTGGCGGAACGGGCCCCGGCACGATCGGGTATGCCACGCTGTCGAATCCGATCGCGGCATCCCGTTCGACCTCGGCGACGATCGCCGGCCAGGCCGTTCAGGTCACGCAGGACGCGGCAACGACGGCGGTGTTGCAGTATCGCGTCCAGGACACGACCCGGACGGTCAATCACACGACCGCATCGCCGGTCGACTGGATCCATTGGGGCGACGCGGTCAACGGGACGAACCGCAAGCTCGGAAGTCCGTTACTCGGACCGCTCGGCGTCGTCAGCGGCGCGACGCTGGCGAGCGTGACTGACACCGTCGTGACCTACGCCTGGTCTGACGGCGATCAGGATCCCGCGGCTCGACACGACATTCACGCGGCCCTCACCGTCAGCGCCGTCAACGACGGTTTCGTCCTGAGCGTGCCTGCCGACACCGTCGTGCGAACGCTGACGCTGTACGTGGGGGCGGCGAACGCCCGGGGAGTGCTCACCGCGCAGCTCACCGGCGACAGCGGCAGCACGACGCTCGTGGACCGGACGGTCGACACACGCGACCACCAGGAAAAGACCTACGCCATCGACTTCCGCGCATCGTCGCCGGGACAAACGCTGACGGTCCAGTTCCTCGAAGAGCAGGATTACGCGCCGGTTGACGCGACGGTTCACGGCAGCGTCATGATGGCCGGCGCCGGCCTTTCGCCCCGCCTGCCTGCCGTGGCGCTGACGTCGCCGGTCGATGGAACGGCGATCCTTGCGCACCAGGATCTCGCGGTGGTCGCCGACGTCGACCAGTTCGACCACGCCATACCCGTGGTGCTGGCCACGTCGAACGCCGGCCAGACATTCGACGTGAGCAGCGCTCCCCACGCCGCCGCGTGGACGGATGTGCCGGCCGGTCACTTCACACTTCAGGCGCACGCCACCGACGATCAAGGACTCGTCGGGCTGTCGGCCCCAGTCGAGGTCGACGCGATCGGGTCTGGCGGCACGATCGGCGTCACGATCGCAGACACCAACGTGGGGTCGTATCCATCCATCGACCTGTCCGACGAAGGGACCGCGGACTGGATGCTCTGGAGCACGACCGATGGAACCGTCTTCCGGAAATTCGGCGTCAAGTCGCTCATTTCGGACATCCAGCCGATCGGCAACCACCGCTACTACGCGTTCGCGGACGGCGCCGTCAACCTGTGGGCGTGGGACGCCGGCTACGACTATTCCTACGTGTCGTTGAACTCCGGACTGAGAGTCTTCGAACCAGGGAACGGCTTCGAGATTACGGCGCCGGCCGGCACGGTGCCGCGGACCCTGCGCCTGTATGTCGGCGCGGATGCCGCGCGAGGCCGCCTGCGCGCGTTCCTGAGCGACGGCAGTGCGCCCATCGTCTCGAACGTCGACTTCGACCATCCCGAGAACGGGGCGAACGCGGTCTACGCCATCAGCTACAGCGCGGCCACCGACGGACAGACGCTCACGGTGCGCTTCACCCTCGACGTGGATCATGGGCACGGCGACATCTACCTCGAGGCCGCCACACTCGACGGCAACCCTGCCGACGCGCCGTACATCACGAGAGTGACACCTGATTTCGGCGGCATCGGCACGGTCGTGAGCGTCTACGGGGGCCAGTTCGGCAATCAGCAGAACGACAGCGTCATCACCATCGGCGGCGTCGCGGTGCAGCCGCTGTCGTGGTCGGACGGGTTGATTACGTTCGCGGTCGACGGTCCAGTCGGGAGCGGAGAGATCGCCGTCACCGTCGGCGGTGTGACCACCGGCACGAGCAGTCGCGGGTCTTTCAGGTTCAAGCTGGCAATCCGCAGCGCGCCACAGGCCTTCTATGTCACGCCGGAGGAGGTGACGATCCCGGTCGGCGCGACTCGATCGTTGAAAGCCGTCGACGCGGCCGGTCAACTCGTCACCGACGCCACCTGGAGCGTCGACCATTCGAATGTGGCACGCATCGAGTCCGATCCGGCGTCCAGCGCTCCGGTCATCAAGGCTGTGGCGCCGGGGGTCGCCATCGTGACGGCGGTGAGCAGCCTTGGCACGGCGCGCGCCACCGTGACCGTGACGCAGACGATGTCCGCCGGCTCGTCGTACTGGTCCATCTTTCCGGACACCAGCAACAACTATCTGAACGGATTCACGAAAGGGCAGCCGAAGGGCCCGAACGACCCCACCTACTACGTATCGGAGCTGCTCGACAGCGGCGGCGCATCGATTCGCGCGCTCGATTCGGGCGGCCAGCAGTTGTGGCGCGCCTCGTTCGATCAGTCGGTCGGCACGCTGGTGGGGGCGCCCGACGGCGGTCTCCTGGTCCACGTAGGCGATCACCTCGTCAAGTTGTCCGCCAAGGGTGCCGTCGCATGGACACAGGACCCGGATGCCTACGGATGGGTGACCGGCGTGAGCTACGGCGGAACGATTTACGGGAGCTCCAGCGCCGGGCTCGCAGCGTGGAGCCTGGCGACCGGCGAGCTCCTGGCGACCGTTCCGTCATCGCTGCCCGATGGAACGTTCACCGTTCACGGAAATCCGTTTTCGACGAACGCGTTTCATGACGTCGTCGATTGCGCGCCATACGACAGCCCGACGCCGCCCCCTCCGTTCCGCGTCGCGCCGATCTTCATCGGCGGCTTCATCGGGGCGGACGGGAACTACCACTATGCGTATCAGGTCATCACGGCGACGTTCGTGTCCGATACGACGTGCACACCGCCGCAGGTGAGCACTGGGGTATTCATTCCGCTCGTCGGCAAATTCACGCAAAAGGTCGACATCTATGTGACCGAGCTGACGCCCAACGGCGCCGGCCCGACCGTCCTTGCGTCGCACGATGAAGTGTCGGTGGGCAGCAACAGCGGTGCTCCCGCCCCCGATGACACAGCTCCCGTCAGGTGTTCGGCGGGGCTGTTCGCCACGCAGTTCCCGTGCATCCTCGAGGTGTTCGATCCGCAGCACACGACGATCCCGTCAGTCCGAGCCTTCCGGGTCGGGCCGGACGGCGGCGGCGGCACGATGGTCACGCGCTACGTGCAGCCAAACAGTGGATTTGGCGCGTCCAGGCTCGCCCGCGTCGGCGGCGGAGGCGCGCAGTACGACGTGCTGAACCCGACCTACGCCGGCGACTTCGCCAACATGGCGGTGACGGACGGCGGCATCTCGCTCCTCAGTCGCGGCATGGTGTCGGCCGTCGATCCGGCCACGGGCGCGCTGCTGTGGGAAACGGCGGATATGGCCGGGTTCTCCGAGCTCTTGTCCGCGTCGGATGACGACGGCGCCATCATGATGACGGCGGACTACAATTCAGGCCCACCCGTCACCCGGCTCGCGCACCTGTCTTCGACCGGCGTTCATCTGGAGGACGAGATCGTCCCCGGCGATCTGACGAACAACGACACCAGCTATGTCGCGGCAGGTCAACTGCTGACGCAGGATTGGGAGTCGGGGATCGTGTCGCTCGTCGCCGCGCCGAATCTCTCGATCGCCCCCGGGATCGTGTATCCGGTCCCGGGTAGCGGCGATACCTCGAATACGGCCGCGGTCAAACTGTCGAAGTTCTCCGAAGTGCTCGATCCGGCGAAGCACGACGAGCCCGGGCTGGTCGGTTTCGACCCGGGCGAGACCGACAAGAAGTCGCCGGCCATCATGGTTCCGCTGGACGTGAACAACGCCGCCGGCTCGAAGGTTGTGAACGTTCGCATCTCAGGAGCGAGCGGCGCAGCCCTGTTGCAGGTCAAAGATCCGAGCATCGTCACCGTCGAGCCCTCATCCGTCGAAGCGGACAATCACGATCACCCGGTGACCCTCACCGGTCATGTCGCCGGGTTCACGTCGATCGATGTCACGCTGCCGGGCGGGTCCACGGAGGCCGCCGCGTTGGGTGTCGACGTGAAACCGTACCTGACGGCGACCGTGCGACTCTCCAGCCTGAGTCCCACGGGGCTGGCACCGGCGGACGTTCCGGACGCCGCCAAGATTCAGCAGGAGCTCGATGCGATCTTCCCGAAACAGGCGAACATCCACGTCACGCTCGATCAACGTGACGCCAATACCTTCGCCTACGACAAGGATGGGGATCGCAAGCTGCACCTGGACAAGGATCCTGTTGATTCGACCGGCGGCTCGCTTTGCTATCTCTGCAGCGCGGATTACGCGGCGAACATCCACCTGGAACTTCAGAATCTTTATCGAAACACGTTCTTTACCGGGTCGGGTGCCAACATCCAGCCGACGGAAGATCTACAGTGGCTGATGGGTGAACAGGCAGGCCCGAAACGGATGTTCGTCTGGTTTGTCAGAGAGTTCAAGGAGGACAATCCACCGAAAGACGGCAGCAAGGAGGTGGGCGTAGCCGTTGCCGGCAACCGGCTCTTTCCGGCCATCGTCATGACCAGAGATGGCGGCACGGCGGTCTACCATGCGCATACCCTCGCGCATGAGGTCGGCCATCTGTTCGGGAGCGGGGCGATCATCCGCGGCGCCGATCAGCTGCCGGCAGGCACCGACGTGAGGAGCGAGGCGCATGAACTGCGCGTCGTGCCGCAGCCGGCGCCGAAGTCGTTCCTTGTCACCTCGACGACGCCGCCACCGACCGCGCCGCAACCGTTGTTCCTCATGCAACCCGCGACCGCCGTGAACACGCCGGACGCGAACATGCCTCACCGGCTCTCGCGAGCGGACTGGAACCTCATGAACTTCGTGTCGCCCATACCATTCGACCTGATTCGGCTGCCCAAGTAATGAGGCGAATGGCCGGCGTGTGTGCGCTCGCCCTCGCCGCGGGCGCTCTCTGCGCTGTCCCAGTGGCAGCGCAGGCGCCCGCCAGCGGCATGGCTGAAGGTGTGCGGCAAGGCGACTGGTCGGCGATCGAGCAGGCGGGCCGGTCCGGCGATGCGACACTCGTACCGGTGTTGCGGGAACTGCTCGCGAGCGCCGGTACGGATCAGAGGGCGGCGATCACCAGACGCGCCGCACACTTCGCCCTGGCGAAGCTCGGCGACGTGCAGGAATTGCAGGCGCGGTGGTGCGGCGCCGTGTCGGATGCGCCGGCCGCCAACGATCAGCGCATCCTCGATCTCGACGTCGGAGGCGGTTTCGCCGTCAAGGCGCTCAGTCAGTTCCTGAAACCGGAATACGCCGAGCGCTATTACGCCGCCGTGCGAGCCTACACCGGAGAACGCGCGCGGGATGTCGCGGTCGAGCCGCTCCAGAAAGAAGTCATTCTCAGGCTTCAGGATCTCGTGCACGCTCCGTTTCGCGTTGAGCCATACGATGCGGTCGGCCAAGCCGAGGCGGACGCCTGGCTGCGATGGATCAGGACGCACGAGCGTGAGCTGGCAGCGATGAAGCCCACGGGAGAGGGCGTGGAGTTCTCGTTGGCAGCGTGCAAGCCACGCAAGTGACGATCAGCGCAGCGGATAGTTCTCCACATACAAGGACTGTCCCGTCCCCTGCGGCGCCCGCGCCGTGTAGACCCAGTACGCGTGCCCGCCGCCGATCACCATGAAGCTTCCCGAGCCAGCCAGAATCCGGCTTGTGCCAAGCACGCTCCCCGCACTGCCGTTCACCGGCAGCTGCTGCACTTCTTTCGTCGTCGGGTCTTCGATGTAGACGTTGCGCGCATCGGCGCCGACCAGGTCACGCCCCGCCGCCAGCACCCTGGGCTGCGCCTCAGCGCTGTTGGTGAAGCCCACGTACCCCGCATTCACCTGGGACCACATCCCGTCGTCGACGAACACGCTGCTGGAGCGGTTGCTCACCTTGACCAGTTGGCCGGCCGCCGCATCGATCCGGAACACACCCGTCTGATCCGACCAGAACACGGCGTTCGTCGATGCGTGCAAGCCTGCATTCACCGTCGACGGGACCGTCATCGGTGTGCTCACCGCGCCGGTTGTGACGTCGATCCGCTCCAGCTTCCGGTCATCACCGACCGTCCAGAGCTGATCGCCGGCGCCGGCCAGATTGGGGGAAGCGCCAAGCGGACATGACGGCGGCACGACCTGCGCCAGCACGTTGAGGCTGGAGGGATCCAGCCGCTGCACGGCGCACCTGCCCGGAGTGGTACCGACGATCACCCACAGCGAGCCTCCGGCGACGGCCGGACTACCGGGCGGCCCGCTGAGCGTCACCTGCTTGCGGATGACGGTCGTCGCCGGATCGACGGAGATCAGCTGCCATCCCGCGGGCGTGTTGACGACGACGTCGAGCGACCCGTTCTGATCCACCACGGCTCCGCGCAGCGAACCCGCGTCGTTCACCAGCGGTACGATCGAGGGGCCTCGGGAGGTGCCGGCTCCAGTGCTCGCCGCAGGCGCGCGACCGGCGGCCGCGCTCTCCGCGCGAACCGCCTTTGCGAGGAATCGATCGGCGGTGGCGTACGAACCGGGGAAGCCGGTGTCGCCGCTGACCGCGACGTCATACACGCACTGCGCGCGAAGGTCGACGCTGTCGATGCCGGCGCACGCCGTTTCCGCCGCCGCTCGCGCGACCGGCGGCGCCGGGGGCGCGCCCACCATCACCGGACCCGATGGCGGGCCGCCGAGCGGGACGAACCCCTCCACCGTGTACGAGGCGGTGCTTTTTCCGGCCGGGTAGTCGAACAGGCTGGACGCGTCGGTCACCCGCCAGGCCGTCTCGAAAGGACCGTAGGTAAAGCCATAGTCGCCGCTCTTATCGACGCTGATCCGCCTCCCCGTGCCATCGGGAAGCAGCGGCAACACGTACCCCGACGGCACTTTTCCGATCACCCCGGTTCCTCCGGCACGCAGCGCGTTGCTGGGCTGGACCTGCAGGATGATCCCCCAGCGCGCCGCCTTCAGCAGGGCCCAGACGACCGTTCCATCCGCGGCATCGATCTCGACGCTGTCGGCATGCGGCAGGACGCGGGCGTCGCCAACCGTCAGCGCGTCCTTCACCGGCACGGGCTTGCCGTCCACGTGCACCTCGAGCGGCGCACCGTCACCGGCCGGCACGTACAACCCCACGCGATGATCGCCGAGGCGCAGCACTACCGCCGTGTTGATGGTCACGGGCTGCCCGTGAAGCGGCTCCTGCCGCGCCTGGATCTCGAGCTTGCCGTCGGCGCTGCGCAGCAGCTCGAACTCACCGGCGGCCTGGAAGTCGTAGGCGCGGCCATTCACCGACGTCATGTGCGGATCGCCGTTGCTGCCCGCGCAGTGCGCCGGACATTGCGGCGCGGGAGGCGCATGCTTCGCCTTGCAGTAATCCGGCGCATTCACTTCGGTCAGGCCCCAGACTCCCGGCGTCCCGAGCTGGGCATACGCCATCCGCACGATGCCGGAGACCTGCATGACACCGGGCGGGGTCACGCCGTTGAACTCCGGGCACGTCTTTCCGCAATTCTGCGCCCAGCACAACACGACGACGTTCACGCCTGACTTCTGTTGATGATTGCTGTCCGCGACCCGGATGTTGGGCTGATCGGCGTACGCCACCACGTAGTGGTTCGTATTGCCGGGAGGCTGCAGCATCACGGGCCACGTCGAGTACGCGTCGAGCGTGTGTTCCATGTCGCCGCCGCTGTACAGGAACGTCGGCGACGGCGGAGCGGGCTTCTGTCCCTTCCCCGCTGTGGTCCAGTCGTAGCCAAACGACTGGTCCAGAAAGAAGCTCGACGACCAGGAGTCCTTGACGGACGTCAGGATGTTCCCGACCACCGCCTGAAACCACTCATCGGTCCCCCAACCGCCCTCGGCGGCCGCGGTCCAAATCCCCCACCACGCCTTCCACAGCGGCCGTCCCAGATACTCGATCTCGAAGAACAGACCGAATGCCGAGGAGCCTCGGTCGCTGAGCGGTGTCATCGGCGCGGTCAGGTAATCGCTCCACCCCGTCAGGTTCAACGACAGCAGGCTGCCCTTGGCCCATTCGGCATCGCCGTCGAGAACCCAGGCTGGGGCCTGATACCAGGCGTCGCCACCGCCGCTTCCCACCACGAAGGCCTGAAAACACCGGAACACCTGCTCGTAGACGAGGGCTTTGTCGGCAGCCGTCGGCGTCCAATGGGTGCCCTGCGTCTTGCCCCAGACGGTCTGGTCCAGCGTCACGTAGCAGGTATCCAGCTTGTCGGTGGTGTCGGGGGTTTCGATCAAGTTGCCGTCGGCGTCGAAAAGCGAGCCGGAGACCGCCGTCACCCAGCCAGCGCCATCGCTGCCCTTCACCCCGGGCAGCAGGAGGTGGACGGGCAGCGCCGACAACTTGAGGGGGGTGTCGTCGAGGCCGTGGCCAAGGGCCGCCGACACGTCGTCGATCGCCTTGCCCAGCACCTGCACGATGTCGTCGCGGACGGAGGATGTAGGCCCGGTGTCGCCCGCGACGTAACGCGCCAGCATCACGTCCGGATGTGAGGGTGACGTCGCGGCGCGGGGGGACCCGCCGGCATCCTTGAACAACGGCCGCACCACGGACAGCTGCTCGGGCGTCAGCTCCCGGAGGTGGCGCACGATCTGCCTCATCGCCAGGTTCGCCCAGCTCGCCTTGTCAGCGTCAGCTCCATTCGGAACGGTCACTCCAGGCAGCGGGGCCATCACCCACGAGAACAGCTGCAGCGTCCCCTCGAAATCGAGGACGCCGTTGCTGTTCGCATGGCGGGCCATGATCGCCTCAGGGATCGTGACCGGTCGCTGGGACGCGCGCGCCGGCGGCGGCGGCTGGCGAACTGTCGGGGGCGCCGTGCGCCGGGTCACGACCAGGGCCACCGCGGCGCCCAGGGCGAGCAACGCCACGACACCCGTGATGACAAGGACCCGATGGCGCTTTTGCGGCGACGCTGACGGCGGCGGCGGGGTGCTGTCGGTCACGGCTGACAGTCAGGGGCATTCCGCCCCGAAGCGGTTCAGCCGCGAGTGTAGCGCAAACCTGCGATCGAACCGTCTGTCTCGGCCGCCGGCATCCTCAGCTATTCCGCGCGCAGCGCGGTGGACGGGTCGATTCGAGTCGCGCGGCGAGCGGGCAACCACGCGGCCGTCAGCCCCACCGCCATCAGCAGCAGCGTGACCGCGCTGAACGCGATCGGATCGGTCGGCGTCACGCCGAACAGGAACGTCTGCAGCACGCGGGTGACGGCGGCCGCGCCGGCCAGCCCGACGATCACGCCGGCGACGACAATCCGGAGGGCGCGGGCGAGAACGAGGCGGAGCACGTCGGCGCGATTGGCCCCGAGCGCCATGCGCACGCCGATCTCGCGGCGGCGCTGCGCCACGGCGTAGGCCATCAGGCCGTAGATACCGCACGTCGCGATCAGCGTCGCGGCGATCGCAAACAGCGCCAGCAGCACCATGCGGAAGCGGGGCGGCGCCACCGACGACGCCACCGCTTCGTCCATCGTCACCGTGCTCTCGATCGGCAGATCGGGCGCGGCGCGACGGATTTCGGCGCGGATCCCTTCGGCGACGCCCGCCGGCGCGGGCGTGCGCGCGACGAACGAGACGAAGCGCAGGAACCCGCTGCGATCCTGCTGAAACGGCGCGTAGATCAGAGGCTGCACGTCCTGGGCGAGGCTGCGCTGGCGGATGTCGGCGGCGACGCCGACCACGCTCAGCCATTGGCTGTTGCCCCACAGGCGCACGCGACGGCCCAGCGCCTCCTGCGGTCCGCCCGGGAAGTACTGGCGGACGACACGCTCGCTGAGGATGGCGACTTTGGGCGCCGCGGCCGTATCGGCGGCGGTGAACTCGCGCCCCGCCAGCAGCGGAATCCCCATCGTCCTGAAATAGCCGGCGTCGATCTTCGGGATGCCGACGTCGAGCGTCGGCTTCGGCTGCCCCTCGATCTCGAAATCGCCCTGGATGAACATCATGCCGAAGGGCACCGAGTTGATCACGCTGGCGGACTTCACGCCCGGCAGGGCCTGGATGCGGTCGAGCACGCCGCGGGTGAAGGCGTGAATCCGCTCCGGTTCGGCGTAGAGGCGCGGCGGCAGCGCCACCTTCACGACCTGCACCACGCCGTCGCGTCCGGCCGATTCGAAGCCGGTTGGCACCGAGGTGAGACGCACGAAGCTGTGAATCAGGAGGCCGGCGCCGACGAGGAGCACGAGCGTCATCGCGATCTGTGCGGCGACGAGCAGCGTGCGCAGCCGCTCGCCGTGGCGGTCGCCGGTGGTGCGCGTCTCGCCGGCGCGGAGCGCGGCGCCGCCGAACGAGGCCTCGCCCATCCGGAGGGCCGGCACGAGGCCGACCAGCACGCTGGATAGCAGCGACAGGCCAAGGCAGAACGCCATGACCCGCGCGTCGATGACGATGCCGGCGGGGCGTAACAGCGCGCCCTGCGGCACGAGCGGCAGCGCGGCGCCGATCGCGAGCCAGGCCATGAGCACGCCGAGCGAGGCGCCGAGCAGCGACAGCACCGCCGCTTCCGTCAACA
>Ga0070683_100004101_pt1 | contig 11938 bp, 9 predicted proteins | sample KBSC713LmetaG_FD_64662 | JGI IMG/M metagenome (GOLD analysis project Ga0070683, IMG submission 64662) | Corn rhizosphere microbial communities from Kellogg Biological Station, Michigan, USA - KBS C7.1-3L metaG | ecosystem: Host-associated > Plants > Roots > Rhizosphere ...
CCGGATTGCGCGATGGGGAATCGACAGTTACGATTTCAGACGATCTGTATTCAGTAATGAGTCGTGTTGCGAGAGGGAAGCAGATGCGCTGGAACAAGGCTGTTTTACACAGGATGATGGGCTCGATGGTGGTGGGTCTCCTGACGCCCGGTCTCATTTCCGCAGCGCAGGCGAAGTTCGCGCACACTTCAAGTCCTGACCTGGGGCCGAACGTGCTGGTGTTTTCGCCGTCGATGGCACAGGCCGAGATGCAGCAGAAGATCGATGCTATTTACTCGGTGCAGCAGCACAGCGAATTCGGCACGCAGCGCAACGCCATCCTACTTTTGCCGGGCGAGTATCACCTGGATATTCCCGTGGGCTTTTACACGCAGATCGTCGGGCTCGGCGCGACGCCCGATGCGGTGCATGTGACGGGCAACGTGCATGCGGACGCCAGCCTTCCGCGCAACAACGCGACCTGTACTTTCTGGCGTGGAGTAGAGGGATTCTCGGTTACGCCAACGGACGGGACAATGCAATGGGCGGTCTCGCAGGCCGTGTTTTTCCGCCGCATGCACGTGATGGGGAACCTGGTGCTGCACCAGAAGCACGGCTGGGCCAGCGGCGGGTGGATCTCTGACTCGGTGATCGACGGGAACGTGGATTCCGGGTCGCAGCAGCAGTGGATCTCGCGCAACACCGAGTGGAAGAGCTGGACGGGCTCAAACTGGAACATGGTGTTCGTAGGCGTGAATCATCCGCCGAATGGCGAATGGCCGCAGCCGCCATACACGAAGGTGGCGACAACGCCGGTGGTGCGGGAGAAGCCGTTTCTGTGGACAGATACTCAGGGTCGCTGGAGTGTGCGGGTGCCGGCACTGCGCAAGGACTCGGCTGGAATCACTTGGCATGCTGGAAGCACACCGGGACGCGACATTCCGCTCAGTCGCTTCTACATTGCCAGGCCAACCGATACGGCGGCGGCAATCAATGCGGAACTGGCCCGCGGCAAAGACATTCTGCTCACGCCCGGAATTTATGAATTGGCGGAGCCTCTGCGCGTGATGCGGGCTAACACCGTCGTGCTCGGCCTCGGCTTTGCCACGCTCAAGCCGGTGAACGGCACGGCAGCGATGACGGTGAACGATGCGGAGGGTATCATCGTGGCCGGCGTGCTGATCGACGCGGGCGAGACGAAGTCCCCCGTGCTGATGGAGGTTGGCACCTGTGATGCGGGCAACTGCACCTCCGGCGCGACGCAAGCTAAGCCGGGGGCGCCTTCCACACGGAATCCCATTTCGCTGCACGACGTGTTTTTCCGCGTCGGCGGAGCGGGCGTCGGCAAGGCGGACGTGAATCTGCGCGTGAATGCGAACGACACCATGATCGATCACACGTGGATCTGGCGCGCTGATCACGGCAAGGGCGTGGGCTGGGATCAGAACCTGAGCAACAACGGGCTGGTGGTGAATGGCGATCGCGTGACCGCGTATGGGCTGTTTGTGGAGCACCATCAGCAATATCAGGTGCTATGGAATGGCAATGAAGGGCGGACGTACTTTTATCAATCCGAGATTCCGTACGATCCGCCAACCCAGCAGGTGTTTACATCGGCGCCGGGGGTGAACGGATGGGCCTCGTACAAGGTGGCGGATGGCGTCAGAACGCATGAAGCCTGGGGATTGGGCGTCTACAGCGTGTTCCGGCATCCGGATGTGAAGCTCACCCGCGCCATTGAGGTGCCAGTGAAGCCGGGCATAAGGTTCCATCACCTGATGACCATGGCGCTCGACGACAAGGGCGAGATCACGCATGTAATCGATGACAAGGGCGAGGCGGCGGTTCCGGGCGCGCACCGCACCACGCCGCGGGTCACCGAGTTTCCGTGATCCGCAGATTCCCGGGCTGACCCCCGATTATCGTTTCCCACCGCGCGCAAGGCGTGGCATGCTGGATGCAATGTCTGCGAAGAGCAAAGCAAGGGAATCGGAACGCGACACGGCCTGGCGATCGGCGCCGCGCCGGACGATCGTCACCTTTATGCTGGCAGTCTTCTTTGTCTTTGCGGCTGTCGGGTTCGTCAACGACAGCATCGACATGGGCAGGCAGCCTCGTCTGCGGTTTGCCATCGCGGTGGTGCTCACTGGCGTGTTTGCGATCGGGTATGCGACCTCCGGGTTCATTCTGCGGCGGCGGTCCTGGATGGTTTTTGTACCGCTGTTTCTGGTGCAGATGGGGACGATGATCCTGCTCTCGAACTCCATGCCCGAGACATCCCGCCTCGCCCAGTACAACGCCGAGCAGACCCATCGCCTGGAGCAGCGCCTGGTGTTCGATGGCGCTGCGGTTATCGTGTGCGTGATGCTCGGCTACGTAGGCTTCGTCACAGTATCCATCAGCGAAGCGCACCGTTATGTGCGCCTGCAGAGTGAGAAGGCTTCCCTCGAAAGCGAGATGAGCGCGGCGCAGGAGATCCAGCGGCTCATGGTGCCGGAAGATCTGCCGCCCACTCCGGGCTATCACATCGAGAGCGTCTATCACCCGGCAGCGCAGGTTGGCGGCGACTTCTTCCAGGTTATTCCCGTAAAGAGCGGCAGAACCCTCGTGGTGGTGGGGGACGTGAGCGGCAAGGGCCTGAGCGCGGCCATGATTGTGTCCATGCTGGTGGGCATGCTGCGCACCATTGCGGGATTCACCGAAGAACCCGCCGAGATCCTTGGCGAGTTGAACCGGCGCCTCTGCGGGCGCACGCAGGGCGGATTCGCCACTTGCCTGGTCGCTCTGCTTGAGGCTGGCGGCAACCCGGTTATCGCCAGCGCCGGGCACCTTGCTCCCTATGTAAACGGAGAGGAGGTTCCGGTTGCGGGCTCATGGCCACTCGGGGTCGTGGAGAATGCAGTCTATGAGCAAAACGCTGTGGAGTTGAATCCCGGCGACCGGCTATTGCTGCTTACCGACGGCATTGTCGAGGCGCAGGACAACGATGCCCGTCTCTTTGGATTTTCGCGGGTGGAGTGGCTGCTGCGCGAGGGCGCCACTGCCGCGGCGCTGGCTGAGGCGGCCCAGCAGCACGGGCAGACGGACGACATTACAGTCATTTGCATTGAAGCCCAGGCGGTCAGGGTCACCGCGGGATTGAGTGCATGAGGACCGGGGCGTCCGGTTCCCCGCTCTCGCGCGGCATGAAACAATAGCCGCGTAGCCATGACCGACCACACGCATCCGGAAGACCAGCCCCTGCCCGCATCCACGCCCGTCGCGCTTCCCGAAACCATGCCTGAAGAACCCACGGCCGGGGAGGCGCTGGCGACGGCGCCTTCTTACCAGGTGATCGACACGCCCGCACTGTCTTCTGAGGGCGTGGAGGAAACGGAGCCTCGCGAGCCGGCGCCGGCGGAAACGGCCGTCGCGGCGGCGGAAACTGCGGCTCAAGAGCCGACCGTGGGCGAAGCGCTGCAGACGGCGCCTTCCTACGCGGTAGCCAACACGCCGGTGATTTCGGGCGAAGCGGAGCCTGCGGCCGAGCCGGACGAGAACTTCGCCGACGTGCTTGCCGCATACGAGAAGACGCACAAGCACAAGACGCAAGCGGGCCCCACGCTCTCCGGGACCGTGGTCTCGCTCACCGCTGACCAGGTGTTTCTCGATGTGGGCTACAAGATCGAGGGGGTTCTGCCGCGGTCGTCGTTCGCCAATAATGCCGAAGGCGTGCAGCCTGGGGAGTCATTTCCGGTGTCGATCACCGGGCGCAACGAAGAGGGCTACTATCAGCTTTCCCGGTTCAAGGTGGCGCAGCCGAAAGACTGGAGCGCGCTGCAAACTGCCTTCGACCAGAAAATCGCGGTGGCCGGCACTGTGCTGGAAGTCGTGAAGGGCGGCGCACGCGTCGATGTCGGTGTGCGCGCCTTCATGCCCGCAAGCCGCAGCGGCACGCGCGACGCTGCGGAGCTCGAGGCGCTGGTGGGGCAGCAGATCACCTGCCGCATCACCAAGCTCGACGTAGCCGATGAGGACCTGGTGGTCGACCGCCGAGTGGTGCTCGAAGAGCAGGCGCTGGCCGCGGCCGAAGGGCGATTCGGCGCGTTGAACGAAGGCGACGTGATCAGCGGAACCGTGCGCTCCCTCATGCCCTACGGGGCGTTCGTTGACTTGGGCGGCATGGACGGGCTGCTGCACGTCTCTGACATTTCCTGGACACGCATCGCCAAGCCCGACGACGTGCTTTCGGTAGGCGATACGCTGCAGGTCAAGATTCTGAAGATCGATCCGGCGACGAAGAAGATCTCGCTCGGCCTCAAGCAATTGCAGCCGGAGCCGTGGGAGACGGTGCCTGGCCGCTACCAGCCCGGGCAGCGCATCAGCGGCCTGGTGACGCGGGTGCAGGACTTTGGCGCATTTGTCGAGATCGAGCCCGGCATCGAGGGGCTGATTCACGTTTCGGAGATGTCCTGGGGCAAGAAGGTGCGCATCGCCTCCGACATTCTCAAGCCCGGCGAACGGGTCGACGCGGTCATTTTGAACATCAAGCCCGCTGCGGGGCCGAATCAGCCCGGGCGCATCGCCCTTGGTCTCAAGCAAACACTCACCGATCCGTGGAGCGAAGTTGCGGCCAGGTTCCCCGTCGGCTCGCAGGTGCAGGGGCCGGTCACCAAGTTGATGGCGTTCGGTGCGTTCGTGCAGATTACCGAGGGCGTTGAAGGTATGGTGCACATCAGCGAGATCGTGGCGGACCGGCGGCTCAATCATCCGTCAGACGTGCTGCGCGTGGGCCAGGTGGTCGAGGCGCAGGTGCTGGCTATCGATGCGGGCAAGCGGCAAATCAAGCTGAGCATGAAGCAATTGATCCCGACCAGCATTGACGAGTACATTGCCGAGCACAAGCCGGGGGACTCGGTGTCAGGGCGCGTGGTGACGGTGTCGCCCGCAGTGGTCGAATTGGGCGAGGGAATACGCGCCCGCTGCGGTGCGGGCACTGCGCCCGCGCCGCCTGCTGGAGGCGAAGCCGGGAAACCCGGCAAGGCGGACCTGGGCTCGTTGACTTCGCTGCTGCAGGCGCGGTGGAAGGGCAATGCGCCGGCGCCGAGCGCCGGTCCGGAGCCGCTGGCCGAGGGGCAAATCCGCACCTTCCGCATCAAGCGGCTGGATGCAGCGAGCAAGACGATCGAGGTCGAGCTGGTCTAAGACCCGAATTATCGCTCGCTCACCAGCATCATGGGGTCCACCGGCACGCTGCAGAGCGACTGCCCGGCGAATTCACGCGTTGAGCCGTCGGCGAAGTGGATGGATTCGAGTTTCACGCTATTCACCGCGGTGAAGCCGGGCAGGACCAGGTCTGCATAGAGCGTGCCGTCTTTGGCGGTGAAGAACTGCGCGATATCCATGCTGCGGCGAATGTTCGACGGGCCGTAGGTATTCGAGTCCGCAGAGCGGGCTATGCGTCCGCGCGCGGTAAGTCCAAAAGCCGTAACCCGCACACTGACGACGGGATTCTGGGCGTAGCTCCCAAGACTGAGGCGGATATGTTGCGATGGTCCGCGCGAGGGGCCGGGATCGGGATCGCCGGGCTTGTGGACCTTCACCATCCGGGTGCCGGAGTTGAAGCTGGCCTTCAGGCCTGCGGGGCAGGCCGCGGATTGAAGGATGGAGAGTGTCAGCGGGTCCACTGCCATTGAGCCGGAATTCGGAGTCTCCATGCCGGCCACGCCGAAGGAGGCGGCGGGCTGCTGGGTTTGCTGGACCGGTGCGGGCTGTTGCGCGGCGGCGGTCATGGCCAGGGCAGCAAACGTGGCGACAAAGATGACAGCTTTCATACGGGCCTCCTTGGTAGAACTGGACGTGGGACAATCGCGGACAGCAACACGATACGCCTGCGCTTGACACCTTTCAAGACGCTTGCAGGCGACGGCATGGGGCTGTGTTACCGTGAGGTTAGCCCGTTCCCGCGCATCTGGTCCGCCGGGTTCGCGCCGCCAGCGCGCTGATCAGCGGCAATGCGCGCGGCGTCAAAAGGAGCCATGCCCGATCGAAACGAGACGGGGGCACTGCGGCGGGCTAGCGAACGAATGTCAGAGGAGCCGGAATTGACGCCTACCCCCGCGAACGCGGCCATGCACACTGGCGCGGCTGCGGATCCCGCTCCCGGCGCAACGGGGGGCGTTTCCCCGAGCCAGGCGCCCTCGCCGGCACCACCTCCCGAGAAACATGGCCCCGAGCGCATTCCCCGCTGGCTTGAACGCGCGGAGCTTTTCCTCCGCGTCCTGCTGCGGCTCTATATCGGACTGGCGGTCTGCCTCGCGCCATGGTTCCACGTGTTCTGGGATCAGAATCCGCTGTTCGCCCATTACCCCAGGATCGGGATGTATGCGGCCAATGGCGCCGTGCGCGGCATCATATCGGGTCTGGGGTTGTTGAATCTGTGGATCGCGTTTCGCGACGCGATTCATCACCGGGACGGATAAATTATGCAAGCGAAAGAAGTTGGAAGCGCCGACGGGGAGCAACCTGCTCCGCGAGGCGAAGCACGCGCGAACGAGGACAGCGGCGAACCGAAGCCCGCCTCCTTCTCCGCCGGAAACGACACGCCTCCGCCGCTCGACAAGGCGCCGCTGGCCTATGAGAATTCAACATTTCTGAACAGTGCCGACGGGCGCCTGATCCGCATCCTCGCGGAATACACCGAGCCGCTGGCGCGTTTTCGCCGCGAACAAATCCAGGACACGGTTGTGTTCTTCGGCTCGGCTCGGTTCCGCGGGCACGAAGAGGCCGACCGCGCCCTGGAGTTGCTCGACAACACCGGCGCTACGCAGCCCGCGCCGGAGCACGAACAGCCGGCCAGCATTCCCGAGATCCGCGAAGGCACGGCTACCGACCTGCAGCGCAAGCGCGCCGTTGCGGCGGTGGAGATGGCGCGCTACTACGAGGACGCACGGCGGCTGGCCTGCATGCTCACGCAGTGGGCCAAGGCCATTCCATCGCGGCGGCATCGCTTCGTGGTCACCTCCGGCGGCGGCCCCGGCATCATGGAGGCGGCGAATCGCGGAGCGTATGAGGCGGGCGGCAAGACCGTCGGACTGAACATCCGGCTGCCCTTCGAGCAGCAGCCGAACCCCTACATCACCCCCGCGCTGAACTTCGAGTTCCACTACTTCTTCATGCGCAAGCTGTGGTTCGCCTACCTGGCGAAGGCGCTGGTCGTATTTCCTGGCGGCTTCGGAACGCTGGATGAGATGTTCGAGATTCTCACCCTCACGCAGACCGAGAAGCTGGCCAAGAAGATCACTGTAGTGGTGTACGGGTCAGAATACTGGAAGAAGATCTTCAACCTGCAGGCGCTGGTCGATACCGGCGCAATCTCACCGGACGACATCAACCTGTTCCACTTTGCGGATACGCCGGAGCAGGCGTTCGAGATTCTCAAGCAGGGACTCACCGAAAACTATCTGATCCCCGAGGCGGCCTCGCGCCGCCCCGAGGTCAGTACCGATCCCGAACTCCTTCCCGGCACGAGCATCGAAGAGTTCCTTCCTCCCGAATGGGCCAGGACGCGCAGGTAGATTGCCCTCCGCTTCCCCAGCGGAGTTACTCAGAAGCTCTTCCCATTTCCAATTTGATTCGTGGCTGCGGTTGGGCCGCTATTCGCCGTGCGTTCCTCGGATGCGAGTTGGCATCGCGAGGGATGAGGCGGGTTTGTGGGCTAGCCCGCGGCGGCGTGTTTGACGTTCTCGCGGTCGGTGCTGGAGGGCTCTTCGTGGTCAAACTCGGGGACGCCGTGTACGTCGCGGAGGGCGGTTGGGAGCTGGCCTGCCTTTTCCGCGCAGGCGGGAATGACGCTGAAGCTGCCGTCGGGTTCCAGCACCATGGCAAAGACGTCTTCAACGGCGGCCAGTCCCCGGCTGCGCACGCCGCCCAGAATCTCAAGTTCGCCCAGATGCTCTTTACGCGCGTTTCCCCATAGGATGAGGCCGCGATAGATGATGAGGAGCGGCTGCGCTTTCAGGTAGCGGCCGAACCAGCCGAGGCGAAGGGCAAGCGCGGCGAAACAGCGCTGGAGGACGAGCAGGACCACCAACGACCAGACACCATCGATGAGGGAGATGTCTTTGGAGAGGATTGCGTTGGCAAGCTCAGAACCGATGGCCACCGTGATGACAATGTCGAAGGCATTGGTTTTGGCGAGAGCGCGTTTTCCGAAATAGCGGAGCAGGCCGACTACGGCAATGTAGGTGAGAGTTCCTACGATGGCGATGCGAAGGAGAGGGGCCCAACCATCGGCGAATAGGGTCTGGCTCACGGCTGTAGAGATGCCGGTAGGCTGGGAAGTTTTGCCCGTTGGCGTCGCTTGCCTTCATCCTCAGGCCTTCATCGTGAACTTGCCGTCCCATTTGCCAACTTGGTTCCCGTTTTGCGATTGATGCACAGTTCGCGGTGCATTCATCGGGCATTGACGCTGTCCCGGAATACTGGAGTGTAAGACCACCACGCAAGAGGCAAGCGGCAAGGGAGGAGCAGCCATGCCCAAATCCAACGTCTCTTACCTGTGGCGCGACCGTGGCGCGGCGCGCGGTTTCCGTAGCGGCGTCTCGCTGCACAGCCACACCAACCAGTCGCACGAGACGCTCGATTTTCTCGCCAACCTCGGCAACCAGTATCCGCTGATTCGTCCGCTGCTCACGCGCATGGAAACGCGAGCGTCGAGCCGTCACGGGCTGCGCGTAGACTACGCCAGGAGCTATTGGACTCCGCCGATGACGCCGATGCTGGCGTTCGACGTGGAGAAGCGCCAGGTCGAGCAGCTCGGCCTCGATGCCATGGTGTCGCTCAGCGATCACGACAACATTCGCGCCCCCATGCTGCTGCGCACGGTGCCCAGCGCGCGGCGCATTCCCGTGTCGGTGGAGTGGAGCGCGCCCTACGCCGGCGTGCAGGACTTTCATCTCGGCATTCACAACCTGCCCAGCGGGCGCGCGGCCGAATGGATGCGGATTTTCGCTGACTTCACCAGGCGTCCCAATGACGCGCGTTTGACTGAGATTCTGGCCGCGCTCGATGCCGAGCCCGACGTGCTGGTGGTGTTCAATCATCCGCTGTGGGACCTCTTTCTCGTGGGCCGGGAGCGGCATGAATTCCTGGTGAACGAGTTCCTGCTGAAGAATGGCAACTTCATTCACGCGCTCGAGCTGAACGGCCTGCGGCCCTGGGAAGAGAACCGGGCCGTGCGCTGGCTCGCCGGGAAGTGGAACATGTTGCTGATTTCGGGCGGCGATCGACACGGCGTGGAGCCGAACGCCAACATCAACCTGACGAATGCGGGCAGCTTCACCGAATTCGTGCATGAGGTCCGGCGCGAGAAGCGCAGCAACCTGCTGTTTATGCCGCAATACGCGCAGCCGTGGAAGCATCGCCTGCTCCAGTCCACGCTGGACGCGGTGCGCACCTATCCCGACTTTCCGGCGGGATCGCGCACGTGGGATGAGCGCGTGGTTCACCCGGATGCGAACGGCGTGATGCGTCCGCTGAGCGAAATCTGGCCCGCGGGCGGAGCGCCGCGCTCCATGCGCTGGGTAATCGCGCTGGTGATGCTGATGGGCACTGCGCCGGTTTCTCGGGGACTGCGCATGGCCTGGAGCGACGCCCGTCAACTGCGCCTCGCCCTGGGCGAGCAGCAGGGGTGATCGGAGCCAAGCTCACGTGAAAGAGGAGCCGGAGATCGCTTCAAGGGCTGCAGGTGAGTCTTGCGGGGCTACGGAAGTGGCGGCCGGATGCGGATCGATGTGGCTTTCCTGAGATCCTCGCCCGTGCGAAGGAGGCCGGCATTTTGCGGAGCTGCAAAGTATGCCGTTTAGATCCGATTTGCTATAAACTACTGATTTTTTATCCCTTACAAGCTCTTACGAAAGAACGACGAAAGCGAAAAGAAAGCAAAAGAAGAAAAAAAATTGCGATCGTTTCTCTGGCCCGTCGTGATGTTTCGCTCCCGAATTTCTCCTAGAGCAGAGGTACGGTAGCACAGCGGCGGGGGCGGGGATGTGATGGCGGATACAGGTGTTTCGGGTTCAGGAGGCAGAGGGACAGAGGGATCGAGGGAAAGCGGCATCAGGAGTAGGGACAGGGTGCGGAAAAGGTCCACCGTTGTTCGGAGACGGGTCAGGGAAACACTTTGATCGGGGGGTGGGCGGAAGTTCCGCTGGTGCGGCAGGCATTCAGGCGCGGATGCGGCCCGACGTGAGATCGAGCACCCAGGGCGTCTCCTTGTCGGTGAACATATTCCAGCCTGCGCCGCGCAGTTCCTTGCCCTCGATGCCGGTGATCATCACGCCCTCGTCGGAGAGCTTGTCCGATTCCCACGCGTGCCCGTCGGCTCCCCATGCGAGGATGCCGCGATGGCCCACGAACAACAGCAGGCCGGCCTCAACGGCGGCGAGCACCTGCAGCACCGGCCGGTAAGGAATCATGTGGAAGCGTTCCGGTGCGCTGGTGTGGAGGATGTAGGCATATCCGCCGGAGACGGCACACAGGTCTTCGGGATTGGGCGCAGACCAAAGACCGGAGGGCACGGCGGGATCGCGGAAGCCGACCGCGCACGTGGCCAGAAATTCCGCGGCGTTGCGCGGGCGGACCATCACTTCAAGCGCGCCGCGCTCCACTTCTTCCACTTGCGCTGGATAGACGAAGTGGCGTGGCGGAAGAATGAGCGGCCGCGCGGAGAGAATCTGCGCTTCCCAGGTGTGCGGAAAGGAAATGTCGACTGAGGGCGTGTTCATGGAGTCGCCCGGTAATTCAGGATCCACCGTTCCTGCTCTTCCGTGTCGGGAACGCTCACGCCTCGGGCCGTGGCAATCGCATCGAGTGCATCGCGCGGGTTCCATCCGAGGTGGATCAAGGCACACGCGCTGGTGATCGTCGCGCGTCCGATGCAGCCTCTGCAGTGAACGCCGACGTGTCCACCGCTCTGAAGTTGATCTGCAATGCTTTGGATGAAAGCTCGAAACGCCCGCATATCAATCGGGACCTGCGTGTCTGGAATGGGAAACGAAAGAAACCTCAGCCCCGCTTGCTCCGCGGCGATCGGTTCTTCCCCCAGCCCAAGCGTCTCCGCCTCGAACGGCTCCAGGAGGGACACAACCGTTTCTATCCCACTTGCCTTGATGCGGCGCATCTCATCATTGAGCCAATCGCCGCCGCGAGGACGAAGCACGATGGAAAGGTGGTCCGCTCCATCAATCCAGAACACGTCTTTCAAAGCGGTGTCCCCACAAACCGGTCAATCCGCTGGCGTACGCTGCGCATGCCCAGCCCCAGCGCGGCGCCCTCCTCGATCAGCGGAATAATCTTGTCGAACTCCGGCCCCGAGGGCGTTCCGGTCAAGGCGATGCGCACCGGATGGAACAGCGCCGGCCCTTTGATTCCGGTTTCGGACTTGATCTCGTTGAGCCAGGTCTTGAATGCCGCTGGCGTCACCTGGCCCGCATACGCGTGGACTCGCTTTGCCAGCTCGGCGAGCACGACGCGGGAGGTTTCCGCCGCAAGGATCGAAGCATTCTCTTCATCGGCCCGCGCAATCACGGGATCGATGCCGAAGAGGGGCACGGCGCGCGCGGGAAGCTGGTCGAGGCGGTCGACATAGGGAACGAGCACCGTGACGAGCCGCTCGAACCACGAAGCAAGCGACGACGGAATCTGCGCATCGCCGGCACCTGATACGGCCGCGCCGATCACGGCGGCATTGCCCACGGGACGCAGCCCGGTTCCATCGCTGGGCGCAGCGCCTGCCGCAACCGTCGCACCCGCGGCAAAGCCATTCTCGCGGAATCCGTTGCCGTCGATCGTCGTTCCCATCACCTCGGTCGGCATGACCGGCGGGACGTTTGCCGGGGCTTGCGATTTCGTAACTCCACCGAGGCGATCGGAAAAATACGGCCATGCCAGCGCGGCGAGCCGGTCTGGCGCAGTCTGCTTC
>Ga0070683_100004103_pt1 | contig 11937 bp, 8 predicted proteins | sample KBSC713LmetaG_FD_64662 | JGI IMG/M metagenome (GOLD analysis project Ga0070683, IMG submission 64662) | Corn rhizosphere microbial communities from Kellogg Biological Station, Michigan, USA - KBS C7.1-3L metaG | ecosystem: Host-associated > Plants > Roots > Rhizosphere ...
ACCGTCATGGTCACGAAGCCCTCTCCCGGGTGGTGGCGGCGGAACGTCACGGTCGCGTCCGGCCCGCCGCGGTGCACGTGGACGGACCGGAGCGGATGCGCGCCGCGTTCCGGGTGCCCCGCTGAGGACGGAGCGGCGACGACCGTTGCCGTGGTCGCGGTGAGGGCGACCGCCGCGACGACGAGGAGGCCGCGACGGCCGCCGGCAGCGGTGAGGACGGATGGGGGGTCGGTACGCCGCGAACCGGGCTGGAGATGGGTCACGCCAGCATCATCGCCCGCCCGGCCGAGCGGTGGCGACGTTCGGCGACGTTAACGACCGCTAACCTAGCGGGGTGACCCGGCGGGACCAGATCCTCGAGACGGCGGCCGAGCTGTTCGCCGCCAAGGGGTTCCACGGCGTGTCCGTCGGCGAGATCGGCAAGGCGTGCGGGATCTCCGGGCCGGCGCTCTACAAGCACTTCGAGTCCAAGGACGCGGTGCTCGCCGCGATGCTGGTCGGCATCAGCGAGCGGCTGCTCGAGGAGGGGCGGGCCCGGGTGGAGAGGTCGTCCTCCCCCCGGCAGGCCCTCGAGTCGCTGGTCGCCTGGCACACCGACTTCGCGCTCCGCCACCGGTCGCTGATCGTGGTCCAGGACCGCGACTGGCAGTCGCTGCCGCCGGCCGCGCGCGAACGGGTGCGCCACCTCCAGCGTGAGTACGTCGAGATCTGGGCCGGTGAGCTCCGCCGGCTGCACCGCGGGCTGCACACCGACCGGGCCCGGGCGATGGCCCACGCGGCGTTCGGCCTGATCAACTCCACGCCCCACAGCGGCCTGATCCCGGACGAGGCGATGCGTGGGGTGCTGCAGCGGATGGCGATGGGCGCCCTGGTCGGAGCCTGACGTGCACGGACGCTGCGGGACGCCGTCAGCAGCGAAGCGGACTCACAGCAGGTGCTCGATCTCGGCGGCCGGGTCGTCGGCGAGAGCCACCACTCGTGCGGCGCGGACCGCGGCATCCATCGCCAGCGCCAGGTCGTCGGACAGCGGGTCGGGCTCGTCGGCCGGGACGGCGGCGAGCTCGGCCTGGAGGTCGTCGGGTGAGAGGCCACGGAGCCGGAGCAGCACCCACGGATCGCCGTCGACCAGCCAGGCGACCTGGAGCATCACCGCGAGGGCGTGGACGCACGGATCGACCCAGGCGCCGCAGGGGCAGGCCGATCCGAGCTCACCGCCGTAGGGCAGGAGCTCGACACCGGTCTCTTCGGACTGCTCGACCAGACGGTGGGGCAGCTCGCCGGCCATCAGCGCGGGCAGGTGGCCGGACTCCGCCGCGACCACCTCGACGAAGGCACGCCGGCTGACCGGGTCGAGCTCGGGAACCGTCGCGCTGACCGGCCAGACGTCGGCGCGGTCGTGGACCTGCGCGACGACCGTCCCGGCGTCGACGGTGATGCCGCCGATCGCACCGCTGCGCGAGAGCGCACGCGCCCTGTGCAGGTCGGAGTCGGCGTACGACGCCTCCTCGACCGCGCGGACCCAGGCCCGACCCCACCAGGTCGCGGCGCGTGACGTCGAACGTCGTGGCGGGATGCGCGAGAAGGTGACCGCGGAGGTCGCCCGCGCGCTCACGGCATCCTCCGCAGCGACACCAGGTCGAGCAGCTCGTCGTTGCTGAGCTCGGTCAGCGCGGTCTCACCGTGGGCGAGCACGGAGTCGGCCAGCGACCGCTTCCGGCGCAGCAGCTCGGCGACGCGCTCCTCGACCGTGCCCTGGGTGATCATCCGGTGGACCTGCACCGGTCGGGTCTGGCCGATGCGGTGCGCACGATCGGTCGCCTGGTCCTCGACGGCGGGGTTCCACCAGCGGTCGACATGGACGACGTGGTCGGCACGGGTGAGGTTGAGCCCGGTGCCCCCGGCCTTCAGCGAGAGCAGGAACACCGGCGCCTCGCCGGCCTGGAACGCCGCGACCATGGCGTCGCGCCGGGTGACCGGAGTGCCGCCGTGCAGGAACTGGTGCGGCACACCCCCGCGGGTCAGGTGGTCCTCGAGCAGCCGGGCCATCGCGACGTACTGGGTGAAGACCAGCACCGAGGTGTCCTCGGCCAGGACGGTGCCGACCAGCTCGTCGAGCAGGTCGAGCTTCTCCGACCGGCCGCCGAGACGCCCGCCGGACTGCTTGAGGAAGTGGGCCGGGTGGTTGCAGATCTGCTTGAGCCCGGTGAGCAGCTTGAGCACCAGGCCACGCCGGGTCTCCTCGTCGGCCCGCTCGATGCGCGCCATCGTGTCGCGGACGAACGACTCGTAGAGAACGACCTGCTCGCGGGTCAGCCCGAGCAGGTGGTCGGTCTCGGTCTTCTCGGGCAGCTCGGGCGCGATGCCCGGATCGGTCTTGCGGCGACGCAGCAGGAACGGCCCGATCAGCCCGGCGAACTGTCGCGCCTTGGTCGGCTCGTGCCCCGACTCGATGGGCCCGGCCCAGACCTTGCGGAACGCCTGCCGGCTCCCGAGGAGCCCGGGCGTGGCCCAGTCCAGGATCGCCCAGAGCTCGGTCAGGTCGTTCTCGACCGGAGTGCCGGTCAGCGCCACCCGTGCCGACGACCCGATGGTGCGCAGCGCGCGGGCGGTTGCGGACCGGGCGTTCTTCACGTGCTGCGCCTCGTCGGCGACGACCAGCCCCCAGTCGACGCCGGTCAGGGCCGGGGCGTCACGCCGGAGGGTGCCGTACGTCGTGAGCACGAAGCCGGGGTCGGGCCGCAGGTCGGTCGGGGCCAGGTCGTCGAGCGACCGCTGCCCGCCATGGAACCGGCGTACGTCGACACCCGGCGCGAACCGCCGGATCTCCGCCTCCCAGTTGCCCAGCAGCGAGGCCGGGCACACCACGAGCGTGGGGCCCGAGCGCCGGACCGCGCGGTGGAGGTGCAGCGCGATCAGGGTGACGGTCTTGCCCAGACCCATGTCGTCGGCCAGGCAGGCGCCGAGGCCGAGCGACGTCACCCGGTCGAGCCAGGTGAATCCCTGACGCTGGTAGTCGCGCAGCGTGGCAGCCAGCCCCGGAGGTGAGGGCAGCGGCGGAGCCGTTGCGGCACCCAGGAGGCGCTCGCGGACGTCGAGCAGGCCCGCGCCGACGACGACCTCCGCCGGTGCGTCCTCGATCTCGACCACGCCGGTCAGCGCCGCGGCCACCGCCGGGGCCGCCGGGACCCTCCGGATCAGTCGTTTGCGGGCCTTCCGGGCGATCGCCGGATCGACCACGGTCCAGCCGCCACGCAGCTTCAGCATCGGTGAGGTCGCGCGGGCGAGCTGGTCCATCTCCTGCTCGGTCAGCGGGTCTCCCCGCAGCGAGAGCTGCCAGTTGAAGGCGAACAGCGCATCACCGCTGAGCACGCCCTCGACCAGCTGTCCCTCGCGCTTCCCGGGTGTGCGGTCGAGGGTGGCGGTGGCGCTGAGGTCGCGGCCCAGGCTGCGCGGCCACAACACGTCGATGCTCACCGCGCGCAACGCGGCGACGCCGTCCTCGAGCAGGCTGACGAGGTCGTCGGTGTCGAGCGTGATCTCGTCGGGGACGCGCTGCTCGAGCAGCCGCTCCAGCGGGGGCCAGGCGGTGGCCGCCTCGCGCAGCGCCCACGTGGTGTGGGTGCGCGCCCGGTCGCCGAAGCCGTGCCGGGACGGCGGGTCGTGCCACAGGCTCGCCGCGTCGCACACGTGGAGCGGGTCGCGTTCGTCGTGCACCTGGAGGACGAGGCGGCACGCCCCCGCGACCAGCTCCTCCTCGTCGGCCTCGACCCGGAGCGAGAGCGTCACCAGCTGCGGCAGGTCGGACCGGCCGCCCCGGTGGCGTGCCACAAGCTCCTGGAGGCGGTGGGCGAACGCCTCGTCGGGCGGCCTCGGCCGGGAGCCGGGCGGCGCCGCTCGGCGCCGCTCGGACGAAGGCGCGGTGCGCGGCATCGCGTCGACCACGGCGTCGACCACCCGGCGTACGACGGCCTCGGCGGCCTCGGCGGTCAGCCCGGCGTGGGCGCGTGAGGCGGCCAGGCGCCGGATGCGCTCGGCGTCGTCCGCGTGGAGCTCGGAGAGCCGCCAGACACCGTCGCCCGGCTCGAACCTCCCGGCCGCGACGAACCGCATGCCGAGCAGCGAGGCCGCGGCGAGGAGCGCCACGGACGGGTGGGCGTCGCTGGCCGTGCGGGCCTTGGCCAGCACCGGCAGCGCCGCCCGGATCGGCAGCGTGATCGTGCGACTGTCGTCGGTGAACTCCACCGTGCCCTCGCGCGGGGCCTCCGCGGCGTGCAGGGTCGCCGGCCCGGTCAGGGGCACGAAGCTCACCGACACCTCCCCAAGAGATCGAGACCGGGCCCGGAGACCAGGAATCAAGTCATCCGCGACGTGGTTGTCGACCGTAGCCGCACCCGCCGACACGATGCTCGGAACGGGTTGCAAGAAGTCTTTCGAAAGATTACTTTCGATACATGCCGAACCAGAAGAGGGGGGCGCGCCGTGACCACACGACGCAAGGGACAGTCCAAGCGGCGGGCGAAGCGGCGCTCGAAGTCGCGGAGCAGCAGCCCGACCACGCACAGCAAGGACCGTCGTACCGACGGCTGAGTGATCCGCGCGAGCTCGCGGCGCTCGCCCACCCGGTGCGGCTCGGGATCATGGAGCTGCTCACCGTCGACGGTCCGCTCACGGCGACCGAGCTCGCCGACCGGCTCGACGAGTCGCCCGCCAACTGCTCGTGGCACCTGCGCAAGCTCGCCGAGCACTCCTTCGTCGAGGAGGCGGGCGGAGGGATCGGACGTCAGCGGCCGTGGCGGGTCCGGCAGGTGGGTCTGGCGTGGGACGACGCGGACGCCACCCCGGGGCAGCTGCGCGCTGGCCGGGCGCTGGAGGAGATGCTCCTGCAGCGCCAGGTCACCCGGTTCCAGCAGGCGCGCGACCAGCTCGTCGACGACGGCGAGCGCGAGTGGTCCGACGCCTCGAACCTCGCCCAGCACGCCAGCTGGCTGACGCACGAGGAGCTCGACGAGATCAACGGCGAGATCCTGTCGGTCCTCGAGCGGTACGCCGATCGGCTCACCGACGCCGCGCTGCGGCCCCCGGGCTCCCGGCTGTGCGAGTTCGTCGCGTGGGGCGTGCCCATGCTCCTGCCCGGGCTCGCGGAGACGCCCGCGGTCTCGGCGGGAGCTGACGCCTCGTGAGGCAGGCCTTCCGTCAGCCCGGCTTCACCCGCCTCTACGCCGGGCTCACGACGTCGATGTTCGGCGACTCGGTGATGCTGCTGGTGCTCTCGATGTGGGTCAAGACCGTCACCGGCTCGAACGCCCTGGCCGGCCTCACGTTCTTCTTCATGGTCATCCCGGTGCTCTTCGCGCCGCTGCTGGGTCCCTGGATCGACCGGGTCGAGCGGCAACCGCTGCTGGTGTGGGGCCACCTCGCCTCGGGCGTGGGCGTCCTCCCGCTCGTGCTGGTTCGAGGCGAGGGGCAGGTGTGGATCATCTGGGCCGTCGCGATGCTGTACGGCCTGTCCTTCGTCGTGCTCCCCGCGGCGCTCAACGGCCTGCTCAAGGAGCTGATGCCGGAGGAGATGCTGGTCGACGCCAACTCCTCGCTGCAGACCACGAAGGAGTCCTTCCGGCTCTTCGGACCGCTGATCGGCGCCCTGCTGTTCACCTGGCTGGGTGGCTGGGCCGTGGCCGTGCTCGACGCGTCGTCGTTCGTCCTGGCCGCCGTCGTGATCGCCACGATCTCGGTGGTCGAGCAGGCGCCGGAGCGCGAGGAGTCGCACTTCTGGCACCAGATGACCGCCGGGATGCGGCACCTCGCCGCCGAGCCGGTGCTCAAGCACGTGCTGATCGGGTTCGGGCTGTGCATCCTGGTCTTCGGGTTCGCCGAGTCGGCCGTCTACGCCCTCCTCGACGCCTTCGACAAGCCGGCCGCCTGGGTCTCGGCGATCGTGACCGCCCAGGGTGTCGGCGCGATCGGCGGCGGGCTCTCGTCGAGCACGGTGGTGCGCCGCATCGGCGAGGTCGCAGGATGCGTCGTCGGCCTGGCGGTGGCCGCGGTCTCGATCCTGGTGATGGGGCTGGTCGGGCAGTTCTGGCTGGTGCTCGCCATGGCCACCATGATGGGGGCGGCGATGCCGCTGATCACGGTCGCGTTCATGACGCTGGTCCAGCGACGGACGCCGCTGGCGATCATGGGCCGGGTCTCCGTGGCGGCCGAGACCGTGATGGCGGTGCCACAGGCGGTCTCGCTCGCGCTCGGCTCGCTGCTGGTCGTGCTGCTCAGCTACCACGTGATCCTGTCGATCATGGGCGTCGTCACGCTGCTCGCCGCGACGTACATCGTGGTGCTGCTCCGCCACCAGATCGCCGACGACGTACGCCGTCCGGGCGCCGCGGTCCCCGTGGTCGCCGACGCCGCGACACCCCTCCCCTCGGTCGCCGACGCGTCGATCCTGCCTGCCACGACGGTCGAGCCGTGACCCGCGAGGCACCAGATCTCGGACGGGTGTCACCTTCGCGGCACCTGACACGTCTGAAGGCACAGGGAACACCGGCGCGTCACCCGGCGTTCGCAAACACGTTGGCCCGTTGTCGGTGGCAGTCCTTAGGCTCGTGGAAGACACACGCATAGGGGAGTACGACGTATGAGTACCGAGATCGAGAGCGAGATCGGCGGCAACGCCACCGCGCCACAGCACAACGACGGCAGGCTGGACGCCCGGGTGATGGTCGTGGCCGGTGTCGTGGTCCTGGGCGCGGTGATGTCCATCCTCGACATCACCGTCGTGGCCGTCGCCCAGCGCACGTTCCAGGAGACCTTCGGCAAGACACAGGCGCAGGTCGCCTGGACGGCGACGGCGTACACGCTCGCGCTGGCGACCGTCATCCCGCTGACGGGGTGGGCGGCCGACCGGTTCGGCACCAAGCGCCTCTACGTCCTGGCGATCGTCCTGTTCACGGCCGGCTCGGCGCTGTGCTCCACCGCCACCTCGCTGGAGATGCTCGTGGTCTTCCGGGTGCTCCAGGGGCTCGGTGGCGGCATGCTGATGCCGCTCGGGATGACGATCCTGACCCGCGCGGCCGGCCCGGAGCGGCTCGGTCGGGTGATGGCGATCCTCGGCGTCCCGATGCTGCTCGGCCCGATCTTCGGCCCGATCCTCGGCGGCTGGCTGATCGACATCGCGTCCTGGCACTGGATCTTCCTGATCAACGTCCCGATCGGCATCGTCGCGGCGATCTACGCCTGGATCGTCCTCGACCGCGACGAGGTGCACCCCTCGGAGAGCTTCGACTTCGTCGGCATGTTGCTGCTGTCGCCCGGCCTGGCCCTGTTCCTGTACGGCCTGAGCTCGATCCCGGCCGCGAAGCAGGAGCACGGCACCATGTACACCCCCAACGTCGTCATCCCGACGGTGGTCGGGCTGGCGCTGGTCATCGCGTTCATCCCGTGGGCGCTGCGCAAGCACAACATCCACCCACTGGTCCAGCTGCGGCTGTTCACCAACCGCTACATGACCGTCGCGGTGGTGACGATGACCCTGTTCGCGATGGCCTTCTTCGGGGCTTCCCTGCTGTTCACGCTCTACTTCCAGCAGGTGCGCGGCGAGTCCCCGCTCGCCTCCGGCTGGCTGGTCGCGCCGCAGGGCTTCGGGGCGATGCTGACGATGCCGATCGCGGGCTTCCTGGCCGACAAGATCGGTCCCGGCAAGGTCGTCCTCACCGGTCTGGTGCTCGACACCGTCGGCATGGGGATGCTGATCCCCATCGACGACCGCACGTCGTACACCTACATCATCACCGCGTTCGTGGTGATGGGGCTGGGCATGGGCTCGACGATGATGCCGGTCTTCACCGCGGCCCTGGCCAGCCTGAAGGACCACGACATCGCCCGCGGGTCCACGCTGATGAACATCACCCAGCAGATCGCCATCTCGATGGGGACGGCCCTGTTCTCGGTGCTGCTCACCAACGCCTACAACGACCACGCCGCCACGGTGGGCCCGACGCTGGCCCTCCAGAACGGCGCCGATCCCGCCCAGCTCGGGCTGAGCCCCGACCAGGCGCAGGCCGTGACCACCGTCGGCCTGCACTTCATGGGCGAGTCGTTCGGCGGCGTGTTCGCCGTCGCCACGGTGCTGGTGGGGCTCTGCCTGGTGCCGGCGTTCTTCCTGCCACGCAAGCCGGCCGAGACCCCCGTCGACGCCACCGCGATGGTCGCCGGCTGACGCGTCGCCCGGGTCGGCCCGCCCGTCGCGGGCCGACCCGGGCGCGCGCCCGCGTATCCTGCGCGCGTGCGTTCCACAGCCCTGGCCATCGGCCTGGCGGCCGTTCTCGGTGTCGCCGGCGGCGTGGTCACCGCGTTCGCACTCCCGCAGCACGTCGAGGACCCGCTCCACCTCGGCGCCGCCCTGGTCAACCAGCCCTGCCGGCCCGGGCAGAGCGTCGTGATCCTCGCGTCGGGCGCACCCAGCTCCTTGCTGTCCTCGGCGGTGGAGACCAATGACGGAGCCCGCTACCTGCAGCCCGCCCGGTCGTGTGACACGACGTGGCGTCTCCACCTCCCCGGCGAGACGTCCCAGCGGCCCGCCCCGGAGTACGTCGTCTACCTCGGGCCGTACAGCACGAATCAGGCCTGCGCGATCCGGATGGAGGGCACGCACAAGGGCGATTCCGTGACGATGCTGTCCTCCGGCACCACCGACATGGTCGAGTGCATCTGCCACGTCAGCCTGAGCACCGCGCCGACCCTGCGGCCCGGGATGTCGATCGACGCCACCGACAGCATCTGGATCCGGCAGCTCCAGGGGATGTTCCGCGACGCGAGGCTGCTGCCGGAGGTCACCGGTCTCTACGACCGGGCCACGCAGGACGTCGTACGGACCCAACAGGCCACGTTCGACCCGCAGCCCTCGGGGATCGTCGACTACACCACCTGGCGACAGCTCGCCCGGATGTGCACCCGCTACCCCTGACCGGTGTCCTTCGGCACTGACCCGGAGCGGTCGACGAACGCCACGGAGCACGGGCAGGACCGCGGCGACGTCCGGGGCCCCAGCCGGGCTCCGGCAGGCACGGACACGCTCACCAGATGCGGACGCGCGCCTCGGGGTCCAGCCACAGGCCGTCCCCGGGCCGGGTGCCGAACGTCGCGTGGAACTCGTCGAGGTTCCGCACGATGTTGGCCCGGAACTCGGGTGGGCTGTGCGGGTCGATCGTGAGGTACTGCTGCGAGAGCTCCTTGCGCCGCTTGGTCCGCCAGATGTGGCCCCAGCTGAGGAACAGCTTCTGGGCGTCCTCGAGCCCGACGTCCCCGCCGCGCGCGATGTTGTAGGCCATCAGCGCGATCGTGAGCCCGCCGAGGTCGCCGATGTTCTCACCGACGGTCAGGGCACCGTTCACGTGCTCGCCCGGCAGGTCGCGCGGCTCGAAACCGTCGTACTGCGCGATCAGGGCCTTGGACTTCTCCTCGAAGCGGCTCTTGTCGTCGGGCGTCCACCAGTCCTCGAGGTTGCCGGCACCGTCGTACTGGGCGCCCTGGTCGTCGAAGCCGTGCCCGACCTCGTGGCCGATCACGGCACCGATGCCGCCGTAGTTCTCGGCCATCTCCGCGTCGGGCGAGAAGAACGGCTTCTGCAGGATGGCGGCGGGGAAGCAGATCTCGTTCATGCCCGGCCGGTAGTAGGCGTTGACGGCCTGCGGGAGCATCAGCCACTCGTCGCGGTCGACCGGGGCACCGACCTTGGCCAGCTGCCGGCGGGTCTCGAACGCGTTGGCGGACAAGACGTTCCCGATGAGGTCGTCGGGCTTGAAGTCCAGCTCGGAGTAGTCGATGAACTTGTCCGGGTAGCCGATCTTCGAGCGGAACATGTCGAGCTTGTCGAAGCCCCGCTGCTTCGTCTCGTCGCTCATCCATGCCAGCGACGCGATCGACTGGCGATAGGCGCGCAGGAGGTGACCGACCAGCTCCTGCATCATCGCCTTGGACGCCGGTGGGAAGTGCCGTGCGACGTACTCGCGACCGACGGCCTCGCCGACCCCACCCTCCACGACGGCGACGCCGCGCTTCCAGCGCTCGCGCAGCTGTGGCGTGCCGCTGAGGGTACGGCCGTAGAAGTCGAAGTTGGTCTCCACGAACTCCGCCGGCAGGTACGGCGCAGCGGTGCGGATCACGCGGATCGCGAGCCAGGTGCGCCACTGCTCGATCGGCACGTCCTCGAGTGCCGTGGCCAGGTGCTCGAGGTACGACGGCTGCCGGACGCAGGTCTCGGCGATGGTGTCCTCGGAGCCGCCGAGGTTGCGGATGAACACCTCCCAGTCGAACGCCGGACAGAGACCCTTGAGCTCGTCGAGGGTCATCAGGTTGTAGGTCTTCTGCACGTCGCGGGTCTCGGCGCGCTCCCAGTGTCCCTTCGACAGGCGCGTCTCGAGCTCCATCACGGTGGCCGCGTCGCCGTCCGGGTCGGTGCGCCCGACCAGGCCGAACATCCGGCTCAGGTAGGCGAGGTACTTCTCGCGGACCTCGGCGAACTTCTCGTCGTGGTAGTACGACTCGTCGGGAAGCCCCAGCCCGCCCTGGGTGAAGTTGACCAGGCACCGCTCGGAGTTCTTGCCGTCGACGTCGACGAAGACCCCGAACGGCCCGCTGCCGCCGACCTGCTCGAACTCGCCCAGGAACGCCGCCAGGTCGCGCACGTCACGCAGGCTCTCCACCGCGTCGAGCAGGGGGCGGATGGGCGTGAGGCCGAGCTTCTCGACGGCCGCCTCGTCCATGAAGGAGGCGTACAGGCAGGCGATCCGCATGGCGTCGCCGTCGAGACCCTGCTCACCCGCGACGACCCGCTCGGCCAGCTCCTCGATGATCTCCCGGACCTGGATCTCCGCCGCGTCGGCGAGCTCGACGAACGGTCCCCAGCTGCCCTTGTCGGCAGGGATCTCCTGCTCCTGCAGCCAACGCCCGTTGACGTGGCCGAACAGGTCGTCCTGGGGTCGCACGGTCAGGTCCATGCCCTCGCGGGCGTCATCGAGCATGCTCACCCGCAGGAGCCTACGTTCAGCCCCCGGTCATCGCACATGCACGACGCTCTTGCCGAGCGCCCGCCGGTCGGCCATGTCCTGCAGGGCGCGACCGAAGCCGTCGAGGTCGTAGGTGGCGCCGATCGGCGGCCGGACGACGCCCGACTCGATCATCGGCAGCAGCAGGTCCCACTGCCCACGCATGTAGGACGGCTTCGTCATCGCGAACCCACCCCAGCCCACGCCCCGCACGTCGACGTTGTTCAGGAGCAGCCGGTTCACCTTCACCTCGGGGATGCCCCGGCCCGAGGCGAAGCCGACGACGAGGAGCCGGCCCTGCTCGGTCAGACATCGCAGCGAGTCGGTGAACACGTCGCCGCCGACCACATCCAGTACGACGTCCACGCCACGGCCGCCGGTGAGGTCGGCGACCGCCTCCTTGAAACCCTCGACGAGCACGACCTCGTCCGCGCCGGCCGACCGGGCGAACGCCGCCTTCTCGTCGGTGGAGACCACGGCGATGGTGCGGGCACCGAGGCCGCGCGCGACCTGCAGCGTGGCCGTGCCGACCCCGCCGGCGGCGCCGTGGACGAGGACGGTCTCGCCCTCGCGCACGTGTCCGCGCTCGGCCAGGGCGAAGAGTGCGGTGAGGTAGTTCATCGGCAGCGCCGCCCCCTCGTCGTACGACGTGCGCTCCGGCAGGGGGAACACCGCCGAGACCGGGACGACGACGCGCTCGGCAGCTCCGCCGTACGGGACCACACCGGCGACCCGGGCGCCGAGCTCGACACCGGGTCGTCCGGACGGTGCGCCGACCACCGTGCCGGCCACGTCGACGCCGAGCGTGAACGGCGGCTCGGGCCGGAGCTGGTACATCCCCTTGCTGAGCAGGAGGTCCGGGAAGGAGACCCCGACCGCGTGCACCGCGACCAGCACC
>Ga0070683_100004105_pt1 | contig 11935 bp, 8 predicted proteins | sample KBSC713LmetaG_FD_64662 | JGI IMG/M metagenome (GOLD analysis project Ga0070683, IMG submission 64662) | Corn rhizosphere microbial communities from Kellogg Biological Station, Michigan, USA - KBS C7.1-3L metaG | ecosystem: Host-associated > Plants > Roots > Rhizosphere ...
GAGTTCGCGAAATCGCGCCTCGTCGTGCCCCGAACAGGGCAGCAGCCGCGCGATTCCATGCGTCGTCAGCTTCGTCACGAACCGGAGCCAACGTAGCCGTCGAAAACTGCGGTCGGACAATCTCGCGTTGATCGCGATCACCGGCACGCCGCGCGCGCTCGCCTGATGGATGTGCTCGGGCCAGCGTTCGCCTTCGGTCAAAATCACGAGATCCGGCTCGATCTGCGCCCACGCCGAATAGCAGAACGGCCACCAGTCGACCGGAAAATAACCAACGCCGAGAAGGATGCCGCGATAGTGATCGTCCGCCATCCGGCGGCCGGTGCTGGTCGTCGTCGTGAGATAGACTTCAACGTCGCCCGCGCGCACCAGCTTTTCGAGCAAAGGCCCGATCGCGAGAACCTCCCCGACGCTGACCGCCTGTATCCAGATCCGCCGCACGCCGCTCTGCCGGACCGGCAACCCGTGGCGTCCTCCGAATCGCTGCCAGAGTTTTTGCCGGTATCCGCCGCGCCGACGCATCCGCCACAAATAATAGGGCGCCAGAATGACCAGCGCAGGCAGGAAAAACAGTCGGTAAAACCAAAGCATGGAAAGGCAGCAACGTGAACGTCACTGCACTTCAAAACTCAACCGTCCGTTTTCCGAGCCTTTTGTTTCACCTCGAATTGCGCCGCGCTTCAGCTTGCACCCACGGGACCGTTTGCAACCTTCCCCTGCGCATGCCCCGTTTCCCGCTGCTCGTCTCCGCGCTTGCATTGACGCTCGTGGCGCCGTTTGCGTCTGCCGATCCCGCCGGGACCGACACCACGCTCCAGGCGCACAGCCTCGCGAACGGTTTCCACTACGCCGTCCTCGCGCGCACCAACGAGCCGGGCCGCATCAGCCTGCGTCTCATCGTTCACGCCGGCTCGCTCGACGAACACGACGACGAGCGCGGCTTCGCTCACTTCGTCGAGCACATGGCCTTCAACGGCACGAAACATTACCCGCCCGGCAAACTCGTTTTGTTTTTCCAAAAACTCGGGCTCGCGTGGGGCGCCGACGCCAACGCCGAAACGTCCTTCACCTGGACCACCTACAAACTCGATCTTCCGCCTGGCAAAGTGTCGCATCTCGACGAAGCGCTGCAGATCCTGCGCGACTACGCCGACGGCATCACCTTCGATTCCGCCGAAGTGCGCCGGGAACGCGCCGTGGTGCTGAGCGAAATCGCCATGCGTGACAACGATGAGTGGCAAACCCGGAAAAAAAACATTTCGGCCTACTATAATGGAACGTCGCTGCCTGACCGGCTTCCGATCGGTGATCTCGATTTGATCCGCCACGCCGAAGCGATGGGATTGCGCCATTTCTACGAGCGCTGCTACCGGCCCGAGCGCATGACGCTCGTCATCGTCGGTGACGTTGCGAACGAACCGCTCCAAACTCTCCTCGAGAAAAACTTCGCGTCTCTGCGCGGTCGCGGACCGGCTGTCGCACAAATTCTTCCCAAGGCGCCCGCGGTTTCGCACCTCGAAGCCAACCTCATCACGAGTCCGCTGGGCACCGCGGCATCCGTCACCCTTACCTCCATCGTGCCCGTCGGCGATTCTCCGGCAGCGCTCGAAGACACCCTCGGCGCGAGCGCCGCGTTCACGATCCTCGATCGACGTCTCACCTCGCGGCGCGCCACGGTCGCCGATCGGATCGGACTGGCCAACGCCTTTCTCGTGCAAGGCCTCGACAATCGATACATTCACTACGGACTCGGCGCGACCGCGGCATTCGCCGACTGGCCCGCCGCGCTCGGCATAATTGAAACCGAGCTGCGCCGCGCGCGCGAAAATGGATTCACCGATGCGGAAGTTCAAGAAACGGTCGCGGCCACACTCGCCAACTTTCGCGCCGACCTGGCCGGTTTTCCAGGCCGACCTGCCATTGAACTGGCCAACAACGTCGCCTCAATCCTCGCCGCCGGCCGGGAATGGCACAGCCCTGCGTCGACCCTCGCGCTCGCCGAAAATTATTTTGCTCATTTCACGCCGGCGACGGCGCTTGATCGCCTGCGCGCCGTCATTCCGGACGACCGGCTGCACATCACATTGTTGACGCGGATCGCTCCCGAACGCGGCAGCGAAGCCGTGCTCGCCGCTTATCGAAAGAGCGCCACTCAACCGTTGGCGATCGAGACCGCAAAGTCCGGCGAACTCCGTTTTCCCTACGACGACTTCGGTCCGTCGGGCACAGTCGCTGAACGCCGCACCGACACCAGCCTCGGCCTCGAACTGGTGCGTTTCGCGAATGGCGCGCGGCTCAACCTGCGCGCGAACCCGAGCGAACCGCAGCGCTTTCGTCTCTGGGCGCGCCTCGGCCGCGGGACCGCCGATGTGCCGCGCGAGCAGCCCGGCATCAACCTGCTCGCGATCGCCTGGTTGAGTCGCTCCGATCTCGGCCGGTTGAAACGCGAGGATCTGCACCGCCTGACCGAGTTGCACGCCATCGATGGCAACTGGAATTTCGACGGCAATGATTTCGTCATCCAACTCACCGGCCCGGTCGGCGAGCTGCCCTTCGCGTTCCGATCGCTCACCGCCTATCTGTCGGACGTGAAACTCGACCCTGACCGACGGTCGGAAACGATTTCCACGTTCGTCTCGCTTGTCAGCTCGCTTTTGAATTCGACCGCCGCCGATGCGAAGCCCGAAACCATGTTTCGCGCCACGGGCGAAGATTCGCGCTTCTTCATTCCGTCCCGGGCCGAGATCGAAAAATATTCGTTCGATACCGTGGCGGCATGGATGCGCGCGCACTGGCTCGATGGTCCGCTCGAGATCGGGCTCGCGGGCGATTTCAAAACCGACGATGCCATCGCCACCGCCGCGGCGAGCATCGGCGCGCTGGCACCTCGCCGGGAATGGCCGCCACTCGCGAGCGAACGAATCGCCTTTCGAGCCAAACCTTACCGCAATCTTTCGATCGTCGATCTGCCGGACAAGACCGCCGACATTCGGATCTTCTGGCCGATGCGCGACGCCGCCGACCTGCGCGCCGTTCGCGCCACGCGAATCGGGGCCGCCGCACTCGAAGATCGGTTGCGGGTAAAATTGCGCCAGGAACTCGGCGTCACGTACGCGCCCAGCGGTTCCGTGTATCGCGACCCATCTCAACCGGATTTCGGATTGGCTTTCGTCGAACTTACTTTCGCTCCCGCCAACGCGCTCAAGCTTACGGAGCGCACCATTAAACTCGCCGGCGATTTTGCGCGCGAGGGTTTGACGAAGGACGAATTCGAGCGGGTTCGCGAACCGTTGCGAGCCGTCGCGCTCGCCGAGCTTCGTTCAAACGAGTGGTGGCTGGCGAACGTCCTGACTCGCGCCCAAACGCAGCCCGCCGCGCTCGAAGAAGCGCACACGCATGCCACGGCGTTTGCTGATCTTACCCGCGACGACGTCAACCGCGCGGTCGCGGCTCATTTTCGCGCCACCGAATCAAACGCGATTGGTTTTATTCCGGGTACCGAATCGACGGCGCGAAAACCGTAGCTGTCCGATTTTCATTTTCAGGTTTCAACTGCAACCGGTTTCGGGCTTCGCCGCAGAGGATCGCGATCCGCGACGCTCAATCGCGGTGACGAAGTTCCCTTCAAATCGCCGGCGTGGCCTGCAAACGCGGATTCATGGCGCACTGACCACCAGCGACGCGTTGGTCCCACCGAAACCAAAACTGTTCGCGAGCGCGGCGCGCACCGTCTTTTTCACCGCGATGTTCGGCGTGAAGTTCAAGCCCGTTTGCGCACACGCCGGATCGATGTTTTCCAAATTGATTGTCGGCGGCACGACGCCATCGCGAATCGCCAGCACCGCGGCAAACACGCCCATCGCGCCCGCGCCGCCGAGCAGATGCCCGGTCATCGATTTCACGCCGCTGACGTGAAGAGCCTCCTTGCTCCCGGCAAACACCGTCGCGATTGCCGCGGCTTCTTCGCCATCACCGCCCGGTGTCGATGTGGCGTGGGCCGACACATAATCGATATCAGCCGGCATCAGGCCCGAGCGATCGAGCGCCGAACGCATGGCCCGCGCCGAACCTTCGGCACCCGGTGCTAGCGCCGAAAGATGATACGCGTCAGCCGAGGCGCCATACCCTCGCAATTCCGCGTAAATTCGCGCTCCGCGTTTCATCGCTTGTTCTCGTTCTTCAAGGAGAAAAACCACCGAGCCCTCCGACAACACGAAGCCGTCACGATCGCGGTCATAAGGCCGCGACGCGTGCCCCGGCGCATCGTTGCGCGTCGATAAGGCACGCATCTGGGCGAACGCGCCGATCGCCAGCGGCGTCACCGTCGATTCAGATCCGCCGGCGATCATCACATCCGCATCGCCTCGCGCAATCGCGGTGGCCGCTTCGCCGAGTGCGTGTCCGCTCGTGGCGCACGCCGAGGCGACACTCATATTCGGTCCGCGAAAATCGAGCACGAGACTCACCTGGCCAGCGAGGAGATTGGGCGCGATTTGAATGATGAAAAACGGCGAAATCTTGCGAAAGCCACCGGCTTTCCACGTGTCGTGCGTGCTCTCCATTTCCGGCAAGCCGCCCAAACCCACGCCCAAATTCACTCCCATGCGTTCGGCCGAAAGCGTCCCACGGTGCGCATCCAGTCCGGAATCCGCGTACGCCTCGACCGCCGCCGCCGCACCGAGATGAGTAAACCGGCCGAATTTCTTCACGTCCTTCGGCGTAAACGCCTGAGTCACGGTTTCAGCGGCACCACGCGGATGAAGTGGCTGCGGCAATGGGCGCGTCGGATCGAAATTTCTCACTTCTCCGGCGATCTGCGCCGCGCAACCCGTCGCATCGAAACGCGTGATCCGCTGAATGCCGCTCCGTCCGGCCACGAGCGAAGCCCAGGTCTCGGCGGCGGAATTACCGCATGGTGTGACCGCGCCAATACCGGTAATGACAACGCGGCGAACAGGACGGGAGGGCGGAAGATTCATGCGGGAAAGATAGGATCTAAATGGCACGCAACAAATCGTGCGAAGGATAAAATTCCGGCGTGCCCGGCGTCGGTTCGCGCCGACGCGGAACTCGCGACGCAAATTCCGCCCGCAAGCGTCGCCGCATCGAAAGCAAAATCGCGTCGCTTTGGGCGGGATCGTCGATCGCGCGCGCAAACAACAGCGCGCCCACCAGCGCGCTCATCAAATGAGTCACACGCGCGCGATTCTCTTCCGGATCCTCGCTCAGTCGCAACGCATTCGTCAGCCGGTCGAGATGCCGCGTAAATCCTTTCGAATATGCTTTCCTGGCCGTTCCGCCCAACCGGGCCATGTCGGCGGCAACCGCAACGATGAGACAGCCGGACCCGCGATTATCGCGATGGCGCGCGGCAAGATAACTGTCGATCAGCAGCCGTGCGCGCGCCGCCGCTGTCGGTAACGCCGCGATCCGTTCCAGATTCGGCAGCGCTTCCGCAAAACCGACCGCGCACGCCTCGCCAACGAGATCGGTCTTGTCCCGAAAATGCGCGTAAAAACCGCCATGAGTCAGTCCGGCTCGCCGCATTATTTCGTCAACGCCTGTTTCCGCCACGCCTCGTTCCCGAAAAGCCTGACTCGCCGCCTCGAGAATCCGATGACGGGTAGCTTCCTTATGGGCAGGCGGATAACGCATTTAAAAACCTTAGAATGACGATCGTCATTTCAAGTTGCAAGAACCAAAAGTCGTTTTTTAAAATTCATCAAGCATCAATTACTTTTACGGACCGACGGCAGCAGTATAGGTTTTGCCGGTAACCGCCCTGATTACGCGTTGCGGCTACGCCACTCTCCGAAGAAAAACCAGATGACCCGAGTCTCCAGAGCGGGGCTTTGACTTTGCCCGCGCACCGGCTTTTGCTGAGCCCCTTTTCGACGAAAATGCAGCAGCTTCACGCTTACTGGCGCATGCAATACATCGAGGCGCCACGCTATCCGGCCCGGATGAAGCGCCCGTTCACGGACCTTCCGGCCCTCGGCGACGATCGGGCCGCTCTCATTGTTCATCGCGCGAATCGCGCTTATCTCGTGCTCAATCGTTTTCCCTACAATCCCGGGCATCTCCTCGCCGTTCCATTTCGCGAGGTTACGGAACTCGAAGAGCTGACGCCGGCCGAGGGAGCCGCGCTGATGGCTGAGATCATTTTCGCCAAACGCCTCCTCGCCGCCGCGCTGAAGCCCGATGGTTTCAATGTGGGCTTCAATCTCGGCTCGGCCGCCGGCGGCAGCATTCCCCACCTGCACGCACACATCGTCCCGCGTTGGAACGGCGACACGAATTTCATGCCGGTCATCGGCCACACGCGCACCTTGCCACAATCGCTCGAAGCCACGTGGGAACGGCTTGCGGCCACCGTGCCCACGATCCGCTCGAGCAACCGCTCCACGCCAAAAACAAAATCAGCCGCTCGCACGCGCTCCCGCGCGCCGAAGCCTGCAGCTGAAGCCGCGAAATAAAAAGCCGGCTTCGTTCGTGTCCTCGAAAACCCTCCATTTCCCGTCGCCTCGTCATCTCCATGCGCTCTACGCCGGGCGCGATGACAATCTCACGCACGCCGAGCACGCGCTCGGCGTAAAACTCGTCTCGCGCGACGCAGCGTTGAAAATCGAAGCAGCCGGCGAACCACTCGCGCGGGCCGAGGCGTTGTTCGATTTTCTCAACGATGCCCGCGGCCAAGGCATGACGATTCGCACGCCCGACTTTCACCGGATCACGGATGCGTTTGCCCGCGGCGAGGGCGAACAACTCCGCGAGCTCTTCGCCGAGCCGCTCGTCATCGCGACGAATCGGAAGAGCATCGTGCCGAAGACACTCGGCCAAAAACTTTATTTGCAATCGATGCTCGCCCACCCGGTCGTGATCGGCATCGGTCCCGCCGGCACCGGCAAAACCTATCTCGCGATGGCCGCTGCCGTTTCAGCGCTGCTCAAGAATGAGGTCGAGCGCATCATCCTCACGCGCCCGGCGGTTGAAGCCGGCGAAGCACTCGGTTTTCTGCCGGGCGACCTGCGCGAAAAAATTCTTCCGTACCTGCGCCCGCTTTACGACGCGCTCCATGACATGCTCGACACCGAGGATGTCGCCCGGTTAACCGAAAAGGGCGTGATCGAGATCGCGCCGCTGGCCTACATGCGCGGACGCACGTTGTCGCACGCGTTCGTCGTCCTCGATGAGGCGCAAAACACCACCCCGGAACAGATGATGATGTTTCTCACCCGCCTCGGCGAGGAGTCGCGCATGGTCGTGACCGGTGACGTCACCCAAATCGATCTGCCGCGCTCAAAACAATCCGGCCTGCTCGAGGTGCGACATATTTTGCGCGATATTCCGGGGATCGATTTTCATACGTTCAGCAGCGCCGACGTCGTGCGCCATCCGCTGGTCCAAAGGATCATCGAGGCTTACGACAACTATCGGAATCCGATGAACGGCACGCATCCCGGGGAGGAAAAAACGTGAGCAAGCGCCGTCATTCGGAGTTGATTGCTGACATCGAGGACGGATGTGGACCGAGCGATTCAACCGCTGCGAAAGCGTTGAGTGATGATCGCCTGGCATGGGCTTTGCAGTCCGTAGCTCGATTCGTCCCGCCAAAAATCCGTGCCCATCCGTGCGCTCCGCGGTTTCCGACGGCATAACTTTCGCCACTCGTCCCACCATGTCCGTTCGCGACCAGTTCAAGCTTCTCCTCGGCGGGCTCAACGCGCGCCATGCTCAAAAACCACGGCCATCGAGCAACTCCGCCTTCCGGGAATTTCTCGACCGCAACCGTGTCATTTCGGCCGTCATCTTCGTCGTCACGGTCGTCGCGATCGTGTTGATCAGCTCCGCCGGTGTAACCACGGCGAACTTGCCGGTGTTGCCCAATCAGCTCGCGACCGTCCGCGTCGTCGCCAGCGCCGCGTTCAGTTACGAAAGCGCCGAGCGGACCCGGATCGCCCGCGAACAGGTGATCGGCCGCGTTCCACCCGTGTACCGGCTCGAGAACGAGCCATTGCACCGGTTCGAAGCCGCCGCGCGCAATTTGCTTTCGCAGCTCGAGATTCTCGAAAACCTCCACGCGTTCGGCGCTCCCACGCCCGCGGAACGTCGCGATGGAATCGCGGCGATAACCGAGGCTTTCAATGCGCGCGGTCCGTATCGCGTCAGCGCGGAAGACGTCGGCGCGGTCTTCGACGCGGGCAACGCCAGGGCCCGCGCGGCGCTTTTTGACAATGGTTTCGCCGCCTTGCGCGATCTCTATGCTCAAGGCGTGCAGGATGGAACGCTCGCGAACGGCAATGCGAACAGCATGACGGTTTTTCAGATCGTCCGGCCCAACGGCGAAATCGCGGCGCGTTCCGTGCAGACGATGGAGGAAGCGCTGACGTTTCTCCGCGTCAATCTCGCCGCCGAAGGCGTGCCGCGTCCGGCCGCGCTCGCGCTGTTCCGTCTGTTTCGCCAGGGGCTCGTGCCGAACGTCATCTTCGATCGCGAGGCCACCCGGCGCCAGCAGGAAGTCGCGATGCAGCAGGTGCACCCGATCATCGTCGGCGTCGTGCGCGGACAAACCATTATCGAGCCCGGAGATCGTGTATCCGCGGAACAATACGAGATGCTCCAGGCAAACCGAAAATATCTCAAGGAACACACCGACACGAAATTCGATGAAAACCTAATGCTTTTTGGCCGTCTGCTGCTCGTGCTCGCCATGGTGCTCGCGTCGATCATTTACATCCGCCTCGAAGATCCGGAAACGCTCCTGAGCAACGTCCGCCTCGGCCTGCTCGCGCTGGTTGTAATCATCAACCTCGCCGTCGTGCGGGCCATTTACGCGCTCGGCGGCGCGGACTTTTTCATCCGCGACGGCTCGTGGGCCTCGACCCTGCCGTATGTGGCGCCAACCGCTTTCGCGCCGCTCATCGTGGCCATCCTGATCGACGCCGGCTCCGCCATTTTCATGGCGCTGCTCATCTCGATCTTCACCGGCGTCATCTACGGCAACCGTCTCGATCTGTTCGTCCTTACCTTCCTCGCATCGCTCGTCGCAGTGTTTTTCTGCCGCGATGCGCACCAGCGCGGCAAGGTCGTTCGCGCCGCCGGTCTCGGCGGCCTGACGGTCGCCGCGTTCGGCGCGCTGATCGGCTTCGCTGACCAGACTCCCTCTGAAATCATCATCCGCCAGATCGTCGCGGGACTGGGCGCCGGCCTGATCACCGGCATCGCCGTCGTCGGCCTGTTGCCGATTCTCGAATCCCTATTCAAGCGCACCACCGACATCACGCTCCTCGAGTTGACGGACTACAACCATCCGCTCCTCCGCCGCATGCAGCTCGAAGCGCCCGGCACCTATCACCATTCGCTCGTCGTTGCGCAGCTCGCTGAAAATGCCGCCAACGCCATCGGCGCGAACCCGCTCGTCGCCCGGGTGTGCTCGCTGTTTCACGACGTGGGCAAAACCGTCAACCCGGCATTTTTCTGCGAAAATCAACGCGAAGGCGCCGACCCGCACGTCAATCAAGATCCCATCACTTCCGCGCGCATCATCAAACAGCACGTCACCGACGGCGTGGAGTTCGCGCAGAAATTTCATCTGCCGAACTCGGTCATCGACGTCATCCGCCAGCACCATGGCACGACTCTCGTGCGCTATTTTTTCCAGCGCGCCGTCGCCCAATCGCAGCCGCCCTTTGCCCGCGAACTCAAAAAATCCGCCGGCGAACCCGTCACCGACTCCACCCCCGTTGTTTCCGAAACTCCCTACCGCTACGATGGACCGCGTCCGCAATTCAAGGAGAGCGCCATCATCTCGCTCGCCGACGGCGTCGAGGCGGCATCCCGTTCCCTGCGGCAGACGACGCCGGGCCAGTTGAGTGAACTGATCGACCGGATCGTGCGCGATCGGGTCGAAGACGGCCAGCTCGACGAAGCTCCGCTGACGTTCATCGAAATTACCCGCATCAAAAACAGTTTTCAATTCACTCTGCTCAACATGCTTCACGGCCGCGTCGCCTATCCGGCCCTCGACGAAACCTCGCCCGCCACCGCCAAGGCGTGAGCCCGCGTCGCTTCGATTCCAGCCCCAAACGCGCGCCGGTGACCTGGACCTCCCGCGCGATTCGATCACGAACTCCCATCGCTCCCACCGCCGCAGCGGCAACTATCAGACACCGTTCGTGATCCATCGCCACATCTCGATCGCCAACCATCACCCGCAACTTCGGATCGAGCGTCGCGCCATCGCCCGTGTCATCAGAATTTTGGATACACAGGGCGCACGTTTCCGCGGGGGTTGTCCGTCCGGAGAACTGTCGCTGGTATTTTTGACCGATGCCGCTCTGGCAAAACTCCACGCCGACTTCCTCGGCGATCCGACCCCAACCGACGTGATCACGTTCTCCGGTGAACCTGCAGCCGACTTCGCCGGCGAAATCTGCGTTTCCGTCGACGCCGCTTTGCGTCGGACCGCGCCCAGCCTCCCGTCGACCCGCGGACGCGTCGGACGCCGGGCGCTGACCAAGTCGCGCCTCGCCGCGTTTTCGGCGGAACTTACGCTCTATCTTGTCCACGGCTGGCTTCATCTCGCCGGATACGACGACCTTGTGCCGGCGAAGAAACGCCTCATGCGCCGGAGCGAGGCGCGCGCGATGACTTTGCTCTCGGCAAAGAAACTGGTTCCAGGATTTTCGCTTCGCTGAGGGCCGCCAGACGGTTCGCAATCTCGAGCAGCGCCAATCCCCTTGTGAATTTTTCCGTGCGTTCCCTGCTCTCGTTCGGCTAACTGTCCGACCCATCATGGCCGATCGTCAGTCCTCGTTCCTCCGCGCCGTCCGCACCGCTTTTTTTTCGGGCCTGCTTTTGCTGTCGCCACTCGTGGTGACTGTTTGGGCGTTCAGTAAAATTATCGACCTCGTCGGGGGCACGTTTCGTCCGTTGTTTTTTTTCTACGTGCCCGCGCCTTTGCGCGATCAGCCTAGCCTCACGGTGATGTGGGACGTGCTCTCCACCCTGATCATCATCGCGCTCGTGGCCTTGCTCGGGTTTCTCTCCCGATACGTCTTCGGAAAATATTTTCTCGAAGTCGGCGAGAGGGTCATCCAAGGCATCCCCGGCGTCCGGCCAGTGTACAACACCGTCAAACAAATCGTCGAAACGTTCGGCTCACAAAACCGCAACCTGTTCAGCAAGGTCGTACTCATCGAATTTCCGCGCGAGGGCGCCTGGACGCTCGCGTTTCTCACCAACAAGCAGCAAGGCGAACCGCAGAGTCGCATCGGCCCGGGGGCATGGACCGTCTTTGTCCCGACCACGCCAAACCCGACGAGCGGCTTTCTGCTCATGCTGCCCAAGGACAAGATCGTCGAGCTCGACATGTCGGTTGGCGATGGCATGAAAATGATCATTTCCGGCGGCGCCGTCGTGCCGCCATGGCCGGTGGCGAAAGTGTCCGCCCTCGTGGAATAGTGAAGCGGCAGGCCGGGTTTCTGCGTTCCCGGTCACGCCCCGCTGGCTTCACTCGGAACTCGGAACCAGGAACCCGGAAGTCTGAACCCGACGCGTCCCCGTGCCCGCACTGCCTCTCCAAGCTGATGCATTCGTGTTGTTGAAGCGTCCACCGACGGATTCGTTTCACGGCTTCACCCTGTTTTCCGCCGAACACGGAAACCTCCTGGTTTTTCAACGCATCACAAAAAAAATTTCCGCGGCTTCCGTCGCACTCGATTTGTTCGACGAAGCCACACTCCGCCTCGAGAGCTCCAATCAGGGGCAAACGTGGTTCGTCAAAGAGGCTCGGCTGATCCAGCGCCACGCCGACATCGGTCGGAGCTACGAAACGCTCCGCCTCGCGTCCGCGCTCGCCGGCCTTGTCGCTCGCAACCCCGCACCCGCGGAAAGCCGCGCGGGCATCGCCGAATTACTCCGGCAGGCGCTCGCC
>Ga0070683_100004107_pt1 | contig 11933 bp, 10 predicted proteins | sample KBSC713LmetaG_FD_64662 | JGI IMG/M metagenome (GOLD analysis project Ga0070683, IMG submission 64662) | Corn rhizosphere microbial communities from Kellogg Biological Station, Michigan, USA - KBS C7.1-3L metaG | ecosystem: Host-associated > Plants > Roots > Rhizosphere ...
ATGCGCTTCCACACGCAGACCGCAGGCGTGTCGCTGACCGCGCAGCAGCCGGAGGTGAACATCGTGCGGACGGCGCTCGAGGCGCTGGCCGCGGTGCTCGGCGGGACGCAGTCGCTGCACACGAACTCGTACGACGAGGCGCTCGCGCTGCCGACCGAGAATGCCGTGCGCATCGCGCTCAGGACGCAGCAGGTGATCGCGCACGAGACCGGCGTCGTGAACACGATCGACCCGCTCGGCGGCTCTTGGTACGTCGAGGATCTGACGAACCGGCTCGAGGCCGAGGCGTACGACTACTTCGACCGGATCCGGAAGTTCGGCGGCGTGATTCCGGCGATCGAGGAGAACTTCTTCCAGCGCGAGATCGCGGACGCGTCGTTCCGGTACCAGTCGGAGGTCGAGGCGAAGCAGCGGGTCGTCGTCGGCGTCAACCGTTACGAGGCCCAGGACGAGACGCCGATCGAGCTCTTGCGGGTCGACCCCGCGCTCGAGACCAAGCAGATCGAGCGCGTGCAGTCGACGCGGGCGAGCAGGGACAGCGGGAAGGTGGAGGCGGCGCTCACGGCGCTGAAGGAAGGTGCGGCGAAGGACGACGTGAACCTGATGCCGCTGATCGTCGACGCGTCACGCGAGTACGTGACGATGGGCGAGATGTGCGACGCGCTCCGCGAGGTCTGGGGCGTCTGGCGCGAGACTCCGGTCTTCTGAAACCACCGCCTGCGCTCGACGCGCTCCAGGAGAACACGATCCTCGGACCGAAGCTCTAAAAGGCGGGCTCTACCTCTCATCCCCACCCTGGGAGGGGACCGTTCCACCCGCCACCCGCAGTGAGCGTAGCGCTCAGACTGCTCGCCGAGCCGAGCCAACACTGAAACGATTCGCGCGCCGCCGCGGAGCTACTCAGACATCGAGCTGGAGCCCGTCGTGCGCCTGCTCGAGGCCGTCGTCCAGCGCGAGCTCCTTCGGGCGGTGGGTCAGCAGCAACCGCTTCGCCCCCGACGCCTCGTACGCCGCCACGGCCTCCTCGGCCGACAGGTGCCCGCGCGGCTCCCCGTCCAGCTCACCGCGCTCCAACGTCGCCTCGCACAGGAAGAGATCGACCCCTTCTGCGAGCCGAGCCAGCCGCTCGCTCGGCCCCGAGTCGCCCGAATACGCGAGCGTGCGTGTCGTGTTCGACACGCGGAAGCCGTACGTCTGCACCGTGTAGTGCGGAAGCCGGGTGGCGACGAGCTTCAGCCCCGCGGCCTCGAACTCCTCACCTTCCGTGTACTCCTTGGGCTCGAAGACCCGGATGAACATGTCGGGCGTCCCGAACCGCGTGCCGAAGCCGGCCAGCTCCTCGCGACCGCCGGGTGGGAGCCAGAGCTCGGGTTTGTCGAGGTCCTGTCCCAGCCCCCACATCGTCCCCCAGACCCACGGGACGAGATCGCCCCAGTGATCGAGGTGGAAGTGCGAGATGACGATCGCGTCGACCTCGGGCCAGCCGTTGGCCCCATTGGACCGCAGACGTGCAAGGACTCCGGGGCCGCAATCGAGCAGCAGCCGGCCCGGGCCTTCCAACAGGTACCCGGACTGGGCGCCGCCAGGATTCGGCCAGGCTGGCGAGCAGCCGACGACGGTTAACTTCATGGACACGACGGGTTTCTCCTGTACCTGACGTTCTGAGCGAGCGAGATCTTCCCTACTACACTCCCACTGTGGCCGGAAAGATACGCGTAGTCATCGCCAAACCGGGTCTCGACGGGCACGATCGAGGAGCGAAGATCATTGCGCGCGCGCTCCGCGACGCCGGGATGGAGGTCATCTACACCGGCCTCCACCAGACGCCCGAGCAGATCGTCGAGACCGCGATCCAGGAGGACGCGGACGCCGTCGGCATCTCGATCCTGTCCGGCGCGCACATGACGCTGGTGCCGAAGATCCTCGAGGGGCTGAAGGAGAACGGCGCCGAGGACGTGCTCGTCGTCGTCGGCGGCACGATCCCCGACGAGGACGCGACGGAGCTCAAGGGCCAGGGCGTCGCGGAGATCTTCACGCCGGGCGCGCCGACCTCGGAGATCGTCGACTTCCTGAAGGCAAAGGTCCCCGTCTCATAGCCGTTCAGGTGCAGCGCGAAGGCGCGGTCGCGGTCGTCACGATCGATCGGCCCGAGGCCATGAACGCGCTCGACGTCGCCACGCTCGGCGAGCTGCGCGATGAGCTGACCGAGCTGCGGACAGACGACGCCGTGCGCGTGATCGTCCTCACCGGAGCGGGCGACAAGGCGTTCGCGGCCGGCGCGGACATCAAGTACATGAGCGGGCTCTCGGTCGCGCAGGCAAAGGACTGGGGAGCGCTCGGCCACCAGGTCGGGCAGCTGCTCGAGATCGCGCCCAAGGTCTCGCTCGCCGCGATCAACGGGTTCGCGCTCGGCGGCGGCTGCGAGCTCGCTCTCGCGTGCGACCTGAGGTATGCGTCCTCGAACGCCAAGGTCGGCCAGCCCGAGGTCAACCTGGGCATCTTCCCGGGCTGGGGCGGGACGCAACGGCTGGCGCGCGTCTGCGGCCTCGGCGTGGCGAAGGACCTCATCCTCACGGGCCGTGTCGTCGACGCGCAGGAGGCCAAGCGGATCGGCCTCGTCAACGACGTCTTCGAGCCCTCCGAGCTGATGGAGACGACGGTCAAGATCGCGCAGCTGATCGCCTCGAAGGGCCCACTCGCGCTCGCCGAGGCCAAAGCCGCGATCAACCACTCCCTTCAGGGCGACTACGTCGAGAGCCTCGAAGCCGAGGCGAATGCGTTCGGCGAGCTCTTCTCGAGCATGGACGCGCGCGAGGGCATGAGCGCGTTCGTCGAGAAGCGGGAGCCGGACTTCAAGAACCGCTGACCTTGTTTCAAAAGCCGCAAGTGTGAGATAACAGGCGCGTGAGGGTTTGGCTCGCGTTGCTCGGGACCCTTCCGCTCCTCGCGGTCGGATCCGGCGCAACGGCGAGCACCTCGGCTCCGCCGCGCAACGGGCTGATCGCGGCCCAGGGCGCGGACGGGATTTCGATCGTCGATCCGCGCACCGCGACCGCGCATGTCGTGCCGAAGAGCGAGAACCTGACCGACCCCGCTTGGTCGCCCGACGGCACCACGCTCGCGGTCACCGCCTGGGGCTCCGAAAGCGCCGACGTCTACACGATCAAGCCGGACGGGAGCGACCGGACGCTCGTCCTGCGGGACGCGTCGTCTCCGTCCTGGTCTTCCGACGGCACGCAACTCGTCGTCGTCCGCGACACCTGTGTCTCGACGAGCGCACCCTGCTCCGGCGGTGAGCCGAGCGCGACGGGACTTGCGATCGTGAACGCCGACGGCACGGGCGTGCGTGCGCTGGGCCAGAACAGAGCCGAAGAGTCGCACTACGTTTCAGCTCCCGAGTGGTCGCCGGACGGCAAGCTCATCGCGTTCGTCGACAGCGCGGGGAGCATCGCGTTGATCACGCCGAAGGGCGAAAGCGTCCCGCTACCGGCGGCTCCGGTCGAGAGCCAGAGCGTGTCCTGGTCGCCCGACTCGTCGAAGCTCGCATACGACCGGTTCGACGCGAAGAGCGGGAACGCCGTCGCCGTCATCCTCGACCGTGCGACGGGCAACGAGACGATCTTCCGGGGCACGCAACACGGAGTGGAGGCTCCTGTCTGGTCACCGGAAGGCGACCAGCTCGTCTTCGACTCGATGGACGCCGCCGCGTCGACCGCGACGCCGGCGTGCGGCGACCACTTCACTGGGCATCTCTGGCTTGCGGCCCCGGACGGCACGCAAGCCCACCAGCTTGGCACGGGCTACGTGACGTATGGCCCGGCGAGCTGGGCTCGCGCCGTCGACACTGCTCCGGTGCTCCAATCCACGCCGGCACCGACCGCGAAGACGACGCCTCCAAGCTCGACGGTGACCCCTACGGCATCGACCGCGAAACCCGCTGCGCCGTCACCGGTCTCGAGCGAAACGAGCGCGAAGACCCCGCAAACGGCCGCGTCGGCGAAGGGCGCGATCGCGGTGCGCGGACCAGGCGGGATCTACCTCGTCGACCCGGGCACGGCGAAGGCGCAGAAGGTGCCGGGAACGGCCGACATGTCCGCCCCCGCGTGGTCGCCCGACATGCGCCTGCTCGCGGTCGAGAAGGCAGAGAAGGGCGGAGGAACGAGCATCTACACGATCCGGCCGAATGGGAGCCACGCGCAACTCGTCTTGCCGAACGCCTCGTCGCCGTCCTGGTCCGCGGGAGGCGACCGGATCTTCGCGGCCCGCAACGAGTGCACGACGGCCTGCGACCCCGAGGACGACGCGGCAAACACGCTCTACGCGGTGAACCTGGACGGAAGCAATATCCAGCGCGTCGATTACGGGGACGCGGACGTCTACGACAGCCGCGCGCTCGCGTGGCCGACCGACGGCAGCGCGATCCACTTCTTCGACGAGGAGAGCCTGACCGGCCCGGGCGCGTTCGACTCCTCGGCCGCGACGTGGTCTCCCGACGGAGCTCAGCTCCTGTTCGCCGGCACTCCGGGGCCGACCGACGAGGCGGCCGCGCAGAAGACCGGCCTCTGGGTCGTGGCCGCCGACGGCGGCAAGCCCCGCCTGCTCCTGAGCGGAGCGACCGGACGACCGTCCTGGGTCGCGGGCTAGTACTCGATCGCTAACCGATTCGCCACGCGCTCGTCGTTGAGTGAAACGAACGGCCAGCTGACGGCCAAGGAGAGAGTGCGTGGCGAACTCGATCGAAGAAGCCAGGCTCGAAGCGCTGTTTTGCGACCACTTCTCCGCCGTACGTAGCTACGCGCGGCGCCGAGCCCCGGAGTCAATGGTCGACGACGTTGTCGCCGAGACGTTCTTCGTCGCCTGGCGGCGCATCGACGATCTGCCGGACGACGTCCGTCCTTGGCTGCTCGGCGTGGCACGTAAGACGCTGTCGACGCAGCTCCGGTCGGCTCGACGCCGCACCTCCCTGGTCGAGAAGCTGAGCGCCGCTGAACCACGTCGGCCCTTTGCACAGGTCGACGGCCCCGACACGGGGCTGATCGGTGCTCTTCAGCGGCTCTCAGCTACCGATCAGGAGATCCTCGCGCTCTCCGCCTGGGAGGAGCTCAGGCCGCGAGAAGCGGCGGTCGTCCTCGGCGTTTCACCTGCTTGGTATCGAGTTCGCCTGCACCGCGCGAAGAGGCGCCTCTTGCGCGAGCTGGAAGCGTCGGCGTCCTCCGGCGCCGGCCAACCGATTCCGGTTCCCCTCACTCGCGAAGGGGTTGCCAAATGAAAGGAGTCTCGATGTCCCGGGAAGACGTGCTCGTTCGTCTTCGTTCGCTCGACCCCGATCTGAGGTTTCACGACGAGGACGACGCAGAGTACGACGCGCAGGTCGTCATGCACGCGGTGCTCGCCCGGCCGCGCACGGCGAAGCGTCGTCTGAGGATCCTGAGCGTCCCACGCGTCGTCGCGATCGCCGCCGCGGTCGCCGTCGTGCTCGTCCTACCGGCGCTCGCCGTCGGCACGAGCCCCTTCCACCTGCTCGGAACCGACTCCGAGGCGACGCCGCCGGTCAACGGGTTGCTCGTTGCCAAGGGCGCCGATGCGCTCTACCTCGTCGACCCGAAGAGCGGCGGCATGCTCAAGGTCAAGGACTCCGCCGGCATGGATCATCCGGCCTGGTCGCCGGACGGTCGTTTCCTCGCGGTCGAGGTCGCCGACCACGGCTCGTCGAGCGTGTACACGATGTGGCCGAACGGCGCGCACACGCAGCTGATCATGAAGAACGCGACCGCGCCGGCGTGGTCGGACGACGGAGCCCGCATCTACGTTCAGCGGGACACGTGCACCGCACCCGGCGGTTGCGACGCGAGCGACGAGGACACGACGGTCGTCTACTCGGTCGCGCTCGACGGAACGGACGCGCGCGAGATCAGCGACGACGACTACAACGTGAACCAGCCCGGGTGGCCGCCCGGTCAGAACATCCTGTCGTTCCTCGGCGAGAGCTCGAACACGCCGAGCGCTCCGGCCGGCCCGAGTGAGGTCAACTCGTCAGAGGCGACGTGGTCGCCGGACGGCACCGAGCTGGCCGTCGCCGACGCGCCCACGGGCCTGTGGGTGATCAACGGCGACGGGAAGCCGCAGCTCCTGGCCAAGGGCGCCTTCAGCTCGCTGTCATGGGGCGTTCAGGTCACGCCGCAGGCAGGACGATCCGCTCAACGCTGATCGCACCGGCTTTGCCTTCGGAGGCGGCGGCGTCCACCGTCGCCGCCTCCGTCCACACGGAGACGCGCTCGCCCCGCTTCGCGTCCGCGAGTTGGACTTCGTTGCCGGCATCTCCGCGCTCGATGCTCGCGTAGGAGGGAACGGTCAGGACGAGCGGGCGGTCGAGCCGCCGCAGGACCATGTTGCCGGGTGATGCACGGAGCGTGTTCACGCGTACCCGGATGCTCTCGTCGGCCGTCGCGACCACGGTCGCCGCGAGCGCGAGCGTGTACGTCGAGCCGGGCGGCACGTAGAAGAGCATTCGCCGCGCCGCGAGGAGACGCTGGTACGGATCGGTCGAGCGGCCCCCGTGAGGGTGCACCTCGAAGTGGAGATGCGGGTGGATTCCGTTCGCGTCGCCCGAGTCGCCGACGTAACCGATCGGCTGCCCGGCTGCTACGCGCGCGCCGCTCTTCAGTCCCTTCGCGAACGAGACGCCGACCTTGCAGCCGCCGCGGTTGTCGTTCCCGCTCGTGAGGTCGTTGTTGAGGTGGATGTAGTAGTAGGTCGTCCCGCTCTTGCCGTCGAGGTAGAGCATGCAGCCGGCGCGGCCCGAGCCGGTGTAGAAGCGGACGCGCCCGGTTTCGGCGGCGAGGGCGAGCGCATGTCGGGGCGCGAGGATGTCGATCCCCTCGTGGCGTCCCTGCGGGCGGGGCGCGCCGTAGTCGTCGGTGAAGTCGACCGTCCCCAGCACCGGGAACACGATCTGCCGCTTGGGCTTCGGCTTCGGTGGCGGCTTCGGCACCGGCGGCCGAGGATTGGGGTCGACCGGAATTGCGGCCGCGGAGCCAACTGCGACGCCGAAGATGACCAGCAGGAGAAGTGCTCGGGCTGTCGTCCGGATGCTCAACATGACGGGCCGGTCGCGCTCGAAGTCGCGGAGCCTAGCAGGTGGCTGCGAGGGCTTCGGACTTCTCGTCGGTGGTTAGAGTCCCTGCTCGAAATGAAGATCGCGGTGTGCGTCAAAGAGGTCCCTGATGCGGCTGTCACGAAGCGCATCGACCCGAACACGAAGCGGCTTGACCGCTCCGGCGAGGGTGCGCTGAACCACTTCGACTCGCAGGCGGTGGAGGAGGCGCTCAAGGTCAAGGAGTCCGGGGGCGACGGCGAGGTCGTGCTCGTCTCGATGGGGCCCGCCCGTGCGCTCGACTCTCTGCGCAAGGCGCTCGCGATGGGCGCCGACCGTGCGGTGCTCGTCTCGGACGACGCCGCGCCCGGTTCGGATCTCGTCGCCACCTCGCGCGCGCTCGCGGCTGCGCTCGAGCGTGAGGGCGCGGACCTCATCCTGTTCGGCCAGCAGTCGAGCGACTCCGACGGCGCGGTCCTGTGGGCGGCGGTCGCAGACCGGCTCCGGCGCCCAGTCATCTCCCAGGTTGCGGAGCTGACGATCGCCGACGGCAAGGTGCGTGGCAAGCGCCAGACCGAGTTCGGCTACGACGTGATCGAGGCGCCCCTGCCGGCGATCGTCGCCGTCTCGGACGCGATCAACGAGCCTCGCTACCCCTCGCTGAAGGGGATCATGGGCGCCAAGAAGAAGCCGCAGGAGACGTTGTCCGGCTCCGACCTCGGCCTCGACGCGGGCACGCTCGGCGAGCAGGGCTCCGGCACGAACGTCGTTGCCCTTGCAGACCCTCCGGCACGCGGCGATGCCCGCAAGATCGAGGACGATGGCAGCGCGGCCGACCAGATCGCCGACTTCCTCGCGGAGAAGAAGCTCCTGTGACGGTCGCGGTCTTCCTCGAGCACCACGAGGGCGAGCTGCAGAAGGGCTCGCTGGGCGTGCTCGGCAAAGCGGCCTCGCTCGGCGATGACGTCGTCGGCGTCGTGCTCGGATCGGGCGTGCAGGAGCTGGCAGCGCGCGCGGGCGGGTTCGGCGCGCAGAAGGTCTACGTCGCGGACGCCTCCGAGCTCGAGGCGCCGCTGCCGCAGCCGCGCGTCGACGCGCTTGCGCAGCTCGTCCGCGAGCAGGGCATCGATACGGTGCTGTTCGCAGCGTCGGTGCTCGCCTCGGACATCGCGGCGGGCCTGGCGGCCAGGCTCGATGCGGGCCTGAACTGGGATCTCGTCGACCTCGCAGCCCAGGACGGCTCGCTCGTCGGCACGCGGCCGGCGCTGGAGGACACGGTCTACGCGGACGTCGGTTGGACGAGCGACGTGAAGCTGGCGCTTTTCCGCCCCGGCACGTTCGACCCCGTCGAAAGCGGCGGCAACGCCGAGGTCGAGGAGTTCACGCCGTCGTTCGAGGACTTCTCCACCCAGGCGACGATGGTCGAGCAGGCGCACGAGGAGTCCGAGGGGCCGTCGATCGAGGACGCGGACGTGATCGTCGCGGGCGGCCGCGGTCTCGGCGGCCCGGAGAACTTCTCGCTCGTCGAGGAGCTCGCGAAAGCACTCGGCGGCGCGGTCGCGGCCACGCGCGCCGTCGTCGACGCAGGCTGGTACCCCTACTCGACCCAGGTCGGCCAGACCGGCAAGACGGTCTCGCCGAAGCTCTACGTCGCCTGCGGGATCTCGGGCGCGATCCAGCACAAGGTCGGCATGCAGGGCTCGGGGACCGTGATCGCGATCAACAAGGACCCGAACGCGCCGATCTTCGAGTTCTGCGACCTCGGGGTCGTCGGCGACCTGCACGAGATCGTCCCGAAGCTGACCGAGCTCGTGAAGCAGCGCAAGAGCTGATGGCGCGCAGGCCCCGGCCCGCCGAGTATCCGCCGCAGTTCGACGCGCGCGAGTTCGTCGACGAGCCTTCGGACCCGCCCGACGAGCGGATCGAGGTCGGGATCCTGATCGTCGGCGCCGGCCCGGCCGGGCTCGCGTGCGCGATCAGGATCGGGCAGCTCGTCCAGGAGTCGCCCGAGCTTGCGGAGCGGTTGGGCGAGGTGCCGGTGGCGGTGCTCGAGAAGGGCAAGCAGCCCGGCTCGCACGCGCTTTCCGGAGCGGTCGTCAACCCGCGCAGCCTCCGGCGGCTGTTCCGCGGTGAGAAGCGCGTTGCGGACATGCCCTTCTACGGCGAGGTCGAGGCCGAAGGCGTCTACTTCCTGCGCCGCGACAGCGCGCTGCGGATCCCGACGCCGCCGACGATGAAGAACCACGGCAACTACGTCGCGTCTCTGTCCCAGTTGACGCGCTGGCTCGCAGAGCAAGCCGAGGAGGCGGGGGCGACGGTCCTCCCGGAGACGGCGGCGGAGAAGCTGCTCGTCAAGGACGGGCGCGTCGTGGGCGTTCGCACCGGCGACAAGGGACGTGGCCGTTTTGGCGAGCGCCTCCCGAACTTCGAGCCGGGCTCGGACATCCTCGCGAAGGTCACGGTCCTGTGCGAGGGCACGCAGGGCCATCTGACCGGGGTCGCGATCGACACGTTCGGGCTCGAAGGCGAGAGCCCGCAGGTCTGGGCGCTCGGCGTCAAGGAGGTCTGGAAGGTCGCGAAGCCGCTGCGCCGCGTCGTGCACACGATGGGCTGGCCGCTTCGCCCGCAGAAGCGCTTCCGCGAGTTCGGCGGCTCGTTCATCTACCCGATGGGCGAGGACATGCTCACGATCGGGATGGTCGTCGGGCTCGACTACCGCGACGCCGACCTGTCCGTGCACGACCTGCTCCAGCAGCTGAAGACGAACCCGTTCGTGCGCAAGATGCTCGACGGCGGCGAACGGGTCGGCTGGGGCGCGAAGACGATCCCGGAAGGCGGGTTCGTCGCATTGCCGAAGCGCTTGCACGCACCGGGGCTCCTCCTCTGCGGCGACGGCGCGGGCCTGGTCAACGTGCCCGCGCTGAAGGGAATCCACTACGCCGTCGAGTCGGGCCTGCTGGCGGCCGACGCGGCTGCCGGCGCTCTCGCCCCGGGACGGACGCCGTGGACGCCCGGCGCGCTCGGAGCGTACGACGACGCCGTCCGTGAGAGCTTCATCTGGAGCGACCTCAAGGAAGTCCGGAACATGCGCCAGGCGTTCGGCCGCGGCTTCTACATGGGCGGTGCGCTTGCGGGCGCGATGACCGCGAGCAAGGGGAAGTTCCCGCCGGGAGATCATCCGACCGAGCTCGACGCGGAGTCTCCGGCCGTCCGCACCGACCGCCGCAGGCGCTACCCGGTTCCCGACGGCAAGCTCACGTTCGACAAGCTCTCGAGCGTCTACCTCTCGGGGAACCGCACCCGCGACGACGCGCCGAACCACATCCGCGTGCGCACCGACGTCCCGGAGGAGATCGCGGTCATGTGGGAGCAGATGTGCCCGGCGCAGGTCTACGAGGCGCAGGACGGCCATGTCGAGATCACGCCGTCGAACTGCGTCCAGTGCGGCGCGATCACCGCGAAGGGCGGCCGGCTGACGCCACCCGAGGGCGGCTCGGGTCCTGAGTACACCCTCACCTGAGCGGGTCGCCTCGTAAAGCGGTTCGCGCCGCTTCTCCGGCGCTCACTTTTCGCCGGTCGCCTGCGGGCGATCGGCGAAAGGCCCCGAGTACACCCTCACGTAAAGTCAAAGCATGCGAGGGGGTGAGCTGTTCGGAGCTCTCCGGGAGCGGCGGTTCAGGCTGCTGTGGCTCGGCCAGGCGACCTCGACGCTCGGCGACGGGCTCGTTCCGGTCGCGCTTGCGTTTGCGGTCATCCAGACGCTCGACGGCTCGCCGACCGACCTCGGGATCGTTCTCGCCGCCCAATCGCTGCCGCTCGTCGTCTTCGTCCTCGCCGGCGGTGTCTGGGCGGACCGACTGCCGCGCCAGATGGTCATGCTCGTCTCCGACCTCATCCGCTGCGCCGTCCAGGCGACGATCGCGGTCCTGCTGCTCTCCGGCCGCGCGGAGCTCTGGCAGCTCGTCGTCCTCGTCGCGATCTACGGAACCGCCCAGGCGTTCTTCCAGCCGGCCGCCACGGGCCTCGTCCCGGCGACGATCAGCAAGCCGCGCCTCCAGCAGGCGAACGCGCTCCTCGGTCTCTCGCGCAGCCTTGCGTTCGTCGTCGGCCCCGCCGTCGCCGGCGTGGTCGCCGCGGCCACGAACCCGGGCAGCGTCTTCGTCGTCGACTCGGTGACCTTCGCGGTCAGCGCGACCTCGCTCGCGCTTCTCCGTCTGCCCCGCAGCCGGCGCGAGGGCGAGCGGCGCAGCTTCTTCGCCGATCTCAAAGGCGGCTGGCACGAGCTGATCTCGCACACGTGGCTCTGGGTGATCGTGGCGTGGGCTGCGACCTTTCTGGGGATCGTGGTCGCTCCATGGATGACGCTCGGTCCGGTCGTGGCGAAGCAGTCGCTCGGCGGCGCCGCCGCGTGGGGTCTGATCGCCGCGGGCTGGGGAGCAGGCACCGTCTGCGGCGGCTTGATCGCCCTGCGCTGGAAACCCGTCCGGCCGATGCTGACGTGCACGCTCCTCGTCCTACTCGTCGCCCCGGGAATCGCGCTGCTCGCGCTGCACGCGCCCGCGCCACTGATCGCAACCGCCCAGGCGATGGGCGGGTTCGGCATGGGCATCTTCAGCGCGGTCTGGCAGACGACGTTGCAGCAGCACGTTCCGGAGGAGGCGCTGTCGCGCGTGAGCGCTTGGGACTGGATGGGCTCCTTCCTCTTCCTGCCGCTCGGCCTGATCGCCGCCGGGCCCGTCGCCGACCTGATCGGCATCTCGACGACCCTCTGGATCGCAGTCGCGTGGGCGGTGTTGTCCACGCTGGCCGTCCTGTGCGTGGCGAGCGTGCGCAATCTCCG
>Ga0070683_100004108_pt1 | contig 11933 bp, 10 predicted proteins | sample KBSC713LmetaG_FD_64662 | JGI IMG/M metagenome (GOLD analysis project Ga0070683, IMG submission 64662) | Corn rhizosphere microbial communities from Kellogg Biological Station, Michigan, USA - KBS C7.1-3L metaG | ecosystem: Host-associated > Plants > Roots > Rhizosphere ...
TCGGCGTGCAGCTTTTGCAGCTGCGACTCGACACCAGTGTTGTTGACGTAGACCTGCACATCTTTCGAGCGCAGATCAGCCAGAGCCTGCTTCGCCAGCGGGATGAGCTCGCTCTTGGGCAGATGGCGCACGTGCGTTTCGAGCAGCTGCTGCACGGTCTCGGTGAATTTCGTGCGAATCTTGTTCCGGTCGGCGGGATTAAAGTCGTGGAAGAGCGCCTGCGCCTTGGCGATGCCCGCTTCGTTCTCCTCGTAGTAGTGAATCTTGGTCTCGAGGTTGTCCGCCGTCACCGTCTCATTGAAGACCGGCACTACCAGCGGCCCGGTCACGCGCAGCACGCTCGCGATGGCATCCGACGTGAACTGGATAACGCCGTCTACGTTGGCGCACGCCTCGTGGCTATAGGCGTTCATGATGAGCTTGGCCGACGTGGGGAAATCGGAGTTGAGGTTGGCGTCGCGCAGCCCCCAGTTGGCAAACGGCCACCAGGAGCGATACGCCGCGGGCGCCGGGTTGTTGATGGCCCAGTTATTCACGCCCTTGCCACAGCCAGCCCTGCCATAGTCAATATCGTTGGCGCGCAGCAGTGTAATCGGACTCACCTTGCCGTGATCGATAGTCAGAATGCTGTAGAACCCCTCGAAACCACCAGTGCCACGTAGCTCGCCGTTGTCCAGCGTCTGCACCAGGAAGTGGCGCGGCGCGTCTGCCCCCAACACCCAGCCAATCAGGCCAATATAGTAGCTTGCCTGCGGAAAGAGGTCTTTGAAGCGCGGCATCAGCGTGATGACTTCATTCAACTGCGCCTTCTGTGACGCGCTGATCGGCAGGTTACTCACCTGGACACCCGCTAGATCCTGCTCGATGCGGTTGAAGTAGATCTGGCCCTGCGCCAGCCCGGCCTGAAGTGATGCGACATCGCTCTGGGTGATGAGCTCGCTATTGCCATTGCCAGCCTCTGATGCGGCATGGAGGCGGGCAATCAGCGGCTGTGCGGAGTCGGCCAGCACCACACCCAGCGAGGCTGCGTCGTAGCCAATGTTCGCCAGCATTGTCGCGGTGTTGACCTGTGAGCCAACGCCGGGCACGCGAGGCGCGAGGGAGAGCACCCAGTCGGGATTGGCAAGCTTGGTGCGTAGCGTCTGGAAGTCCTTCTGCGCCAGATGGAGCTCGGAGACCGCCCGGTTGACGGCCGCGGGGTCGAAGGAAAAGCCCGAACTGCCCGATCCCGAGGTGGTCGCGGTTGCGGTGGCGTTGGGCGTCGGGGTGGGCGTCGGGGTCGTCGTGGTGGATGTTGGCGGCGTACCGCCGAGGGTAAGTGCGGTGTTGGTATCAAGCGTGAGCTTGTAGTTCTTGGTCTTGTCCGACTTGGGCATATTCGAGGCGGGATGAATGGTCACGCTGACCTGGTTTGATGTCCCGCCCTGCCGCTGCACAAAGTAGATATACGGCGCGTCTCCCATCGCGTTGTCGTTGAGCAGCGAGGAGAGCGCGTTGTTAGACGAGATGCCGCCCATGATGCCGGAGAGATCAGATTTGGCGTTGAGGAGATGGCGCATGCCCGACTCGCCCAGGTTCTTGAGTGAGGTATAGTCCGCGAAGACCGAGGCGACCGCCAGGACGCTCGGCAGCAGGATGGCGAGTAAGACCGCGATGATGACTGGAACAGCCCATGGAGGAAGCGACCGCTTCGGCGGGAGTCGCCGCGTGACGCGCCCGCGCCAGAGGTCGGCCGTGGCAACACCACGGGAGATGATTGTATCCTCCTGGGTGATATCAGGAGCGCCGATAGCAAGCGGTATCGAGCCGCCTGACCGCGGCGAGCCGTAGCGTCTCGTCTCATCATCCATGGTGTATATTCTCCCCATATCCTTAACGTCGCAGATATGCCTGGTGCACGGCTGCTGGCACAAACCGTGCCTGGCGGATATGTCTATCTCTGTAGCACTATGTCTGTCTTCTGTCGAACTGGACTTGTAGTATAGCAGCGCTGACTCGTGGCCAGGTTGGTTCCTGGCGATGGCTGAGATAGCGCACCACTATACTTGACGAAGAGAGCGGGCAACTTGTTCTTGTACTCCCAAATGGATGAGTATCTGGGATGCGATTGTGAGATTCCTGGGACACTGTGTTAGACGAACGACGGCAGAGGCGGGCCATTTTTCATGGCTGCCTCGCCGCGCTGTGACATCGCCGACGCCGCGCGCAATCGTACTGGCTGTTAGCTGAGACAGGCGTTGGCGCCCTGGAAATCGTTGAAGCAGCCGCCATCTTTGGTCAGGATGATGACCTTATGGATGTTGGAAAACTGGAACATCGTCTTGTTGATTTCGGCGGCGATTCGCGATCCAGTGAGATCGCCCGCAAGCTGAATAGTACGGCAGAACTTGATCGTCATCGTGCCGGACTCGGCGACCGATGTGCCTTTGTGGTTGGGATAGAGCTGGAAGTCGGCCCCGCCACAGTTGGATGCGCCTGAGAGCGATGCGGTAAGCTCGGTGTAGAAACCCGCCCCGGCCTCCGCGGCTGTTGGCCCGGCGATGAGCTGCTGAAGTGAGTATTTCGCTACCCCAAGATCCGGTGAGAAACGGTTGACCGCGAAGACCGCGTTCACGCTGCTATCCGAATCGGGATGCTTCGAGAAATAGACCACCACCGCCTGGCCGCCAGTTCCGCCCGAGTTGCTGGTTGCCGTGGGAGCGGTCGTCGCGGTTGAAGCCGTCGTCGCGGTTGGGACGTTGTCACCCGTGCTGTTCGTGCTGGTGGCGCAGGCGGAGAGTGCGAACAGCGTCGCCAGCACCCCCAGCGCCAGGAAAGGCAGCGGTAAGCGCCTAAAGGCGCCTGTATGAGGTAGGGTACGGCCCAGAAACATAACGTACTTCCTTTCAATCGCATCACGAGAAGAACGACAATGGATAAAGGCTCGTGATGTGGCTTTCGCCAGTATAACGGAAGATGCACATCCAGCATACTCTGTTCATCGACCTAGGAATGTGTGAGTATTCACATTTTGGGTGCGCGTTTGTGCGGAAGAGGCGCGAGAGACATGCGAGCCGGGCGCGCTGACAGAATGTGGGGATAGACGCTATACTTTGTGGAGCAGAGGCGGTGTCGCCGATGACGCCGCAGCCAGTTGCTGAGGAGAAAACATGACTGATACGGCGGAAACACCGGAAGACCAGAAGACGACCACGCCCCAGCGCGTGCTCATCGTGATGGCGCACCCCGACGACGGCGAGTTTGGCAGCGGGGGAACGTTGGCGCGCTGGGCCGCCGAGGGCCGCGATATTTACTACTGCCTGATTACCGACGGCCAGGCAGGCGACCAGGGCGACAAGGAGATTACCAGCGAGCAGCTTGCCGCGAAACGCCAGGTGGAGGCGCAAGACGCCGCCAATGCGCTGGGCGTGCAGCATCCGGTCATCTTCCTGCATTACCAGGATTCGCGGCTAGAGCCGACGTTGCAGTTGCGCTCGGATATCGCGCGCGTGATCCGCAGGGTGAAGCCGGACGTGGTGATCTGCCAGGATCCGACCCGCTACTGGAGCGGCCAGGGGTATATCAACCATCCCGATCACCGCATCGCGGGCGAGGCGACGCTCGGCGCGATCATTCCGGTGGCAGGCACGCGGCTGGCCTTCCCAGAGCTGGCCGCCGAGGGGCTGGAGACGCACGAGGTGAAAGAGGTCTACATCTCCGGCACGTCTGAGCCTGATCGCTGGGTGGACATCAGTGGCTATCTGGAGCAGAAGGCCGCGGCGCTCAAGGCGCACAAGAGCCAGATGCGCGACTGGGATCCGACCGATATGGTGCGCGAGTGGGCCAAAGAGACGGCCAACAGCGCGCGCAAGCACGGCCACGAGATGGAGTACGCCGAGGCGTACAAATATATCAAGCGAGGCGACTGATAGCTATCGGCTTTATCGGCCTTGAACGGCCGGGGTAGGTATAGGTGGGCATTTATGCCCTCACGTTCCTTACTCCGGCCATTTATGGCCGAGAGATGACAAGCCTACTTCCGCGCCGCTAGCCGCTTCATGCGTAGCTCGTGCGCGCCCTGCTTGAGCGTGCCGAGGGCGACGGTGGCGCAGGTCGGGCGCGCCATCACCACCTCGCGTCCCAGGTCGTCGATCAGTGTCTCGAAGCTGAGCTGCTCGACCTCTTCGAGCGTCATTCCCTGCACCATCTCGGTCACGTACGAGGCGGCGGCCATGCTGATGGTGCATCCCTCGCCCTCGAAGCTGACCGCTTCAATGTGCCCATCCGCGTCCACTCTGGCATACATCTCCACGCGGTCGGAGCAGCCCGGATTGCCGCCCACCTGGTCAATGTCGGCATCTTCGAGCGCGCCCCGGTTGCGCGGGTTATTGTAGTGATCCACCAGAAATTCAATGGCTTCCTGACGATCCATATCCATGAGAATAGTGGCCCTTTCTTCAGTGCTTTCTGTGCTAGGGATGTGAGAAATGATGCCGCGATCTGCCAATCTCAAACCGGCCCGAATGGGACAAGGCAGCGCACCGGGGAATCCCCGATGGGCCGCCTTTTTAGTATACCGCACGTGGACGTCAACGAAGTCTCAGGCGTCCTCGCCCTGCTTGATCGGCGCGCCGACCAGGTTGCCCCACTCCGTCCACGAGCCGTCGTAGTTGCGCACATTGGGGTAGCCGAGCAGCTGGGTCAGCACAAACCAGGTATGCGCCGAGCGCTCGCCGATGCGGCAGTAGGCAAATACCTCTTTGTCGGGGGTGATGCCTTTGTCACCGTAGATAGCGCGCAGCTCCTCGGCGGACTTGAAGGTGCCATCGGGGTTGGCGGCGGTCGCCCAGGGGATGCTCTGCGCGCCGGGGATATGGCCGCCGCGCGAGGCGCCCTCCTGCGGATAGTTGACCATATGCACCAGCTTGCCCGTGTACTCATCGGGCGAGCGTACATCCACCAGCGCCGCGCTGCCGCCGCTCACCTGGCCGCTCTCCAGCAGACCCTCTACCTGGCGGCGGAAGGCGCGGATGGTGAGATTCGGTTCCTGCGCGGTGTAGCTGGTCGGCGCGAACCGCGGGACATCTTTGGTGTAGGGGCGATTCTCGGCCTCCCAGAGGGTGCGCCCGCCGTTCATCAATCGGGCATCGCGGTGGCCATAGAGCGTGAAGAGCCAGTAGCTATAGGCGGCATACCAGTTGTTCTTGTCGCCGTAGAAGACGACGGTGGTGTCGTTGCCGATACCGTAGCGGCTCAGGAGCGCCTCGAAGGCGGCCTTATCCACAAAGTCGCGCCGCACCGGATCCTGAACGTCAACATGCCAGTCGAGCTTGACGGCGTTGGGAATATGGCCTATCGCCTCGTACAAAAGCGGATCCTCATCGGCTTCGACGATACGCACTGCTGGATCATCGAAATGCTGCGCGACCCATTCGGTGGTGACCAGCACTTCGGGATGGGTGTATGTCGTCGTGGTGGTCGCCGCGCCTGGGGCAATACCTGCCGCTGTGTCTGTCATGGTAATCCCTCCTCAGAGCAAAGCCTGATAGTAACGCCGTCAGCGTTTCCGCCTGACGATCCTGACGATACCGAGACCAACGATCTATCTGAGACGGCCTTTCATGGAGCTGCCTTCCATATTGTGCATATATCCTAGCAAAATAGTCAACATTAGGCCGGTCGTTTTTTGCCACCAGTTGTAACGCTTCACGTAACGCTTGCGGAATGCGTGGCGGATACGATAATCATGGACGTGGAGATACGCTATCTTTGATAGCGCCTATGTCTACGTCTTTACAGGGGGCGACCTGGCAAAGCACCAGCCATCCAGGCGAGAAGGAGGCCAGCAGTGGGCATGCCATCTCCAGCGCTCACCGCCGCCGGGAAGGCGTCGGATGCGGACGCTGGCACACGCCTGCGTGGCGGACTGCTAGCAGGAACATGGCTAGTGTGGGTCGTGTTGGCGCTGCTCTGTCTGGTCAATTTTGTGGGGAGTATCCCCAACTATCTCCTGGCTGTTCACGCCTACTGTCAGCCAGGAGTATGTGTGGCAGGGCAACCGACAGCGGCGACGGCGCAAACGCTGCGCCAGCTTGGCCTCTCGCCTGGCGGCTATGCCGCTCTCAGCGTTGGATTGGTCTGCATCACCGCGTTGGTCTACTGCGGAGCGGCCGCGATGATCATCTGGCGCAGACCGAGCGATTGGATGGCCTTGCTGGTCAGCAGTATGCTCATCACGCAGGGACTGTATGAGAACAACTATTTGCAAGGCCCCTTCGACAACCAGACATCCCCCTGGCATGTGGCAGCACTGGCCCTCGCCTATATCTCCCCGATACAGGTTCTCGCAGTCTGCGCGCTCTTCCCGAATGGAAAGCTCGTCTCTCGCTGGATCGGGTGGACGCTACTGGCGCTCTGCCTGATTGATATGGCTCCGAGCTTCTTCCCGACGATGCCCTTTGGCGACCTGATAGAAAGTATTTTCGTTCTGGGCGCGTTCCCGCTGGTTGTGGCTTCCGTGATCTATCGTTATCGCCGCGCATCCACGCCGGTTGAGCAGCAGCAGGCGAAGTGGGTGGTGTTCGGTTTGCTGGTGGTCTTCGTTGCGTTTATGGCCTGGTTTATCCCACAGATCATCCTGTTTGGCTCGCTGAGCCAGCCAGGGTCGCTCTATGACCTCATTGGCCATCCGCTGTTTACCCTTGCGTCGCTGGCCATTCCCATCTGTGTGACGGTCGCCATTCTGCGCTATCGTCTCTGGGATATCGACGTCATCATCAACAAAGCGCTTGTATACGGCTCGCTGACCCTGCTGCTGACAGCGCTCTATGCTGGCCTAATCGTTGGTCTGGAGAGTCTCGCGGGCCTCATACTCGACCAACAGGCAAATGGACCACTGGCGCTGGTCATTTCAACACTCGCGATAGCGGCACTCTTCCAGCCCGCACGCAGGCGCATCCAGCTTGTGATAGACCGGCGCTTTTATCGCAGGAAATACAACGCCGACAAGACGTTGGCCGGTTTCGGCGCGATGATACGCAACGAGGTTGATCTGAGTCGGCTGTGCGAGCAGTTGATCGCTGTCGTCGATGAGACGATGCAATCAACACATATCTCACTCTGGCTGCGACAACCACAACACTCCACGGACCAGGTGAACCAGCCCGAGCGGCTGACTGGCGACGGCTAACCAATCGTCACTGGCGCGGGGATGTGCGAGCCGCGCGAGCCAGAAGAACTGGAACGATCTATGCTAGGTATTGTTGGGTATAGGTCATCGTGATACTGGGTATGCCGTCACTCGTATCTTGAGAAAAGGATAGCCCATTGTGCTACCCGATGTCTTCACGATGTACTATAATCGCTGAATAGAGGTGAACAGGTGGCAAGGTCTTTGGGGAATACCAGTGCCTCGCCCTAGGGAATGGAGCGAAAGATTATGTTAGGCGGTTTTCACTGGTGGGATTTGCTCCCTCTGGCCCTTATCGCGCTCCTGATTTGGGGACCCAAGCGGCTCCCAGAAATGGGCTCGTCCATTGGGAAGACCATCAAAGAGTTCCAGAAGTCGATGCGTGAGGTGAAGGAGCCAGAGGCAACACCGACGAGCGCCATTCCGCCCGCAACGCCAGCGGCGACGCCGGAGTTGCCATCTGCCACGCCGATCAGCGCCACGACCGAGACCCCTAAGGAATAGGCGTCGCGCAGGCGGCCTTGAGCGCACGGTCCCAGGCGAATTGGGTGTGCGGTTGGTGGGAGGGATGCGATGGCAGCCGAACAAGCGGAACATCTGCATGAAGTCAATCAGACCGCCGAGGAGGAGGAGCCTGAAGGCAGTACGATGACGCTCATCGAGCATCTCGAAGAGCTACGCGGCCGCATGATCAAAGCGCTGATTGCGGTCGCAGCCTTCTCGATCCTGGGCATCGTCTTCTGGGATCGCATCATCGGTTTCCTGCTGATCCCGCTCCCCGCTGCCGCCAATAAGCTGCCCGGCGCGGAAAAGGGCCAATTGGTGGCCCACGATATCGGCGAGCCATTTATGGTCGCGCTGAAGGTCGGCATCGCCGTGGGCATCATGGTGGCCTCACCGGTCATCCTCTATCAGCTCTGGGCGTTTATTTCGCCCGCGCTGACCCGCCGCGAGCGCAAGTATGCGTTGCCGTTCACGCTGCTGGGAGTCGGCCTCTTCTTTGTAGGCATCACCGTTGGCTTCATCGTGTTGCGCTATCCGATTGACTGGCTGGTCGCCTTCGGCAACGACCGGTTCTTGCTGCTCACCGACGCCGACAGCTACTTCACGTTTGTGACCTACTTCCTGCTGGCCTTCGCGATTGTCTTCGAGCTGCCGCTGGTGCTGACCTTCATGTCGGTGGTGGGTATCATCAACAGTACGGTGCTGCGGCAGAAGCGGATGGTGATCCTCTTTGGCCTCTGGTTCCTCTCATGCTTCATCACGCCGGGCGCGGACCCCTTCAGCCCGGTGATTATCGGCGTCAGTTTCACGGTGCTCTTCGAGCTGTCGATTCTGCTGATGCGCGCAATTGGACGCTAGGCTAGCTCGCCAGACTGCTACGCCAGCATTTAGAGAATGACCCCAAACACACGGGCCAGCGTTTTGCGTAGCTCCGGTGGGAGCGGATGGCGCGCGCGTGGGGACGCATAGAGCGATGCAGCCGACGGTGCAAGGATGGCAACAGCACTCAGCCGCTCCATCCGGCGCAGCAGGTCGCGCGCGTCGGCAAATCCCCTCCGCCTGCATGCGGCATCGTCTTTCCGTTGCCCGGCTGCCGCCAGCGTATCGAGAGCGGCCTGGACCTGTTCAGGCGAGGCGACATCGGGTTCGCCGACGAGTGCGAGGACATTCGGGGTCGAGGGCTGCAACTGGCGCAGTTTATCGGCGAGGATCGTCTCCAGGCGCAGCTGCGCGTCGGCGTCGGATGGCCGGAGGTGGCGCACCTCAACGGTGAATGTTGTATGCGTCTTGAAGGTGACGGCGAAGTCGGGTCCGCGCTGGCGTTCGGCGAGATAGGGCTCGTAGACGAGGGTGAAGCCGCGTTCGGTCAGGAGCCGGTGGGCCACATCCAGCTCCGCCAGCAGATCGAGGTAGCCGCCATCATCGCCGATGCCGCGCAACTTCTTGCCAATCTTGCCCTGGTAGAGATCGAGAAAGGCGGCGAATCGCTGGCTTTCAATGGCCCATGGATAACATTGCGCCGCCAGGGGTGTTGCCCCGAAGAGCGTATCGCACAACCGGGAGACGTCGGTGCGTTTCTGCCGACCGGTGACCTGCCCCGGCGTTTTGTTGGAAGGCATCGCTGAAATCCCGGACTATCGCTCATTGCCTGTGGCGGCGGTGTGCGGCGTTATTCTAGCCGCATATCACTGTACGCTATAGCGCGATGCTGGAACAAGGGAAATCTGACGGAAAATAGGCCGCGCCGCGCATCCGTTCATGGGATGGCGGCGCGAATCTTGGCGCGAATCTTGGCACGCGACTAGCGGCCAGCGCGCGCGGTGCGCTTCTTGGGATTGGGCGGCGGGATATACTGCGCCTTCACGCGCTCGTGCTGATAGTGCTCCAGATGGTGGGAATAGTGGCGGGTGAAGTACAGACCCCAGTAGATGGCGATGATACCGAGCCAGAGCAGCCAGCCGTAGCGCCAGACGCGCCAGTCGAAGAGCGAAAGCTCGGCATAGCGCGCGCCAATCAGTATCCAGCCAACCAGGGCAATCGGCCAGATCTGATTCATGAACTTGGTCATCAGATACTTGTGTAGCGTATGATGCCCGAAGAAGCGCTTGCGCCCCTCGAACGCATAGTAGAGCGGGATGAGCAGGCCAAGTCCGCAGAAGATCATCCAGGGCAGGTAATAGTGAAATGTCTCAGGAGTACCCGACGCCGTATTGTTCGGGTCTGTAAATAAGTAGGCGATGACCTTATCCATGGATCGTGCCGTCCTCCAAATCGCCGCTACGCAAAGCTGCTGTATGCCCGTTCGCTTCTGGCGCGGGCACTTATCCTGGTCATTTTATCAGACGCGCGGCACCCGGTCAAATACGCGCAAATTGGGGTAGGACGATGGCACGGGGGACCGCTCGTGTTATAGTTTCTGAATCCGTAGACATGTATGGATCATTTATGCGGCAACCCGTACTGGGTGAACTATGCACCCTCTACTCCCTTGCCCGGTTATCCCGAAGGCGTCAGGAGCTACTTTGCGCAGAATGTTGTAGGAGCCATTCACATCGGCGTTGATATGGCGCCCATCCGCCGCACGATACAGCCCGCGTTTGACTCGTTTGCCGCTGAACGCGAGCGGTACCTGGCGCTGCGGACTGTACACAGGCAACGAGTCCGCATCCAGAAAGCTGGCCTTACTGGTGTAGCTCTCCTCGGTGAGACAGACCTGGATGCCCACCAATTCCGCCTTGTAGGACAGCAGCGCCACGAACCGAGCATGCGGCACGTCCACGAATTTCTGGTTATTCCGCCCGCCCATCCGTGTGTGCTGCTTCCACAAGGGATTCTGGCCGATGACCAGCGTGCCGATACCCTCTGCCACCAATAGGTCAATGAGGCGTCGGCTCGCCGTATGTAGATAGTGGTCAATGCGTCGCGTGCGTTTGGTAGTGAGGCGATCCAATCGCTGGCTCGTGTGCCTGTTTCCCAGGTTGCTCTGCAACTTTGCGCGCCTGGGACAAGTATCCGACAGCACGTATAAACACGGGCAAACATGAACAGAACCCCTCAAGAGCAGTCACCAGCGAATAGATGTCTGCCAGGATAGGAAGCAGGTCGGAGAGAAGGCACGTCAGCTCACATACGGCGTTCATTTGGCACTATTTGACAACGTATGGGATTCCTTCTTGGGAAGGGTTATAATACTGGCGCGGCGTGGAACACACCATGATAGACCGGGACGCATTGTATGGGCGCATGGGGCGCGGGATGCATCAACGGAGTGGCCAGCAACGGAGGGGGCAGGCATGCGACGCAGGGCGCAACTCATCATTGGCAAAGGATGGTATGGGCTTTGGGCGCTGATGATGGTGCTGCTGGTGGTGGGAGCGGTTCATACGTCACCCGCCGCGCACGCCGACGCCACCGGCAGTATGCACGTGGTGGTCCCGGTCCCTTCGAGCGATGGCAAGACCGTGCAGGGGCCAGTCGGCGCCAATGTCTCAGTCTCGATGAGCCAGGCGACCGCGGGCGCGACCTATAACCTCGGTTGGGCCAACGTCACCACCGGCTGCGCGAGCGTATTCAATCCCTTCACCAATGGCACGATCACGGTGATGGCGGATAGCAGCGGCAGTTTCACTGCTACCTTTGTCTGGCCAGACGCCGCGGGCACTCCTGGCACGCTCTATCTGATCTGCGCCAGTGACTCCGCGAACCCCACAACCGACGTGGTTACCGCCGATCAGCAATTTCAGGTGCTCGGCTCCAATGCTCCGCGAGTCACGCTCTCACAGGCGCCCTCTTCCACACATCCCGGCAAGGTGTATGCCGCGGGCGGGCCGGTGCGGGTACAGGGCAGGGGCTTCTTCCCGCAGGGCACGGCGATAGCCATCTTTGTGACGCCGAGCAGCAACTTCTCCGCCTCAGATTATCAACCGGGCAGCGCGCTCGCGACGGAGGATGGCTCGTCGATTCTCTCGGACAACCAGGGGCAGTTCACGGCGATTATCGTGCTGCCGTCGGCGATCACTGGACAGCTTTTCCTGCATGCCGTCTCGACGGATGCGGTCGCGAACAGCCAGCCGCCATTCCCGCCGTCGCTGGTCGCCACCAGTGTCATTCAGATTGGCCCGCCCGAGGCGACGCCGACGGCAGTGCCATCACCAACGCCCACGCAGCACGCCAAGACGCCCGGGACGACTGACGATACGGGACGCATTCTGGCGATTGCGGGGCTTGGTCTCCTGAGCCTAATCCTCTTTATCGTCGGCGG
>Ga0070683_100004109_pt1 | contig 11931 bp, 10 predicted proteins | sample KBSC713LmetaG_FD_64662 | JGI IMG/M metagenome (GOLD analysis project Ga0070683, IMG submission 64662) | Corn rhizosphere microbial communities from Kellogg Biological Station, Michigan, USA - KBS C7.1-3L metaG | ecosystem: Host-associated > Plants > Roots > Rhizosphere ...
CTCCCAAACCGAGCAAGCCGACCCCCGCCAGCAACAGCGCCGTCCCGATCTGAAGCGCGCGCCGACGTTCGAAACGCCGGACCACGATCTGTCCGAGCGCGGTCATGCCCATCAGCGCGAAGACGAGCAGGCCGGCATGCGCGTGGTTCGTCTGCCCGACGATGCGCGAAAGATACGACGGCGCGACCGCGCTGAACAGCCCGGCGACCGCGAAGCCGCACGTCCCGGCGATGGCCGCCGGCACGAAGACCGCGCGCACCTCGGCCGGGATCCGCAACGTCTGGAGACGCAGCCGGAACGTCTCGGTCGCATCGACCGTCTCGGGAGCGAACGAGAGCGCGATCAGCGCCAGCACGACCAGACCCGCGTCGACGAGATAGCTCGATTGCAGCGGAAACGGTGCGTATTGCCCGAGCGTGCCGGAGAGCAGGGTGCCCAGGCCGAGCCCGCCCATGTTCGCGGCGACAGCCAACGTCGCGGCGCGCGCGCGCAACTCGGGCGCCGCGAGTTCGACGAGGTACGCCGTGCCGGATCCGGTGAATATCCCGGCCGAGAATCCCGAGAGCACGCGGGCCAGATAGATCGCCGGCAGGCCCTTCGCAAACGCGAAGGCGAGCGCGCTCAGGAACGAAAGCAGGAGCGCGGCGCGGAGCACGCCCTTTCGCCCGATCGCGTCCGAGAGCCGACCGAACATCATCAGACCGGCGATCACTCCCAGCGCGTAGATCGCGAACACGACCGTGATGGTGAGCGGATCCAGCCCGAGCGCTTGCTGATAGAGCGGATAGAGCGGCGTCGGCAGCGTCGTGCCCGCCATGTTGACGGCGAACGCGAACGCGACGAACCAGAACGAGCGGGACACGCTCGCGCCGTTCGGAGTCGGCGAGCCGCCCCCTTGTCATCTCGCCATTTCGAAGCAGTAGACGGACGAGATGTTATCACTTGCTTTTACCGCCGCGATGCTGGGCATCGAAGGCTACGTCGTTCGTGTGGAAGCGGACAGTTCGCCCGGGACGCCGGGCCTCGCCATCATCGGGCTTCCCGACCGGGCATTGACCGACGCCAAGGAGCGCGTACGCTTCGCGATCTTCAATAGCGGGTTCCGCTACCCGGCGGGCCGGTTGCTGGTCAATCTCTCGCCGGCGGATACCCGCAAAGAGGGTCCGGCCTTCGATCTCCCGATCGCGCTCGCGCTGATGGCGATCGACGAACAGATCGATCGGCTCGCGCTCCAGGAGTTCATCGCGCTCGGCGAACTGGCGCTCGATGGAATGCTGCGGCCGGTCGCGGGGATCTTGCCGATGGTCTTGGGCGCGCGCAACGCGGGTTTCACCAAGCTGATCGTTCCGCTCGCCAATGCCGAAGAAGCGGCGCTGGTCGACGGCGTCGAGCTCTACGTCTGCGAGACGCTGCGCGACGCCGTTTCGACCGTGCTCGGACACGGTGCGCGATTCCGGCGGCGCACGAAAGCGCCCCCGGTCGACGAGAGCGGCGAGATCGCGCACGGCGATATGGCCGACGTGCGCGGACAGCACGCGGCGAAGCGCGCGCTCGAGATCGCGGCGGCGGGTGGTCACAATCTGCTCTTCGTCGGGCCGCCCGGCTGCGGCAAGACGATGCTCGCGCGCCGCCTTCCCTCGATCCTGCCGCCGATGACCGCCGCCGAAGCGCTCGAGGTGACCAAGATCTACAGCGTCGCCGGACTGCTCGGTTCCGATCCGGGCGTCGTGCGCGCAAGGCCCTTTCGCTTCCCGCACCACACCATCTCGCAGATCGCGTTGGTCGGCGGCGGCTCGGCCGTGAGGCCGGGCGAGATCTCGCTCGCGCACCACGGCGTGCTCTTCCTCGACGAACTCCCGGAATTCTCGCGCAGTTCCATCGAGGTGATGCGTCAGCCCCTCGAAGAGGGCAGCGTCACGATCGCGCGGGCGAGCGGAACGTTCAGCTTCCCGGCGGGATTCCAACTCGTAGCATCGATGAATCCGTGCCCCTGCGGGTATCGCGGATCGCGTACGAACGAGTGCCGCTGCGACGACGCCGCCGTCGCGAAGTACGTCGGCAAGCTCTCCGGTCCGCTGCTCGACCGGATCGACGTCCAGATCGAGATCGGCCGCGTGCCGTTCGACGACATGGTGCGCGTCGAGGGCGCTGAGCGTTCCGTCGCGGTTCGTGCTCGGGTGGTCGCGGCGCGCGAACGTCAGACCGCGCGCTTCACCGGATCGGGTCTAGCGTGCAATGCCGAGATACCGCCGAGCATGATGCGGACCTATTGCGGACTCGACGACGTCGCGATGCGTCTGCTCGCACAAGCGAGCGCCAAGCGTCAGTTCTCGGCGCGCGCGCTCGATCGCATCGTCCGGGTCGCGCGCACCATCGCCGACCTCGCCGGCACCGGCGACATCGCAAGCGAGCACGTCGCCGAAGCGATCCAATACCGCAGCCTCGAGCGCTTGGGTCACGCGGCCTGAACGGCGCGCGAGGCGGCAGGCCCAGATCGAAATGATCCGAGCCTACCGTTCGTCACCGTGACGTCACGGCTTCTTAGCGCACTTCAGGCCGGCGCCATGCCGGACGCAGAACGTCGACGAGAAGATCGCCCGTCGCGCCGCCGTCTTGTCCAAGCGCGGTTGATCGTTCGCGCGTCGCACGGTACTGACGGAGCGTGCGGCGAGCGCAGCGAGCTTGCCGTCCAGGACCGTAGCCGTCGTGCACCCGATCGTCACCGCGACCGGTGCGGTCGCGCGATAGCCGCTCCGGCTGAACGATGCGGTGTACGAGCCGATCGGAAGCCGGCCGATCGTCGCACGCCCGTCGCTTCCGGTGGTCACCGTTGCGTTGAAGGGGCCCCGGATGGAGACGCGCGTCCCGGCGAGCATCCGGCCCGTGCCCGCATCGCCTGCGCGCGCGATCAACTCGCCGTCGTTCCCGCAGGTCGTCGGAGAGAACGCGAGCGCGAGCATCTCCGGTTCGCCTGCCGGAATCGTGCCGGTCGAGACGGTCGATCCGCCAGGTGTCACTGCTGTACCCGGTGTTCCCGGGGCGTTCCGCCCGCTCGGTCCGGTTGGTCCGGTTGGTCCGGTTGGTCCGGTCGGTCCGTTCGGTCCGCCGGTCGTGCCGCCCACCGGCGGAATCCCGCGCGGCGGCCTGGCGTTGAGCGGCGGCCTGCCGAGCGGCGGTATCGTGAGGATCGGTGTCACGACCGGCGGCGTGCCGCCACCGGGGACGCCGATCGGCGCGACTCGAGCCGACTTGCAGACGGCATCGAGCGCGACGCATGCGTTCGTCACGGCGACGGTGCCGATGGAGCCTCCGGTCATCGCGACGACGTGCGTATCGTCGAGCGGCTGCAACAGGATCGGCGAATCCACGGAAGCGTTGCCGATCGTTCCGAGTACGACGGTCTGCGCGCCGTTCGGCAACGTCACGACCGTACGGCCCTTGGTCGTCGCTCCGATCGAGCCAACCGTCGCGTGACAACCGGCATTGATCGTGATGCAGGCATCTGCGTCGAGCAGCTGGGCCACGCCGGCGCCCGCCGTTATCCGAGCGTGCGTGCCGTCGACGAGCGTGATGAGCGCCGCCGAGCCGGCGGCGACCGATGGGACCGTCCCGACGAACGTCCGCACGTCGCCGTTCGCGAGACGAACGGCGATCGAGGTCGGCGAGACCGCGACCACTCGGCTCTTCATCGAGCGCGCGCACGTCGCGTTCACGGTGACGCACGCGTTCGCGTCGGCCAGCCGAGCGACCCGAGCGCCGGCCGTGATGCGCACGTGCACGCGATCGAGCGGTGCGAGACGAACGGTCGATCCGACCCGCGCGTCGAGGTTTGCGACGGGTCCCGTCAGGGTTCGCGCGTCTCCGTTGGGAAGTTGGACCGTCAGCCGGTCGCGCGCGGCTACGACGACGGTGCCCGTCAGTTGCCCGCTCGAACCGCCGGCGATCAGGCGGCTCAGGGTCGGCGAGGCCATCAAGGCCTTCGCATGGACGCCGTCAGGGACGTCGAGAGCGACCACTTTACCGATGCGTGCGCGCAGCGCGGCCGAGAGCCTCGGATCGACGCCGAACATCTGGCTGCGCGAGCCGATCGCGATGGTCGCGAGGTTCGAGCTTACGGCCAGGACGCGACCGACGTAGATATCCGCGAGCGCCGATGCGGCCGCGGTGCCCAGCGTCACGAGCTGCACCGAACGGCCGAAGTCCGACGAGGTCGCGGCGATGCGTTCGCCGACGCGCAGCTTGGCTGCATCACCCGATGCGAGTCCGATGACGGACGTGAGGCCCGTCGGCGAAACGAATCCGACGTAGTTCCCGTCGATGCTCGTGACGATTCCCCGCACGACGTCGGTACGACCGACGAACTCCACCGCATGGATCCCGTCGAGCGTGCGCAGTTCGACGTTCTTCCCGACGTAGGCGCGGAGGGCCGCCGCAAGCGCGGCGGAGATTCCGAGCGTTCGCGTCGAACCGTTCGCGGCGCTCAAGCGGACCGTCGTCTTCGAAACGGCGACGAGGCGGCCGGAGACCCGCTCGCGCATCATCTCGGCGATCGCGGCCCGGATCGGCGCCGAGGCCCGCGGAATATTCCTTGCATCGAGAGACGAGGGCTGGAGTCCGGACGCACTGCCCATCGCCGACCCAAGTGACGACATCGCGCTGGACGGCCCCCCGGCGAGGGTCGTGCCGGGTCCGCTGAGCGTGCCGCCGATGGCCGCCCCGCCGACGATCGAACCGCCGGCCGTTCCGATCGTCCCACCGACGATCCCACCGACCGTGCCGGCGATACCGCCGAGCAAACCGGCTCGGACCGGTAGCGTCACCGATCCGATCAACGCGGCGGCGAGTATCGCACTCGCGATCCGCAGACCTCTGTTATGCAGCATGCTATTCGCTCATCGAGCCTCCTGAAGAGAGAGTGTTATCCTCAGCTCTTTCCCAGGAAACGGGCGACCCAAAGCTTTTCAGCGTGTCGCCCGGTCGTGTATACTGCAGGAAATCGTTCGCCTGCTGCGAGCGAGGACGGGTGATCACCGATGGATCCGACACTGCTCTCGGCCGTCGTCGAACGGCAACAAGACGGCGTCTTCATCATCGAGATGAATGCGGAGCATCCACTGCGCCCGCGCGTGATCTATGCGAATCCGGCGTTCTACTCCCTGACCGGGTTCGACGCGAGCGATATCGCCGGCGGCGCCTATCCCCGGCTCCTCGGCCCGCAGACGGATCGGGAAGTGGTCTATGCCTGCGCGATGCGCGTCGCCGCGGGTGAGGCGGTGGCTTGCGAGGTGCTGCTCTACCGGAAGGACGGGTCGAACTTCTGGGCAGACGTGCGATCCCATCCGCTCGACGATCCGGTCGATCGCTGCGTCTTGATGCTCCGCGACGTCAGCGCGCGGCGCGCGACCGACGAGCGTCTTCGCCTGCTCTCGCAGGCGCTCGAACAGGCCAACGACGCGATCATCATCACCGACGGGACTCCCCCGTCTCGCGGCGGCCCGCTGATCGTCTATGCCAACCCGGCGTTCCTCGACGCGACCGGGTATGCGCTTCACGAACTCATCGGCCGTCCGAGCCTAGAGATCGCGGCCGACTCGAACGATCCCGCCCTGCTCGCATCGATGCGGCACAACGTCGAGATCGGGTTGAGCAACGAACGCGAGGCGCTCGTGACCCGCAAGGATGGCAGTTCGTTCTGGATGGAGATCGTCGCCAAGCCGTTCGAAGATCGATTCGAGCAGCGTTCGTACCGGATCATGATCGGCCGCGACATCACCCTGCGCAAGCGCGCCTTCAACCAGATCAGCCTGCTGCTGGCGGCGGCCGAAGGCGCGCCCGACCGTATCGTCCTGTACGAGCGGAACGGCGAAGCCGGCCTCGAGGTCGCCTACGAAAACGCTGCCGCCGCACGCGACGGCCGGTATCGCCTGCTCGAGATGCTGGCGCCGTCCTCACCCGAAGCCGAACGGACGACATCGCTCTTGCTCCGCGGCGAGCACATCGCGCGCTTCGTGGTCGACGACCGACCGGGGAGCAAGCCGTCGATCAACGAGTTCACCGCGTGGGCGGTCCGGAGCGCCGGCGATACGATCGACGCCGTCATCACCATCGAACGACGCATCGAAGACTCCCTCGCCCGTCGTTCGCGGATCGAGCCGTAGGAGCGCAGGCGCGCGAGCGTCACTCGAGCGTCGGGACGGCGTCGCCGGCGAGGAAGACGGCCAACTGCTTCGGTGAGAACTGGAGGCCGCTCCAGAACGCGCCGAACTCGCCATATTTCGCGCTGGCCTCGTCGAAGCGCATCTCGTAGACGAGCTTCTTGAAGACGAGCGGATCGTCGGCGTACAGGTCGACGCCCCATTCGTAGTCGTCGAAGCCGATCGAGCCCGAGATCACCTGCGTGACCTGACCGTGGTAGGCGCGCCCGACCTTGCCGTGCTCGACCATCAGCCGGGCGCGATCCGCGAACGGCAGCGAGTACCAGTTGTCGCGTTCGCCGCGGCGCTTGTCCATCGGATAGAAACAGACGTACCGGCGCTGCGGCACCTTGGCGTAGAGACGCGGGGCGACGTACGGGCTCTCGGCCTGCTTTTTCAGCGCCGCATCGAACGCTGCGATCCACTCGGGACCATTCGGCTTGAGGTCTTGGGCGGCCAACTCCGCGTGGATCTTGCCGGTGGCATCGTAGAGACCGACCTCGAGCACCGAGACGTACGAGCCGAGCGGGATCAAGTAATCGCACAGGTCGAGCTTGTCGACCAGCGTCTGCGCGTAGGCGAGGCCGTCGAAGGAGCGCGCGTAGTGGGTGAGCATCAGATCGCCCTTGTGCCCGATCAACTGCGCCAGGCTCGCGTCGCCGTCGACGCTCTGCTGCAGCACTTCGAAGAGCCCGGTCGCCTGTTGGCGGATCTTGCGGCGCTTCTTCTCGGGGAGCGCATCCCAGGCGCGCCGGTCGAACGCGAACATCCGGTGGAGGATCCACCAGCCTTCGAGCGATTCGGGGACGTTCGGGTCGCGCACGATCGGCTACTTCCTCGCGCGCGCGAGCGCGCGGACGCGTTGGACTTCGGCGTCGACTTCGCGCTCCAGCGCGTCGGGACGCTCGCGATATTTCGGCCACAGCTGCGGCATGTGCGCGATGTCGTCGAGCACGCGCGCGAATACCGCATTGACCGGCGTCGGGACGTCGTGCGTCTGTCCGGCGGCGGCGACCGCGCCGTTGAGCACGTCGACCTCGGTCTGCGGCCTGCCCGCGCGAAGGTCGAGCAGGAGCGACGGCGGCTTGGTGCCGCGCGCGCCGGAGATCCGGCCGGCCAGCAGCGGTCGCGCGACCTGGCTCGGAAGGTTCGCGATCGCCTGCAGCGCGCGCACCGGATAGCGCGGCAGGTCGATCGGCGTCACGCCCATCGCCGCCATGACCGCGCGGACCTCGCGGATGGCGCGGATCTCGAGCGTGAAGACCTTGTCGAAATGGACCAGACGACTGGGCAAGACGTTGAGGATCGCGCACGAAGCGTTGGCGATCACGTTGAGGGCGAGCTTGCTCCACTTGAGCGCGCGCCAGTCGTCTACCACCTTCACCGCCAGGCCCGTCGACGCGAAGGTCGCGACCAGCCAGTTGTACGCGCTCTCGCCGACCGGAGCGAACGCGAGTCCGCCTTCCTGGGTCGCGGCTCCGCGACCGTCGCGATCGCGATCGACCGGAACCGTCAGCGCCGCGGCGACGACGTTCTTGGCGCCGAACGCGGCCGCCAGCTTCTCCTCGTTGCCGACGCCGTTCTGGGGCGTGACGAAGACGCACGTCTCGGGCGTGCGCAGCGCCTTACGTAAGGTCAGGATCGCGCCGTCCGTGTCGTACGCCTTGGTGGCGACGATCGCGACGTCGGCATCGACCGGCACGATCGCATCCGGATCGCGCGGCGCGTATACGACGTTCGTGCCGATCGCTTCGAGGCGGTCGCCCAGGAACGTCCCCACGGCGCCCTTGCCGACGATGTAGACGTTCATCCGCGACCCGTGCTTCCGAAGCCGCCGTCGCCGCGCGCGCTGTCGGGCAGCGCGTCGACCTCTTCGAACGCTCCGCGCGAGACGGGCGCGATCACCATCTGCGCGATCCGATCGCCGCGCCGTACGACGAACGGTTCGCCGCCGAGATTGGCGAGGATCACGCCGACCGGCCCCCGGTAGTCCGCATCGATCGTCCCGGGCGCGTTCGGGATCGTGACGCCGGCTTTGAGCGCGAGCCCGCTGCGCGGACGGATCTGCGCTTCGAAACCGGCCGGCACCGCGATCGCGAAGCCGGTCGGCACGAGCGCGCGCGCGCCCGGCGCGAGCGTCAGATCTTCGCGAACGGCCGCGCACAGGTCCGCACCGGCGGCGAGCGCCGACATATATGCGGGAAGCGGCAAGCCGTCGCCGTCAGGCAAGCGCGTAATCGCTACGCGCACGTCGGATGCAGTCACTCCGCCTACTTAAGCAGAGCGGAGAGTTCTTCCCGGAACGACTCGACGTCGCGGAACGAACGATAGACGCTTGCGAACCGGATGTAGGCGACCGGATCCAGCGCCTTGAGCGCTTCCATCAGCTTCTCGCCGACCAGGGTCGCCGGAACCTCGCTCTCGCCGCGCGCGAAGAGCTCGCGCTCGACGTCGGCGGCGGTCGATTCCAACTGACTGTCGGAGATCGGGCGTTTCTCGCACGCGCGGCGCAGGCCCGAAAGCACCTTCTCGCGGCTGTACTGTTCGCGCCGGCCGTCCTTTTTGACGACGTAAAGCCGGGGCGCTTCCATGCGCTCGTAGGTGGTGAAGCGATGCTTGCAACGGGGGTCGAGACACTCGCGGCGGCGGCGGACGACCGTCTCGTCGTCGCGTGAATCGACGACCCGTGTCTCACTCTTGCGGCAGGTCGGGCAGATCAGCGGCAAACCCTCAAAAGCTATCCCACATAGTGTGGGTTGCCCTATTATACGGCACAACGGGTTGTAAACGCAAAAAAAGGGCCTCTCTTGCGAGAAGCCCCCGAAAATGCCGGGACCCGAAGACTACTTCGAGGCGCCGATCTTGAACATCTTCGTGCCGCAGACGGGGCACTTGCCCTCGGTCGCCGGACGACCGTTCTTCATCGTGATCTGAACCGCGTCCGAGATCTCGCGCTTCGTCTTACACTTTACACAATACGCTTCAGCTGCCACGTGCGAACCCTCCAAGAAAACTCATGTAGCCGCCCACCGGTCCCTCGTAACGCGGCCGCTCGGCGGCTGGCTCGGGGGTGTCTCAGAGGGGGCAAACTCCGGCCGCGTATTCCCTGGGGTCCGAGGGATTCCCCCTGATTTTCGGCCGGGCACTTGTCGAGGAACCGCCCTCGAGGGATAGACGGACGAGTGGAACCCGCCGTCTACCTCCCGCACGCTCGCTTCGCCACCCTGCGCGAGCCTCGCCCCTACGAGGCCCAGGGGGACGGCCTATGGAGCGTCGGCACCCTCAAGGGCCTGGAGCGGCCCACCGTCGCGATCGTGGGCACGCGGGCCGCCACGCCCTACGGGACCCGCCTCGCGCACGCCTTTGCCCTCGCGCTCGGCCGGGCCGGATGCTGCATCGTCTCGGGCCTGGCCCTGGGAATCGATGCGGCCGCCCACCGGGGCGCCCTCGAAGCCGATGCCCCGACCGTCGGCGTCCTCGGCTGCGGCCACGAGCACTTCTTCCCGCGCCGAAATCGCGGACTCGCCGAACAGATGATCGCGAGCGGCGGCGCCGTCCTCTCGCCGTTCGCGCCGGACGTGGTCGCGGTGCCGTACCAGTTCCTGGAGCGCAACGGCATCGTCGCCGCGCTCGTCGACGCGGTCGTCGTGATCGAGGCGCCGAGCCGCTCCGGTGCGCTCAACACCGCCGGCTGGGCGGCCGGCAAAATCCCGGTGCTTGCCGTTCCGGGCGACGTCGACCGGCCGCACGTCCAAGGCTGCCTGGCCCTCATCCGCGACGGCGCCACGCTGGCCCGCACGCCCGACGACGTGCTCGAAGCGCTCGGCATACATGGTAAGCCGGAGCGAGCCGCTCGGCGCAAGCCGCCTGCCGATCCGCTCGCGCGCGAACTGCTGGGCGCGCTCGGACGGGGCGAAGATTCGCTCGACGCGCTGGTCGCCGCGACCGGCGCGAATGCCGCCGCCATCCTCGCGAGCCTGGCGATGCTCGAGATCGACGGACGCATCGAGTCGCGCGGCGGCGGGACGTATGCTACCCTCGATGTACTTTGAACCTGCGCCTGATCTACGTCGGCAAGACGCGCACCCCGTACGTCGCCCAAGCCTGCGCCGATTTCGGCAAGCGGCTGGCGCCATATCTGCCGATCGAAGAGATCGAGGTCCGCGCGAGCGACGGCAGCGACCCGGCCGGCGCGATGCGCGAGGAGGCCGAGCGGATCGCACGGCATCTGCGGCCCGACGACGCGCTCTGGCTGCTCGAACGGACCGGCACCGAGCTCTCGAGCCCCGAGCTCGCCCGTCGCCTGGAGACGTTCGCCACGTCGGGCGCGACGCGCCTGACCTTGGTCATCGCCGGGACATACGGCGCGGACGCGAGCCTGATCGCGCGTGCGACCTTTCGCTGGTCGCTCTCGCAGTTGACGTTCTTGCACGAGTGGGCGCGCATGTTCGTGCTGGAACAATTGTACCGCGCGGCGAAGATCTCGCGTAATGAGCCCTACCATCACTAGCGGCGCCCTGCTGCCCGACGACGCGTTGAAGGTTCTCGGCGACGCGATCGCGTCCGCCGTCGCCGCGCGCTATCCCGACGCGCCGCCGGTGATGGTCGCGTTCGAGGCGCCGCGGAATCCGGAGTTCGGCGACGCCGCCACCAACGTCGCGTTCGGTCTGGCCAAGGTCGCGCGCGCCAAGCCCAACGATATCGCCGCGCTGCTGGTCGCCGACGCGCGCGCCGCCGAGCCGCACCTAGACGCGCTCTTCGCGGCGATCGATCCGCTCGCCGGATTCGTGAACGTACGGCTCGCGCCGGCCTGCTGGCAGGCGGCCGTCGCGAAGATCCTGCGCGAGGGCGCGCGCTTCGGCGAGTTCCCGAAGAACGGCAAGCGCATCTCGCTCGAGTTCGGCAGCGCCAATCCGACCGGACCGCTGGTGGTCGTCCAGGGACGCACGCTTTCGATCGGCGAGACGCTCGCCGGCGCGTTCCGCTACTGCGGTTACGACGTCTTCACCGAATGGATCATCAACGACGCCGGCAGTCAGCTCGACAAGCTCGGCCGTTCGCTCTACGCGCGCTATCGCCAACGCTACGACGCCACGTTTCCGTTCCCCGAAGAAGGCTATCCCGGCGACTACCTGCTCCCGATCGCCGAGAAGATCGCGAACGAGGACGGCGAGAAGTGGATCTCGGCCGACGAGTCCGTCTGGCTGCCGTACTTCGGCACGTACGGGCGCGACGCGCTGGTCGCCGACCAACAGGCGACCGCGATCCGGTTCGGCGTGCACTACGATCTCTGGCAGAGCGAGAAAGCGCTGCACGAGAACGGCAGCGTCGATGCCGGTCTCGCGCGCCTCAAAGCGTTAGGCTACACCTACGAACAGGACGGTGCCGTCTATTTCAAGGCGACCGCCTTCGGCGACGACAAGGATCGCGTGCTCGTGCGGACCGACGGGCGCCCGACCTACATCCTGCCCGACGTCGCCTACCACAACGAGAAGCTGCAGCGCGCCGATCGCGTGGTCGACATCCTCGGCCCCGACCATCACGGCTACATCGATCGCCTCAAGGGCATCGCGACCGCGCTCGGCTACGAGGGCAAGCTCGACATCCTGATCGCCCAGCAGATCACGCTGATGCGCGGCGGTGAAGAGGTCAGCATGTCCAAACGCGCCGGTCACATCGTCACCCTCGCCGACATCATCGACGAGGTCGGTGTCGACGCCGCCCGCTTCTTCTTCGT
>Ga0070683_100004110_pt1 | contig 11930 bp, 14 predicted proteins | sample KBSC713LmetaG_FD_64662 | JGI IMG/M metagenome (GOLD analysis project Ga0070683, IMG submission 64662) | Corn rhizosphere microbial communities from Kellogg Biological Station, Michigan, USA - KBS C7.1-3L metaG | ecosystem: Host-associated > Plants > Roots > Rhizosphere ...
TCATTGAACAGCCGCGTCTGGCCGCTCAACACGGTGGCCTTTGCGCGTCCGTACTCACGACGAGACGCCGGCTCTGTCTTTCCTCCCAGGTCGAGAGCGACCATTTGCATTCCATAACAGATGCCCAGGACTGGTGCGTTTATCTTTTGGTAAAAGGCTTGTTCAACTCGGGGAGCGTCCTCGTCAGTAACGCTGGATGGGCCGCCTGAGAGAATGATTCCTTTTGGGTTTTTTGCGGCGATAACATCCGCCGATAAGTTAAATGGATGTATTTCACAATAGACACCCTGTTCGCGCACCCTGCGTGCGATCAGTTGTGTGTACTGCGATCCAAAATCCAGGATCAGAATGAGTTCGTGCTGCAATCTACCGTGTTCTCCTTTCGGGTAAGGAACGATTATAACGGCGATAAGCGAGGCAAGCACGCGGCAGGTCAGCCTTTCTTTTTCAATGCTGCCTTTATCATTTTTTCCAGGATGTTGGTATCAATATCCGTGAGACGCTTTACGTATAGACAGCCCTTACCGGTCTTATATTTCCCCAGCTTTTCCAGATGAGATTCATTGCCGCTGAGAACACCGTAAAGAGTTAGGCTTCCTTTTCTCGGTGAGAAACCGATCTTCATCCAGTCCAGTTCACGCCCCGAGTCGTATTTCAATACCGTATGTCCAAAGCCTATTATCGCGGGTCCCCACATTTTGGCTTTGTCGCCGCTTAGCTGTTCCATCATGGTAATGATCGAACGGCTGTCTTCAGCCTGCTGGGGATCTGACAACTTTTCGAGAAATTCCCCAACGCTTGCTTCGGTTTGTTTGGTTTTAAGCTCAGATTTTGCCATTTTTGCCGAGGATTCTATCCGAGTTTGGCAAGAAATTAAAGGCCTATCTCAAACTTGACTTAACAGGCCGAAATTCCTAATCTTAAAATTCGTCTTTATGGCGAAAAATATTCCGCAGTAGCTCAATGGCAGAGCATTCGGCTGTTAACCGAAGGGTTGTAAGTTCGAGTCTTACCTGCGGAGCCAATAGAATCAATAAGTTACGGGTGCCGACATGGCACCCGTTTTGCATTTTCCCTTCTATTTTCCCTATCACTGAATTTTATCGACCGTATAAAATGCCTTGCGCCATTTATTGAGAAACGATTTTGTCGCGGGGCAACAGAATTACGGTGCGGTCTGGCGTAACTTTCCGGTTTGTGAGGAAAACACAGGAGAGAAGAGCTTGTACGGATGTTGAAAACTGTCCAGTGCAGTTTCCTCATTGTCATAGATCTCAAATACGGTATAGAGCTTTGTTATGTGCATCAGCTCGAGGACACGTGCTGACAGATTTTCCAGTTTTAACTGTCCGCCTTGTGCACCGAGTGTGGAATAACTACCAACCAGTGTTCCAAGGCCGGTTGAGTCGAATGTTCCGACGCTAGCAAGGTTAATAAGAATGTGTTTCTTATCTTCGAACGCAAATGCCTTTAGTAAGTTGCGAAGCATTTCGCTGGTCTCGCCTATCGTGATGTTGCCCGTTAGGTCAAGAATGACCACGCCGTCCAGATCTCGTCTCGAAATTTCAAGTTTGTTCATATTATTTCCTGGATCGTCTGGGCTTTGGGAAACGCCTGATCCGTGACCGGCGAGATGATCGCCACACTCATGTTTGTTGGCGTGATCTCCAATTCCGGATGTTGTCCTTTGAGAACATACTCTCGACCTTTCGATTGTCCCGACGCTCCTGTATCCAATTATCGACAACATCTGAGATCGAATGGCTGGTTGCCGGCTGAGCTGCCATTTGAACGGGCCTGGTTGAGTTCTTTTTGACGACCCGAATCGCAGGCCGTTTTGAATTCTTCATTTGTTTCGATGTCCGGTCCACGAAATTGGAGGAAAAATGAGGGGTGGTAGTTTGATGGTGAAAACCACCCGTCGAATTGCAGATTTCGCTGCTAAACCCTGAGGCCTTCTTTATTTGAGGACGGCCGCACCTTGGTTTGGATACACTTCTCCGAGCTTTCCGTCAGGTTTCTGAGCGTCCGCTCGAATTGTAAAACCTTTTGACAGCCCCGCCGCCCAACCTAATCTAAGCTTTCTACAACTTTATACTCTCGGCGTGCCTGCTGTATGTGCGTTGTCACACAATTGGAAAGATTTTTGTTTTGGCAATTGCATGATCGCCGGTTAGAGCACCGATCTATATGTGCGGCTCCGCACGGACGTGGTCCAGGGATTGTTTCATACTCTAAACATTAACCCATTACTAAAAGACAGGAACAACATGAGCGACGACGAACGGGCGACCGACCGATGAGAAAACGAGGGCGGACAACGATCCGTCTGTGATGCGACCGCGGGTATGCGAAAAGTATGAGACCGAGAATTCAACGAGTTGCACGAACGTGGCTTCTGCCGGTAACGCTCCTGATCCTATCGCCATGGATATTAGGCAAAGCGTGGACAAAGTGGCGAAGAAATTAAGTATATGAAAGACATTTATTACGGAACGGAAAGCAACAAGATCACCTTGCTTCCGCCGTTCGAGCATAAAGAAAAGAAAGATGACGACGACCTCGGGCTTCCACCCAATCGGATCTATGCGAACTATTCCAAATATCTTTGGACAAGCCATAAGCGTAGCGGCGGAGTTCAGGTTAAGGGCGTCGACGACAGGAAAATAACAGAAAGCCAATGAGCATCACCCAATTGGCAAGCAATATGTAAACTGCGGAAATTGATAGCTGCTGAAATATCGATCTTTTACATTGATTTACAAATGCTGGAATTCATACTGAATAACCAGTAAACGTAAATAACACAACGGGCAGAAAGGGGTTTATCTTGAAAACATTCGATCTAAAAACAATCGTGGCGGGAACGGTACTCGGTTTCATCGGGGTTCTGGCAATGGGCGGGGAAGCAAAAGCTCAGGGAAACAGCGACCATCACAAACATCACCAAAAACAAGAGGAAAAAATGCAGGAGCAGCTTGCGAGGGCCGAACGTGAACGCCAGGCTGAATGGAACAAGCGAAATGTCCGATTTGGAACAACTAGAACGGTCTCGAGCGGATATTACACTATCGAACCGACCAGGACCGTTTCCGACGGCCGCTATCGAGTAAATCGAAACGGAAGTTGGTACAAGACCGACAACCGCGGTGCAGACCAACTGCGACAGGCCGTAAACGAAGGCTATCGCCAGGGATTTACTGCCGGCCGCACCGATCGAAATGCTCGACGAAATAACAGCTGGACGAATAATAATGTTTACCGGAGCGGAACATACGGCTATCAAAACGGCGTAGCTCAGAACCAGTATCAATACTATTTCCGCCAGGGTTTCCAACGTGGGTACCAGGACGGATCTAATAGTCAGTATCAGGACGGTTACAACGGCGATTACCAGTATGGAACGAACAACGGCGGTACGATGAACATACTCGGATCGATCATGAACCATATCCTGACGATTCAGAGTTACTAAATCGATGAACCTCGAACTTGCCGATTTGCCGTGCAAGTTTCATTCGAACAAAAAGGCGCCCGCGATATCGAAGGCGCCTTTTGAGATCTGGTTATTTGGCTCTTTCTCTCGACGCGATGGTTTCCAACAGTCCGATCTGCTGTTGTTGGATCTTTACCAGCTCGATCCATTTCTGATCGCGCAGATCGTCGAGCTTTTCGTGAAGGCTAAGTATCTCTAGTTCCGCCTTTAAGTTCACCTCATAATCATGTTGAGCGTCGAGCCTGTCTTTGGCGGCCTGACGGTTTTGCGACATCATGATCACCGGAGCTTGCAGTGCCGCGAGCATCGAGAGAAAAAGGTTGAGCAGTATATACGGATACGGGTCAAACGTATCCTTGTAATTTATTAGGACATAGGAGTTCAGAATCACCCACAGCATCAGGACCCCAAAAAAGATAAGTATGAAGGTCCACGAGCCGCCAAACTTTGCTACCCGATCTGCAACCCGCTCTCCGAATGTTCTGTCGTCATAGATAAATTTCGGATCGCGGGCGATCACTTGTCTATCGACGAATTTTTTGAGTACTTGCTTTTCAAAGTCGCTAAGATCGTCCCACTCTTTATTGACGAAACGCGATGCGAGCTTCCCGACTTTTTGTTCGTTCATGATCTCACCTCACCAAAATTCATCTTCCCCAATCGTTAGGATCGATATTACTCTGAAGGCTGCGAGCTTGAAAAAGTCGGCTTCTAGGTCCAAGTTTCAATAAATTAAAGTGGTCTTTGTGCGAATCGATCAAACGTTGGCCGTCTTAGCCGCTGGGTGTTGGCCGATCAACCAACCAATGGCTGCGCGTCCGCTATGGAAGACTGCAATTTCCCGGTCGAGATTAATTAGGGCGATCATTTGAAATTGTCGGCCGATGCCAAACTGCTCATCATCGTCGCACAGCAAGGCTATCTTGCCAGGTCCTAACGTTTTATTGATTGCGATAAGGAATTCAACGGAGGACAGCATCTCGGTGTAACCGATATTTGCCATTTTCAGATGGCAATAGTCGATCATAAGCGGGAGCCCCGTTCGCCAAAACTGCGAACTGAATATATCAGAAAGAAACGAAGCCTGATCGGCGGGCTTAAAGTTCCCGCTCTGGTACGCCCGGAGAAATCCGTTAGGTTCGTCAAATTCGATATTCCATTTCATTACGCCGCCGGTGCCATACCGAAAAGGACCTCTTAGGGGTTAACTTTCTTCCTTCAAAACTGCTAATGGACTTTGCAAAGTTCTCTAAAGCCTCACGCGAAGTTTTCACTCCATCACTTTCCATTCCCCGGTCTTTGCGACAGAACACAACGCGCAAAGTGCTTGCACTCGATCAAATTGGATATCAATCGTCAGATCATGAAGAACGTCGCCACTCCGGCGACAACTGTAATTGCTCCGATGATAGCGATATTCAGACGCGCTGCAGATGACGTAATACGCTCAAAGTGACGATGCGGATCTTCGCCGAAGAACACCGCAACATCGTTGTTTCGTAAAACAAGGAGACAGCCGGCAACTATTAGTATCACACCAAATATCATCTTTATTTCACCCCGTTCGTACTTAAGAAATGCCGCGATAATAGACGGTCAACGGGTGGATATCTCAAAAGAAGGTGTCTGAGCAAATTGGCACCTGTCCCTAGACTGCACGTTTCAGTTCATCGGCAGCTTTGAGGGCTTCTCGACGTACGTGATCGGCAAGCGTAGGGTGGATGATGCTTTTTATCACGCCTAATTCGATGCCTTTTTCCGCGGCAACCTTAAAGTCGATGATGTCGTTGACCGCCTGCATCACCGGTTCCTTATCGTCGGGGCGGTCGGCATGCAGCTTGTGAAATTCGTTGCTGGCGGTTAACGACTTCATGATCAGCTCCCGCTCTTCCGGATCCAGCAAGTGAGCGATGAAGCCCGCGTGCTCGCCCATGATAGTTGTCCAAAAGGCGGACGCCTCGCTGCGGCTGATCACTACATCTCCCTTCGAGAATTGTGTCAGTCGCTGGCTAAAGCGCGTCGCTTCGCGTAGGGTATGGTCAAAGAACGATGGCCAGACGAGACTTTGAAGCCTTCCGGATGTTTGTTCCGCTCCCATGCGGGCCTTGAAATCAAGAAACGGCTTCACAAGCTCGATCGTTGAATGATTGAAGGCGGCGAAATTGCCGCTGTCGAGCGACGCGTTTTTTGTCTTTGCAAATTGGTCTGAGAAGGTAGTTTGAAACTTCTTGGCCTGCGCTCGTTCGTCCGCAAGTTCCCCTCCCGGCATCAGCATGACAAAGAACTTGGCGTGTTCCATCAGCTGGTCCGTCCAGAAGAGATTTTCTGAGATGGAATGCGCTACCGGATCATTAGAACCTAGATCGGGCAGGAATACTTCCTTTCGCAATCCGACCGCTGCTGCTTGTTGTGTACTTGTACCCATAATTAAATTCTCCGTAGTTCGCGGTCTGCGAACCAATTGAAATGTGCAATTTTTGCGCTTGTGATGTGGAATAATTTTGCAACAAATGAAAGGCTGCTGATGTTCAGTCGTCAGCCAATGGCCGATCTCAGTAGCAAAACCATAAATAGAAGGGTCAGGGTCGCGAGACAGATCGCCCCCGTGATCAATCCCCACGTGACGAATCGATACGATCTTGCCGTATCCTCTCTCACTAAAACATCTTTGCCCCGAATTTTTACTACTTCGTATGTCACACGGCCTCCTGGGGAGAAAACCCCGATCTGGCGACAACTCTCGTAGTAGTTTGGTCTTAGGATCAAGGCTTAGAACGATCGTACGCGATATGCGAGCTTTAATCTGTGCGTTGCCACACTTACAAGATAGAGATTTCGCGTGAGGACACGTCCCTAGACGGTCGTTTTTTGGTGCACAAAGATCATCAGGAACCCAATGGTAGCCGAGTGAAGCAGGAATCACTCCCCGGAGTGCGCTAGGAACCCCTCAATGAACAGCCATTACGCTGACTGTCAAAGATCTTCCTTCTCAAGATCAGCTTAAGCTTAATTCTACGCGCTTCATACGAACGTGTATGTGCGCTGACGCACCGACCAATCAGGCCGTTTTCACGTAGACTTTGGTCATGCAGGTAAAACAAGTCTTCCCCGCGTAAGGGCCAGATCCGATTACCCGCGAAGAAGGAAAAAATATGAGTCTGAGACTTAAACAATTTTATTATTTTGCTTTGATGGCAACAGTCCTCACATTGAGTATTGGTGTTGGCGCTCAAAGCCGAGCCTACCGGGTCAGTGACAGGCAGGTCCAAACACTTTTGGATCGGATCGAGACTAATACCCAGACCTTTCGACAGAATATTCAGCCTATGGTAGCCAACAGGAACCAGCCACCTTCATACCGAGACGAGGGGATCGTCTCCTATGTGTCCAATTTTGAGAATTCGCTACAGACGCTGAAAAACAATTTTAAGGATCGCCGCTCAACGGCCGACGATGTGCGCGAAGTGCTTAACCATGCAGACGTAATCAACAGCTTTTTGCTTAACAACAGAATTTCCACGCAAACACAGGATCGATGGCGAGCGATCACTAACGACCTAGGCACCCTCGCCATCGACTACCGGCTCACCTGGAAGTTCGACGACACAAACTACTCTAACAATGCGAACTACCCAAATACCCAAAATTATCCGAATAACCGGTATCAGGGATTCGATTCACGCATTACGGGCACCTATCGCCTCAATTCCGCACAGAGTGACAACGTTTCAGACATCGTCGCACGGGCGGCCACGGACGGAAACTATGATAACGATCAAAACCAGCGTGTAAGGCGCCAGCTCGAACGCAGATTGGTTTCGCCGGAAATGCTGATGATCCAAAAACAGGGACAGCAGGTCACGCTTGGGTCCTCGACGTCGCCGCAGGCCTCGTTTGCGGCTGACAATGTGGCCCATTCCGAGATTTCGCCTAACGGACGCACGGTCCATGTGCGTGCGGTCTCGACGCGAAATGAACTAACGATAAATTATCTGGGCGATCGGATGAGCGATTATTACGTAAGCTTTGCGCCGATGGACAATGGCCAGCTGAAGGTTACAAGACGGGTCAATATCGAAAACGGCGATCAAACTGTTACTGCAACAAGCGTATATGATAAGACAGACCGTACGGCACGATGGGATTCAGTAAACTCGCCGACCATAACCGGATCGGGCAGCGTCAATGACTATGTTATCCCGAACAGCACCCGGTTGACCGCAACGTTAGATACTGCGCTTAGTACAAAGACAGTCAACAGCACCGACAGATTCTCGATGACGGTCACATCACCGTCGCAGTATTACGGAGCAATTATCGAAGGACGCGTAATAGCGGAAAAATCAGGCGTAGTGTCCGGAAGGGCAAATCTGTCTTTAAGCTTTGACACGATTCGAATGCGAAATGGCTCGACGTACCGATTTGCGGGAATAGTCGAACAGGTCCGGAAACCGAGCGGCGATATCGTCAGCGTCAACAACGAAGGCGCGGTTCGCGACAGTAATCAAACGAAAAAAACCGTCACCCGTGCCGGAATTGGAGCGGTCGTAGGCGGGATAATTGGAGCTATCGCAGGCGGCGGACAAGGTGCGGTGATCGGTGCCGGTGTCGGCGCCGGGGCCGGTGTGGGTACGGTCATCCTACAGGGACGAGACAATCTCGAACTGCCAAGGGGTTCGGAGTTTACTCTTACCGCGGGGGCGCCGAACAATACACAAGCCTATCGCTAACGCATATTAGGCAATTGAGGCGCCGGCGCTAACGCGGGCGCCCTTTTTTTGTCGGCACGAACATTTCGCGGGTTCCTCTATATGTGCGACTCCGCACAGAGGATATATGCTGCCAGTGCTAGTCTTGCAATAGGGAATAGGCTTGGATAGCATGCGACCGGTCACGAGCCTGTCAGATTACGTCCCAGCCTGTTCCCAACATTATCAGTTGCATTGATCCAGCTTCAGCGGCGATATAGTGGGTCAGCAGGCGCGCGGTCAAGCGAGCGGGGATAAATGAGTAATGGGAAGTGACGGTAGAAAGATATTGTGTATCGAGGACGAGCCCGACACGTGCGAAATGTTTCAGGTGGTTTTGCCGGAGTACGAAATGGTCCCCGCTACATCAAAGACGGAAGGGATAAGGTTGGCTCGAGAGCAGACATTTTCGCTGATCTTTTTGGACTATTATCTGCCCGACGGCACCGGCGACGACGTCTGCAGCATGATCCGCAGATTCGATCAAATAACGCCCATTCTGTTTGTTACGGGCTCGCACAGTTTCACGGAACGACGTGCTCGCGCGATCGGTGCCCAGGGCACGGTTAAAAAAGCTAGCCCGACATTTATAGAACAGATCCAGACGCGCACGAGCCAATTGGCGCTGGCATAGGCAACAAAGAATGAAACTTGTTTATGCGTCACCACACAGACGGCGAGTGAGTAATCTGTTCTGATGTCAATTAAGTATAGTCAGACAGGCTAAGGCAATTTTCAAACGGCAATGATCTTTCCAGACCGACGGTCATCATTTCATCGAGACGATCTAATAAGAGGTACTGTATGCTTTGGACAATAATAATAATCTTAGTGGTTCTTTGGGCCCTGGGCTTTAGTTTTGCGGGCGCTCAGGTCGGCGGTCTCATTCACATCCTTTTGGTCGTGGCGTTGATCGTGCTGGTCGTACAGCTAGTGAGAGGCCGGGGGCTTTAAGCTCGCAATAATTGTTTCTGACAATTGGTTGCCTTAGATCGACGCTCAGGCGATAAATAACTCAAAAAAGGCGCTGCCACTCGGCCAGCGCCCTTTTTCTCGTTTTATGGAAATTCTGTAACACATCGATCGAGATTGTGTGTGGGAGTTCCTGCCCTGCGCTCAATTGCGCCCTATTGATTTCTACCCTTTCTGCTTGAATACCCGTTCAATGTTCTCGGAACAATACTTACGTCCGTCGGTATTTTCACGTCGCTCGAATTCTTCGTCAGGATCTGGTCAGCGGTCAGGCCGTATACAGCATGGTTCCGATCGTTATCGGGCGACAAGACCCCGCCCTTGAGCGACACGCCGGCGAACAGTCCCTTTGCTCGCGAATAAGAAAGTATCTGGGCGTCCATGCTCGCGTTTGTGGTCGCGCTCGCCGAACGTCCTACAGGGCCGGCGGCAACATTAGCCTCGCCGCCAAGCTCAAACTTGTCTTCGAGCAAACCCTTGAGACCACCCTGGTTCATGACCAGCATAATGAGGTCGATCTTTTCCGCGCCGATCTGCGCTCCCCAACTGCCGCCTCCGAGCTTAAAGAAAGCCGGCGCACTCCAGCCAGTGGCTGTCCGACGCGAAATTATGCCGATGCCTCCACGTCCGCCAAAAATAAACGCCGCTTTGATGATGCCGGGAAAGATCGCTACTGCCTCAGCCTTATCCAGCAGATCTTTCGGGATCGCTCGATCGGGTGTTCTCATCACTTCGTTAAAAACCTTCGCCGCCTCCGCCGACGTCTTTTTGGCCTCACTGAGGTCTTTCTGTGCAGGAACAATTCCTGAAGTTACAATTATTGCGCTCAGGATCAGCCAAAATTTTATGGCCTTGCCACAAATTAGGGACTTCATATATTTTCTCCTTACCAATTCGCTGCCCGAGCTAACTACTCGGTTGTCTTACCATCGGATTCCTCAGGAATCTATTCGGCATCTTTTTTCGTAGCTGTTACGATCGCATCTTGGTGATGCGGTGGTGAATATATCGTGTAAAGCTTCAGTTCTTTTGCATCCATTGAATTAATAACGTTGTGCTGTGCTTCGCTTCGCGTGTCCATTTGTTCGCGCTTTTACAACTTTAAGGGCGGAAAAGCGTTTTAGCTCAAAGCTGGAGCAGGCAGACCAAATACACTTCTAGAAACTGTCGCGGCGGCCCGAATCAAAGCGCCGATTCCAATAGCGCCATCGCCAACCTATTCCAAGTGGATGGCTGGTGTTATGAAGTCCGAGCTGTACCGCCATCTGCAGCTTTGCGTAATACAGGGAAAACAAAACGATCTTCATACTCTGGCCCCCTAAACATTTCAATAGCTGGCCTGGGTCCGAAACAAGCAAAAAAGGGACGGCCCAATGCAGTAGAGCCGTCCGTAAGAAGTGGCTTTCGCCGCAGTCGTCTTTTCTCTCAAGGAAATTTTACAAAGTTAGAGCGTTGAATAGACCCAGTAATTGCGGTTTCCAACATTTCCCCAAAGGTCAGGACCTATGTATCCAGAATGAGCTACACTTAAAAGTAAGTATGTGCGTTTCCGCACACAGAGGAAAATATATTTTCTACGGCGACAGCGGTATCGGCCGACCAGCCTCGCTGATGATATGGACCAGCTTCGTAACCTTTTGCTCGAGCACGTCTAGTGTTCCGGGCGGCGGAACACAAACGTTGATCGTGTCTGAGCCGTTTATAAGTTTCAAGACTAAAGGAGCGACCAGCTCGGAATAAGGTTTGACCAGATATGCAGCCGCGCCGGAGAGCATGCCCTGCTTTCTTTGCGGCAGTGTTGCGCAGCCCGTGTAAAACACGACAGGCGTCGCTGGAAACTCTTTTCGCAGGTCACGGCAGAGGTCGTTGCCATCGCCGTCTTTCAGCCAGGAATCGATAAGAAAAAGGTCAAATTCCTTATCGTTGGCCATTTTCAAAGCGTGGCTTTTGCTGCGAGCACATGTGACGTCGATATCCGACATTTCGAGTAGCACAGTCATCATCTGGCAGGAATCTTCATCATCCTCGACATAAAGAATATGTGGGCGTTTAATGGGCTTCATTGTTTTTCCTTTGCACCTGCAAACGGCCGAGGGAGCATTTCTATTTGTTAATACTTCCGGGGAACTAATACCAACGGCTAACGAAACACAGTTTGAAATGTAAATGATTGAATCTATGTAGATAATGCCTTTTTCAGCTGTCGAGGTCTGTGCGCTGCCGCACACGTCAAAACCTGACCGGGCTCTGTGCGTTAGCACACATTACTTTTGGATAGGTGTTATAGTGAGTGTGCCTCACAACTTACCCATGTCCAACCCAGCATTACAAAATCACCTGCTAGCAGCTTTGCCTGAGGCCGAATACTTGCCGTTAAAGGACAAATTCGAGCCGGTATCACTAGCCCTCGGGGATGTTATCTATGAATCTGGCGATAAACTCAGCCATCTTTATTTTCCGACCACTGCGATAATATCGCTGCTGTACATTATGCAAAATGGCGGTACGGCTGAGATCGGGATCGCGGGAAATAACGGCCTGGTAGGTTATGCGCTTTTCATGGGCGGCGAGACAACCTCTAGCCGGGCCATTGTACAAATTGCGGGCGACGCAGTGCGCCTCAAGGCGAACGAAGCAAAGGAGGCATTTGCCGGGGGAGGACGTTTTCAAGAATTGCTCCTGCGTTATATTCAATCTCTCATTACTCAGATCTC
>Ga0070683_100004112_pt1 | contig 11922 bp, 15 predicted proteins | sample KBSC713LmetaG_FD_64662 | JGI IMG/M metagenome (GOLD analysis project Ga0070683, IMG submission 64662) | Corn rhizosphere microbial communities from Kellogg Biological Station, Michigan, USA - KBS C7.1-3L metaG | ecosystem: Host-associated > Plants > Roots > Rhizosphere ...
GCGACCGCGTGCTCGGCCTCGACTGCTTCCCGACGCCGGGTCACGCGTCGCACCACGTCTGCTACCTCGACCGCGACGGAACGCTGTACGCGGGCGACGCGGCGGGCGTGCGCATCCAGCCGGGCCGCTCCGTCGTGCCGCCGACACCGCCGCCCGAGTTCGACCTCGACGCCTGGCAGGCGACGCTCGAGGAGCTGGGACGCCGCGGCCCGGAGCGCCTCGCGCTGATCCACTTCGGCGTCGCCGAGGACGTGCAGCGTCATCTCGCCGAACTGCGTCTCGAGCTGTACGAGTGGACGGACTTCGTCCGCGGCGGCGCCGGCCCGGAGGAGTTCGTCGAGTACGTCCAGACGGAGCTCCGCGACGCCGGCGAGGACGCCGCGTACTACGACCTGGCGATGCCCCTCTGGCAGTCGTACCAGGGCCTCACGCGCTGGGCGGAGAAAGCGGCTCCGTCCTGACGAGCCAGAGCGGCGCGTCCGCGCACTCGACGCGCGTCGCGCCCTCGACCTGCTCGAGCGAGGACTGCAGGACGCGCACCGTGCCGCCGTCGAGCTCGAGCAGCGCGCCTCGCTCGGTGCCGTTCGGGATCGTGAAGTGCCATGCCCACACCAGTCGATGCACCTCGCGGGCCGGCCGCGTCAGGTCGAGATGGGTGTCCCCCTCCGAGAAGAACGTCTCGTACTCCCCGCCCTCCGGCTGCGGCGTGCCGCGCTCGCCGGCGGCGATCTTCCCGAGCGCCTCGTGCAGCGCCTCGCCGACGACGGGGCCCATGCTCGCGTAGAGCTCGTCCGGCTCCGCGAACTCGCCGAGCGGGAACGTCCGCTGGGAGACGACCGGCCCGGTGTCCAGCTCGGCGTCCATGAAGTGGAACGTGATCCCGAGCTCCTCGTCCCCGCTGCGGATCGCCCAGGCGACCGGGACGGGCCCGCGGTGTCGCGGCAGCAGCGACGGATGCCCGTTCAGCCAGCCGAGCGGCGGGACGGCGAGCGCGTCCGGGGGCACCTTCCAGGGGAAGCCCATGCAGACGACGAGGTCGGGCCGCACCGCCTCGAGCAGCGGCGCGATCGCCGCGCGCCGGCCGGGCATCAGGACGTCGAGCCCCGGCGGCACCGAGGCGATCAGCTCCGCGCCGAACGGGCTCTCCCCGGCCAGCGTCAGCAGCGCGACCGGCTCGTGGCCCAGTTCGACGACGGTCGCATGGAAGCCGAGGAGGACCGGCGGGACCCGGGTGACGATCGCGACGCGCACCCGCTAGACGTCCCGGAGCACGCGTCCGCCGGACGCCTGGTTGCGCGCCTTGACGACGATCTCGTCGACGTTGACGTGCCACGGGCGCGTGAGCGCCCACATGACGCAGTCGGCGACGTCCTCCGCCCGGAGCGGGTCGACTCCCTGGTAGACGGCGGCGGCCTGCTCCGTGTCGCCCTTGAAGCGGACGATCGAGAACTCCGTCTCGACGAGGCCCGCGTCGACCGTCGTGATGCGGACGGGCCGTCCGAGCAGATCCTCGCGCAGCGCATACGTGAAGCCGCGCACGGCGAACTTCGACGTGATGTACGTCGCGCCGTTCTCGTACGCCTGGCGACCGGCGACGGAGCCCATGTTGACGATGTGGCCGCCGTCGCGGATGTGCGGCAGGCACAGGCGCGTCATCCGCACGAGCCCGTTGACGTTCGTGTTGAAGACCGCGCGCTCGTCCTCCTCGTTCGAGTCGCCGAACGGGTAGCGGCCGAGTGCAAGGCCGGCGTTGTTGAAGAGGATGTCCAGCCCGCCGAGCCGCTCGACCGCCTCCGCGACGAACCGCTCGCAGCTCGCCGCGTCGGTGACGTCGAGCTCGAGCGCGATCTCCGTCTCGAGCCGGTCGACGCGACGTGCGCCGCCCACGACACGCACGCCGGCAGCGTGGAGCGCCCGTGCGGTCGCGGCGCCGATGCCGGAGGAGGCGCCCGTGACGATCGCCGTCTTGCCGGAGATGTCGTAGGCACTCATTGCCGACGCAGCGTAACGGCCTGCTCACGTCGCGCGACGTGGTCGACCTGCAGCGTCACGTGGTGCAGGTGGAACCGCTCCTCGAGCAGATGCTGGAGGCGGCGGCGCGCTCCGTGGCAGTCGGTGTCAGGCGAGACGAGCACGTGCGCCGCGAGCGCGGGGAAGCCGCTCGTCACGGTCCAGACGTGCAGGTCGTGCACCTCGACCACGTCCGGGTCGCCCGCGAGCGAGCGCGCGACGTCGGCCGGGTCGATCCCGGCAGGTGACCCCTCCATGAAGATGCGCCCGGACTCGCGGAGCAGCGACCAGCTCGAGCGCAGCATCAGCGCGGCGACGAGCAGTCCGGCGATCGGGTCGAAGCGGTCCCAGCCGGTCGCGAGGATCAGCGCGCCGGCGACCGCGGTGCCGGCGAACGCGGCGAGGTCGGTCGCCACGTGCAGGAAGGCCCCGCGCACGTTCAGGCTGTCGCGGCTCGCGCGCGCGAGCACGAGCGTCGCGGCGAGGTTGACGGCGACGCCGACCAGCGCGACGACGAGCACGATCCCCCCGTGCACGGCCGCCGGCGAGACGAGTCTGCGGATGGATCCGTAGACGACCCAGATCCCGACGACGAGCAGCGTGATCCCGTTGGCCTGCGCGGCGAGGATCTCGGCGCGGCCGAGCCCGAACGTCCACGGCCCGCCGGCGGCGCGGGCCGCGAGCCGCGATGCGACGAGCGCGGCGGCGAGCGCGAGCGCGTCCGTGAGCATGTGGCCGGCGTCGGCGAGCAGCGCCACCGAGCCCGCGACGAGGCCCATCGCGACCTCGAAGGCCATGAACGACGCGATCAGCGCGAGCGCGACCGCGAGCGCACGCCGGTCGCGCACGCGCGTGTGCTGGTGGTCGTGTGGGCTCATGGGCGGGCGAGCGCGAGCCGCTCGGACGGCGTCGGGTGCGAGAAGAGGAGCAGGTACGCGAGCCGCGGCGGGTCGAGGTCGCTGAGGTTGCGACGCGAGAGCTCGCGCATCGTCTCGCCGAAGGTCCCGTCGCCGGCGAGGTCGATCGCGAAGCGGTCCGCCTGGCGTTCGTAGCGGCGCGAGAGCGCGTTCAGGAACGGAAGCAGGACGACCTCGAAGCCGACCGCGAGCAGCGCCGCGTCCGGCAGGTCGGCAGCGCCCGGCCGGCCGAGCACGCCCCAGAGCACGAGCACGAATGCGGCGGCGAGCGCCGTTGCGGCCGCGCTCAGCTTCGCGACGTGCCGCAGCCGCCGGTGTCCGAGCTCGTGCGCGACGACGAGCTCGACGCCGTCGCCGCCGGCCGCCTCGAGCAGCGTGTCCCAGACGACGACGCGCCGCGAGGCTCCGAGCCCGGAGACGTAGGCGTTCAGCTTCGTCGTGCGCCGGCTCGCGTCGGCGACGAGGATCTCGCGCACGGGCGCGCCCGCCCGGTCGGCCAGCGCGCGCAGCCGCGCCGCGAGCGCTTCGTCCTGCAGGGGCGAGAAACGGTTGAAGACGGGCTCGAGCACGATCGGCGCGACGAAGGAGAGAAAGAGGAGGACGAGGCCGGCCGCCACCGCGGCGGGCGCGGCCCACCAGGCGACGGCGCGGGCGAGCGCGACGAGGCCGAGCCAGCCGCCGGCCGCGAGCACGACCGAGATGGCGAGGCCCTTCCCGCGATCGGCGAGCCAGCCGGGCAGCGCCTGCGTCGAGAAGCCCCACCGATGCTCGCGGCGATGCCCGCTCCAGAGGTCGAGCGGCAGCGTGACGAGGCTCAGGGCGGCCGGGAGCAGGCCCGCCCAGACCAGCGCTGCTCCGGCCCAGCCGAGACCGTCGAAGGCGTCGCCGGCGAAGCGCAGCCCGATGAGGGTTCCGGCGGCGAGAAGCGTGCGAGCCGCGAGGGCGAGGTAGCGGGGCCGGTGGTAGCGCCGCGAGCGCTCCAGCTCTTCCTGCGAAAAATCTAAGGACGTCATTTCGGCGTAGCGAGAGTACGCCAGACCACGTCTAGACTGGGGGGCTCTCATGGCAAGCGCCGACGCAGCTGCGGGCCACCGCCAACTCAACGAGGAGGCGACGACGCTCGCGCAGGACCTGCGCAAGCTGGCGCGCCTGGCCACGCTCGTCGCGCTGCTGACGAGCCCCGCGCTGATCGTCTATCTCGTCCACCAGCGGCACTGGCCGTGGTGGGCCGCGGTCCTCGGCGCGCTCGCCGGCGCGATCTGCTTCCGCGGTCTCGTCGACGTCTTCGTCCGGCGGCTGATCCCCTGGCCCAGCCTGTTCGGGGTGCAGGATGCAGAGTCGAAGGCCGAGGATGTGACGGGCCGGCGACGCGCCTGGTGGTGGCGGAAGTTCTACGTTCGGATCCTCTTCTTCCTCGGGCCGCTCGCCCTCGGAGTGTGGGCGATCGTGCACTACGCCGGCTGGCAGACGCTGCTGACGATCGCCAGCTACGTCGTGATCCTGCCGTTCTTCATGCTCTTCAACTTCGCCATCCTCTTCGGCCCGATGATGCTGATCGGGATCACGCAGATGCGCGGGTTCGAGCCGGGCGACGCCGACTGGGGCGTGCGACTGGACGATGTGCGCGGCCAGGCGGAGGCGAAGGAAGAGGTGCGGAAGATCGTCACGCTCTGGCAGTCGGGCGAGATCTTCGAGAAGGCCGGCGGAAAGCGGGAGCGCGGGCTGCTCTTCCACGGCCCTCCAGGCACAGGCAAGACGATGCTCGCGAAGGCGATCGCGACGAGCTTCAACGCACCGTTCATCTCGATGCCGGGCTCGGGATTCGCGCAGACCTTCATCGGGATGGACGCGGTGATCGTGCGCTGGCTTGCTCGCAAGGCGAAGCGGCTCGCGCGGAAGTGGGGCGGCCAGTGCATCGTCTTCATCGACGAGATCGACGCGGTCGGGATGCGCCGCGCGTCGCTGTCCGGCGGCCAGTCCATGACGACGCTCGACGAACTGGCCGCGCTGCAGCAATTCCACGGGCCGTTCGGCGCGATCAACCGCGGCGGCGACCTCGTCGTCGAGTCGCAGGCGTGGCGCGACCACCTCTTCGCGCAGCGGGCGCCCGAGCGGAACTCGCCGTATCCGCGCTGGTTGTACAAGCTCGACCAGGCGGTTCCGGGCGGGATGTTCGGAATGGGCGGCCAGCTCGGGCTGAACCAGCTGCTCGTCGTGATGGACGGCATGGACAGCCCGCCGTTCATGCGACGCGTGTTCACGACGATGCTCAACAACCTCCTGGACGCGAGCTACTTCATCCCGCGGCGGATCGGCCGCGTGCCGCTGCGGCTGCGGCCGCCGCGGCCGCGCAAGGAGCAGATCTACTTCGTCGGCGCGACGAACGTCCCGGTCCAGAACCTCGACCCGGCGCTCACGCGTCCGGGCCGGATGGGCCGGCACGTGTGGTTCCGCACGCCGACGAAGGAGGACCGGAAGGACATCTTCGACCTGTACCTCGGCAAGGTCGCGCACGACGCCGACCTCGACGAGGAGAAGCGTCGCGACGAGATCGCGCGCATCACGAACGGCTACTCGCCGGCGATGATCGACCAGGTCTGTTCGGTCGCGCTCACGTACGCGCACCACGACGGCCGTAACGAGTTCACGTGGGGCGATCTGCTCGAAGCGATGTCGGTGACCGAGTCGGGCGCCGCGATCAACGTCAAGTACGTCGCGCACGAGACGCGCGCCGTGGCGATCCACGAGGCCGGCCACGCGGCCGCTGCGCACGTCTACCGGCCCGAGGTGGAGTCGAGCCGGCTCTCGATCCGGATGCGACCTGGCTCGCTCGGGCACCACCAGTCGTTCGAGCGCGAGGAGCGCTTCACGAAGTGGCACCACGAGTACTTCGGCGACCTCGTGCACGGGCTCGGCGCGATGGCGGCCGAGCACGTGTTCTACGGCGAGAACGCGAGCGGCGTCAGCGGCGACCTCGACTACGCCACCACCATGGCCGCGCAGATGAGCGGCGTCTCGGCGATGGGCCTGCAGCGCTTTGCCGACGAGTCGCCGACCGAGACGCGCGAGCGGATGACGAAGCGGTTCGAGGAGATCGGGCTGCAGCTGATGAACCGAACGCGCGGGAGCGCCGACGCGCATGCCGATCCGATCGCGTCGATCATGCGCGACCCGTTCAAGCGGAACGTCGCCGCGCAGATCCTCGGGCAAGCGTTCGTGACGGCGTACAACTTCATCCGGGAGAACAAGGAGCAGGTCGAGCAGCTGGCCGACGTTCTCGTGGAGAAGCGCGAGGTGTACGGCGACGAGCTCGTCGACCTGCTCGACAAGGCGGAGTTCCGCAAGCCGGAGATCGACTGGACGAAGGACGAAGCGTGGCCTCGGATGTGATCGACGACGCGTCTCGTGGGCTCGCCGACGTCCCGTCCTCGCCGACGCAGGCGCCGCGTGAACAGCCGTCCCGGCCGACCCGGCTCTACCGGCGGCGTTTCTTCGTCGTATATGTCGTGTTGGCCGCGGCACTCGGCGCGACGGCGGCGGGTGTCGTGCTCGCGCTGAACGAGAGCCTCGGCACACACACGGTCTGGGCGACGTGGCAACCCAGCGACGGCGGTACGACCGGCGCGAAGCAGATCGCGGCGCACGTCTCGAAGGAGTATCACCTGGCCACCGGCGCGCAGCTCGTCGACGTGATCGCGAAGCCGCCTTCGGTGTCGCCGGCCGACCAGCAGATCCCGATCCACTATCTCGCCGTGCGGGGCAAGAAGGCGAAGGGCGACGAGGTGATCCCGGTGAACGGCGACGACACCGTCCAGTACTCGCTGTGCGGCCTGGGCGACAACTGCGCGATCGCCACGGGCAAGCCGTCGGTGCAGCGCGGCACGCTCGTGCGGCGGGAGATCCTCGAGCTCGCCCTCTACACGTTCAAGTACATGGGCGGGATCAAGAACGTGATCGCCTTCATGCCGCCGACACCGGGCTCGGCGCCGAAGTACGTCGTCTTCCTGCAGCGCGACGCGCTCGACGACCAGCTGCGCACCCCGCTCACGAAGACGCTCAGCTCGAAGACGCCGCTGCCGAGCACGATCAGCCGCAACGAGCAGCAGACGATCGACGCGACGACCGAGTCGCGCGTGTACTCGTTCAGCCTCTCCCAGGCCCAGCAGGGGGACGCGATCCTCGTGCTCGCGCCGCTGCCCGCGTAACCGCCCGCCACGGTCGCACGTTCCTCCTAGGCAACCGACCTTCGGGCGGACACAAGGAGGCAACGAGAATGCTGTTGATCGTGCTGCTGATCATTGCGCTGGCGCTCGTCGCCGGCGGGTTCGTGCTCCATTGGCTCTTCATCGCGGCCGCGGTGGTCGCGCTGATCTGGCTGATCAGCCTGTTCGCCGGCGGCATCGGCCGCACCGGCGCGCGGCGCTGGTGACGTCTGACGCGAACGGCGTAGGACCCCGGGCGGCCCAGAACGGGCCGCCCGGCCCATTTACGCGGGACCGAGGGTGCCGATACGTTGGGGGACGTGTCGCAGACCGAGATCTTGCTCTGGATCGTCGCCCTCTTCGTCCTCGAGGTCCAGCACCTCAAGTGGATCTGGTGGGAGTTCTGGACGTGCCGGACCTGCACGGTCGCGCACAAGGACTGCGCCTGCGGCAAGACCAGCCGCTGGGTCATGTACCTGTAACCTGGCCCCGCGCCGCCCCCATCGACTAGCGGTCCAGGTCGCGGCCCTTTCAAGGCCGTAGCACGGGTTCGAATCCCGTTGGGGGCATCTCCAGCGCTCCTCAGGCTCTGTCCTCGCCGGTTGCGAGCGGCGGCGCTGGGAGACGCGCCGCCCGCCTCTTGGCGCGCTCGGTAAGCCCTCTTGGGCTTACCTCGCTTCTGGGTTGACCCACACTCCGGTCTCGTGCCCGTAGTAGTGGATGTCGCGTTCCTTGCTGCTTCCGAGCTTGGTGGCCACTCGCTCGGACGCCTTGTTGTCCGTGCGGATCAGGCTGATGATCCGCTGCTGTTTGAGCGGTCTGAGCACTTTGGCGGCTTCCGTGGCGTAGCCACGGTGCCAGTGGCTCGGCAGCAGTAACCAGCCGAGCTCGAGCTCCACGCCCCACTCCATCTCTCTCGGGACGAAGCCGACGAAGCCCGCGGTCTCGCCGCTCGCTTTGACGATCACGCTGTACATCTCTGCTTGCTCGACCCAGCGGTCGAGGATCTTCTCGACGACCTCCGGATCGGTCTGCGGGTCCGGGGTGTGCAGGCCTGCGGTCGCCTCGGGGTCGGCGAGGAAGGCGGCGAATGCGGGCAGGTCGTCGCGGGAGAGCGGGCGGAGGGTGAGACGCTCGGTCTCGATCATGCGACGGTCGCGTATGCGTCCTCGACGATCCCGGCGATCTCGTCCCAGTCGACGTCGCCGTGCAGCATCACGCCGAGCCAGCCGCGATGGCCGACGTACGGCGGGCGGAAGAACTTCTCGGGGTCGGCGGCGACGAGCAGCTCCTGGGCGCCGGGCGGCGCCGCGCACCAGATCGCGAAGCGGCCGTCGCCGTGGTGGTCGTCCCAGAGGTTGAGGAAGCAGCGCTTGTCACGCGCGAAGAAGCTCGGTGCGCCGTGGCTCGGCCGCTCGGTCGTCTCGGGCAGCGTCGCGCGGATCGCGCGCAGCCGCTCGAGCGCCTCCGCGCGCGCATCGGGGCTCGGGTAGCTCATCCACTACCGTGTACCACGTTCGGGCGGTTAGCTCAGCTGGGAGAGCACCTGCCTTACAAGCAGGGGGTCGGCGGTTCGAGCCCGTCACCGCCCATGAAGAAGGAGAGCCCCGGAAACGAGGCTCTCCCGTCGCGGGCGCCTTTTTCGTCTTGACGGTCTCACACCGCGGTCGATGCGACGACCGCATCGCGCCGATGCACGCGCGCATCACGCGCGACAAAGCAGGGGGCGGGGGTGCCACCCTCGCGCGGACGCAAGCGCGACCGGAGTCCCACCCTGGGGCCCACCCTGGGGCACGGGGCCGCTCTCGGCGGAGAGATGCCGCTGCTCCCGGCCGGTCTCTTCTTTACGGGTCGCTTCTGGGTGCGAGCGACGATGCCCATACCCGGAGGTCGCGGGCATCCACCACACCAAGATGGGCGGCTGTGACTAATCCCTCGAGCGTCCCACCTGAGCAGAGCAGGACGTCGTCGACGACTGCCTCTGGTGGCGTGATCTCGCCATAGCAGTCGTGCCATGCCATCTCCATGAGCGCGAAGATCTCGGCGACCCGGCGAAGCACCTCGTCGCTGCTTCCGAACACGGCGACGACGCGAGGCTTCCGCTCTTCGAAGCGTTCCGCGCGACCGATCGCCATCCGGAGACCATCATGCGTCTGCGCGGCCTCAACACGCGCCGATGGCGAGCTGAGAATCGAGAAACGCGGGCCGCTCTCGGCGGTTCCAAGCCCTTTCTCGGCCGTCGGAGGCCGGTAGCATCGAACAGATGCCCGATGCGGAGTCTGTCGTCCGCGAGACGTTCGCGGCGCTCGACGCGCACGACCTGGATCGGTTTCGCGCTCTGCTCCATCCTGACGCGGAGGACCGGTTCCTGGCCGTCGGCACCTTTACTGGTCGCGACGCAATCGTGGCGTTCTTCAAGGAGATGTTCGCGGCCGTGCCCGATGCGCGTCTCGAAATACGCCGCGTTGTGGCGGCCGACGATGTCGCGACGGTCGAGTGGACCATGCGGGGGACGTTCAGCGGCGGTTCGTTTCAGGGCATTCGCGCAACCGGCAAGCCGATCGAGATCGAGGGCGTAGACGTGGTGGAGGTTCGCGACGGGCTGCAGTACCGCAATTCGATCTACTACGACGGCGCGACGTTCGCGAGACAGATCGGAATGCTGCCCTCGCTTGGGTCGCTCGGGGACAGGACGCTGCTGGCGCTGTTCAACACCCGATCGCGAATCCGCCGACCCGCGCGCTAAGCGCACCGAGACGAGATCGGGAGATTCGACGCGCGTTCGGGCGACGCAAGTAGTCCGTGCGCGAGCTTCGCGGCCCGACTCGACGAAGGGCTGAGAATCGAGAAGCAGCCTCTCGCTGTGAGCGTCTGAGGAGCCCGTCACGCCGCCCGGGTCAAACGCGGCTCCACGATCTCAGGAGGTCCTCCGTTGAGGTATGACCGTGCGGCTGCGAGGTCGCTCTACTTCTCCCACCTGCAGGGTCGCCTGCCGAACGGTTAGCGTCGCGCGGTCGCGCAGGCGCTGGTCCTGATCTCGCCGGCGGCTCGGCAGTCGCTCGAGGACGCGCACGTGCTCGGCGTCGAACCGTTCCCGTGGAAGCGCGAAGAGACGGCCGCCGACGAACTGCGCAAGGCGCTCGAGATCACGACCGGCCGCCTGGGCGGCACCCCCGCGGCGGCGTGTTCGACCGTCCGAACCTGACCACAGCGTTGAGGGTCGGGTACGGGCCGACCCCCAACGACTGAGCAAGGAACGCGAGAAGTCGAGCTCGCTCAGTCCCCCGCTTGGCTGCTCGCGTCGCGCATGAAGTAGCCCTCGACCTCGAGGATCTCCGGCTCGCCGCTGACGTCAATCCCCTCCTCCTGGACGACGGGCATCAGCTGCTGCGCGAACCGCTCCTGCTGCTCCCGCGACTCCCAGACTTCACTGATGCGAAGGTTGCCGCTCGTACCGAAGCAAACGTGCGCGAGCAGCCCGTCCGGAGGCCATTGCCCGCGCTCCTGAAGCTTCTGGCCGACTCGGTTGTACTGCTCCGACGTCACGCCGTTCAGTGGGAACCTGATGAGCATCGCCATCGCGTACCTCCACCGTAGGGGTCGGTGCGACTCTACGACTGCGAAGACCATGGCGCTACCTGGCACCCCCACGGCGGCTCGCGCGACCGCCTGAACCTGACCACCTGGAACCACCACGACAACGTCTAGGAGAGACGCCATGTTCCCCACGCTCAACTTCGTCTCGGACGGCCCGATCACGCGCCGCGTCCTCGAGCGCGGTGCGGTAGGCGTTGTCCCAGTGCTCGGTCGCGAGCTCGCGCCGTTGCTCGTACGGGAGCTCGACCCGAAACGACGGCGGCTTCTTGCGGATCTGCCCACGGGCACGTTCCGTACGGGTCGCGCCGCGAGCAGCGGGATGCGGACCGTGTGCGCGCGGCGATGTGCTCGCGCAGGAGGCGGACGAAGCGGCGGACGTCCTCCGGTGTCGCGTCGAGAGCCGTGCGCCGGTAGTGGCGGAGAAGCGCATCGGAGCCGAAGAGCTGCGAGGCCCTCTGGATCTCGTCCGCGATGTCGTCCCGGTACGTGTTCTCCAGAGGGCGCGCGGGAGCTGCCGGCGCATCCGGTTCCGGACGATCCCTATCCCGTCGGTGCGGTCCAGTGAGCGGCGTCGCCGGACATCGACACGGCGCCCGGGTTCGTCGCATGGACCGCGCGACCAGCGTGCCTCCGCAGCCCGCGACGCCGAGCACGAAGATCGGCCGGTCCAGCGGGATCCGGTCGACGCGGCTGCCGAGCCGGCGCGGTGAGATGCGCCAGCGGTCGCGTTGGTACAGGCGGAGCAGCTTGACCTCCAGGTCACGGGCCCGGCCGCCCGTCCTGGCCGTGTCGCGCGAGAACAGGAACCGCAAACGGCTCTGGCGCTTCTTCCATGCCGGTCTGCGGCCGCCGACGGCATGCCGGATTCTGCCCAACCAGGCAGGATGATGGGAACGTGGAAGCAGCCCATGTCTCCCTCCTCCGCTGGCTGCGCCGGCAACTCCGCGAGCCGTCGCCGCTGCGCGAGCGGCTCGAGGCCGCGGTGGAACACGACGACCCGTCCGAAGCCCGTCGCCTCGTCGCGCGGGTGCCGTTCAACGACGCGCAGCGGCGGAACGTCGAGCAGCTGATCGACGCCTGGGAGCGTACGCTTTCGCGCGGGGCCGGTAGCTCAGCTGGTAGAGCAGGGGACTTTTAATCCCAAGGTCGCAGGTTCGATCCCTGCCCGGCCCATCCGAAATACGCTGTGATGCATC
>Ga0070683_100004113_pt1 | contig 11919 bp, 7 predicted proteins | sample KBSC713LmetaG_FD_64662 | JGI IMG/M metagenome (GOLD analysis project Ga0070683, IMG submission 64662) | Corn rhizosphere microbial communities from Kellogg Biological Station, Michigan, USA - KBS C7.1-3L metaG | ecosystem: Host-associated > Plants > Roots > Rhizosphere ...
AACGGCGCAAACTGCCGAACGGCGCAAACTGCCGAACGGCGCAAACTGCCGAACGGCGCAAACTGCCGAACGGCGCAAACTGCCGAACGGCGCAACCTGCCGAACGGCGCAACCTGCCGAACGGCGCAACCTGCCGAACGGCGCAACCTGCCTAACGGCGCAAACTGCCTAACGGCGCAAACTTCCATACCGCGCTGACTTCCATACCGCGCTGACTTCCTGACGGCGCACGACAGTTAAACGACGCATGGCTACGCGGCTGCCGAGTCACTCAATCTCGTCAGCAGCGCCGTTAATCGGTCGGCGTGGTTACATGCCCTGCGACGTCAGGAAGTCAGCGCCCCTTGGGCGTTGCGTTGTTCGGAAGTCAGCGTCGTTCGGCAGTTTGCGCCGTTCGGAAGTCGGCGCAGTTAATCGGCTGGCGCCGTTTGCAGTTGCGCCGTTAAGCACTCCAGTAAGTCGCCCCGGAACTCACCCCTAAGTCTCGAGTAAGCGAGGCTTCTTACTCTCCCGCCACGAAATCGCGAACCGTTCGCGACTTCGATTTCGACCTCGGGAGACGACAATGAAACGCGCTCGATTCGCCGCATTCGCGGCTGGCCTTTCTCTGATTTCTGCTTGCGGCAGTGATACCACGACTTCACCGACAAACGGCGGGAACAACCCACCGCCGACCGTCTCGGTCGCATCCGTCGACCTCACGCCGACGACCGGAGAGATCGTCATCGGCAAGACGACCACGCTGAAGGCGACGCCGCGCGACGCGAACGGCGCTGCACTTGCCGGACGCGCGGTGGTCTGGGCGTCGTCGAGCAACACGATCGCCACGGTCGACGCTAACGGCGTCGTCACCGGCGTCGCGGCTGGCACCACGACGATCTCCGCCGCGAGCGAAGGGAAGAGCGCGACCGCGAACATCACCGTGAAGCCCGAAGTGCAGATCATGCCCGTGGCGACCGTCAGTGTCGCTGCCGCGCCAGACACGCTCGAGGCATGGGACCCGTCGGCGATGGTCGCAACACTCAAAGACGCTGCTTCGAATATTCTCACAGGGCGCGTCGTTCGCTGGTCGGTCTCGAACACCGCGGTCGCAACGATCGACAGCGTGACGGGAGTCCTCACGGGCATCGATCGCGGCACGGTCACCGTCACCGCGACGAGCGAAGGGAAAGTCGGCAGCGCATCGCGAGTCATCGTCATCAAGTACCGCTCGATCAGCGCGGGCTCGATGCACGTCTGCGACATCGCGAGCGGTGGCATCGCGTGGTGCTGGGGATTGAATGGCGCTGAAGGACGCATCGGCAGTGACGTTCTTTCCGCGAGCTCGATGAGCGCCGTTCCGGTTCGCATTCCTGGAAATCAGAAGCTCGCGCAGCTCGCGACGTTCGGTCGTCACACCTGCGGTCTCACCACCGAAGGCAAAGCATACTGCTGGGGTTACAATGGTTGGGGCGCACTCGGCGCGAACTCGAATCTTTCGCAGAGCCCGACGCCGGTCGCCGTCGCAAGCAATCTGACCTTCCGTTCGATCTCCGCCGGTAGCGATCACGCGTGCGCAGTCACCGTCGACAACGTCGCGTATTGCTGGGGCAACAATGATTGGCGCCAGCTCGGCGTCGGCACAGCGGCGACGTCGGCCCCGGTGCAGGTCTCGAACATCGCGTTCTCTTCGATCAGTGCCGGGGCGTCGTTCACGTGCGGTGTCGCGACGAGCGGCTCGACCTACTGCTGGGGCGCCAACAGCATCGGCCAGACCGGCGACGGCAAGACCATCAACTACGGCAACGTGTTCGTCTCGACACCGCAGGCAGTCGTCGGCGGACTCGCGTTCAAGTCCGTGTCGCTCGGCAGCCAGTATGCCTGCGGCGTGACGAACGGTGGCCAGGGCTACTGCTGGGGAAGCAACAACACCAAGTTCGGCTCGGGCAACGTCACTGACTCGTCGTCGCCGGTTGCGGTGGCGGGCGGTTTGACCTTCCGCTCGATCTCGACGGGCTATGGCCACGCTTGCGGTGTCACGACCGATGACAGCGTGTACTGCTGGGGCGGAAACGGCAACGGCCAGCTCGGCAACGCGATTCAGAACGGCAGCAATGCGCCGATCCGAGCCGCCGGAACTCTTACAGCCGCCGAAGTCGCAGCATCGGGAATCGGCACTGGATCAGCATCGCACACCTGCATGATCTCGAAGAACCGCCTCACCGTTTATTGCTTCGGCCGAGACGATGTCGGCCAGCTCGGCAACGGTTCGACGACGTCGTCGGCAGCGATTAACGCGAATCCGGTCATCGTTGTCGGCCAGAAACCGCTCTAAACGCTTTTCCGACTGGACCAAGTAGTTGCCCGTACTTAGGATAGACATCATGGGGGCTCGACCATACGTCGAGTCCCCATGCGTCGTCTGGCGGTCTCCTACTTCCAGTCGGGGATGACGACCCCCGCACGTGTCAGAGCGGTATGCGTTCTCTCAATATTCTTCTCGCATTATCCGCGGCTGCGCTCATCGCCGCTTGCGGTTCCGACAACGGCACGACCGGCTCGACCGGCACCATCACGCCGCCGCCCACCGCGTCGACGCCGAGCGTCAGCATCGACTCCGGCTTCGAAGCCCGCACCGCGGTTGTCGGATCGACGATCCCCGCGAACGTTCACGTCGCGGTGAACGGCGTCCCCACAGGCGGGATCACCGTCACGTGGAATGTGTCGACGAGCGGTGGAACGGCGAATCCAACGACGAGCGTCACCGATGCCAACGGATTCGCGACGACGCAGTGGACCCTCAACGACACCGTCCGTGTGAGCACGCTGACCGCTGCCGTTGTGAATGCGTCATCGGTAACACTGCAGGTGACGACGATTGGCGGCGCTGCCACGACCGTCGCGAAAGTCACTGCTGATTCCGTCGCGGTGGTCGCGGGCGCGAGCACGCTCATCACAGTTCGCGTGAAGGACAAGGCCGGGAATCCTGTTACCGGCGCCACCATCACATGGACGAAGAGCGGCGGCGGCGCGCTCACCGCGGCCACGACAACGACCGGTTCGAGCGGGAACGGTCAGGTCGTCTTCTCGACCGACCCCACACCGAAGAGCTATACTGTCACCGCGACAGCGGGCAGCCTCGGCTCGCTTACGTTCAAGGTCGTTGGGTTGTGAGGCGATCGCTTCAACCCCGCTGAGAAATGCCTCAAGTCTTGCAGGTCCTCAAACGCCGGTGGCTCGTGATCACGCTCGCCGTGTTCATCGTCGCGCCGGCGCTCGCGTTCACCGTGAAAGCAGGCGCTGCGCTGAAGTTCAGCTACTCGAGCGGAAAACGCGCCGGACTTCTTCAGAAATTCTCTAAGCGCGGATGGATCTGTAAGACGTGGGAGGGCGAGATGCTGACCAACCAAGTCGCCGGCGCCGTCCCCGAACGATTCGCGTTCACGACGCGCTCTGATTCGATCGCCGAGCTTCTCAACAAGTACATCGGCCAACAGATCGTCATCGACTACGACCAGCACAAAGGCGTCCCGACCGCGTGCTTCGGAGACACCGAATACTTCGTCGTCGGCGTTCACGCGACGACCTAGTTAAGGCGCCGCGGCCGCCAACCGAGTTTTGAGGTCGTCGTCACGCCGATAGACGTCGTCGGCGAAGTGGAGCTGGCCGTCGCGCTCGTACGCAGTGAAATAGACGATGAACACCGGCAGCTTCTGCGGCAGACTCACGGTGACGTCGTTCTTCCCGGACTGCATCGCGTACTTCACGCTGTCCGGCGTCCATCCGAGCACATACTCGGCGAGCTTGTCGGGGTGCTCGAGACGAATGCAGCCGTGACTCGCGGCGCGCGCGACCTTCGAGAACATCGACTTCTCGTTCGTGTCGTGTAGATAGATGTCGTAGTCGTTCGGAAAGAGAAACTTCACGAGACCGAGCGAGTTGTGCTCGCCCGGCCGTTGGCGAACGACGCGCTGCTTCCCGTCGCGAATGATCTCCATGTCGTTCCGGTCGAGATACGTCGGATCGGCTTTGATCTTCGGAAAGATCTCCGTCTTCATGATGTGCTCCGTCGGCCGCCAGTACGGACGGAACACCACCCAACGCATCGAGTCGGCGAACACCGGTGTGGTCTTGCCGTCGTAGTCCGCGCCGACGACGACTTTCATCGATAGGACGCGTTGCCCCGAATCGAACGCGTCGAGTCGAAAGGACGGCACGTTGACGTAGATGTATCTCTGCCCGAGTGCGCGCGGCAGCCAACGATGCCGCTCCATGTTCGACGCGATCTGCGCCGTTCGCTCGGCGGCGGAAACGTTGAGTGCGGCAAACGTCATCTTTCCGAGCCGGCCGTCCGGCTCGATGTCATGATTCTCTTGCCAGCGCTTGAGAACGATCGTCACCGAGTCTTTCGACGACACATCGTAACCTTCGGCCGTGAGTCGCTTCGCGAGCGCCGTCTTGGACACGCCGACATCGACAGAGTCCCAGCCGCCGTTCGCCGCGAATTCGCGATACCTCGTGTACTCGCGGCGCAGAACGATGTATCCAGAGTCCTGCGGCGCCATGTTCGCGAGCCCGTCGGCGATCGACGAATCTTGAAGCGTGTGCGTCAACGCTGAGTCGACGGCCGAGCGGCGTGCGGGGATGTACCACGATTGCGAGACGGACTGCGGATTGATCTGCCCCGTGAGCATGTCGGACGCGTAGCCAACGTATGCCGCCGTGAGGAGCACGTCGGCGTTCGCGATATCCTTTGCCGTCGCGCCGCTGTCGATCTTCTTTGCGCTGACGACCCGTCGAATCGAATCGAGTGGGTACGCCTCCGTTCGAAGCGCGTGCGACGGCGCGGAGTCGAGGGCCGCGAGCAGCGCGGACGCGCGTTCACGAACGCCGTCGGTCTCCATCCACAGCGGCGCGCCTTGGTAGTTCGCGTACAGCTGCTGCACGCGCTTCCACCGATACGAGGGCACCCAGCTCGGCGCCTTTCCGCTGTCGACGCGCAGGCGAATCGCCGCCTGTATGTCCGACGCCTGAACGCCGAGGACCGCCTCGACGTCCTGGGGGACGTACTTCGACTTGTCGTGTGATTTACACGACGCCGCTCCTACCACGACGGCAAGGAGCAACGCCAAACGCTGCACGCGCACGTTAGTTCTTTAGAAAATAGTCAACAGTGGAGACGACACGCACGCGCTTTGACACCTGACTGCCTTCGGTGATTCCCGGTGCTTCGTCGCGCGGAAGAATCTCGAATACCCCTTGGTTCGCCTGCCGGATCCCGCCGAGTGCGCTGTGCGAATCCCGCGCGAACTGGTCGGCGGCTTCGCGAGCGTGAGCGGTCGCTTCGGCGATCATCGGCGGCTTGAGCGCGTTCAATCCGGAGAAGATGAACGTCGGCCCGCCGCCCTCCGGTCCGCCCTCGCCTCCCGAGGAAAGACTCACTCCGGCCGCCGCGAGATCGCCGACGCGCTGGCTCGCGGCGAGCACCTTGTCGACGTCGGGCGATCGAAGAATCACGTTCTGCTTGAGAATGAATCGGTTGGTGCGTCGCTGATCGCCGCCGTATTCAGCGGCTTGCGCGTCGCTGACGGAGAAGCCTGTGAGCGCGATCTTCGTCGTGTCGAGTCCCTGCGTCGCGAGGAAGTGCCGAACGCCGGCGATGCTCTTCTCGAGCTTTGCGTGCGCGAGATTCAGATCGTTGTCGGCGGCGACGACGTGCAATGGCCAAATCGCGAGATCGGCGCGAACTTCTCGTTCGGTAACGCCTTTCACAGTGACGTACCGGTCGGCTCCCTTCGCGCGGGCGAAACCGTTTCCGATCAACGCTCCGCCGACGGCGATACCGACCGCCAACACCCCTGCTTCGATCAATCGTTCAGCCACAAACGCTCCGTATTTCCCAGGCGATGACGCGCTCTCGTGGAATTCGTCACGGCCACGCTACTAAGCTACAGGCTTTACTACACCGCGCGAGGAGATTCCGCGCGGCCCGCCCTCTCGAGGGAGACAAAATGGACGCTGTCGGACGCGTGATCAAAAACGCCGAAAAAGAGCAGTTCGAAGTCGAGGGAACGAACGGGATGGCGACGCTCACCTATCGAGAGACGCCCGACCGCATCACGCTCCTCCACACCGAAGTCGATCCCGAGCTGGCGGGGAAGGGACTCGGCGGACTGCTGGCGAAGGCCGGCTTGGACTACGCCCGCGAGACGAACCGAAAGGTTCTCGTGACCTGCAAGTTCGTGAAGGTCTACCTCGCTCGGCACCCGGAATATCAGGACCTCCTCCTTCGCCCTCTCGACTGACCATGCCGACGATCGCCGAAAAGGCCGAGCGCTTCCGCGAGCTACACGCGCGACCGGGGACCTTCATCATTCCGAACCCGTTCGACGCGGGGTCGGCGCGAATCCTCCAACACTTGGGGTTCGAGGCGTTGGCAACGACGAGCTCCGGCTACGCCTATTCGACCGGCCGCATGGACTACGGGATCACGCGCGACGACGCCATCGCGCATGCAAAGATTCTTGTCGATGCGACCGACATTCCGGTCAGCGCCGATCTCGAGAACGGTTTCGGCGATGATCCGGACACAGTTGCCGAGACGGTTCGGATGGCGGCGGGTGTCGGTCTCGCCGGCTGTTCTATAGAAGACAGCACGCAGCGCGACGCCGATCCGATCTACTCGGTGAGTGCTTCGGTGGATCGCGTTCGTGCTGCGGTAGCGGCCGCTAGAGCAGTTGGTCGGCCGTTCACGTTGACCGCGCGCGCCGAGAACTACTTGCATGGTCGTCGCGATCTGAAGGACACGATCGCGCGGTTGCAGGCCTATCAGGATGCCGGCGCCGATGTGTTGTATGCGCCGGGGCTCACGTCGATCGATGATGTGAGAACTCTCATCGCCGCGGTCGATCGTCCGGTGAATGTGCTCGCGGGAATGCAGGGGACCGCATTCAATCTCGAGCAACTCGCTGAAGTCGGGACGAAACGCATCAGCGTCGGCGGTGCGCTGTCGCGTGTGGCGCTAGCGGCGGTTGTTCGAGCCGGCCGCGAAATGCGCGAAGGCGGGACATTCACATTCGTGAACGAGCCGATTTCGTCGAAGGAGATCGGCAAGTTGATCGGCGGCTGACGTTTGCGTGCGACGCACGCGTGTAACGCACGCGTGTAACGCACGCGTGTAACGCATTGTTGCTCGATAGGAAAATCGTGATCGGTCGCCGCTGAGCGAGCGTGCCACGCTTGTGGCTTTTGTGCTACGGCGTTGATGACCGACCGTCCCGGAACCCAGGGAAAATGCTGATTCAAGCGCAAAGGAAATGCGCGGTCGAGTACGGTATCGATCCTGCATGTAGCGCTTGGGCTCGCCTGCTTATTCATGGGCAGCAAACAATGATTTGCGACAATGAGAATACTCGAAAGAGTAAACGCTAGCGTTTACCTGTACTTCAGCTATATTGGCGCTTCCTTCCTCCTGCTTCTCCTCTGTGCGCGATGACAGTGATCTGACGTCGCGATGCGTTGTTGAAGTCTCCCGCCGTACAAACGAGTAACCTCCCCCGCGAAGATGCGAATACCCACCAAGGTTCTTCTCGTAGCCGCTGTCGTGTCCGCTTCGGCGTGCACCGACAAGCCCGTCGAAAAAGCGAACCTGACTTCTCCGGGTCGCCCACGTCTCACGATGTCGTCTCTGCCTTCGAGTGCGTCGACCGTGTGTGTCGCCGCGGTGAAGGAGCGAGACGGTCTGTTTGCCAAAAGCGATCTGAAGACCGATCGCCTCGATGCTCTCGACGCGCTGGTCGAAGACACCTGCTACTAGAGCCCTAAAAAACATGCTCAAGAGAATCGCGTTCGCCGCGCTGGCGGCGACGCTAGCGGCAGCTTTGCGCCCAGCTCCCGCGGCGGCTCAGAAGGCGCTTGTCTATTGCCCCGTCACGATCGACGGAACCGGTTGCAATCGCATCGTCGATGCCCTTGTCAATCGCTTCCCGGACGGTGTCGATCGCGGGTATGACGGATCGAACGGCACGATCGACCTGCACAAGGCCGATCTTCAGCACTATTCGGTCGTCGTCGTTCCGTCGCTCGCCGACAACGACAAGTCGCAGCCGTACGCGCTCCTGCGCGACGTCGCGACGCGATTCAAGATGGCGATCAACGGGCGCGTTGCGGTCTATGCCGGCGCGGCCGACCAGGGCCAAGCGAACCGCGAGGCCAAGAATTCTCTAATTACGAATCTCGCAACGTGGGCGTCGGGCGGTCATAAGTACAAGACTGGCCTCGTCGGCCTCGTCGCGTTCCTCGATCTCTCGAGCGACGCAGCGGCGCGCTACAGCTGGCTGCGCGCGATGTCGCCGGCGGACGTCTCGGCCGACGCCGATCTGCAGACGTTCGGCGCCGTCGACGCGACGAGCGACGGGGCAGCGGTGCTCTCGAGCGGCGGCTCGGCGATCAAGTACGGCAACATGGCGTCGCTCGGCCTGCACATCGGGAAGCAGGGCGCGGTGCACACCCGCGCGGCGGCGACGGCGGGTGCGAACAAGAGTGCAGTGCTGGTGAAGTACTCACTGACGCCCGACGTCTCGAACGATGGCGCGAGCTTCTCGCGCGCGAAGGTCGGCGGTGCGTCGTTCTCGTCGTCGAGCTCCGATGCGGCAACTGCGTCGACGAGCGGGCCGACGCTGACGACAGACAAGCCGGACTATCTGCCGGGCGATACGGTGACTTTCACGGGTACAGGCTTCGCGCCCAACGATACGGTGGTGATCACGCTGCACGAGGATCCGAATTGGACGGATCCGGATCGTACGGTGACGGCGGTTGCGGATGCGAGCGGGAACTTCACGAATCACACATTCGTCGTCGACCAGCACGACTTTGGTGTGACGTTCACTGCGACGGCGGTGGGGAGTCCGTCTGGGTTAACGACGCAGATGACGTTTACGGACGGCAACCTACAGCTTGTTGCACTGAATCCAACGAGTGTTACCGTGACCGCTGGTCAGCCTGCGACCTACCCCGTGACCGTGACGGTGAATGGCAACAGCGCCGCATGTACAGTCAGTCTTGCCGTATCTACGCCGCTGCCCGCAGGGACCAGCGCATCGTTTAGTCCGGCGTCAGCGACCGGAAGCGTGAGCTTCACGAGTACGCTAACGGTGACGACTACGACGAGTACGCCGACAGGGTCAACAACCTTCACAGTGACAGCGACACGCGGCGGCAATTGCCAAGGCAATGGCGACCTAACTGCGACTGGAACGCTCGTGGTAAACAGCGCTGCAGTATCCACCAGCTTAACAGTGCCGGCTGCTACGGCCACATTCGGTGATGCAAGCGTCTTGCTAAAGGCGACCTTAGTTCCAGCAACCGTGAGCGTTGGTACGGTCACATTCACGGTAAAGCAGGGATTGACGGTCATCGGGACTGCTACTACGTCAACGACGGTCGCATCGGGCGTTGCATCGGTCACCTACGCGCTGCCCGCCGGGACTGGTGCCGGTAGTTACTCCGTAGACGCGGCGTACAGTGGCACTACGACGGACTTCCTACCAAGCAATGCCACCACTTCTCTCACAATTGGCAAAGCTGGCTCCACGGTTTCGGTAAGCTGTCCCTCTGCGGCGACGACGTATACAGGCTCGCCGCTAACCCCCTGCACCGCTTCAGCAACGGGGCCCGGGATTTCTAGCCCGGTCTCCCTGACGACCGCGTACACAAACAATATTGACGTCGGAACCGCGACGGCCAATGCGAGCTATGCGGGCGATGCCAATCATGATCCAAATACCGGTAGCGCGACGTTCGCCATCGCGAAGGCGTCTTCAACAACTACTGTCTCTTGCCCGGCATCTGTTCCGTTCACTGGAGGCGCGCTCACACCCTGTACAGTCGCGGTATCCGGTGCGGGTGGGCTAAGTCTGACGCCAGCAGCGGTGTATGCCAACAACACAAACGCAGGCACAGCCACGGCGAGCTACTCATTCGCGGGCGACGCGAATCACGACGTTAGCTCTGACTCGAAAACCTTCACAATTGCACAGGCAACATCGACCACGACGGTGACCTGCTCCGCCGGGCCGTTCACGTATACGGGAAGCGCGCAAACGCCTTGCTCCGCTTCCGTCACTGGCGCCGCACTTAGCCTCGCGCCGACGCCGACATACGCGAACAACACGAACGCGGGAACAGCAACAGCGAGTTACACTTTCGCCGGCGATGCAAACCACACAGGAAGCGATGACTCGAAGACATTTATCATCGGGAAGGCGACGTCAGCAACGGCGCTAAGCTGTCCGGTTTCTCTGGCGTACACGGGATCGCCTCTTACTCCGTGTACTGCGAAGGCAACCGGCCCCGGTGATCTCGACGTAGCGGTAACCCCCCTGGGTTACACCAACAACACTGACGTTGGAACTGCGAATGTCACCGCTACCTACGCAGGAGACCCGAACCACGACAGCAGTACCGGAACGGCGACGTTTGGAATTACGAAGGCAGCGTCTAGCACTCTAGTCACCTGTCCAAATTCCGTCACGTTCAATGGAAACGCGCAGACTCCCTGTACGGTTGCCGTGGCCGGGGTTGGCGGGCTGAGTCTCACGCCGGCGGCTGTGTATTCGAACAACACGAACGCCGGTACCGCTTCAGCGAGCTACAGCTATGGCGGCGACGCGAACCATGACGGAAGCACTGACTCGAAGACCTTCACGATCGACAAGGCAGCATCATCCACTATCGTTTCGTGCCCAGCTTCGGTGATTTACAACGGCAACCCACAGACGCCGTGCTCGGTATCGGTTACGGGCGTTGGTGGTTTAGGCCTGACCCCGACGGCGTCGTATTCCAACAATACGAATGCTGGTAACGCCACAGCTAGCTACGCTTTCGGCGGCGACGCCAATCACGTCGCCAGCAGTGACTCCAAGCTATTCGAGATCAAGAAAGCGCCCTCTGCTACCGCTGTATCTTGCGGGGCCGGTCCCTTTACATACGACGGAACCCCACTGACGCCTTGCTCAGTCAGTGTGACTGGCGTAGGTGGTCTAAGCGCTACGCCTGCGCCTGATTATGCGAACAACACGAATGCCGGAACGGCGACCGCGAGCTACTCCTTCGTCGGGGATGCAAATCATGAAGGGAGTAGCGACAGCAAGACGTTCACGATTGGCAAGGCGACATCGAATACCAGCGTAGGGTGCACCGCTGGACCATTCACCTTCAACGGTAACGCACAGACTCCGTGTTCGGCGACGGTGACGGGCGTTGGCGGTTTGAATCTGAATCCAGCCCCGACGTACGCGAACAACATAAATGCCGGAACCGCCAGCGCGAGTTATGACTTCATCGGCGACCAGAACCACTTAGGGAGTCACGGAAGTAACACGTTCACCATCAACAAGGCGAGTTCGACGACGACGGTCAGCTGCCCCGCCGGACCGTTCATATACACCGGGTCGCCGTTGATCCCCTGCACGGCGAGTGTAACGGGTGCAGGCGGGTTAAGCGATGCTCCGATGCCGACGTACGCGAACAATACGAACGCTGGGACGGCTACAGCGAGCTATAGTTTCGGAGGAGATGCCAATCACAACGGCAGCAGCGATTCAAAGACTTTCGTCATTAGCAAAGCGTCGACAACGACGAGCTTGAACTGCCCGGCTTCCGTGACTTACACCGGTTCGCCGATTACGCCGTGCACGGCGAAGGCGACCGGTGCTGGAAACTTGGATGTCGTCGTCACTCCGGTCGGATATACCAATAACACGAATGCAGGTACGGCTAGCGCCAGCGCGAGCTTCGGGGGTGATGCTAACCACGAGGGCAGCATGGGAAATGGCTCGTTCACCATCGCGAAGGCCGCCTCGAACACTGCGGTGACGTGCCCCGTTTCGGTGGTCTACAACACAACCGCACAAACTCCTTGCACAGTTTCAGTGAGTG
>Ga0070683_100004114_pt1 | contig 11918 bp, 12 predicted proteins | sample KBSC713LmetaG_FD_64662 | JGI IMG/M metagenome (GOLD analysis project Ga0070683, IMG submission 64662) | Corn rhizosphere microbial communities from Kellogg Biological Station, Michigan, USA - KBS C7.1-3L metaG | ecosystem: Host-associated > Plants > Roots > Rhizosphere ...
CAACGGGCGCAACCACTGGCCGCAGGACATCGAGTGGGCGGTCGAGCAGCTGCCGGGGTTCAAGGCCGGCGACATCGCCGCTTTCGCGATCACCGGCCCGTCCGGCGAGGAGACCCCGGCGGTGCTGGTCCACTGCCGGGTATCCGGCGCCGAAGAACGCGGCCGCCTTCGCGACGAAATCCGCGAGCGGGTCCGGGCGATCACCGGCATCATGCCGGTCGTAGAGCTGGTTCCCCCGCGAACGCTTCCCCGCACGAGCTCGGGAAAGCTGTCGCGGGTCAAGGCGCGCAGCCTCTATCTGTCGGGCGAAATTCAGCCGTACGACATCGCCGCCTGATCGACGTTATTAAACTCGTCTTTACACCCGCGCGCTACAAAGGCGCGGGATGAGCGGAACTTTTGCCACGAATCGGGTGCACGGATGGGTCGGCCGCAAGGACCGCCACCCTGTCTCTGTCGACGCCCTCGTGCGCCGGGCGGACGGCAGCGAGACGCATGTGATTCTCACCAATTGCTCCGACGAGGGCTGCCGCATGGAATCGCGCGAAGTGTTCCTGATCGGCGAAGAGCTCGAGATCGCGATTCCCAGCGTCGGCCAGGTCAAGGCGCAGGTGCGGTGGGCCCTCCCCGGCAGCGCGGGCGCGAGATTCCTTTAACGCCGGGGTCAGCCTAGCCGGTCGCCGGCAGCATCCGCTTAAGCACCCGATCCTCGAGCACATAATGGTGGTAGAGTGCGGCCGCGGCGTGGAGCGCGGCGATGATGACGATCGCCCAGCCGACCCATTCGTGGAGTTCGTGGACTTGCCGGCGCAACGGCCGAGCGAGTTCGCCATAGGGCCCGGGAATGCCGAAAAGGCCGAAGAATTCGACCGAATGCCCTTGCGCCCAACGGAAAGCGAATCCGAGCGCCGCTTGCGCGACCAGCAGCACATAGAGCAGATAATGCACGCCCTTCGATGCCATCCGATTCCAACCGGCGCCGGCTGAGGAGACCTGGTGACCGGGCATCCAGCGCCAGGCGAGCCGCGCGATGATCACCGCCGTAAGCAGTACGCCAAGCGAGATATGGACGCTTTCCATTCCCTGCCGCGTGGTTTTCGAAAAATAGTCCCAGGTGATCGCAGATACGAATTGCACGATGACCAGCAGCGCGGTCGCCCAGTGAAGTGCGATCGCGACGCCATCGTAGGTAGTTCCGTCGTCACCCGCGACGACGGCCGTTGCGGCGTCAATTCCGCTCTTGGTCGAATGGTCCATGTCACCTCGTTAGCGCGCTCGCTGGCTATTGCAATCCGTTCGCAATAACCGACTTGCCGTCTTTCCCTGACCGATGTCATGACGGATCGCACGAGGGAGTCGGATGAGGTCGATCAATTTTGCGCTGCTCGCCGCGCTGGCGCTTGCCGCGCCGCTTGCCGCTGAAACCCGGGTCCAGCCCGCGGTTCAGCCGGGCGGCGACATTCCCACCGTGTTTCACCCGGCCGTGCCGCCGATTCCCAAGGGCGGCGACATTCCCCAGCATTTCGCGCCCGTTCGCGGCGAGTTCCAGTACGTCCGCCGCGAGGTCACGATCCCGATGCGCGACGGCGTGAAGCTCTACGCCGTGCTGATCATCCCCAGGGGTGTGCACGGCGCAAGGTTCCCGATCATGCTCGACCGCACGCCTTACTCAGCGGACAAGGCGACGAGCCGCGGCAGCTTCGGCCCACTGCCCGAGAACATCCTTTCACCGCTCAATGCCGAGCTGATCCGCGCCGGCTATATCGTCGCGGTCGAGGACGTGCGCGGCAAGTACAAGTCGGGCGGCGACTATGTGATGAATCGTCCGCTGCGCGGGCCGCTCAACCGGACCGCCGTCGATCATTCGACCGATGCCTGGGACACGATCGACTGGCTCGTCAGGAACGTCGCCGAAAGCAACGGCCGCGTCGGCACGTTCGGGACGAGCTACGACGGCTTCGCCGCGCTGATGAGCCTCGTCGACCCGCACCCGGCGCTCAAGGCGAGCGTGCCGATCAACCCGATGGTCGACGTGTGGAAAGGCGACGACTGGTTCCACAACGGCGCCTTCCGCGAGGAGATGATCGGCTACGTCTACGGCCAGACGGCGAACCGCAAGTCCGAGGAGCAATGGTTCACCAGCAGCTATGACGATTATGCGACCTTCTTGCGCTACGGCTCTGCCGGCGCCTATGCCCAGGCGATGGGCATGGAACAGCTGCCGTTCTGGCTGCGGCTGAGGCAACATCCCGATTACGACCAATATTGGCAGGACCAGGCGCTCGACCGGATTCTCGGCAGCCGGCCGCTGACCGTCCCCACCCTGTTGGTCGACAGCCTCTGGGATCAAGAAGACATTTACGGTGCGCCGGCGGTGTTCAATGCGGTCAAGGCCAGCGACAATGGCAATGCGCATCTCGTGCTCGGTCCATGGCACCACGGACAGGCGAACGTCAGCGGCTTCTCGCTTGGGCCGGTCGACTGGGGATCGGACACGTCGAAATATTTTCGCCAGCACGTCATGATCCCGTTCCTCGACGAGCATCTGAAAGGCGGCCCTCCGGCCGCCATCGCGCGCGTCACCGCCTTCCAGGCTGGGATCAACGCATGGCAGCGCCTCACCGATTGGCCCCTCGCCTGCGCCCGCGGTTGCCCCGCGAACTTAACGCCACTCTATCTCGCCGCCGGCAATCGCGTGGGCTTCAACATCCCTGCTCGCGCGGCATTCGACTCCTATGTCTCCGACCCGGCGCGGCCGGTGACTTATCGGCCGCGGCCCAATCTGCCGCCGTTCGGGCCCAATTCGACCTGGCGCCAGTGGCTGGTCGACGATCAGCGCTTCGCCGAAGCGCGCCCCGACGTGTTGAGCTATTCGAGCGCACCGCTCGATCAACCGCTGCGCCTCGCCGGCACGCCGCTGGTCCACCTCGTCGCTTCGACCAGTGGCACCGACAGCGATTGGATCGTGAAGCTGATCGACGTCTATCCCGACCAATATCCACAAAAGCCCGAGCTCGGCGGTTACCAGCTTGCGATCGCGATGGACGTGATGCGCGGGCGCTACCGCAGCGACCCCGCGCATCCCTCAGCGGTCCCCGCGAACCAGCCGATCACCTACGAATTCGCGCTTCCGCAGGTGGATTATGTGATCGAGCCGGGGCACCGCCTGATGGTCCAGGTGCAGTCGAGCTGGTTTCCGCTGTACGACCGCAACCCGCAGACCTTCGTTCCGAATATCTTCATGGCGCAGCCGTCCGACTATCGCGCCGCCACGCAGCGCGTGTTCACCGGCCGCGACGGAACGTGGATCGGCCTGCCGGTTGTGAAGTGAGCTTGCGCGCCGCGCCCGCGCTGGCTACCTGCCCAGCCGGCGAAGGGTCCGCGCCAAAGAAGTACTTTGGTGGTACCCCATAGGAGTGTAGCTCAGTTGGTAGAGCATCGGTCTCCAAAACCGAGGGCCGGGGGTTCGAGTCCCTCCACTCCTGCCATCTCCATCCATTGGTCCATTCCCCAACGGTCCGCGCGCTCCCTTGAAGACTCACGCGGGCGCCGCTAAGTGACCGCAAGCCCCGCCGGCCCGTTCAGGTCCGCGGGGCGCTTTTCTATCCGCAAGCGAGCATCGAAGAGTGGCGAAAGTCTCCCCCGGCGAATTCATCCGTCAGGTCCGTGTCGAAACCGGCAAGGTCCACTGGCCGACGCGTAAAGAAACGATCGCAACGACGATCATGGTAATCATCATGACCGGAGCGCTGGCGATGTTCTTCTTCGGCGTCGATGCCGTTTTCTCGTCGCTGGTCAAATATCTGCTGAGCTTCCTCGGCTAAGGCCTTCCGAGGGAAGGGGGCGCGAGAGCGCCGGCTGAGCGGTTCCAAGGCGTTACAAAGGTAAAAGATCACATGTCCCGCTGGTACATCATCCATGCTTATTCGGGTTTCGAGAACAAGGTGCGCGACGCGATTCAGAGCGAAGCGGCCCGCATGGGGCTCGAGCGCTTCGTCGAGCAGATCGAGGTGCCGACCGAAACGGTCACCGAGATCAAGCGTGGGAAGAAGGTCCAGGCCGAGCGCAAGTTCATGCCCGGCTACGTCCTCGCCAAGCTCGAGATGAACGACCAGGTCTACCACCTCGTCAAGAACACCCCGAAGGTGACCGGCTTTCTCGGCCCGGGCGGCAAGCCGCAGCCGATCCCCGACGCGCAGGCCGCGCGCATGCTCGACACCAAGGAAGAGGCCGCCGCCCATGGCGCCAAGCCCAAGATCAATGTCGATTATGAGATCGGCGATGCGGTGAAGGTGCTCGATGGTCCGTTCGCGAGCTTCAACGGCGTGGTGGAGGAGCTCGATTTCGACCGTGGCCGCGTCAAGGTCAGCGTCTCGATCTTCGGCCGCGCGACCCCCGTCGAGCTCGAGTTCGAGCAAGTCGAACGGGTCAAGTGATGCCGAGCACAAGCAAGCGTTTGCACAGCAAACGTGAGCTCGTGTCGAAGAGCCATCACTGACCCGGTGGCCTGCGGCCGAGCGGCGAGGCCGCGCTGACCGACAGGACCAACGTGGTCGCGGGATTTACCCCGTGACCAATCCCCATCCACTCTCGTGATCCCGCGTTCCGCGTGGTCCCACCTTCCTAAACCTGCCGCTAAACCTCAGCCAAGCGTCAGCCGCGATGATGCACGCGGGCGTGGCGGTGCACGGCGCGCGGCCGGTGGGTCGAGGACTTCCTGTGGGTCGAGGATTTCCGGCGCGATGTATGAGACTGCTGGTGCTCGGCTGATTCCAGATCGTGCCTCATCAACGCCCGGCAGCTGCTGTTCCTCATGATCTGCTTGTAATTCATGCCGTGACACTGGCGGATCGTCCGCTTTGAAGCGTGAACGGTCTTCGGTCGCTGATGCATGCCACGGCGGAGCGCCTTGCTGCGAGCATGCGCCGTGGCGTGCTGGCTCGTCATACCTTTGCGGTGGACCGTGCGGCGGTGGCTCGCCGTCGCGCTACGGTGCGTCGAGCGATGCGCCTTGGCGCGGTGATCATATACGCGCGCTCGCGGCGGCGGAACGAACGATGGGGGGAACGGGGGTACCGTTCGCGGCGGCGGCGGCGGCGCTGGGGGCACGCTCTGCTCGGGCATCGTCTGTGCGGAATCCGGCTCGTTGGCGGCGGTCTGCTGTGCGGATGCCGGTGAGGCGAGAACGATCAGAGCGGCGCAGGCAAGGACAACATGTTTCATGGCGGTCTCCTCCTCTGCCTACGCGTCGACTGCTCCAGGCCGCTTGCACGATAAAGCGGCACTTCACCTTCAGAACAGATCACTCCTGGCTTTGGCCGAAGAGTTGCACGGACTGGCGCTAATCTCAGGAATGTCGCCCGACCCGTTCTTTCGCGCAAAGTGCTATCTCAGCCCGGGTGGGACCGCATCGCCTCGGCGAGCGCTTCCGACAATGCTGCCAAGCGGTAAGGCTTTAGGATCACCGGCCGGCCGCCGCTGCCGCCTTCGACAATGTCCTGGCTATAACCGGTGGCGAGGACCACCGGCAGGCTCGGCTGCTCGCGTTCGAGCGCCTCGGCGAGCTTGATCCCGCCCATTCCCGGCATAACGACGTCCGATAGAACGATGTCGAAATGGTTGCGGCGAGCAAGCTCGAGCGCCTGTTCGCCCCGGTCGGCACGGGTGACCTTGTGGCCGAGTTCCGTGAGAAGTGTTTCGACGAAGGCGCCGACGTCCACATTATCCTCGACCACGAGGATCGCGGCAGGAGCCGTTTCCGCCGATGCCGCGGCGACCGCGGGGACCGGATCGGCGTGGCCGGAATCGATGCACGGCAACATGAGCGTGATGGTCGTTCCATTTCCGGGTTCGCTCGCCGCCGTGACCTCGCCGCCGGACTGCGAGGCGAATCCATAGACCTGGCTGAGCCCCAGGCCCGTCCCCTCGCCCGTCGGCTTGGTCGTGAAGAAAGGCTCGAAGATGCGCTCTCGCACCTCTTGGCTCATGCCTTCGCCGTTATCGGCGATCTCGAGGCCGACCATGCGCTTTCCCTCAACTTCGCCGAAGTCGCGCGTGCGGATGATCAGCGTCCCGCTCCCGAGCGTGTCGCGGCCCTGCATCGCGTCGCGCGCGTTACTGGCGATGTTGAGGATGGCAGACTGGAGCTGAGCCCTGTCAACCTCGACACGACACGGCAGCTCGGCAAGCTCGGTGACGACGCGGAAGCGCTCGCCCATGGTGCGGTTGAGCAGCTCGTCCATGTCGGCGATCAGCCTGTTGAGGTCGAGCCGCTGTGGCTTGAGCGGTTGCCGACGGGCGAAGGCAAGCAGCTGCGACGTCAAGGACGCGGCATTGGTCGCCGACTGGACGATCGCCTGGGCGAAGCGGATCCGCTTCTCCTCCGAAAGCCCGGGACGGCTGAGCATATCGGCCGACCCTTGGATGACGGTCAGCTGGTTGTTGAAATCGTGCGCGATGCCGCCGGTCAGCTGCCCCAGCGCCTGCATCTTTTGGCTCTGGCGCAATTGGTCCTCAGCCTTCGCACGCTCCTCGATCTGCTCCTCGAGCAGGACATTGGCCTGCGTCAGCGCCTCCGCGCGACTGGCGAGCTCGCGATTGGCGCGGCGCAGTTGGGTCTGGGCAAGACCCAGTGAGGCGACGACCAGCGCGGCGAGCACGAATAGTCCTGCGAGCAGGGCATAGCGCGAGATGCGCCGGGCCGCGGATTCGCGGTCGATGTCCATATAGACGGTGCCGATCCGCTGCCCCGCCTGGACGATCGGGGACTGGACCCGGATGGCATTTTCCTGCGGCGCCTGCAGCCCGGCAATAGTCAAAGCGACCGGAGCCCCGCTGCGGTCGTAGCCGCCAATTGCCGTGCCGTCCCTGCGGTAAACGGCGATCATGCGCACCTGGCCGTTGACGCGGAACGCCTCGACCGCCTGCTGTGCCGCGGCCGGATCGTCGAAATCGACCGCCGCCGCGGCACTTGCGGCGAGCACGTCGGCGAGGCTCTGCGACTGGTCGACGCGCCCCCGGTCGTAGGTCCCTTCGTTGATGGCGATCACGGCGATGCCGGCGAGCAGGATGAGAAGTGCGAGACCGAAGATCGCGAGCGGCGCCGTCCGCCACCGCATCGTCATGCGGACGGCGGGGGTCACGCCCGAACTCCGACGGCGAGCGCGAGCAACCGTGAGCTGATCGACAATCCCCGCTGCTCCGCGGCGGCTTCATCGATGAAGAATCGCACGCGTCCGCCGACCAGCGCGAAATGGATGATGCCGCGCTGCGCGCCATTGGCGGAGTCGGTGACGGTGAGCACCGGCTTATGGCCAAGCGCCGAGAGCAGCTGCCCCGCTGGCTGGTTGCGGCTGCCGCCGATGAACGCGATCTGGCACTCGTCGGCGCCGGTCGCGGAATCGAGGTGGCGGACCGCGATCCGCCGCCCGTCGACGGTCTGCGACCGCGCCGCGGCATCGAGCTGGCCGCCGAACGGATCGGCGCCGATGACGCATAGCACAAACGGATCGCTGCCCTTCGGCATCGCCGAGGCGGGCCAGGTCACATAACGCGCGAAGCGCGGCAGGAACGCCGCCTTGACCGCGGTGTCGGTCGGCTCGGCGGCAGCGGGGCCGGTGAGCCCGAGAGCCGCCCCCATGAGGCACAGCAGGAGAGCGCGCGCTCGCCGCATCAAAACCGCGCGCGCGCGCCGGCGGTGATGGTTCGCCGCGCCAGCTGCGCCGCGCCGGGGTCATTGCTCTCCTCGTGCGTGCGATGGAGCAGGTTGCGCCCGGCGACGAACAGCTCGATCTGCTTGCTCGCCGCGAACGACAGCTGTCCCCCGGCTTCGACATAGCCCGGAATTCGCGGCGCCTGCCTGATGCGGCCGACCGCGCGCGCGTCGATGCTGAGCTGAAGCCGTTTGCCAAGCGCGAACTCGCTCTTGCCGAGCAGCTGCCAGTTCGGGTCGTTGCCGAGCGAATTGCGCGGGACAAGCTCGGTGTGGCCGGGCTTGTCGTGCAGGTCCTTCCACAAGGTCGAAACACCAAGCGACGCGCGCCACCAAGGGCTGAGTTGTGCCGTGCCCCACGCCTCGACCCCGTAGGTCCGCCCTTCCGCCCCGTTCATCAGCTGGAAGTGGCCGTCGACGAACTCGGTCGTCCGAAGGTCGTCGTAGAAATTGACGAAACCGTTGACCGACAAGGTTGTGCTGCTGCTCGGCTGGCCGCGGTAGCCGGCCTCGACCGCGATCAGCTTTTCCGATGCAAATTCAGGCGCCGGCGCAAGGAATGGCAGCGCCTCAAGCTGGCGATCGATGCGCGAGGGCGTGCGCACCGCGCGCGACACCGCGGCCCACAGAAGGGTGCGCGGGTCCGGCTGCCACGCGAGGCGCAGGTTGGGAAGCACCTGCCAGCCGCTGAACGTCGACCGCTCGAGCTTCACCCCGGCGATTAGCGAAAGGTCTGGCGTCACATGGTAGCGGTCCTGGACAAAGCCGTTGAACACCCACAACCGCCGCCGCGGCGGGACCAGGTTGAAGAGGTTGAGCTCGTTGATGAACTCGTCGCGGGTGGTGCGCGCGCCGAAGCCGGCGACGATGTCGTGTTTCCCCGCAATGGTGTTGAACTGCCCCTCGGCGTCCATCGTCTGCAGCGAATCGTGCACTTGCGTGAAGTGGCGCGCGAAATAGTCGTAATAGGCCTGGAGCTGGAACGACGAGCTCGGCGACAGCGTGCGCGACCATCGCGCCAGCAGATTGTGGCCGCGCGCGCCGTCGCCCGGGCCGGTGTCCGACGTGTCGTGAAACAGGTCGCCCTGGACCGTCAGATGATCGGCAGCGGTGACGAAGTCCGAGCGGAAGCCCGCCTGCCAGCCGCGGTAGCCGTCGGCGATGTCGCCGCCGAGACCGGCCGGCAGCCCTTCCATGTCGTGCCAGTCGGCATAGACCCGCATCGCGCCCGACGAGCCCAGCGCAAAGCCCTGCCGTACCGCCGCCGTCCGCTCGCCTGCGCCGGCGGTCGCCCGCGCGAGCGTGCCGATCGTGTCCTGCGCGTCCCTGGTGGTGACGTTGATGACGCCGTTGACCGCGTTCGGCCCAAAGAGCGTCCCGCCGGGCCCGCTGATCACCTCGATCTGCTGGACGTCCTCGAGCAGCGGCCAGTGGAGATTCCACAGCACCGACGAGGCCAGCGGCGTATAGATACTGCGCCCATCGACCAGCGCCAGCAGCTTGTTCCCCGCCTGCAGCCCGTTGAAGCCGCGCGCGCTGATCGAATATTGGCTCGCGTCGACCTGCTGCACCTGGAGATTGGGCGCCAGCCGAAGTGCCTCGGGCAGCGAGCTAGCGCCCGAGCCTTGGATCTCGTCGGAGGTAATGACGTAGAGCGCGGTCGGCGCGCTGCTCAAGGGCTCCTCGCGCTTGGAGGCCGAGCGCACATGGATCTGCGCCAGCTGCTCGATAGACAGGTTCGAAAGATCTTCGCCGGGCTCGACGGCGGCGACGGTCTGCGCGGCGGCCGGAGCAGCCAGCACGCTAGCGAGGGCGCAGGCGCCGATCGAAAACAGCATTCCCATTGACGAGCAACCCACCGAAGCCCCCGCCGCGGCGGTCGTTCTTGTTCGGCATGGAGCGCGTCGCGTCAATAGCACGTAAACGCGGACGCGCAGCGCCGGCGGGTCCGCTGCGCGTCGCGCCGGATTACTCGACTATTTAGTGCGCGGATCGTCCTTGGGATTGACGTAGGTGATCTGGAACGGGCCCATGCCGCGGACCTCGATCGTCGCCGGCGCGTCGGCGTACACCCAGTGGTTCATCATGGCTTTCATTGCCACGCTCTTGCCGGCCGCGAGAGGCTTGGCCTTGTCCTTGTCGAGCTTGTCGCCCATGCCGTAGTTGAGCGTTCCCGAGAGGACCTTGACCGTCTCCGCGGTCGGGTGGTGGTGCGCCGGGACGGCGTAGCCCGCGGGCATCTTCAGCTCGACCGCGAACATGCCTTTTTTGCCGGGATCGCCCGACACCACAGCCATCTCGGCGCCGCTCGGCAGGGCCGGCGGCGCGGCGCCCCATTTGAGGGCGGCGGGATGGGTCTTGGCGGCGGCCGGCGCGGAGGCGAGCAACAGCGGAAGCGTGAGCAACATCAGGCGCGTCATGAACAAGTCTCCCTGTTCACCTTCCCCGCAAGCGCAGATACCACAAGTTGCGAGGCGCGCCCACATCCGCTAAGGGCGCCCCGCTCGTCATCCCGGCCTCCGAGCCGGGATCCGCCTTTTCTTTCAAGAGCAGGTAGACACCGGATCAAGTCCGGAGTGACGGTACAAGCTGCGGGAGAGCGTCTTCGGGCGCTCGTCTGAACCGCTAAACTTCAACTCGGTCAAAGTACCACTTTGGCCGAAATTCGAGAGTGACATGGCAAAGAAAATTACCGGCTACATCAAGCTGCAGGTGCCCGCGGGCACCGCCAATCCGGCGCCGCCGATCGGCCCGGCACTCGGCCAGCGCGGCGTCAACATCATGGAATTCTGCAAGGCGTTCAACGCCGCCACGCAGGAGCTCGAAAAGGGCGCTCCGATCCCGACGGTGATCACCGTCTACGCCGACCGCAGCTTCTCGTTCGTGACCAAGACCCCGCCTGCGACCTTCCTTTTGAAGAAGGCGGCCCGGATCCAGAAGGGCTCGGCCGAGCCCAACAAGGCGCCAGCTGGAACGATCAAGCGCTCGCAGCTGCGGGACATCGCCGAAGTCAAGATGAAGGACTTGAACGCCAACGACCTCGACGCCGCAGCGAAGATCATCGAAGGCAGCGCCCGGGCGATGGGCCTCAACGTGGTGGAGGGCTAAGCACATGGCCAAGCTCACCAAGCGTCAGAAGGCATTTTCCGCGGTCGATCGCGAGAAGTTTTACGGCGTCGATGAGGCGCTGAACCTCGTCAAGACCAACGCCACCGCCAAGTTCGACGAGACGGTCGAGGTCGCGCTGAACCTCGGCGTCGATCCGCGTCACGCCGACCAGATGGTTCGCGGCGTCGTCAACCTCCCCAAGGGCACCGGCAAAACCGTCCGCGTTGCGGTGTTCGCCAAGGGCGCCAAGGCCGACGAGGCCACGGCGGCGGGCGCGGACGTCGTAGGCGCCGAAGACCTGATGGAGACCATTCAGGGCGGCCAGATCGACTTCGACCGCGTGATCGCGACGCCCGACATGATGGGCATTGTCGGGCGCCTCGGAAAGGTACTCGGCCCGAAGGGACTGATGCCGAACCCGAAGCTCGGAACCGTCACCATGGACGTTGCCAAGGCGGTCAACGACGCCAAGTCGGGTCAGGTCGAGTTCCGCGTCGAGAAGGCGGGCATTGTCCATGCCGGCATCGGCAAGGCGAGCTTCTCCGAGGGCGACCTCAAGGAGAATTTCACCGCGCTGATGGACGCCATCATTCGCAACAAGCCGTCGGGCGCCAAGGGCAAGTTCGTCCAGAAGCTGAGCGTCAGCTCGAGCATGGGCCCGGGCGTCAAGATCGACCTTGCGGAAGTAGCGGGCGCCTAAGTCGCGCCGGCTGGATGGTCCGCACGGTTGATTGAAAAGGGGCCGGCGGCGCAGCAATGCGCCCCGGCCCTTTTCGTTTGAGTTGCCCCAGTGGAGGGAGAGTGAAGTGAAGTTGTTTGTTGCGTTGTTGCTTGCGTCCGCCGTCTCGATCGCTCCTCCACTGGCTGCCCAGCCTCGCGCGCAGGCCGATACGGTCGACCCCAGCGTCCCGACGCAGCTGCCCCGAACGGCCATCCCGCACCATTATGCGGTGACCGTCATCCCGCACGCGTCGAAGCTGACGTTCGACGGCCGCGTCGCAATCGACCTCGAGGTGATCAAGGCGACCCGCCAGCTCGTGCTCAACGCCGCCGACCTCAAGTTCGCCTCGGCTACGCTGCGGCCGGCGAAGGGCGGCGC
>Ga0070683_100004115_pt1 | contig 11915 bp, 8 predicted proteins | sample KBSC713LmetaG_FD_64662 | JGI IMG/M metagenome (GOLD analysis project Ga0070683, IMG submission 64662) | Corn rhizosphere microbial communities from Kellogg Biological Station, Michigan, USA - KBS C7.1-3L metaG | ecosystem: Host-associated > Plants > Roots > Rhizosphere ...
CCGGCTCGGCCTCGTCGACAATTGGCTGCGTCACGTCCAAGACGTTCGGGACAAACACCACCAGGAGCTCCGAGCGCTGCATAGCGTCGACGACCGGCACGATCGCCTGTGCGAGTTGAACGTGATCGAGCAGGTGCTCAACATCAGCCACACGACGGTCGTGCGCGACGCCTGGTCCCGCGGACAGTCCGTCTCGGTCAACGGCTTGATCTACGGTCTCGAGGACGGACTGCTTCAAGACCTCGGCATTCACATCAACGGTGTCGACGACATCCCCGACGCGTGGAAAAACTCGCGCGCGTTCCGCAGCGGAGAACATGATGCGACCAGTAGTTGGCCAGACAGCACAGCGGTCGTTGACCCTTACTGAGGCGCACGTCAAGAGCTTCGCCGAGCTCACGGGCGATTACAATCCGCTGCATTTCGATGAGGCCTTCGCGAAGGCCACTCGCTTCGGTGGGCTCGTCGTGCAGGGCGGGCTGACGACCGGCCTGCTACACGCGCTGGTGGCGATGGATTTGCCGGGGCCGGGTTCAGTGTTTCTCAGTCAGCAGTGGAAATTCACGGCGCCCGTTTACATCGGCGATACGATCACCGCCCGGGCCGAGGTGGTGAGCGTGCACGCGACGAAGCCGGTGACGCAGTTGCGGATTGGGGTCACGCGGCAGACGGGAGAGACGGTGCTGGAGGGGGAGGCATGGTGTTATACGATGGGACAATAGAGTGGCCTACTCCGATCGCATCGCGATAATCGGATCGACTCTCGCCGCCCGAGCGGCCGGAATCACCGCAGCCAGAAACGCCACGACAGCCAGAACTCCCGGCACCAGCGCAAAGGTCCCCGGATCGGTTGGCCGCACGCCGTAGAGTAGCGACGAGAGCAGGCCGACCGCGAAATAGGCGGCAATCAATCCGAAGGCCACTCCGGCGACCACGAGCCGCGCACTTTGTCTCCCCACCAGCCAGACGACTCGCCCGCGCGACGCTCCGAGGGCAATGCGGACACCGAGCTCGCGAGTGCGTTGCGCGACGGCGTAGGAGATGACGCCGTAGAGACCGATGCACGCCAGGCAGAGCGCGAGGGCGGCGAAGACGGTCACGACATTGCCCTGCAGTCGCTGTCGCCAGAATGAGCGGGAGACGACTTCGTCGAACGTCTGGACTTGATAGAGCGCCACGCGCTTGTCGATGGAGCGAACGGCCGCGCGGAGCTCCGGGATGAGCGTTTGCGGATGGTCATGCGCGGTACGGACAACGATGGTCTGTTGCCGGCCGGGGTAGGAGGCGTACGGGTAATAGACCGCCGGTCCCATCGGCTCGGGCAACCGATAGTGCCGAAAATCCTTGATGACCCCGACGACAGTCGCCGCGTGATCGCTCCCGCTGCTGCCCATGCGCTTCCCGATCGGATCGTGTCCGCCGAACGCCTTGGCAACCATCAACTCGTTCACGAGGACGACCGGGTTCAGCGAATCGCGATCGGCGTCGTTGAACCAACGGCCGCGCACCAACGAAACGCCGATCGTCTTGAAGTAGTCCGGCGTCACGTACTGGTAGTGCGCGATCAGCTCGTCGCCGCGCTTCGGCGGCGGCGCGCCTTCGACGTGCGCCTCGCCCTGCACGTTCCATCCGCTGAAGGGAATTCCTTGAGCCGATCCGACCGATACGACGTCGGGAAGCCGGCGGAGATCGGTGAGCAGTCGCTGATAGAAGACCGCCGCTTCGCCACGCGTCGCGTAGTCGCTCGACGGCAGCGTGATGCGGGCCGAGAGGACGTGGTGTTCGTCGAACCCGAGATCGCTCCCGGCGAGATTCTTGTAACTACGAGCGAGCAGCGCGGCGCCGACCATCAACACGACCGAGAGCGCGATCTCGCTCACGACGAGCGCACCGCGGAGACGAGAGCGATGCAGTCCCGTCCCCGCGGCTCGGCTGCCTTCGCGCAACGTGGTATCGAGGTTCGTGCGCGCCGTTCGCAGCGCTGGAACACTGCCGAACAGAATTCCCGTGACGAGCGTGATCACCACGATGAACGCGATGGCGACGGCGTCGAGCCCGAGCTTCACGTAGAACGGCGGCGACTGATCCGGGAACGCGAATCGCAACAGGCGCACGCCCCACCACGCGATCGCGACGCCGAGGACGCCGCCGAGGACCGCGGTGACGATACTCTCGGTCATGAGTTGTCGCACGATGCGGCCACGCGACGCGCCGAGCGCGGCACGAATCGCCACTTCGCGCCCGCGCGCCGCCCCGCGCGCCAGCATCAGATTCGCGAGATTCGCGCAGACGGTGAGCAGGACCATGGCCACGGCGACGAGAAATACCTCGAGCGGCCGACGAAGGTCGCCGACGAGATCGTCGCGCATGGTGAGCACGCCGGCCTGCCAGCCCTCGTTCTCGTCGGGAACCTCGCGCGCGAGCAGCGCGTCGATACGATGGAGGTCGGCGCTCGCTTGCGCGACAGTCACACCCGGCTTGATGCGGCCGATCGCTCCGGCGTAGCCACGATTGCCATGACGCTCGAGGGCCGGATCCGTCTTGAACGGCACCCAGACGTCGCCGCGATCGGGAAAGTTGAACCCCGGGGACATGATCCCGACGACGGTGTGCGCGCGGCCGTCGAGGTTGATCGTGCGTCCGACAAGCGTGGAGTCGCCACCGAACCGTCGGAGCCAGAGCCGATGACTGATCAGCGTGACCGGCGCGCGCCCGCGGTCATCTTCATTCGGAAGAAACAGTCGTCCGAACGCCGGACGCACACCGAGGATCGCGAACAGATTCGGCGAGATCTCCGACCCCGTCACGCGCTCCGCGTCGCCGGAACCGCCGGTGATGGTATTGGAGTTCCACGTGAAGATGCCGATCCCGCTGAACGTCTGGTTGCGGTCGCGCCAGTCGACGAAATCCGGCCACGAGATGTTGACGCTCTTGTAGCCGTGGCCGGGATTGTCCGAGTAGATGGTGACGAGCTGTTCGTCGTGCGGGTACGGCAACGGCCGGACGAGGATCGAATACGACGCGGAGACGATCGCGCCGGTGACGCCGATCCCGAGCGCGGCGCACAGGACGGTGGTGATCGTGTAAGCCGGCGTGCGGAGGAGTGAGCGGAAGCCCAGGCGCGCGTCGCGTATGAACTCGGAGATCCAGTCGGCCCGCCGTTCGCGGCGGATTATCCGTTCGTCGATCCGGACGGTGTCGGCACGCACCGCGTCGGCATCGCCGAATTCGCTGAGGGCCTGGCGCCGGGCGTCATCGGGCGACGCACCGCGCGAGACGAGATCGGCGATGCGCGCGTCGAGATGAAATTGGATCTCCTCGTCGACGTCGCGCTTCGGATCTCGGCGCGTCGGCTGAAACCAGCGAAGCCATCGGTCGCTCATAACGGACGCTCCTCCGTCTTCAACACCTTGGCGACGGCGTCGACGAACTGCGACCATGTGCCGGTCTCCGCTTTGAGCTGCTGCCGGCCCTTGGCCGTGAGGCGATAAACCTTGGTTCGGCGTTTCGTGCTCGAGATCTGCCAGCTCGACTCGACCCAGCCGCGCTCCTCGAGGCGATGGAGCGCCGGATAGAGCGATCCTTCGCCAACGCGCAGCACTTCGCCGGTCAGCGTCTCGATCCACCGCGCGACGGCGTACCCGTGCGCCGGACCCCACGAGAGGGTCTTGAGGATCAGCAGGTCGAGCGTGCCTTGAAGGAGGTCAACGGTCCGCGGCATGTACCCATGGCCATTCGATGTATAGGCCACGATACTGCGCGTATACATCGGATGTCAATGGGTGTGGTACGGTGGAACTGCGACCGGGAATCGGATGCCCGAGCAGTCCTCCGTGCCCTCTATGTCCTCGGTGTCCTCTGTGCCAACAATTCGCCGTTCACGAGGGTCAGATGTACCGAAGAAGCCCACCGGGGTGACGGGCCTTTACACCCGCGTACCACCGACACGCGGGGTACAACAGCACGATCGTGATCGCGAACACGAGATACAACAACCCGAGCCCCCAACGCTGACCCGGCGGCAACTGTACGTACGGCGCCGTCGCGAATGAGCCGGCGTGCGGCGTGCCGTCGCGGAGGTACCACGCGACGAGCGACAGCGCGTGAATCAGCGGGATGTGCAGCAAGTAGTAAAACATCGGCACGCGCCCGAAGGTCTCGAGGGCGCGCGCGATCGATCCGCGGGCATCGTCGGCGAAGGGGAGCAGCGCGATCATTGGACCGAGCGTCATCAACAGGAAGAGCTGCGAGTCGCGGTACTTGTTCTGATCGAGCAGACGATAGATGAAGGCGCGGTGGTCGTCCCCGCCGCGCAGCACGACGAGCGCGCCGGCGATGACGACAAACGCGACGATCGCGCCGAGTCCGAGGCGCAGGCAGAGACGGCGACGCTCCTCGGGGTCGCGAAGGAGGAGCAGCCCGAAGCCGTAACCCGCCGCCATCACGCCGATCCATGGAATGATGTTGTAAAGAATCTCGAGATCCGGCCCGCCTTTGCCGAGCTGGATGCTGCCGCCCATGTAGAGAAAACTCCAAAGCGGCTCGAGTGACGGGACCAGCTTGGCGGGAACGCGCATCAACGTTTGCAGCAGCATCACGGCGACGCCGAAGACGCCGACGCTCGCCGGCGAAAAGCGGACGAGCCCCGCCATGAGGATCATGCACCAGCCGAACATCCAGATGACGCCGCCGAGGACGAATCCCCAGGAGAGCGTGAACGTCCAACTCACGTGAATGACCGTGAGCTCGAGGGCCACGAGCAGCAATCCTCGCGTCGCGAGATAGCGCGACAGCTTCCTGGAATCGCCGAGTCGATCTCCATAGAGGAACGCGGCGGTTCCGGCAAAGAAGACGAACGCCGGCGCGCAGAAATGCGTCACCCATCGCGTGAAGAAGACACCGGCCGTCGGACCGCCCGCCGGCACGCCGGAATACACACGGACATGGTCGATCGCCATCAGCACCATGACGAGTCCACGGAGCACGTCGATGCCGGCGATTCGTCCGACGCCGGCACTCGGCCGCGCCGGTGGCGAGTAGGTCGACGAGGGGGCGAACGCGGTCGAAGCCATGGTCTCTCCCGGTGCGAACAGCTCTAACCTTCCGCGGCTGTCTCCAACCTGCAACCGGGCCCTTCCGCCGGCCGGCAACCACTCTCGCCCGGCGTGCATCTAATGCGTAACCTTGGACACGCCCGTCGCCGGGCGCCCTACGTCGCTTCTCGCTCGACAGCCCAGGCCCCCACCATGCGCTTCTGTCGCCTCGCACCAGCCCTCGCCGTCCTCTCGCTTCCCACAGTTGTCCTGGGCCAGCTCGACTCCGTAACTCTCGCCGGGTTCCGCTGGCGGAATATTGGACCGGCGAACTTCGGCGGACGCGTCGCCGACATCGCGGCGATCCCCAGTCCCTCGAAGACCTTCTACGTCGCGACCGCGGGCGGTGGGGTCTGGAAGACCACCAACGCCGGGACGACGTTCAAGCCCATCTTCGACAATCAGCGTGTCGTCTCGATGGGCGCGCTTGCCATCGCGCCTTCCGATACGAACCAGGTATGGGCCGGCACCGGCGAGCAGAATTCTCGAAACACGATCGAGCCGGGGATGGGGATCTATAAGTCCACCGACGGCGGCAAAACCTGGAAGCTCACGGGGCTCGAGAAGACCCAGCACATCGGGCGCATCGTCGTCCATCCGACGAATCCCAACATCGTCTACGTCGCCGCGCTTGGCGCCGCGTGGAAGTCCAACCCGGAGCGCGGTCTGTACAAGACGGAAGACGGCGGCGCCACGTGGAAGTTGATCAAGTTCGTCGACGACAGCACGGGCTTCATCGACGTCGCGATGGATCCGTCGAATCCGCAGGTGCTGTTCGCGTCGGCGTACCAGCGGCTCCGCGGACCGTACTTCCTGAATTCCGGCGGTAAGGGCTCCGGCCTGTGGAAGACGACCGATGGCGGCACGACGTGGACGGAGATCAAGGGCGGCGGATTCCCCGAGACGAAGAAGGGTCGCATCGGGATCGCGATCTCGCGCTCGAACCCGCAGATCGTCTACACCCTCGTCGAGGCGGACACGAATCCCAACTCGAAGCCGACGGCGGGATCCAAGGCCCAAAACAAGAGCGGCCTCTATCGCTCGGATGACGGCGGCCAAACGTGGTCGTACCGGAACGATCAGGACACCCGGCCTTTTTACTATTCTCAAGTTCGCGTCGACCCGAAGAATCCGGATCGGGTATACTGGTCGTCGACGCCCGTGCTCTTCTCCGACGACGGCGGCAAGACCGCGCGCTCGGCGACGCAAACGATCCACGTCGACCACCACGCGATGTGGATCGACCCGAACGATCCCGAGCACATCATCGTCGGCAACGACGGCGGCGTGGCGCAGACGTGGGATCGAGGCGGCAACTACGTCGCCAGCACGGCGCTGCCGATCGGCCAGTTCTACGGCGTGAGCTTCGACTTCGCGGTGCCGTACAACGTCTGCGCCGGCGCGCAGGACAACGGCTCGTGGTGCGGTCCGAGCCGCCATCGGCAGGGCAGCGTCGGCTCGGCGTTCTGGTTCGGCTACTCGGGCGGCGACGGATTCTGGACCGCGCAGGATCCGACCGATCCGAAGATCATCTACGGCGAGTCGCAGAACGCGGGGATCACACGTTGGAACCTCGCCACCGGCCAGACGAACTTCGTCGGCGCGGGCGGGTCGTCCTTCGCGCGCTATCGACAGTATGAGGACTCCATCGTCCTGGCGCGCGGCGACACGACGCAGCCGGAAACGCGCGACATGAAGAACCACATCGCCGACCTTCGCGCGCGACAGAAGCAGGACTCGCTCAATTCCGTGACCCGGTTCAACTGGGAGACGCCGTTCTTCCTGTCACCGCACAACAAGGATGTGGTGTACGTGGGCGGCAACCACGTCTTCAAGTCGACGCAGCGCGGCGACAACATGTACTCCGTCTCGCCCGATCTCTCCAAGCAAGACATGAAGAAGATCGACGTGAGCATGAAGACGACCGGCGGCATCACGGTCGACGCCACCGGCGCCGAGACGTACGGCACGGTCGTCGCTTTGGCAGAATCGTACATGAAGCCGGGTTTGCTCTACGCGGGCACCGACGACGGCAACGTGTGGGTCACGGCGAACGACGGCGCGGCGTGGACGCAAATCGACTGGAAAAAGTTTCCAGGACTGCCGAGCAACGACGTGTACGTCAGCCGTATCGAGCCCTCGCACTTCGACACGCTGAGCTGGTACATCTCGTTCGACAACCACCGCAATAACGACTTCACGCCGTATTTGTACGCGACGGCCGACGGTGGAAAGACTTTCACCTCGATCGCCGCGACGCTGCCGACGGGCGGACCGGATCACGTGCACGTCGTGCGCGAAGATCCGTTCAATCGCGATCTGCTGTTCGCGGGCACGTCGGTCGGCGCGTACGTCTCGACGGATCGCGGCAAGAACTGGCAGAAGCTGATGAGCGGCATGCCGACGGTGCCGGTATTCGATCTCAAGATTCATCCGCGTGATCGCGAGCTGATCGCGGCGACACACGGCCGTGGGATCTTCGTCGTGGACGTCGCACCGCTCGAGCAGATGGCCGGCAAGACGGTCGCCGACGTCATGCTCTTCGAGCCGAAGCGCGCCTACCAGTACGCGGACCCGCCGCGCATGGGCCAGACGAACGACCAGCAGACCTATGGCGCAGCGAGTCCGCCGTACGGCGCGGAGATCGCCTATCGCATCGCGCCGTCGGCGCAGCCGGCGGCGACGGTAGCGGCCGGCCCGGCGGCGACGTCGCCCGCGCCGGCGGCATCGCCCACGCCGGCGGGCGCGACACTCACCGTCACGCTCGCCGGGTCAACACCGGCCAACCCGACGCGCGGCGCGCCGGCCAACCAGGTGAAGGTCGTCATTCAGGACGCAACGGGTGACACGATCTTCACCACGAACGGATCGGGAAGCCCGGGACTGCAGCGCGTCGTGTGGCCGTATCGCGGGACGCGAAAATTGGCGACCGTGCCGGCCCTCAGTCCCTCGGCGTTGCGTGACAGCATCGTGCGCGTTCGAAAGACAACGTTGGTGCTCGATTCCGTCGAGAAGGCTGGAATGGACACGGCATTCATGCGCCACGCGCGCGCGGCGTTGTTGCCGTCCGCCACCCCGCCGCAGTTGAACATCAATTGCGGCGGCGGTGGTCCCGGGACGAATCCGGATCGCCCAGCCGAAGGTGGCGTCGTGCGCGGTGGCAGCGGCTTCTCCGGTTGCACGATGACGGTGAACGGCGCGAATATGGACATGGAGAAGTACCAGGAACTCCAAACCGCGATCAACCGCGCGATCAACGGCCCGAGCTCGAACGCGAATGTGTTCTTCTTCGGTGCACCGGGGAATCGCAGTACCGTCGGATTCGAAGCGTCGACCGGCGATTACCTTGTGAGCATCAACGTCGGTGGGAAGACGTACAAGCAAGTCCTGCACGTCGATCGCGTCCCACCGGGCGAGGTGAGGTTGCCGTAACGCTCGAGGGCGAAACGATGAGATCAGAGCTTCGCGCCACCGGAAACGACGAATCCCTGCTCGTGACCCTCGCGCGCAACGCGCGCGAGCGGTCGCCGATGGAGCTGTGGACGACCGCCGTCGGCGGCGCGGTGAATACGGCGTTCATCTGGTGGCGATTCCCCGCTCTGCATTGGCTCGCGGCAGGATTCGGCGCTGTAGCCGCGTACGGGATTGGCGGGCTATGTGAGCGGCTTCTTGCCGCGCGGACGAGCGACGAGGCGTCGCGGTGGCGCAAGCCGCTTCTCGTCACCGTGCGAACGATCGCCGTCGCCGGCGGACTCGGCGCCGCCGCCTTCGCCGTCCTCGTTTTCATGGCCGCCGCGCTCAAGGGCTGGCAGCACTGATTCCGTTAGACGCGCACCAAGTGCCGGCGCTCGGCCAGCTCGGCGATCGCGTTCTCCGTCACGTGCAAGCAGCGGCGCAGCCCTTCGAGCGTGTGATCGCCCATGTGGCCGATACGGAACGTCGTCTCTTTGAGATCGCCGTAGCCGCCACCGATCGTGAAGCCGCGCGCCTTCACCGCCTCGCACACATCCGGGCCGCGCATCCCGCTCGGGCAGACGACGACCGTCACCGTCGGCGAGCGCGCGCCGTCGGGGGCCATGATGCGTAGGTCGACTCCGCGGCGCATCGAGACGCCCTGAAGCCACTCGATCGTCGCGTCGCGCATCTGCAGGTGACGATCCCATCGGCGCTCGATGCCCTCGCGTCCGATGTCCTCCATTTGCGCTTCGAGCGCGTACATCAACGTCGTCGCCGAGGTGCTCGGCGTCTGATTCTTTTCGGCGTACTTGTCGTACTGGAGGATGTCGAAGTAGTACCCACGGTTCGTCGCGCGCTTGGCTTGCTCCATGTAGTCGGGCGACGCCACCGCGAACGCGAGACCGGCGGGCAGTGCCAGTGCCTTCTGCGATCCGGTGAAGACGTAATCCAGTCCCCAGGCGTCGACCATCAACTCGGCGCCGCCGGCTCCCGAGACGCTGTCGACGAGCAGCAACGCCCCATGTCGATGCGCCAACTCGGCGACGGCACGCACGTCGGTGATCACGCCGGTCGACGTCTCCGAGTGGGCCACGGTGACGGCGACGAATTTCCCGCGGGAGAGCGCCTGCTCCACCACTTCCAGATCGAACGTGGAGCCCCACGGGACGACGACCCGTTCCACGGTGCGCGCGCACGTCTCGGCGACGACCGCGAAGCGCTCCGAGAATCCACCGTTGACCAACGACAGCACTGGTCCGTCGACCAGGTTGCGGATCGCCATCTCCATGAAGCCGGTCGACGACGTGGCGCCGACGTACACCGGGCGCGCGGTGAGCAGAACGTCGCGCAGTCCAGCTTCGATTCGCGCGAACATCGCCTCGAACGCGCGGTTGCGATGACCCATGATCGGGCGGGTCAGCCGAGCGAGGATCTCGGGTCGGATCTCGGTCGGACCCGGCACGAAGAACGTGCCGAACGGTGGCGGGGGCGTATCGATCATGCGCCTAATCTAGGCACCGGGCGCATTGGCGCGCCGGAGAGCTTTGCCGCCGGTCGCCCCGGTGTAGTTACCGCCGTCGATCGTCAGGACGCCGTTCACGAAGACGAAGCGCATGCCCGTCGCCGTGAGCGTGGGCTGCTCGTACGTCGAACGGTCGGCGAACGTGTTGTTGTCGAACACGATCACGTCGGCGAACGCGCCCGGCTTGATCACGCCACGTTCCGTCAGGCCGAGGATCTTGGCCGGTTGGGCGCTGCTCCGCTGCACCGCGCGCTCGAGCGTGAGGATGTGCTTCTGATTCACGTACTCGTGAAAGAGCTTCGGGTAGGTGCCGTACTTGCGGGGATGACCGTCGCTGCCGTCGGAGTCGGTGACGATGAAGTCCTGCTTCATGAAGTTCTCGATGTCCTTCTCGTTCATGTTGAACGAGGCGACGCCCGGATCCTGACCGGCGACGATGATCTCGAGCGCCGCCTCGACCGGTGACTTCCTGCGCGCCGTCGCGATCTCATCGAGACGCTTGCCGAGGATCGATGTGTCGCGCGTCGAGGAGATGAGCAGCGAATGCGGACCGTTGCGTCGACGGAGATTGTCCTCCATGTCTTTGATCAACCGCGCGCGCGTCGCCGGATCGTTGGCGCGCGCGCGCAGCGAGTCGCGTCCGCCGGCCTCGGCCCAGCGAGGCAGCAATGAGGCGCCGAGGCTCGTGCCTGAAGCGGTATATGGATATTGGCCGGCGGTGATGTCGACGCCCGCGGCGCGCGCCCGCTTCATGAGCGCGATCACCGTGTCGCTCTGACCCCAGACGTCGGTACCGAGCGCCTTGATGTGCGAGATGTGCACCGGCAAATGCGCTTCGCGACCGATGCGGATCGTCTCGTTCACAGCGCCGATCAACCCGATCGTGTACGAGCTCTCGTCACGAATGTGCGAGTCATAGACTCCGCCTTTGGCGGCGGCGATCTTCGCCAGCTCGATAACCTCTTCGGTCGTCGAATAGCTCCCGGGCGCGTAGTAGAGTCCCGTCGACATACCGATCGCGCCATGATCCATCGCCCGGCCAACGATCGCTTTCATCGAATCCATTTGCGCCGGCGTCGGCGCGGCGGCGGACATGCCGAGCACCGCGCCACGCACCGAGCCTTGCCCGATGTACACCGCGGCGTTGGTGCCGATGCCCTGCTTCGTCCAGGTGTCGAGCAGCTTGCCGATGTCCGTACCGCCGCCACCGTCGTTGTTTGTGATGACGGTCGTCACACCTTGCATCAGGTACGCGAGATTCGCCTTGCGCTGCGACGACGACAGATCGCCTTGGGTATGCGTGTGCGGATCGATGAAACCGGGTGCGACGATGAGGTTTGTCGCGTCGATTGTCTTCGGCGCGGTTACGCGCGACGCCGTCGCATTCCCGACGAACGCGATCCGCTCGCCCTTGATGCCGACGTCAGCGCGGCGGCGCGCGGCGCCCGTGCAGTCGACGACGGTGCCGCCGCGAATGAGAACGTCGACTTGCTGTTGCGCGGCGAGGCGAGCCGCGGGCGCGCCGAGCAGAGCGAGCGCGACGGCCGCGCGCATCACGGCCGGGAAGGATTGAGAAAGCATCCCCAAGAATGGCCATTCGCAACGCTCTGCGCGAGAGCCCGAGGCGAGCCCGACCGACCTCGATTCGCTCGTGGTGCTGTCTGCCCGGCGGCGGACGATCAGCCGCCGCTCGCCGCCAGCTGCAATACGCGATCGAGTACCACGTCGCGCTTTCCCACCGCGGAGCCGCGAGGAACGAAAATGTTCGGCGCCACGCCGTGGTCTTCGACGACCTGGTGATCGTTCGTGTATTCGATCCAGGTCGAAAGCTCGTACGTCCAACC
>Ga0070683_100004118_pt1 | contig 11912 bp, 11 predicted proteins | sample KBSC713LmetaG_FD_64662 | JGI IMG/M metagenome (GOLD analysis project Ga0070683, IMG submission 64662) | Corn rhizosphere microbial communities from Kellogg Biological Station, Michigan, USA - KBS C7.1-3L metaG | ecosystem: Host-associated > Plants > Roots > Rhizosphere ...
GCAGGCCTCGGCTGTACGGAATGCGAGCGATGACCACCCGCTCGACCCGCAGCGATGGGCGCTGACCGATCAGAGCGCGTCCGTGCCCGCCGACGCCCACGACGAAGACTCGGCGACACGCTGTGCCCTTCAGCCCCGCAACCTCGAGGCGCTGCCCGGGGAGGTACCAGTCGAGCGGATGGAGGTACGCGTACCGCGGCCCGAAGAGCAGGATCGGATCCTCCTCCTGCCAGCCGCTCTTCACGAGCGCCTCGGCGACCCGGTCGTACTCGGGGACGATCGGCCCCCGCGTGTGCAGATGCGCGGCGACCAGGACCGCGCCGGCCAAGACCGTCGCCGGCACTGCCACCGGGCGAGGAAGGCCGCCTGAAAGTGCGCTCGCGGCAGCGATCACGGCGAAGGGGGCTGCCCCGATGAGGTTCCGCGCCAGAAAGATCTCGTGGCCCGTGAGCCACACGATGGCGGAGACGAGCACTGGAACGATCGCGCAGAGCGCGCAGAGCCGGCCTCGGTCCGACAGGCGCCAGAGCCGGAGAGCTCCGGCGAGGACGAGCGCGAGAACGATGAAACCGAGCACGTAGCCGGGGGGAGCGCGATACAGGGAGGCGGCGTATACACCCACCGCTGCCCGGAGCTGGAACGCGCCGATCCACCTGTAGCCCCCGTCGTGGTACTGCTGGTACGCGGCTGGCGCCCAGATCAGGAGGGGGACGAGGCCCGCGCCCAGAGCGAGGAGCACGGTGCGCGCGGGGCGGATCCCCACGAGCCAGATCGCGCCCGCCACGAGCGTGAATGCGAAGAAGTAGTGCGTCATCAGGCCCGCCGCGGTGGCAAAGGCCAGAAGCGCGAGCCGACCGAGGGACGGGCGCTCCGCCGCGCGCTCCAACGCCAGCGCGAAGAGCACGCACACGAGCGCGAACAGGCTGTAGGGCCTCAGCTCCCAGCTGTGATCGACGAACTGCCAGCCGAGCGCCGTCGCCAGGCCTGCGAGCGCGGCCCCGTAGACGGGCATCAGCCGCGCGGCGTACAGGACGACGACAATGGTCAGACCGATCGCCGCGGCGACGGAGATCCCGCGCCCCCACACCGCCGGTGCTCCGAGGCGGCTCAAGACCCACCCGAGCGCATAGAACCCGGGTGGGTGCAGCTCCGTGCCCGCCACGTTGCGCAGCATCTCGATCGGCCCCGCCCTGGTGATCACCCGGGCCGCACCTACCTCGTCCTGCCAGAAGGCGTACTGGACGGCGCGAGGAATCGCGACGGCCGCGGTCAGAACCGCACAACTGACCGCTGCGACCAGAGGGGCGGCCCGATACAAGCGGCCTGGATCTTAGAGTTCAGCCCCGTGCCCAAGCTTCTGCTCTCGATCGACTTCGAAGACTGGCACCAGCTCGTCCACCGGGGCCTTGGCCGCGACGACTGGGACCAGCGCGGCCAACCCCTCGAGCGGCAGACCGCGGCGATCTTCGAGCTCCTCGACGAGCTGAACGCGAAGGCCACGTTCTTCGTCCTCGGCATGACGGCCGAGCGCTATCCGGACCTCGTGCGCGCAATCGCGGCCAACGGCCACGAGCTCGCCTGCCACGGGTTCGCCCACGAACGGGTCCCGACGCAGACCCGGGACGAGTTCCGTGCGGACGTCGAGCGCTGCGCCGAGCTCGTCGACGTGCTCGGCGGCAAGCGGCCGCTCGGCTACCGCGCGCCGGCCTTCTCGATCACTCGCGAAACTCCGTGGGCCTACGAGGTCCTGGCCGAGCTCGGCTTCCTCTACGACTCCAGCCAGTACGACTCGCCGCGCATCGGCAACCGCATCCGAGGCGTCCCGCGCACCCCGTACCGGCTCGAGCTCGGCGACGGGCGGGAGATCTGGGAGTACCCGATCACCGTCTGGCCCGTCCGCGGCCGCCCGGTCCCGATCGGCGGAGGTGCCTACTGGCGCGCGCTGCCCACGGCGGTCCTGCGCCGTGCGCTCCGCGAGGTGGCCGCCGAGAACTCGCACCCTGTGCTGTACTTCCATCCGTACGAGCTCGACCCGCAGCCGCTGCGGGCGTCGCTGCCCGAGAGCCCGACTCCGAAGCAGCGCGCGCTGGCAGCCTGGAAGAGCGTCCAGCGCAATCCCGGGAGGCGGCTGGTCGCGGATCGGATTCGTGCAATCGCCCAGGACTACACGCTCACGAGTTACGAGGAGGCCCATGGAGAAGTCGTCGAACAGCACGGAGCTCGTCCGAGATCACTTTCGCGAGCAGGCGTCGTCGTTTGACGCGCTGTACGACGAAGAGCACCCGCTCCAGCGCGCGGTCCGCCCAGGCCTGCTCAAGCGCCGCGACTTCGCGCTCGACGTAGTCCGCGAGTACGACCAGCCGCGAGTGCTCGACATCGGCGGCGGCTCCGGCCGCGTGGGCGAGCTGATCCTCGAGGCCGGCGCGCGCGAGTGGGTCAACGCGGACATCGCCCAGGAGATGCTCGATCTGTCGGCAAAGCGCCTGGAGCGCTTCGGCGACAAAGTGAAGCTCGTCCATGGCGACTTCCTGTCCGCCCCGCTCGAGGGAAAGTTCGACGTCACGATCGCGCTGGGCTTCTTCGACTACATCCCCGACGCGCACCTCTTCGTGCGCCGTATGGCCGAGCTGACATCCGGTTCAGCAGTCGCGAGCTTCCCGCGCTGGAACTGGCTCAAGGGGCCGGCGCGGAAGCTCCGCTACGAGGTGATCAACAACTGCCCGATCTTCAACTACACCGAGCGAGAGCTCCGTTTCCTGTTCGGCTCTGCAGGGTTCAGCCGCGTCCTGATCAAACAAGGACGTAGTGGCTTCCTCGTTCGCGCAGACAGCTAGGAGCATGGGGAACCTCTGGTTCCCCATGAGACCCCTCCTTCAGTTCGGGGGCGACGTTCGAAGCGGCCGCGGAGCCGGCGATTCGGAGTGTGATTCGGCGGACGAGATCGCTAGCCTTTAGCCGTGTTGAGGCGCCTCTTCATCCTTCTTTTGGCATCCGCCGCGATGTTTGCGGCCGCACCCGGCCACGCGGATGCCCGCGAGTGCGGGCTGCCGAACAAGGCGCCGGTCTGGGTCGACTTCGCGGACGGCTCGGTGCCCTACTGGACGATGTTCGCGCGGCCTGGAGTCGTGGCTGCGGCAGCGAACTTCATCTACCCGCCGCAACTGCGCGCCCTCGGCGCGAAGACGGTCTACTGGGAGATGAACTTCCGGCAGCGCGTCGGCGTGCCCAACAACCCGATGGAGCCGGTCGCGGTTCGCGATTGGGCCGATCGAGTCTTCTACCGAGCGGTCGCCTCGTCAGCGTGCGCGACGCCGTGGATCGCCCTCAACGAGATGTGGGGCTCGAACCTGGCGACGCCGTGGTCCCCGACGAACCAGCAATACCGCCAGAACGTGATCATCTTCGTCAAGCGCCTGCGCGAGCTCGGCGCGCACCCGTTCCTGCTGCTTTCCACGCGCCCGTTCACGGACGGCGAGGCCGGGGACTGGTGGCGAGAGGTCGCGCTGTACACGGACTTCGTTCGGGAGATCTACTTTTCCGCGCCGCAGATCCACCGGCAGGGAGCGGTGCTCGGATCGCGGACGCTACGCAATGCATTCCGCCAGGGCATGACCGATCTGACCGAGATCGGCATCCCGCCGTCGAAGATCGGGATCTTCCTCGGCTTCCACACGAACCCTGGCCAGGGCGGCCGCGAGAAGCTCAAGCCGGCCTCGGCCTGGTTCGACACGATCAAGTGGCAGGTGCTGGCTGTCAAGCAGGTGAGCCGGGAAATCCCGCTCGCGACGATCTGGTCGTGGGGCTGGGGCGAGTGGGCCGCGGCCGACCGCGATCCGGACAAGCCTGCGGCGGCGTGCGTCTACCTGTGGACGCGCGACCACAGCCTGTGCGCCGGGCCGGGTATGGCCGGCCCGGGGTTCGACCCCTCGCTGACCGAGGGGCAGTTGCTCCTCCCCGGAGGGACGCAGTGCACCGTGCCGGGCGGCCGGATCAGCACGTCCCAGCTCTCGAGCATCGCGCACGTCACCCGCGACCGCGAGATCGCCTTCACGTCCCTCTTCGCGAGCCTCGTCCTGAAGAACGAGGTGAAGGTGCAGCCGCAGGAGCTGCGGGCGGCCGAGCGCGCGATCGTCCGCTACCGCTTCGGCGGCAGCGGTGCGGCGTATCGGGGCGCCCTCGCCCGGGCAGGCGCCTCTCGGTCGATCGCCCTCGGGGTGATCGCCGACGAGCTGCGCCAGGCGCGCGTGGAGCGGAACTTCCGCGTCAGGTCACCGAGCGCCGCGCAGATCGCGAGCTACCACGAGAGCTATTCCGAGACGACGGCCCGGCTCGTTCAGGTGACGCCCGCTCCGTCCTGGCTCGGCCGCAGAGCGCGCGGGGTCGCGATCGAAGGCCTGGCTCCCTCGTCCGTCTTCCGCGTCCCCGGCGGGCGCTGGGTGAAGCTGAATACACGCGAGGGCGAGCTCCGTGTGCGGGCGCTCACCCCGACGGCTCCGCTCGGGGCATTCTCCCTCGCCGACGCCGGTTCCTCGATCCGGGCCGCGCTGATGCGGATCGCCCAGGATGAGGTCTTCGACAACTGGCTGATGAGCCGCGAGAACAGCGCGCTGCAATGGACGACCTGCCGCCGCGATTGGCTGCCTGCTGTGGGGCCGCTCGAGCTCAGCTCGAGCCTCCCCTTCCTGGCCCTGGCGTCCTAGGCGGGTTCGAAGACCTTCGTCCGCCGCGGGCGAACGAACACGCTGCCGCCTGGGGCGAGCTCGAGCCGCTCGGCCTCGTCGCGCGTGACCTGGGCCCACACGTCGCGTCCGTCCTCGAGCAGGAGCTCGACGCGCACCTCGAAGCCGAGATGGACGACGCGCTCGATCGTTCCGGCCGTCGTACTGCCGTTCGGCTCGCTCGAGAGCTCGAGGTCGTGCGGGCGCACGTACGACTCGCCCAAGCGGTTGACCGGCCCGACGAACCCCATCACGAACTCGTTCGCAGGCTCCTCGTAGAGCTCGCGGGGGCCGCCGGCCTGCTCGATGCGCCCGTGGTTCATGAGCACGATCTGGTCGGCGAGCTCCATCGCCTCCTCCTGGTCGTGCGTGACGAAGATCGTCGTCACGTGCATCTCGTCGTGGAGCCGCCGCAGCCAGGCCCGCAGGTCCTTGCGGACCCGGGCGTCGAGTGCTCCGAACGGCTCGTCGAGGAGGAGCACCTTCGGCTCGACCGCGAGCGCGCGGGCAAGTGCCATCCGCTGGCGCTGGCCGCCTGAGAGCTGCGCCGGATAGTGGTCGGCCCAGCCGGTGATCTGGACGAGCTCCAGCAGATCGTCGACGCGCTTGCGGATCTCGGCCCGCGGCCGCTTGCGCACCTTGAGCCCGAAGGCCACGTTCTCGCGCACGGTCATGTGCTTGAAGGCGGCGTAGTGCTGGAAGACGAAGCCGACGCCGCGCTTCTGCGCCGCCTGGCGCGTGACGTCCGCACCGTCCAGCTCGACCGCGCCCGACTCGGGGCGCTCCAGCCCCGCGATCACGCGCAGGAGCGTGGACTTCCCGCTGCCGCTCGGGCCGAGCAACGCCGTGAGCGAGCCCGACGGGACTTCGATCGAGGCGTCGTCGAGCGCGACGAACTCCCCGAACCGCTTCGTGACCGACCTGGCGACAATGGCCATCAGCGCGTCTCCTCCTTCGGCTTGAACAGCGTCATCGCGACCAGCGTCGCGATCGCGAGCATGGCGAGCACGACGGAGGCCGAATACGCCCCGACGTAGTCGAACTGCTGATACTGCGCCTCGACGTGCAGCGTCAGCGTCTCGGTCTTGCCGACGATGTGGCCCGAGATGACGCTGACCGCACCGAACTCGCCGAGCGCCCGCGCGGTGGTCAGCACGACGCCGTACGCGATCGCCCACCGGATCGCCGGAAAGGTCACGCGCCGGAACGTCTGCCAGCCGGAAGCGCCGAGCGTCGCGGCGGCCTGCTCCTGTTCGGTGCCGATCTCGCGGAGCACCGGAACGACTTCTCGCACGACGAACGGCAGCGAGATGAAGATCGTGACGAGGATCATCCCGGGCAGTGCGAACACGACTTGGATTCCGTGGTCGGTCAGCCAGCTCCCGAACCAGCCGGTCCGGCTGTAGAGGAGCAGGAACGCGAGCCCAACGACGACCGGGGACAGCGCGAGCGGGAGGTCTACGAGGGCGTTCATGACGCCCTTGCCCGGGAAGCGCTGGCGCACGATCGCGAGCGCGCAGATGACGCCGAAGATCGTGTTCGCGGGCACCGCGATCGCGGCGATCAGCACAGTGAGGTAGAAAGCGTGCTTCGCCTCGGGCGTCGTGACCGCGTCCCAGGCGGGGCCGAGCCCGTGCTCGAACGCGCGGTAGAAGACCAGCCCCACGGGTGCGGCGAGGACCACCAACAGGTAGCTCAGCCCCACAACGCGGAGCGGCCATCTACCCACGGTCGTGCCTCGTCGCCCAGCGCCTGAGCGCGCCGATCCCGAGCAGCACCACGAACGTGATCACGAGGATCAGCACGGACACTGCGGCGGCGCCCGCCGGGTCACCGCTCTCGATCCGCCCGAAGATGAAGACCGACACGACCTCGGTCTTGAAGGGCAGATTCCCGGAGATGAGCACGACCGAGCCGAACTCCCCGATCGCCCGCGCGAACGCGAGCGCGACCCCGGACAGGACGGCCGGGAACAGGTTCGGAAAGATGATGTGGCGGAACGTCGTGAAGGGCCCGGCTCCCAGCGAGGCGGCGGCCTCCTCCATCTCGCGGTCGAGCTCGAGGAGCACCGGCTGCACCGTCCGGATCACGAACGGCAGCGTCACGAACAGCAGCGCGAGCAGGATCGCCGTCCGCGAGAACGCGACGTTCACGCCCACAGGCCCGTTCGGCCCGTAGAGCGCGAGCAGCGTCAGCCCGGCGACGATCGTCGGCAATGCGAACGGGAGGTCGATGATCGCGTTCACGACCCCCTGTCCGGGGAAGCGGTCCCGGATCAGGATCCACGCGACGACCGTCCCCATCACGGCGTTGATCAGGCAGACCGCGACCGAGACGGCGAGCGTCAGCTTGAGCGCCGCAACCGCCTGGGGGTCGGAGACCGCTTCCCAGAAGCCGCCCCGGCCGGCCTTGCTGGACTTCCAGACGAGCGCCGCCAGCGGGAGCAGGACGATCAGGCTCAGGTACGCGGTCGCGAGCCCGACGGCGAGCCCGGGCCCGGAGCTGCGGACAGCCCCGGGCCGCGCAAGAGCCTCGGCTCGAGCGGCCAGCTCAGCCGCCCTTCCGGCGCTGGATCTTCGTCACGATCCCCGTGCGCGAGTCGAAGAACTGCTTGTCGACCTTCGCCCAGCCGCCGAGCCACTCGATCGAGAACACGCCCGGCGGATAGGGGAAGCTGAACCCCTTGGCCGCGCTGCGGAGCACCGGCCGGTAGCCGTTCTGCGCGAAGATCACCTGCGCGGGCTTCGTGCGCAGGAAGTTCACGAAGGCGCGCGCGGTGCTCTTGTTGCTGCTCGTCTTGACGACCGCGATCGGATTCGCGATCTGGATCGTCGACTTGGGCATGACGAAGTCGACCGGCTGATCGTGCTTCTGGGCGAAGATCGCCTCGTTCTCGTACGAGAGGAGAACGTCGCCGCGGCCGGCGAGGAACGTCTGCAGCGCCTCCCGCGCGCTCTTGTCCTGGGAGACGACGTGGTCGTACAGCTTCTGGAGGTACTGAACCGACCTGGCGTGCGACTTGCCGAGCTTGCGCTGCGCACCGTAGGCCGCGATCACGTCCCACTTGGCGCCGCCGGAGGTCTGGACGTTCGGCACGAGCACGTCCACGCCGGGCTTGACCAAGTCGTTCCACGTGCGGATGTGCTTCGGGTTGCCCTTCCGGACGACGAAGACGACGACCGAGCGCGTGACGATCCCGTGGTAGGCCTCTTTCTTCCAGGACTTGGCGACGAGGCCGGCCTTGACGAGCGAGGTCATGTCCGGCTCGAGCGAGAACTCGACGACGTCGGCCTTGAGGCCGTTGATCACGGCACGAGCCTGCTCGCCGGACGCGCCGTAGGACTGCTGGAAGGAGGTGCCCTTCCCGGCGGCCGTGTCGGTGAACGCGGGGATCAGCTTCGTGTAGGCGTCACGCGGAGTGGAGTACGCAACGAGGCTGATCGAGCCGCTCTTCGAGCTCGCCGACGCGGAGTGCGACGACGTGAGGCTCGCGGCTACGAGCGCGACCAGGCCAGCCAATACAACCCCGATTGTGCTAATCCGAACCATCAATCCCCCTTATTATTCGATATTCCTGACTGTTCATGTAGAGAAAGTCGAGAAGGCAGTGTACGGACCGCGCCCGAGGGCGTCAAAGGGGAACAATCAGTTCATGTGGATCTCGCGCCGAACCGACTACGCGACCCGCGCGATCCTCGCCCTCGCGCTCGACGGCGGCGGGCCGATGAAGCTCGAGGAGCTGGCGCACCGGACCGGCGCCCCTCAGTCCGTGCTCGAGCAGGTGATGCCGCCCATGCGGTCAGCCGGGCTCGTCCGCTCGGAACGCGGGCCCTCAGGGGGCTATCGACTGAACAAGGAGCCCGACGAGATCACGCTCGAGCGCGTCGTCCGGCTCTTCCAGGGGCAGCTCGCTCCGATCGGGTACGCGACGCGTCGCAGTCCGGACGCGGTGCCGAAGTTCGTCGCTGACTCCCTGCGCACGAGCTGGAGCGAAGTGCGCGATTCCACGATCGAGATCCTCGAGCGGACGACGTTCGCCGACCTGGCGAAGCGCGCCGGCGGAAGCTGGCGCGAGGGTTCCTCGGAGCTGGTGCCCTAGACCTCCGCGGCGGCTCGCGCCTGGATCACGCGAACCTGCGTCAGTACTGCGCCCGCAGCTCCGAGCACGAGGATCAGCGGAACGAGAATCTCGTAGTGCGGGGTCTCGACGAGACGCACTCCGCTCGCGAGCAGCACCGTCCCCAGCGCGACGCGCAGCGCTCTGTCGGGCACGCGCACGGCGAACTTGCTCGCGAACAGCACGCCCGGGATCGAGCCCAGCAGGAGCCAGAACATCGCGTGCAGGTCGACGTTCCCGTGCACGAGGTGGCTGATCCCCGCCACCCACAGGAGCGCAGCCGCGTGGAAGATGTCCGTCCCGACGATCTTGGCCGCGGTCAGCGGGAAGACGAGGAGCATCACGAGCCCGAAGAACGTGCCGCTGCCGACCGAGGTCAGGCCGACGACGAACCCTCCACTTGCTCCCAGAGCGAAGCAGATCACGCGGTCACGGTTTGCTAGCAGGAACGGCGCGTCCGATGGCTGGACTCCTCGCTTGATGAACATCTTCGCCAGGAAGCCGAGCCCACCGAGGATCAGCGCGGCTCCGATCACCTTGGCCATGGCGTCGCCTACACCGCTTCCGTACCGATTTTCGATCCAGGTCGCGACCTCGACCCCGAGGAGCGACATCGGCGCGGAGCCGAGGAACATCCAGAACGTGATCCGTGCGTGGACGGTCCCGAGCCCGCGGTGCCGGACGGCGCCGAAGCTCTTGAAGACGGCGCCATGCAGGATGTCCGTGCCGACCGCGAGCGTCGGCTTGAAGCCGAAGAAGAGGATGAGGATGGGCGTCATCAGCGAGCCGCCGCCCATCCCCGTCAGCCCGACGAGCGCGCCGATCAGCAGGCCCGTGAGCGTGAACTGCCAGGTCATCTAGCGATAGGCATCGATCAGCACTTCGGCGACCTCGGGCCGTGAGAACTCAACCGGTGGCAGCTCGCCGGCCTGGAGCAGCTCGCGGACCTTGGTTCCCGAGAGGAACACGTGGTCGTCGCCGCCGTGCGGGCACGTCTTCGGCGTCGCCATCGAGCCACAGACCTTGCACCAGAACGCGTGCTCGAAGAACAGCGGCTCGATCCCGAGCTCGTGCGGCTCGAACTCGCCGAAGATGAGCTGGGCGTCGTAGGTGCCGTAGTAGTCGCCGACACCCGCGTGGTCGCGGCCGACGATGAAGTGCGAGCACCCGTAGTTCTTGCGGCAGATGGCGTGCCAGATCGCCTCGCGCGGACCGGCGTAGCGCATAGCGGCGGGGAACGCGGAGACGACGACGCGGTCGCCCGGGTAGTACTTGTCGACGAGGACGCTGTAGCACTCGACCCGAGTTGCGGCCGGGACGTCGTCGGACTTCGTCTCGCCCACGAGCGGGTGGATGAGCAGGCCGTCGACGGTCTCGAGCGCGACCTTGGTCAGGTACTCGTGCGCGCGGTGGATCGGGTTGCGGGTCTGGAAGCCGACGACGGTCTTCCAGCCTCGGTCCTCGAACTCCCTGCGCGTGTCCGCGGGATCCTTCGCCAGCTCGGGGAACGACGGCTCGGGTCGGTCGAAGACGGTCACCTTGCCGGCGAGGTAGTGCGGGTGCTGCGCATAGAGCCTGGCGACCCCGGGATGGGCTTCGTCCGTCGTGCGGAAGCAGTTCTCAGCCTCGCGCTCCTTGTCGTAGTCGTAGAGCTGTTCGACCTCGAGCACGGCCAGCGGGCGGCCTTCGCCGTCGGTGAGCGCGACACGGTCCCCCTCCGGCGCGGCCTCGACCGCGAGGCAGACCGGCATCGCCCACGGGAGCCCGTTCGCGAGGCGCATGTCCTCGACGACGCGCTCGTAGTCCTCGCGTCCCATGAAGCCCTCGAGCGGCGACAGCGCGCCCGAAGCGAGCATGTCCAGATCGGACACCTCCCGCGGAGTGAGCGCGACCGTCTCGAGCGAGTCGAGATCCGGCCGAGCCCCGGTCCGATCGACCAACGTTCCCCCGTGTGGCTCGATCAGACCTGTCCGAGTGCCTGTCACTGTGACTGTCCCTGGGACCTCGCTCACGCGGGCACCTCTTCTTTGACCAGGCCCAGTTCGGCCAGCTTGCCGAGGATCAGCTGCGCGCTCTCCTCCGCGCTGTGTGCCTCGGTATCGACGACGATCTCGGGATTCGAGGGCTCCTCGTACGGGTCGGAGACGCCGGTGAACTCCTTGATCTCGCCCTTGAACGCCTTCTCGTAGAGGCCCTTCACGTCACGGCGCGCGCACTCCTCGACCGACGCCTTCACGAACACCTCGACGAACGTCCCGACCTCCTCGATCATCTCGCGAGCCTTGCTGCGGGTCTCCTCGTACGGCGAGATGGCCGCGGTGATCACTGCGCCGCCCTGGCGCGTGAGCCGGGAGGCAACCCAGCCCAACCGTTCGATGTGGGTGTCCCGGTCCTCCTTCGAGAATCCGAGCCCCTTCGAGAGGTGCGTCCGCACGTTGTCGCCGTCCAGGTACTCGACGACGAGCCCGCGACGGTCGAGCTCGGGCCCGACGAGATGGGCGATCGTGGACTTGCCCGATCCGGACAGGCCGGTGAACCAGAGCGTGAAGCCGCCCGGCCGCACGCGGTCCGACTCGGGGTGCTCGTGCGCGTAGATGTGCTCGCTCATGTGCCTCCTAGTGGCGTCTCTTCGTGTATCCCGCACTCGAGCTTGTCGGAGCCGGCCCAGCGGCCCGCGCGCTCCTCCTCGTCCTCCGTGATCGGCCGGGTGCAGGGGATGCAGCCGATCGAGCGGTATCCCGCCTCGTGTAGCGGGTTGTAGGGAATCTCGTTCGCCTTGATGTAGGCCCAGACGCGCTTCTCGTCCCAGTCTGCGAGGGGATGCACCTTCCAGACGTCGTAGCGCTCCGACCACTGGAGCTTCGGTGTCTCGGCGCGGCTTGGCGACTGGTCGCGGCGGATGCCCGAGATCCACGCGTCGTACGGATCGAGCGCGGCGAGGAGCGGCTCCACCTTGCGGATCTGGCAGCAGCGGTCCGGGTCGCGCTCCCAGAGGTTCGGGCCCTCCTGCCGGTGCTGCTCGGCGACGGTGATGATCGGGTTCGAGATCAGGTTCAGGCCGTACCGCTTGACGAGCC
>Ga0070683_100004121_pt1 | contig 11907 bp, 16 predicted proteins | sample KBSC713LmetaG_FD_64662 | JGI IMG/M metagenome (GOLD analysis project Ga0070683, IMG submission 64662) | Corn rhizosphere microbial communities from Kellogg Biological Station, Michigan, USA - KBS C7.1-3L metaG | ecosystem: Host-associated > Plants > Roots > Rhizosphere ...
TCGCCGCCTCGCTTTATCTTGCGGTCGCACCGACCTACGAAACAGTGACTGCGGACGTCGGTACGGATCTGTCGTCGAGCCAAGTTACACGTGGCGTGGGATCGACAACGCTCGCATCGGTGAACGGGCCGATCGTCTTCGGTTGGTTCGCGTTCTGCGTAGTGGTTGCGGCAATGCCCCTGGCCTTTCGGCGCACGCGGTTCGCACGCGCCGCCGCCCTGCTCAGTGCGGCGTTGCTTCTCGCGTTCATCTTGGTGGGGAGCGCCAGCATCGGCCTCACCTACGTGCCAGCGGCCGCGTTCGCGTTACTCGCCGCGGCAGCGACGCCCGCCTCGCGACCAGCCACTTAACATGACGCCAGCATGCACCACGCATCTCGCGCAGTGATGGGACGGCTCAGGTTTAGTGGCTGCGATGGCGCGCGCTCGTCGACCGGAATTCCGCGATGACCAGCGTGCCAGTCCGCGTCAGATCCAACTGGCCTTCTTTGAACCGCCACTGCGCGTAACCAATCCCGTCGCCATGGCGCAAGGCTCGCGGTGCTCCGTATTGCTTGGTGAATGCCACAAGGAGCGGCTCGAACGCCGTCGCGGAGTCGGCTTTGACATGAACCGAGAACAGTCGTTGGCTGCGGTACGAGTAGCTGACGTCGACACGCATGCCGGCAACTGCTTCGCCCTCCTTCATGCAGACTCGAGTCGCGCGATCCACGGTCTTACACCGACTCGACGCGGCAACCGCTGCTTCGGGCTCGCCGACCCGATGGCCGTTGAACGCGAAGTCAGCCAAAATCTCCTGTGCACGTGCTCGCGGCGGAAGCGAAAGAATCAGCCCGGCGATAAGGAGCGAACGCATATTTCTCCGCTGTTGGCGTGAGCCCGTCTGATGACGGACGCACGTGAGAGCGATGCGTTTCGCTGGCGAATTTGCCTACCTGCGGTCGATTGTGCCGCTCGAGTGACCGCCCGACAGTCATACCGCACGTCTCCGGATACTTTGACCGTCACTGGATCGGCCGAGCTCACCTCGAAGGATCCGAACCCGCCGAGTTGCGGCGCAAGCCCTAATCGCGCCATCCGCCCCACGAACGTTGCAGCCGACAGCTGACCTTGGGCGCTAGGCAGCCGCGCCCTTCCTATCGATGCGCAAAAACTCACGTCTAGTCCTAACTGTTCTCACCGCGGCGTGCGCGGGTTCGCACCAGACCACTCCTGCTGCCGTTCCGGTGTCGCGGTTACAGAGCTCCTTCAGGGATCGGCCATCCGCGGCGATTCCGTTTCGTGCTATCGCCGGTTCGAGAAGCGGCGCTCCTTCCGACGATGTCCACGGCATTGTCGAGGTCCTCCCGAAGGAGCTGCGAGTTGTACTACAATCTGGGCACATGGAGCTGACCGAGTCGTCGGGCGCGCGGCCACGCCGTCTTCAGGCGGTCCTTGCCTACGGCGACACCGCGCACTACCGAGCACGCTCGCGAAGCAAGAGTGTTTTTGTAAGCGAGATCCGCGCTCGTGGCGACACGTTGCTCGATAAGGTCGTCTTCAGCATCCCATTGGCAGAGGATGTCGTTCTTCGCGAACATTATCTGGCGTTGGAAATCACGGCCGAAGTCAATGTCCCCGGTCGCGGCTGGGTCACCGGCGGCATTCGACCGCTTCTTAGCGTGCCGACGATCTTCGCTGGGGACGGCAAGCACCAATAAGCGGCTGCGCGCGATGGCCGCTTGACAATCGTGGCAGATGAACCAGGGTGTTAGCCGGCCGACAACTTCCGATGAAGCAGAGTTCCGCCCTTCAACGCCCGCTCGTCGTCGCCGTCGTCGGTCTCCTCTCGGCGATAGCCTATGGTGCCGTCGGTGCACTCATCGGCATTGGCGCACTTGCGCGTGCGTCACACCCCATCCGCCTCGAGGTCGCTCTTGCGGCCCTGTTCTTCAGCGGTGTGCTCGGCGCAGGCTTCGGGGCAATCGCGGGCCCGTTAGTGGCATTTTCGTTTCTCCGGCACGTGCCACTCTCCCGTGCGATCATCGGGCCGGCGGTGGGCGCGGGATTGACGACTGCGCTCGCTTTCTTTGCGACGCCTGATTTGCGTGTTGTGCTCAGCCTGTCCCTTGGCGTTGCAATCCTAATCGGTATTCGTCTGCGACGCCGCACGATGTCGCCGGTCGATGTCGCGTTGCCACCGGCTAACACACACTGAACCTGTCAGGCACGGCTCTCGACATGAACGTTCTTCGCACAGGCAGTCTCGCGCTTCGCTTTTTCCTCGAACTAGCGGCCCTGGCCGCGACCGCCTACTGGGGCGCTACGACAGCGACCGGGCACATAAGCCAGATTGCATTGGCGGTCGCACTCCCGAGTCTTGTCGCTATCCTCTGGGCGCTGTTCATCTCGCCGAAAGCGCGGTTCCCCACCGGATCGTTCGGACGAGCCCTCCTCGGTCTGATCGTCTTTCTCCTTGCCGCCGCCGCGTTGTGGAGCCGTGACCGGACGGCGCTCGCAATGGTCTATGGATCGCTCGCTGTCATCAGTTCCGTGCTCATTTTCGTGTGGCCCCAGCAGCTTGGCTCCGGCGTGAGACCGACATAGGCATCAGTGAGGTGCATGATGAAGCTACCGTCGAACGATCCCAACCGCGTCACCGAAGAAGTCGCGCGCGAACTGCTTGCTCGCGCCGCGGCCCTCGACATCGGCGGCCCACAGCTCGCTCACCTGCGCGAGGCTGCGATCGAGGCAGGCATCTCGGGAGCCGCGTTCGACCAAGCGGTACGTGAGTGGAAAGTTCAGGCGGCCAAGGTGCAGAGCATGGATCTGCTCGCAGGAGGGCCGGCGATCCAAGGACGCTATGCTCACATCGGGTTGATGGTAGCGGGCATTGGAGGCGTTGCAGCGAGCCAGCTTTGGCGATCGCGCGGCGATCGCGGCGCATCATCCACTTCTGGATCCGAGTCCGAGCAGTCGTCTGAGCCAGCTAATTCGGGCGCTGATGACGGCAAATCCGGCGGCGTCGGCCTAACGAACGCTGAAGCCGACAAGCGATTTATTGAATTGTTGCGGCTGCGCCGCGAACTGTTGTTGGAATCTTTTGCAGCTCAAGTTGCGCGTTAGGCTTATCCACACATCAATGCAGGGAATGGCGCGAGCATTACTTCTGGCGGTAGCCGTCAGTGCCGCGGTCGGTTGTCGAACTTGGCCGCGATCGGTGGTGGATTCGCAGGTAGTATGGGAGTGCGCGGCCGACTCGAGTGGAATGGCGGGAACAATCCGCGACTGGGCTCGACGCGTCATCAAGGGGACCGATGAAGTGTCGGCTATGGCTCGCCGCACCGCTCATTTGACGGAAGTCTCCGCGGACAGCGTGCGCATCGTCGACAACCAAGCCGATTGCGCAAAGGCCGGACGCGCCTATTTGGAGCGGGACCGCCCGACCCCCGGTACGCACCCCGTCGCGCTAGTCTCTGTCGGTGAGCACTACATCGCGATCGATTTGGCCCAAGTCAGCCACTTCGGGGGAATTCAGAAACTCAGCGCTTCTTGATCGCCGGTTTCGCACAGTTCTTTGGATGATCGGCGGCATTTGACGCGACCCACGCGACCATTCGCCTAACGCACGTCGCACCTGACGGGCGCGCGGTCAAAGAAAGTCATTGTGGTCGAACGCCTAATCAAGTCTTCGTCCACCTACGACCGCTGGTAGACACAAGACGGCCACACCGTCCGTCGCTGGGCGCCGTACATCGGCCTCGGTGGCGTCGCGCTTTACCTTGGGGGCCGCAATGTTCGCGCGCTCGAACGGCGAAACTGCAGGCCCGCCGCCTGACACTTGTTGCACCTGACAAATGAGCTATTGATTGTGAGCGCGCCGCGCACTCTTATTGGAGTTCGTTGCAACTGAACTTGGGCGTTGCACACGGCGCCACATATCCTCGCAGTCCAGAGAATCGTCGTGAACTCGGTATCCCAACGCATTCGCCTCGCCGGCTTCCGATGCTGCCTGTTCGCGGGTGTGCTGATCGGATGCAAGACGGACTGCGTCTACTATCCTTGCCCGGACTTTGAAGCCATCACATTAACCGTTTCCGCTACGGGCAGCTCAACTGTTCCGCCTGCAATCGCCATAGCCTTCGGTAACGAGCCTCCGCAAACAGGACTCTGCGACACTCTCGGGGTTTGTCACCTGATGGGTGGGCCGGCCCAATACCACCTAACCATCACCGCGTCTGGCTTCACCCCTCGTTCTATCGACGTCACCGTGACCGGCGAGGCCGCCGGTTGCAACACCTGCGGACATGTCGATAGGCAACAGTTGTCGGTTGTGCTTCAACCGGCGCTCTAGCGCGCTCGCCTTCTGCGTTTCCGATTGACACTATCTCACAATCGTTGGAGCTGACGAGCGATCCTGTAATCGCGGGAGGCTTCGCTCGGCAGTTTTATTTGACTCGCTTGCAGCTGAACTTGGGCGTTACGTCGCCACATGCTTTCTCACAAGAATCGGCGCTTCTCCATTCAAGCGTATGGCCTGGTTACAGAAGCCGCGTAGCCGAATCTTCATTGTACTCCGATTGGATGCCGGGATCAGCGGCGAGCCGGGAGTAACCGTGAAAGAAGCGGTTTTCGACGAGGAGACGGCTGCCTCAGAGGTGCAACGTCTCAATCTTCTCACCGCTGATCGCGGCGTGCACTATTTCTACCAAGCGACGCGACTGTTCCCGCCAGGCTACTCCGCGGGTTCGCCACCCCCCAATGCCGGGCCGCAGCCTCCTCGACCTGCGACCTAGCGTGCGTTGTGGCTAACAAAGGATTTTGGCATTCGTTGCAGTTACGCTCGCGGGTTAGAGCGCAGCACGGTTCTCGACAATGCATGATTCACAGCGCATCCGATTGGTCGCCTGGATATTTGTAGCGACTCTCAGTGCTTGCCACGCGAGCAGTGGGCGGGCAACGGTAGTGTCGGCCGACTCGGTTGCCGCCAAGGTCGCGATAGACAGTTTCCCAATGATGCGTGGGCGTCTCTCAGTGGTTCAACGCACATGGCATCGAGGCGATACTGCAATGGTACAACTCGCGGCCGTTCACAATCCGCTCGTCCGGGCGTCCCAGGCGGAGTCAACGCTGATCGTCTGGGTCGCTCCGGAGAGGCGAGTTGTACGAGCAATGTGGGCGCTCGATGTCGACCCATCGCGATCGCTGCGGTCCAACGAACGTTGAAGCCGACGGGCGCGCCAATCGGAGAGACCGACGCGAGGACGTAGGACCGTTTACCAACCGGAGACCCCGATGCCCACACCCGATTTCACGGACCAATGGAGACGCTCAACGTCGAGGGCGTCTGCACTGAGCTCTGTCGTAGCGCCCGTCGTTCACTGCGGTTGAGCGCTATTCAGATTTCAACGAATGACTGCCGATCCGCTGAAGGTCGAGTTTCGCGCAAACAACGTGGTACCCGGCCGGCCTTACGTCCTCCGTCCGATGGACGCCATTTGCCTCATACGACGCGCGGCGGAACTCCGCCTGCCCGTCCGTAGCGTTGCCGGTCTGGTGATGCGGCCCGGCGAGACGTTCCGCTCGATTGACCACGTCGTCGATTTCTCGACCGCACCCGCGAAAGGTGACGGGTCGTGGGCACCAGCCGAACAGTTCGTAGCGCAACGCCAGGATCTCGGCATCGTCTTCGAGGTAATGTTGGGCGAACATCTCGACGGCGCGGTGTAACGAATGCTGCAGCTGATAGCCGATCTAGCGGTTCTATCTCCTTTGCAGCTAGCGCGCGCGTTAACCCGAGATGCGCTCTGGGAGGATATCGAGTGATAGTCCGGATGGGGCATCGTGCGCACCGGCACGGTCAGCTACTGTGCGCCGGAATGCTATCGCTGCTCGCGTGTAGCGCCACCGACGCTCTCGGTCCGACGCGCGATAACTCTCCCGTGCAGACCGACGCGACGGTCTATTATCTGCGGCGAGCAACTAATGCTTGGACGGCGACCGCCAAAGCCACGTATGTCAACCGTGGCACGACCTCGGTCTTCTATGCCCGATGTGGCGTAGGTGATTATGCGGGGCCGCTCTTTGGGTTGCGCCGCACTGGGCCTGACAGCACGCGTACATTCTGGTCGGATATCGCATGGGCGTGCGTCGGCGGTGTGCCCACGGGCGAAATACGCGCTGGCGACAGCCTAACCATTGAGGTGCGACTGGGCGCATATGACCAGCCGACCATGTCGCCGCCGCTCCGCCCCGAGGACTTTACTGGCTTGCTTCGGGTTGTTCTGCAGTTGTGCGGAGCAGTTAGCGCGGATTCTGACCGCTGTCAGGCCTTGCCGCACGGGCTCCGGGAGTCCAACGCCTTCGTGGTTCGGTTTTGAGATCTGTCGGACCGCGGGCCAACAGACGCCGCAACCGACGGTCACGAGGATCAAGGAAGTCATTGCCGTTCAAACCCTATACAGAAATACTTATCGGAACTGCCCGGACGTCGTCGGGCTGACCGCCCGCAGGTGAGCTAGGGCGTTCGACCGCTGCAGCCTGAGCAATGCCTCGAATCCTGCCTGCTTTACTCCTTTCCATCACGTTCTCGGCAAATGCCTTCGCTCAGGCGACCGGCGCATGGACTGTCGTGGCGGGTGGCGGCCAGACACGCGGCGGCACGTACAACGTGCATGGCGTCTTTGCTGCCCGCGTGGATCGCGATCCGGTGACGACGACACGCGTGCACCTCGTTGTGGGCCTCGGCGTCGCATCGCCGGGCGCACTGAGCGGCGACTGCGTGTCGTCCAGCGGGTACTGCTTTCGGCATTTCCCTGCTACCCTCGCGCTGTCCGCCGGCCCTACGCACGCGTGGCGCCGATTCGGCCGCGTGGGCGTTCGAGGCATGCTCGGACCCGCCGCCGTCGTGTATCACGAATCCGATCCACCACGCGCGGGCGTTGGTCGCCGCACCGGTATCGCCCCGGGCGCAGACGCCGGGCTGCAGGTTGGGGTCGGGTCGGATCCGCGCGGCAGGGGGTTCGTTATTGCTTGGCACCCGACCGTGATGGCGGGACCCGATCGCCGCGCGATGTGGCTACTGCCCGTTCTCGCCGGGTGGCGGTTCTAGCTGTAGTGCCAAGCAGCGGTCTCGCGGGCGCGCGGGGTCGAAGGACGGCATTGCGGTTGATCGCTTGTACAGAAATACTTATTGCGTCCCTCTCAGCGCCGGGCGGGCCGACCGTCCGCAGCCGACCGGGGCTCTAGGCGGCCATTTCTTCGCGGTTCACGTGAGAGTTGTCAGGTCTCGTCGCTTCCCTATCGCCACCCGGTTCGAGGAATCCTACTCATGTCCAGACGAAAGCTGATATGGATCATGGTCGCTGCTGCCGCTGCCCCCTCGGCGTCGCTTCGCGCTCAGACCAGTTTCGCGATTGCGGCCGGTGTGAGCGGACCTCGGGGTAGTCTCGGGAATGCAGTGAACACGGGCTATCACCTTCTCGCCTCGATCGCAACCGATGCGGGCATGTACCTGCCGTCCGGGAGCGATCGCGCGCAACGGTCAAACGCCGGAGCTCCCTTTCGCATAAGGGTTGATGGTGGGGTGACTGAGTTCAGGTACAAGCTGCCCGGCGTCAGCAATGCGAAAGCCCGCGTGCTATCGGGAACGGCGAACGCGCTCGTCTCGCCCCCGCAATTCGGTGGCGGATATATCATCGGAGGTATCGGTCTCTATCACATGTCAGCCGAATGTGACGGCTGCACCACCTCGACGACAAAGGGTGGAGTGAACGGAGGAGTTGGCTACGAGCTCCCGCTCGCGCGGGTCAGGCTTTTCGCCGAGGCTCGCTATCACTACATCGGGGGCCCGAGCGATCCGACAACCGCCGGCGTGAAGAGCAGTACGCAGTTCGTTCCGCTCTCCCTCGGCGTGATCTTCTGAACTGGTGTCGAATCCCACTTTACTCCGCATCGAGCCATCTGACGTGCGTTGCGACTGCCCGAGTTGCGACGTTAGGCGGGATGCCCACGCATCCCAATAGAGTGAGTATATGCGCGTTTGCTATTGGACGGCCTGTGTGTGCGTGGCGGTATTCCTGATCTCCTGCGTCCATCGCGGTCCGAAGCCCGCGACCTGCCTCTTCGATGAAGGAAGTGTCGCGGACTCAACGGGTCGTTTTCACTCGCGCGCTTTCCCGGCTGATTCCGCCTGTACTCGGCGCGATAGCATTGTGACCGCGCGTTAGACGCTCGCCCAGTCGTTTCTGAACGCAATCGGCATGTATTCCCGCGGTTTGTTGCCCTTTGTCGGACTGATGGTCGCGAGTTCCTGCCGGGCGCCGACGAGCGCGTCACCGGCATCCGGCCCTGTTGCGGACATCGCAACCCTCGCCAGCGGTGCTTTTCTCGGCCGCCGCGCCGGCAGCGTCGGCGGCGATAGTGCTGCGGCTTTTGTCATGGAGCGCTTCGCCACGCTACGGCTGCGTCCCGCCTTCCGCGTCGCCTGCGATTCGGCGGCCCGATGCGGCCGGTCGTACGTTCAAGTCTTTTCATTCCAAAGGACCGTTGGGCAGAATGTCGCGGCGTTTGTCGACGGCATGGATTCGACGTTGCGTACCGAGTACATCGTCATTGGCGCGCATTTCGACGGGCAGTCCCCGGAGAACGCATCGGACCCCCAGCACGGCTTCGTGATGCGCCCCGGCGCGGACGATAACGCGTCCGGCGCTGCAGGCATGTTGGCACTGGCGCGCCGCTTCGCGAACCGTCCGATACGCCGATCGATCCTGTTTGTCGGATTCGATGCGGAAGAGGAAGGCCTTTGCGGTTCACGCGCGTTCGTCGCCGATCCGCCGGTCCCGCGCGACGACGTGGTACTCATGGTCAATTTGGATATGATTGGGCACTTGCGTCGTGATCGCGTGCTCCTCGAGGGCATCGCCGTTCATTCACCGTCGCGGCTCTCCGCGGAGCGCGCCGCGGCCGAGGTGGGCCTTCGGCTCGATTTCATCGGTGATCGCGAGCTCTCGGATCATGTGAGCTTCCACATCCGAGGCATCGAGGTGGCCTCGGTGTCCACGGGCGACAATCCCGACTATCACACGACTGAGGACGTTGCGCGACATGTCAATATGAGCGGTGTCACTCGCGTCATCGATTTCACCGAGGCATTCGTCCGGCTCTGGGATGAGGATCACGGCAGCACGCCGGCCTTCCACCCAAGCCGAGCGTCAGTCCGTTCTGATTCCGTTCCTGCGGCCGCTAACAATCGTTGTAGCTGACAAGTGCGCTATGGATTGCGCTCGCTACGTGAACGCTCTTGTTGATTCGCTTGCAGCTGAACTCGGGCGTTAGGCATCAATCGCGACATCGTGCCTCAACCAAATCGAGCAGCGGTTGAGCGGGATTTCGACAATTCACGGTGAACGCACGGCGGTGCAACTGACGCGGGCTCTTGCATCAGTTTCGAGCGCGTCCCTTCATTGAAAGGTGGGCAGAGGAACGGCGGTGCGTCATCCGAGGGCATCAGAAATGCGCATTTGCTGCATCTATGAAAGCCATTCCCTCAACCCGCGAGTCATTCGGCGTGACGGGCATCCGGGAGGTAGGACGCGGCCACTATCGACGATTGGTATCGGCGGCACTCTTGGTCGGTCTTTGCCAAGCAGGCCAAGCCCAAGAAACGCAGCGCGCGAGTTCTTCCACTCCGCCCGCGGGCGCGGTTACGCTATTTCAGCACGTCCGAATCTTTGACGGCAAAAGCGGCACCCTTACGCCGCCGAGCAATGTGCTGGTGCGCGGGAATCAGATCGAACGTATCTCCACGGGTCCGATCCCGACCGATCGGAGCGCGACCACCGTGCTCATCGACGGTGGCGGGCGTACGTTGATGCCCGGGCTGATCGACATGCACTGGCATACGATGATGGTCCGCCCGACGGTTGCTGCCCTGCTCACGGCGGACATCGGCTTCCTAAATCTGGTGGCGGGCGCCGAGGCCACCGCCACACTGATGCGGGGCTTCACCACGGTTCGCGACATGGGCGGGCCGTCGTTCGGGCTCAAGCGGGCCATCGACGAGGGCACCGTCACGGGGCCGCGCATCTTCCCATCTGGCGCGATCATCACCATCACGAGTGGTCACGGCGACTTCCGCCAACCGATCGAATTGCCGCGCACCGTCGGTGCTCCCATGTCACGCGGCGAGCAGATCGGGGCCGCGATGATCGCGGACAGCCCGGACGAAGTTCGCGTGCGCGTGCGCGAGCAGCTCATGCTGGGTGCGTCGCAGATCAAGCTAACGGCGGGCGGAGGAGTAGCGTCGCCCCACAGCCCGCTCGATGCGTCCACATTCACCGAGAGCGAGCTGCACGCCGCCGTTGAAGCCGCCGAGAATTGGGGCACCTACGTCACCGTGCACGCGTACACACCCGTCTCGATTCAGCGCGCGATCGCCGCCGGCGTGAAGTGCATCGAACACGGCCACCTGATGGACGAAGCCACCGCGAAACTGATCGCCGAGAAGGGCATCTGGTTGAGCACTCAGGCGTTCCCCGAGGAATTGGCCGACGCCTTTCCACCCGGCTCGTTGGAGCGGGCCAAGGCGATGGAGGTTTTCGCCGGTACGGACAGAACTTTCGCGCTGGCGAAAAAGTACAAGATCAAGACGGCATGGGGCACCGACGTCCTATTCTCCGAAAAGCTGGCGCAACGTCAAGGAGAACTCCTGACCAAGCTTGTCCGCTGGTACACGCCGGCCGAAACGCTCATCATGGCGACCGGGACCAACGCCCAACTGCTCGCGCTGTCCGGGCAGCGCAGTCCGTACCCTGGCAAGCTCGGTGTGGTCGAGGAAGGTGCGCTTGCCGACCTCCTGCTCGTCGACGGCGACCCGATTGCTAACATCAAGCTCATCGAAGATCCGAATAACAACCTGCTCGTCATCATGAAGGACGGCAGGATCTACAAGAATACGTTGCGGAAATAAGGGGGCGGTCCCCCGCTCGTCCGGTTGGCGCGAGACACGATCTAGGCTCACGGCCCACGAACAGCCAAAGGATCGCTATTGATTGTGCGCGCTACGCGCACATTTGTATTTGAATCCTTTGCAACTAAGCTTCGGTGTTAGGCCGCCTCCAACTTTCATCCTCTGTAGACTCTCGATTCGGTCCTCGGCGTCGGCACCGCATCGTTTCATGCTCGCTTCAAGATGCAGATTGAGCCAGCCACTCCCGCAGATCTTCCTGACATTCGCGCGGCCTACGCGCACGCTCGAGCCACTCAGCGGGAACAAGACTCCAGCGTCTGGCCAGAGTTCACCGACACGGCGATTCTCGCCGAGATCGCTGCAGGAGCGCTCTATCGCGTCGTGATTGACCAGTCGATCGTCGGCGTGTTTTCAGTCGCGTACGAAGACTCCGCCATCTGGGGCGAGCACGAAGTCGGAGCGCACCTGTATCTGCATCGAATTGCGCGAGCGGCCAGGTACCCGGGGCGCGGCCTCGTGGACGTGATTCTCGCATGGGCCGATCAGCAGTGTACGCGCCTCAAGCGCTCGGGTCTACGTATGGATACGTGGGCGAGCAATGGGGCTCTCATTGGCTTTTATCTTCGTCGCGGCTTCCATCTCGTAGCGGAGCGCCGGCTGGGCGTAGATCCGCGCTTGCCGCCGCATTATCACGGAGACTCTTTCGCGCTTCTCGAACGCGCGTGTCGTTTCGGCTGACAAGGAAGGCTATTGTTGTGTGCGCGCTTGGCGCGCACTCTTATTGGGATCCTTTGTTGCTTCACTCGGGCGACTGACCATCCCACGCGATAGGCATGTCCGACGATTCGCTTTTCCACCGCTTCCGCAGGGGCGCTATCGAGTCACCGTCATGTCGTGGACACGTGGCTCCGCCGCTGACTCGGTCACACTCGGATTCGATGGATTGAGAATCATCGCTGC
>Ga0070683_100004122_pt1 | contig 11907 bp, 12 predicted proteins | sample KBSC713LmetaG_FD_64662 | JGI IMG/M metagenome (GOLD analysis project Ga0070683, IMG submission 64662) | Corn rhizosphere microbial communities from Kellogg Biological Station, Michigan, USA - KBS C7.1-3L metaG | ecosystem: Host-associated > Plants > Roots > Rhizosphere ...
GCCGCGGGCAAGCTTTACATGGGCTATAGCGACGCGGGCTTCCTCCACGGCGGCCTGCACAAGGCCGGCCTCGATGTGGCCTGGGGACCGATGCCGCAGGACGTGATGCGCAGCGGCGGCGATGCGGCGGTCAATCGCGCGCTCGACTGGCTGGTGCGCCGCGATCCGTCAGCGCTCGAGCCGGCGCTCGACGGGCCGGCGATGGCGTTCAACCTGACCGTGCTCTCGAACCTGCTCGGAACGCCGCTCGAGCCCGACTTCACCGGCGTCGATCTTTTGATCGAGGATGTCGGCGAGCATCTTTATCGCATCGACCGCACGATGTTCCATGTGACCGCGAGCCCCGGCATCCGCAACGTGCGCCGGCTGCGCCTCGGCCGGGTCAGCGACATCCTCCCCAACGACCCCCCATTCGGCTGCGACGAAGCGGCCATCGTCGAGCAATGGTGCCGTCGCTCGGGCATCTCGTTCGGCGGCCGCGCGGACATCGGCCACGACGCCGCCAACCGGGTGGTGCCGTTCCGAAGGGAAAATCGCTGATTTTCCCTCTGGGGGGCCATTGCAATGAGCCCGGGTTTGCGCTCTATCCTCTCTACCGGAACAACAGGAGGGCCATGATGGCACAAGGGACTCGTAAAGCAGGGGGTGGTCTCGCCCGCCCGGTTCAACCTTCGGCCGATCTGGCGGCAATCACGGGCAATGACCCGCTGCCGCGCAGCCAGGTGGTTTCCAAGGTGTGGGATCACATCCGCAAGAACAACCTGCAAAACCCTCAGAACAAGAGGGAAATCGTCGCTGACGACAAGCTGAAGAAGGTCTTCGGGGGCAAGGACCGCGTCAGCATGTTCGAAATGAACAAGCATCTGTCGAACCACCTGAAATAAGCTCAGACAGGTTCGAAGAAGGAGAGGGGATCCGCTTCGGCGGGTCCCCTTTTTCGTTGGGGAAGGCGCGACTCGGCGCTCAGCCGCGCCACAGACCGTCGAGCTTTTCCTGAGTCACAGGGTAGCCGAGGTGTCCCGGGATGGTGATGAAGCGCTCGCCGGCGACTTCCTCGACCCAGGGTGTGACGGGCTCGATCGGGTGGGCGAGGGCGTCGGCGCGGATATCCTCGAACGACGAATGTTGCGCCAGCCGCTCGAGGTTGCGGCGGGTTGGGAAGATCAAGCGCGCCTCGCCGCGCGCCTCGCGCTCGAGCAGCTCGGCCGCGCTCATCCAGGCGGCGCCGGCGCATTCGCCTTCGATCACGCGCGGTTGCCAGTCGCCCTCGGGGCAGCGCGCGACGAAGAACAAGGTGTCGAAGCGCCGCACGGCGTGGAACTTGGGCACCCAGCGCGCAAAGGGGAGGAGGGCGGTGGCATCGAGTTCGAAGCCGTACCGCGCGAGCAGGTCTGCGAACGACGCTTCGGCCACCAGCGCGTTCTGAAGATCGCGCGAGGGAGCCGCGTCGGGCATCGGCGTCAGCGCGACCGGCACCGCCGTTTCCTCGATCGTTTCGCGGATCGCCGCGACAGCGGCTGCGTCAATTCCGACAGCCGCGCCCAACGCGCGGTCGGCGTCATCGATGCGGCCGCCGGGAAATACCCAGGCACCCGCGGCAAAAGCCATGCCGCCGGCGCGCTCGACCATCAGCAGCTCGGGCGGGCCGCTCGCCGCCTCGCGGACGAGGACCAGGGTGGCGGCCGGGATCGCGTCGTCGCTCACCAGCGGCCGCCTTCTTGGATTACATGCCGCTGACGTTCTGCTCGTCAGCTTCGCGCGGGTTCACGGTATTGTCGGTCGCGACCGCGTTCGCCTCGTTGGCCGCGGCCTGCGCGTTCTCGGCCGAAGCCTGCGCGTTCGCGGCTTCCATCGATGCCTGGTTGGCGAGTTCGTTCAGCTGGTCGGCCGCCGGCTGGTTGATCTCGGCGTTCTGGACCGCGTCCTGGTTGCTCTTGTTGCATCCCGCAAGCGCCAGCGCGGACATTCCGACGATCACAAAAGCCAGTCTTTTCATTGCTTTCAATTCCCCTGAAGGCTGTTGGCGAGCTCCGCCATAACAGGGCCGCGCTTGAGATTCACGCCCAAATTCCCTATCTAACGTGAGCCGGGTGACCGGCTATGTCGGTAGACTGTCAGGTGGAATAGGCACTTCGGACCCGGGGGGCAGTACCCCGGCGCCTCCACCATCAACCCCGTCAAGAGACGGGGCTGTTGATGGGGGCGAAATAGGATCGACGAGTGCAATAAAGGCCCGATTGCCGATCGGATTGAGCCACCGCGACGGCTCATTCACACAAGTGCCAACGATAACGAGGCGCTCGCTCTTGCCGCGTAACTGACGTCCTAACGGACTGACGTTACAAAGCTTAAGCGCGGTCGGACCCCACCGGGCAACAGAAGGGGATTCCAGCGGCATGGGAGGCGCCGGGCAACAGAAGCCTCCCACTTTCCACTTCTTTTCGTCCTTCGGCCGATGCGGTAGTTTCCGCCCAGGGGGACATCGCATGCATCACTGGACCAGGCGCCTGCTCGCGCTCGCCGCGCCGCTGCTTCTCACCGGCTGCCTATGGGGGCCGGGCAAGTTCGCGTCGGACCTGACGCTGCGGAAGGACGGCAGCTTCGTCCTCGACTATCGCGGCGAGATCGTCCTCGAGAATGCGGACGAGATGGCGAAGAAGCCGTGGGTTCCGGCCATGGCGCACTGCATGAAGGACGATGCGAGCGAGCGGCCCTGCTCCGCGGACGAGCTTGCCGAGCAGAAGAAGGCGTACGACGCCAAGCAGAAGAGCGACGAGGAGGCCGCCAAGTCCTTCGGCATTCCCGGCACCGACGAGGCGTCGAACCGCGCGTTTGCGGCGAAGCTGATGAAATATGCCGGCTGGCGATCGGTGACCTACCGCGGGAAGGGCGTGTTCGACGTCGACTATCATGTCGAAGGGCGCGCGACGCAGGATTTCGTCTTCCCGATCATGCCCGACAGCAGCATCGTCATCCCGTTCGTCGCGCTCCGCCGCCGCGGAGACGGATCGGTGCTGGTCAGCGCGCCTGCGCTCACCGGCGGGATGAACATGTTCGGGCCGATGGCGAGCCAGATGGGCGGCGGCGGGGACATGAAGGGCCCGCCGTCCCGCGCGCAGGGCCGGTTCACCGTCCACACCGACGGGCAGATCGTCACCAACAACAGCGAGGACGGGCCCGCAGCAGACCCGGCAGGGCAGGCCGTCCACTGGGACATCTCGCCCGGCTCGAACAAGATTCCCGAGACGCTGATCCGGCTTTAGGCGCGCCTTGGTCGAAGGGACGGTTGCCTTTGCGGGCGCGGCTTGCCACGCTTGGCGCAGTCAATCCGGGGGAAATCCGATGCGCCACGTCCTTCTTGCAGCTTTGCTTGCCGCAAGCGCTTCCATCACGCTCGCCGCCGCGCCCGCGACCAAGGAGCAGCTGATGAAGCCGCCCGCGGACGCGCGCCACTATACGATCAGCTCGACCGCCGGAAAGCATGGCGACATCTGGTCGTGGACCACGGCGGACGGTAAGACCGCCTACCGAATGTCGATGTCGCTTCGGGGCTGGATCACCGAGGACGACCAGCTGATCACCAACGGGCCGGACGGCCGAGCGATCGCGATCGCGATCCGGGGCTTCACCGATAGCGGCGACGCGACCGAGGACTTCAACGTCGACGCCAACGGCGTCGCGCACTGGAAGACGTCGGTGGATTCCGGCTCCGCGCCATTCGCGGACAAGCATTACAGCACCTATGGCGGACCCTGGCTGGCAGGCGAGCAGGACGTCGCGGCGCTGGTCGCGGCAGGCGACAAGGGCATCGACCTGCTCCCCAACGGCCATGCGGCGCTCAGCATGGGCCAGACGGTGCAGATCGACGGGCCGAGCGGGCCGAAGAGCGTCAAGCTGGCTTTCATCAAGGGTCTTGGCTTCTCGCCGAGCCCGCTGTGGCTCGACGCGGACAATAAGTTCTTCGGCTTCGCGGGCGTGATTTCGATGCTTCCCGAGGGCTATGAGAAGGCCGGGCCGAAGCTGACCGAAATTCAGAACGCCGCGACCGCCGCGATGGTGCGCGATGTCGCGCACAGGTTCCTCGCCCCCGCCAACCGGACTCCGACGCTCGTCGACAATGTGCTTCTGTTCGATTCCGTCGCGGGGAAATATGTTCCGAACCAGGCGGTGCTGATCGCCGACGGCAAGGTGGCTGAGGTCGGGCCTGCGGGCTCGATCAAGGCGCCGGCGGGGGCGACCGTGATCGACGGCAAGGGCAAGACGCTGCTGCCCGGCCTGTGGGATTCGCACCAGCATGTCGGCGGCGACTGGAACCTGCTTCAGAATGTCGCCACTGGCATGACCAATTACCGGAGCCCCGGCTCGGACATCGACGAGGCGCACAGCATCTACAAGCGCCGCGCCGCGGGCGACCTCCTCGCGCCCGACGGCAAGGTCTCCGTGATCATCGACCGCAAGGACCCGCTGGCGGCGCAGGGCGCGCTGACGGTCAGCTCGGCGGAAGAGGCGATCAAGGCGGTCGACAAGATCAAGGCCGCGGGCCTGTGGGGCGCGAAATTCTACACGTCGATGAAGCCCGAATGGATCGCTCCGGCGGCGGCCGAGGCGCACCGGCTGGGGCTTCACGTCCACGGGCACGTCCCCGCCGGAATGCGGCCGCTCGACGCCGTGCGCGCCGGCTATGACGAAGTGACCCACATCAACTTCATCATGATGCAGGCGATGCCGCAGGATGTGGTCGACAAGTCCAACACCGCCGCGCGCATCGAGGGCCCGGCCAAGTACGGCAAGGACGTCGACCTCGATTCCCCGGCGATGAAGGCCTTCTACGCCGAGCTGTCGAAGCGGAAGACGATCGTCGACCCGACGCTGACGGTCTGGGAGCCGATCATGACCTCGGACGGCAGTTCGATTTCTCCCGAATATGCGCCTTACGCCGATATTGCGCCGCCGGCGGTCGTTCGGGGATGGAAAATCAGCGGCTATCCCTTGTTCGGCGGACTGACCCGCGACGATTTTCGCAAGAGCTTCGACAAGATGGTGGGCCTCGTCGGCAAGCTGCACGATGCGGGCGTTCGGATCGTCGCCGGCACGGACGGCTACGGACTGGAGCTGATCCGTGAGCTCGAGCTGTACGAGAAGGCCGGCTTGAGCAACGTCGAGGCGCTTCAGACCGCGACGATCGTCCCCGCGCGCATGACCGGGATGGACGACCGGGTGGGCTCGATCGCGCCGGGCAAGACGGCGGACATTATCCTGGTCGATGGAGACGTGTCGAAGGACCTCCACAATCTCCATCACCTGCGGACCGTCTTCCTCGACGGCTACCGCCTCGACGGCGAGCAGCTGCGCGAGGCGAGCGGCCTGACGGGAATGCCGAAGTGACGGCGGCCGGCTCCATTGCGCCGATGAGGGAACAGCACGCCTGAGGGGTGCGCCTTTCACGCGAAAGTGAATTGCTCTATTTCGCCATTTCCAATGGGGAGAGGGGTTTCCGCCCGATGGCCGACATTTTCGTCTCCTATGGCCGCTCGACCGAGACCCAGGCGAAGCAGGTTGCCGACGCCTTGCGGGAATCGGGGTACAGCGTCTGGCGTGACGACGAGCTGCCGGCACACCGCGCCTATAGCGACGTGATCGAGGAACGGCTCCGCTCGGCCAAGGCGGTCGTGGTGCTGTGGTCCGCGGAAGCCGCCCGGTCCCAATGGGTCCGCGCCGAGGCCGACATCGCACGCGAAGCCGGCACGCTGGTCCAGGTCACCGTCGACGGGATTCTGCCGCCTATCCCGTTCAGCCAGATCCAATGCGCGGACCTGAACGGCTGGAGCGAAGACAGCGATTCGCCCGGCTGGCAAAAAGTTCTGAGCAGCATCGCACTGCTGGTCGGCAATCCCGCCGAGTCCGGCATCCGGGCCGAGCGCAAGGCGGCGCCCGCGCGGCGTGTCGCGATCTGCGTCCTCCCGTTCATCAACCTCAGCGGCGACGCAGAGCAGGAATATTTCAGCGACGGCATCACCGACGACATCATCACCGATCTGTCGAAGGTTTCGGCATTGTCGGTCACGGCCCGGAACACGGCGTTCACCCTCAAAGGGCAGACGCTCGAGGCGGGCCAGATCGGCCGGCAACTCAATGTCACGCACGTCCTCGAAGGGAGCATCCGCAAGTCCGGCGACCGGGTCCGGATCAATGCTCAGCTGATCGACGCGGAGGCCGGCGATCATGTTTGGGCCGACCGCTACGACCGCGACCTCACCGATATCTTCGCAATCCAGGACGAGATTTCGAAGGCGATCGTCGCCGCGTTGCGCCTCAAGCTGCTGCCGAAAGAAAAGAAGGCCATCGAAACGCGCGGAACATCCAGCGTCGAAGCGTACAATCTCTATCTGATGGCGCGGCAACATTGGATCAGCGGCAACGACGGCGACATCCGGCGCGACGAGGTCGTGATCAGGATTTGCAGACAGGCGACGGAGATCGATCCCAACTACGCCAAAGCCTGGGCGTTGATCGCGCTTGCGCAGGCGGAGATGCGCTTTGGGCATTCCCGTCCGGAAGACGCCCTGTCGTCGGCGGAACGGGCACTCGCGCTCGACCCGAACCTGCCGGAAGCGCTTGCCGTCAAAGCTCGATACCTGACCGACGAAGACGGAAAGCCCGAGGAGGCGGACCGCCAGATTCAGATGGCTTTGCGCCTCGATCCGGAATCCTGGGAGGTGAACAAGGAAGCAGCGCGGATTCTGAGCCGCAATGGCAAGATGCGCGAGGCGATCCCCTATTTCGAAAAGGCCGCGGCGCTTGCCGAGAGCGACTATTACTCCACCGGGATGCTGCAGACCTGTTACGCCGCGGTCGGGGACAATGAAGGTCTGCGTCGCGCGGCGGAAATGACCATGGAACGTGCGCAACGGGTCCTGGCTCAGGACCCCGCGACGGGGGGAGCGCTTGGCCATGGCGCCGTTGCGCTTGCGGTCCTCGGCGATTCGGAGCGCGCGAAGGAATGGATCAAGCGCGCGCTCCTCATGGACCCTGACAATTTCACGATGCGCTGGAATCTCTCTTGCGCGCTGTCGCGCTTTCTCGGCGACAAGGATGCAGCCATCGACCTGCTCGCGACCTTCCTCGACCGCGCTCCGGCTCCGTTTGTCGAATATCTCCGCCTCGACACGGATTTCGACCCGCTTCGAGACGATCCCCGTTTCGAGCAGCTTGCGGCGAAGGCCGAAGAGCGCGTCGCGGCAAGCCGGTCAGCGGTGGCCTAGCGCCGCTTCAGCTCGTCCCTGATCTCGGTCAGAAGCTCGACCTCGGTCGGGCCGGAGGGCGCATCGTCGGCGCGGCGCATGACCTTCGAGGCCCAGCGCACCATCAGGAAGATGATGAAGGCGAGGATCAGGAAATTGATGACGACCGTCACGAACTCGCCCCAGCCGAGCACCGGGGCGCCGGCGGCCTTCAGCGCCGCATAGTCCTTCATGCTTCCGTGATAGCCCTCCGGGACTGGGCCGAGCAGCGTGAAATAGCTCGAGAAATCGAGGCCTCCGAAGATCGCGCCGACGACCGGCATGATGACGTCCTCGGTCAGACTGGTCGTGATCTTGGCGAAGGCCGCCCCGATGATGACGGCGACCGCGAGGTCGAGGACATTCCCCTTGGCGATGAAGGCGCGGAAATCGTTGAGCATCGGCCATCCCCTTCTGTCTGCAATGCGACAGTCCTACTGCAGTTTGCGACGGGACGCAGCTGCTGTGTTGTCACCTTAAGACAGCATCTTGAACGCGAGGGGCGGTCCCTCTACCTATCCGCGCACTTGACCAATCGGAGGGGCACATGACCGCCATTCGTCGCCTGGGTTTACTCGCACCGCTTGCCGCAATTTCCCTGGGAGGCTGCGGGATCAACAGCGTTCCCACGGCGGAGGAGCAGGTCAACGCCGCCTGGGGCAACCTCCAGGCCGACTACCAGCGCCGCGCCGACCTGATCCCCAACCTGGTCGCGACCGTGAAGGGCTATGCGCAGCAGGAGAAGACTGTCCTCATCGAGGTCACCAATGCCCGCGCCAACGCGACACGGGTCCAGCTCAACGCGAGCGATCTCAGCGACCCGGCCAAGGTCCAGGCGTTCAACGAGGCGCAGAGCCGGCTGACGCAGGCGATCATCCCCCTGCAGCGGCTCCAGGAAGCCTATCCGGACCTGAAGTCGAACCAGAACTTCCTCGCGCTTCAGGACCAGCTCGAAGGCACCGAGAATCGCATCGAGGTCGCGCGCCGCGACTACAACGACGAAGTGCGCCAGTATAACACCCTGATCCGCACCTTCCCGACCGCGATCGGCGCGAAAATCTTCTACGGGGCCAAGCCGAAGGTGCCGTTCGAGGCCTCGGCCGGCGCGCAGAATGCGCCCACGGTCGACTTCAACACCACGGGCTGAGGCGGAAGTGAACACCATCACCGTCACCCCCGCGAAAGCGGGGGGTCCGCTGCCTTCGGGGCGGAGAAGCGGGATTCCCGCGTTCGCGGGAATGACGATTGTGTGGCTGGCGGCGCTGCTCGTCTTCGCGGCGGCCGCAGGCGCACAGACCTTCCCTCCGAACAATGGATCGCCGGTCGTCGACCAGGCTGGCATCCTGACACCCGCGCAGGAGCTGGATCTCAAGTCCAAGTCCGAGGCCCTCCTCGCGCAATCCGGTCGGGCGTTCGCAGTCGCGACGGTCACCAGCCTCGAAGGCTATCCGATCGATGATTATGCCTACCGGCTCGGCCGCGCCTGGGGATTGGGGTCGAAGGACAAGGACGAGGGCGTTCTCCTGCTCGTCGCTCCGAACGAGCGGAAGGTCTGGATCGCGACCGGCTACGGCGCGGGGGCGTTCATGACCGACGCCATGTCGGGCATCATCATCCGCGAGGACATCCTGCCGCACTTCAAGCAGAATCCGCCCGACTATGGCGGAGGCATCGAAGCGGGCGCCGACGCCATCATCAAGCAGATGAGCCTGCCGCCCGACCAGGCGGCGAAGAACGTCGCAGTCGCGACTCAAGCGCAGCAACAGCGGCAGCATTCCGGCGGCAGTCCGCTGCCGGTGATCTTCTGGCTCATGGTGATCGGCTTCGTCGTGCTTTCGCACTTCCGGCGCGGCCGCGGGCGCCGCTACCGGACCCGGTCCGGCGGAATTAGCCCCTGGGTCGTGCTGTGGGGGCTGAATGAGCTCAGCCGCGGCTCGCGCCGAGGCGGCTGGGGTGGCGGCTCGTGGGGCGGCGGCGGAGGCGGCTGGGGAGGCGGTGGCGGAGGAGGCAGCTTCGGCGGCTTCGGCGGCGGATCGTTCGGTGGCGGCGGCGCGGGCGGAAGCTGGTGATCCGGCAGCTGTCCGAAGCGGACCACGAGAAAGTCTCTGCGGCCGTCACTGCCGCGGAAGCCAGCAGCAGCGGCGAGATCGTCGTCGTCGCGACCCCGATCAGCGACGCCTATCACGACGTGGCGCTGCACTGGGCGCTGGTGCCCTTGTTCGCGGTGCTGGCGTGGGCGGCGTGGCGGCCGAGCGCGCTCGCCTGGTGGTACGATTTTCTGTTCGGCGGCTGGCAGCCCGACCCGACGCAGAGCCAGCTTCTGACCCTGCTGATGGTCTTCGCCGCGCTCAAGTTCACGGTCGCTCTGCTGATCCTCAAGTGGATGCCGCTTCGGCTGTTCCTGACGCCCGCGGCGACCAAGCACCGCCGCGTGCGCCGCCGAGCGATCGCGATTTTCCAGGCGGCGGCTGCGGGGCGCACGACGGGCCGAACGGGCATCCTGATCTACCTTTCGCTGGCGGAGCGGCGGGCGGAAATCATCGCCGACGAAGCGATCCTGAAGGTCACTGACGAGCATACCTGGGGCGAGGCGATGACCGAGCTGCTGATCAACGTCCGGGCGGGGCGCATCGGCGATGGCATCGTCGCGGCGGTCGAGCGCGTCGGCGTGGTGCTCTCGGAGCATTTTCCGCGTTCGGCGGTCGACCGCAACGAAATCCCGGACCAGCTGATCGAGCTATGAACCTCGACGACCTGCCGCCGCCCGAAGTCATGTGGGCCGGCAAATATGTCCGCGCGGTGAAGCGCGGCAAATGGGAATATGCGAGCCGCACGAACAATATCGAGGCGGTCGTCATCCTCGCCGAATATGAGGGCAAGGTGATCCTGGTCGACCAGCCGCGCGTGCCTCCGGAGTGCCGCTGCATCGAACTTCCGGCGGGGCTGGTCGGCGACGAGGACGCAGGCGCGACGATCGAGGACACCGCAATCAAGGAGCTGGAGGAGGAGACTGGCTTCACCGCGGAGCGGATCGAGCGCCTTGGGGAATTCTATGCTTCGCCGGGGATGGTCTCCGAGGGTTTCACGTTGGTCCGCGCCCACGGAGTGCGCAGGATCGGCGACGGTGGAGGCGACGAGAATGAGGACATCAACGTCCACCTCGTCCCGCGGCCGGACATTCCGAACTTCATCGAGCAGAAGCGCGCCGAAGGGTTCGGCGTGGACGTGAAGCTGCTGCTGTTTCTGGATTTCTGATCCCTCTCCCATCGGGAGAGGGAGGGAGCCGCGCAGCGGCGGAAGGGTGAGCGTGTTTCCATCAGGCGCCCTCACCCCGCTCGCGCTTGCGCGCGAGCAGACCCTCTCCCGAGGGCAGAGGGAAATTGGCGCGCGCCGACGCGTTCATCCCCCATGCCCCGGCTCGTGCATCTCTCCGACCTGCATTTCGGCGCGCACGATGAGCGGCTGGTCGAGGCGGTCGAGAAGCGCGTCGACGAGCTGAAGCCCGACCTCGTCGTCATCAGCGGCGACTTCACCCAGCGCGCGCGAACCGAGCAGTTCAAGGAAGCCTGCAAGTTCCTCGAGCGGCTCCAGCATTCCGGGCATGAGGTGCTCGGAGTGCCGGGCAATCACGACGTGCCGCTGTACGACGTGCTCCGCCGCTTCCTTTCGCCACTGGCGCGCTACCGGCGGTTCATCGACGACAATCTCTGCCCGTTCGTCGAGCTTCCGGGGCTCGCGATCCTCGGCATCAACACCGCGCGCTCGCTGACGTTCAAGGACGGGCGGATCAACCACCACCAGGTAGCGTTCATCCACGACACCTTCGCCCGGACTCCGCGCGATTCCTTTCGGGTGCTCGTCACCCACCACCCGTTGTTCGCCCTTCAAGTCGGCGAGGAGATCACGCCGGCGATCGGGCGGCAGGAGCTTGCGCTGGATGCGATCCAGGAGGCGGGCGTGGATATGCTCCTTGCGGGACACAACCATCACGCCTCGACGCACAGCGCGAGCGATCTCGTCACCCGCGCGGGCGCGGCGCTGGTGGTTCAGGCGGGCACCGCGACCTCGACCCGGGTGCGCGACCAGGAGCAGAGCTTCAACACGATCGACGTGGCCGACGCCTCGGTGACGATAACGGTGAACGCGTGGAGGAACGGGCAATATGCCGCGCTCGATGCGCAATGCTATGCTTGGCGGGAAGGGCGGTGGCGCATCGCTCCGGCCGCGGAGCCGGCGCACTGAGCTTGTCGCGGGCGCGGCGCGGCGAGTAGAGCGGCGTCATGTCACTGCCCGAGAATTTCGATGCCGACGCGTTCGTGCACCAGGTGCTCGCCGAGGACCTCGGCACGGGCGGGGATGTCACATCCAACGCCACGATCGGCGCGGACGCGCGCTTCACTGCGGAGATGAATACGCGCCAGGCGATCGTCGTCGCTGGGCTGGACGTCGCTGCAGCCTTTTTCCGCGCGCTCGATCCGGATGTGCAGATCGAGCCGCTGGTGAAGGACAGCGACCGGGCGGCGCACGGAACCGTGCTGATGCGGCTCGCGGGAAATGCGCGCGCCATGCTGGCGGCGGAGCGGTCTGCGCTGAACACGCTCCAGCATCTCTCGGGAATCGCGACGCT
>Ga0070683_100004123_pt1 | contig 11907 bp, 11 predicted proteins | sample KBSC713LmetaG_FD_64662 | JGI IMG/M metagenome (GOLD analysis project Ga0070683, IMG submission 64662) | Corn rhizosphere microbial communities from Kellogg Biological Station, Michigan, USA - KBS C7.1-3L metaG | ecosystem: Host-associated > Plants > Roots > Rhizosphere ...
ATCATCGGCTGGACCTGGAACAGGAGGAAAGCGCTCAGGAAGATGGTAGCCGCGTAAACAAACATGGACCGTCTAGCATACCGTAAATCGAGGCGGCCGCGAGTGAAAGGGCGTTAAGAAAGTTTTCTGAACCTGCGATAGATGTATATGCATCTATCGCGATGTGAATGAATCTCCAGTAAGGCTTCCCAACCTACCCTGCATGTGCGCGAGCATTCGCCGGGCATCGCGAACGCTCACCCAGATTTACGAAGAAGCGCTCCGTCCGCTGGGCCTGCGGGCGACTCAATTCACCGTCTTGCAGGCGCTGTCGATTGCCGGCGAAGTACTTCAGGGCGACCTGGGTCAAATGCTTGCGATGGATAGCACTACGCTCACCCGAACGCTCGAAATCTTAAGCCGCCATGGCTGGATCGAGAAGCGGACCGGAGAGGATCATCGCGAGCGGCGGATCCGGCTAACGAAAACGGGACAACTTCAACTCGAAAAAGCCGTTCCGCTCTGGGAAAAAGCGCAGGCGGGCGTAAAACGCACGCTGGGTGAAGGCCAGTGGAATGCCCTTCTGAAGTTCACGAACGAAATCACCAATCTGATTCAGGAGTAAGGAGAACTTGTATGAAGTATCGAAATGTCATCGCAGTGCTTGTCGGTTTATGGTTAACATCTGCCGTTACGGCGGGGGCGCTGGGCGTTTTCAAGAATGCCTTGGGCGGCTTGGCGCTGCCGGTTGGCGTAGCGGCCATGGTGCCCGTCACGATCTTCCTAGTCTGGTTTGCGGCATCGGCCAGATTCCGGCAGTACTTGTATGGGCTCAACCCGCTCTCGCTGACTTTGGCGCATGCCTGGAGGGTGAACGGGCTGGTGTTCCTGATTCTCAGTTCCTATGGACTTCTGCCTTGGCTTTTCTCGTTGCCCGCCGGTCTAGGGGACATGGCGATCGGCATCACCGCTCCCTGGGCCGCGAGAAGACTTGTCAACGGCGAACACAAAGGAGCCTTCATTTTTTGGCAGCTTCTAGGCGTCCTGGACTTGGTCGCCGCTATCGCCCTCGGCACGACGGCGAGACTGATCGACCCGAGCGCCCCTGGAATGGATCCGATGACCGTATTACCGTTAAGCCTTGTACCGACGTTCTTCGTGCCGTTGCTGCTGATGATTCACGTTGTTTCGATCGCGCAAGCGCGGAGGTGGCAGGGCCACGGCTACTCGCGCTTGGGAGAGCAAGCGCCCTTCGCAGCACGGTAACGCGGAATGCAGAATGAACAGGTCAGCGTTTGCGCACCGCGGTGAGTACTTCCTCGGCGGAGTGCACCAGCATGTGCGTGACAACGCCCTGCTCATTCTTCACGAACTGATACGTCCCCAGCAGCCGCGGAGAGAACATCGTTTCTGAAAGGGGGATCATGGGCACTTTTCCCTTGCCCTGCAGGTCGATCAGAAGCTCGCCATCGACCAGCGTAATGGTAAAAACGTTCCGGGCAGCCCGATTGTCGAAAGCGTTCGCGGAGCCGACCTCATACACGCCGACATACTGGGCGAGGGTCTCGGGTGACACCGTGACCTTCTTCTCTTCCGATGTCCGTCCGACCAGGTGCACACGATCTTTCTCATTCTCCAGGCAAACGTATTCGAGCAGCTCGGTGTCGGCGGCCAGCGCGCCGCCCGCGGAAACGGTCCAGGGTTTGGCGTACGCCTTGGGATCGTCGAGCGTCACCTGTAAATCCAGGTGTCCGAAGTCGCGGCGGCGGTAGCGCTCAGTCATGCGTAGAGCTTCGGTGTGGCCATGACCCGCGAAATCGAGCCATGTGCGGTCGTTGAAGCCGGCGGTTTCCACCACCAGCGTGTCGCCTTCCCAATGGCCAACCGAATATCCCATCCAGCTAGGATTGGGATCCTGCGGAAGCTTGCGTCCATCCAGGAAGATCTGGCGATAAGCGAGGTCTTCGTATAGCATCGCCATGAGCCCCGGGGTCTGGATAATTTTCGTCAAGCCGCCGCGAGTGATGTGGCGCGGTCCGCCGGGCATGCAGCCGGTAATCTCGGGATCGTCTTTCCCGAAATCCTCCAGGCGACGGCGGGAGAGTGCGGCCACCCAGGGTTGGATATCGGCCGGAGCCAGATCGGCGGTGATGTTCGCGCCGATGCCGATCTCCACTCCCAAGCGCCACAGGCCGGAAAGGTCGGGCTTGCCGTCGAGCGACTTGGGCGCAGCCGCGGTCAGGTTCGGTTTGCCGTCGGCGGTGCGCGGGATTCCCTGGGTCGGCTGATCGAGCCACTGGGCCGAAAGCGGTATCGTGGCAAGGCAAACGAAAAGGGTCCGCGCTGGAGTCGGCATCGAAGCCATAATGCCATTAAATCTCGTGGGTTGGAAGCGCTATCGCGATTTCCGAAACGCCTACCATGGCGGTAACATCAAAGGCAGAAGAAGGACACAAGGGCGACATGAACAGATCAAGGATGCTGTTATTTACAAGTTTGGTACTGGCGATGGGGATTCTAAACGCGCAGACCACGATGACGAATTCGGACCTGGTGAAACTCAGCAAGTCCGGACTCAGCGAGGATTTCATCACCAACCTGATCGACCAACAGGGCTCGCGGCTGGCCAGCGACACCTCGGCACTGATCGACTTGAAAAAGGAAGGCGTCAACGAGCGGATCATTTCCGCCGTAGTGAGGAAAGCACCCTCGCGCGAGCCGCTCAATTCGGACTCCGTGCTGCGGCTGGTCCAGGCCGGATTCAGCGATGGGTTCGTGATTAACCTGCTCAACGCGCAGCCATCGAAATTTACCGTGGACGCCACGCGGATTGTGGATCTGAAGCAGGCCGGGGTCAGCGAACGGATTTTGGCGCTGATGGTCCAGCAGGGCAGCACGCGGGAACTGCCCAGCGGCACAGAGATCAGTGTCCGGCTGATCGACTCCGTGGATTCGGAGAGGAATCAAGAAGGCGACGAGTTCCGCGCGAGCCTGGAAGATCCCATCACGCTGGGCAATGACGTTGTGGTTCCGAAGGGCGCCGACGCCAGGGTAAAGCTGGTGAACGAACAGGAATCGGGCAAGTTCTCGGGTAAGGCAGGGCTGACTGTGCAACTGATTTCGATCAGCGTCAACGGCAAGCCGGTTCGAGTCGACTCTTCCGATGTTTCCGAGTACAGCGGATCGCGCGGCGCGCGTACCGCCAAATCGGCGGCGGCCGTCGGAGCGCTGGGAGCGATTATCGGAGCGATCGCGGGCGGCGGACAGGGCGCAGCCATCGGAGCAGGCGCGGGAGCCGCGGCAGGCGCTGGAGCGCAGACCGTGATGAAGGGACAGCGCGTGCGAATTCCGTCGGAGACAGTGCTGACATTCACCACGCAGAAAACTGTTAAGCTGCCGTAAGGAAGAAGTTTATTTTTTAACGCTGACGGTTACGTCGCCATCGACATAGGCGATGTATTCGGTTCCCGCGGCTGAGACCAACTCTTTGTTCTTAGGCTTCACGTTGGTTTCCACCGGACGCTCATTCTTGCCATCGGAGCTTCGCGCCGACTGCGCACGAACCCGGACCTTGCGGCCGTCGATCGCGTCGGCCATCTGGAGGCGCATGGTCATCTTGCCTCCGCCGATCCCGAAGGCGCCTTTTCGCGCGGCCTGACCGATTACACCCGTGACAGCGGCGCCTTTAGCGATCACCACCAGGTCGCCGACACGCACGTCCTTAGCTACGGTGAAATGCACCTGGGTGCCTTCTTCTGAATTCTGCGGAATATCTTCAGCCAAGGTGATCGAAAAGGGGATTCCGTCCGTTAAAGTCACCGCGACGATGGAATTAGAAGGGGGCGCAGAAACCGGAGCGGGAGCTGGCGCCGGTGCGGCTACGGGCGCGGGGGTTGCGGACGCCGTCGCTGTAGAAGCCGGGGTAGTCGCGACAGGGGTTGAGGATGCAACCGGAGCAGCGGGCCTTGAGGGCGCAGCTTTGGGGTTGCGCATCGCCTCGATTACGTTCTCCGGCACGCCGGTCTTCGTGAGCCGGATCACTTCGGTCGCCGAAAGATTAAACGCGGTTTTCGAATTGCGGATCTGGCTGAGAATCACCGCGGGCGCGACTTTCGCTTCCACCATCTGGATGACGTTGTCGTTGGTGAGGGCTTGATCCGCAGGTATGGTGGCAGCGACGGGAGCAGCCGCGGGAGTAACGACGGGAGCCGGCTGCACGGAAGCGGCCGGCGGGGTCGAAACAGGTGTTTGCACGACGGCTTCTGGTTTCGCTCGGTGCGTCCACCACCAGGCGCCGCCTCCGCCGATTGCCACCACTGCGGCAGCCACGCTCGCGCCGATGATCAGCGGCAGACGCGACTGCTTCGGCTGGGGCCAGGCTTCCATCCCGGCCCGCGTGCGATACAGCATGCCGGAATCGGATTCATGCTTCAGCGCGCCTAGCGCCACCTGCACTTCCTTCATCGTCTGGAAGCGCTGATCGGGATTCTTGCGAAGACAGCGGTGGATCACCTGATCCAGCTGCGGCGGAGTATCGGGTGCGATCTCCGGGATCGGCCGGACTTCGTCGCGCAAGATCGCCGAGAGCGTGGAGAGAGCGGAATCGCCCGCAAACGCTCTCGATCCTGTGACCATTTCATACAGCACCACGGCGAAGGAGAAGATATCCGATCGCGAGTCGACTTTCTTGCCTTGGGCCTGCTCCGGCGACATGTAACTGACGGTGCCGATAATCGAGCCCTCGACCGTGAGCGGCGCATGGTTGATGGTTTGCGTGGCGTCGGTCTGGTCCGGAGCGCCGGTCTGGCTCAGGGGACTGTTGTCGGTGAGCTTGGCCAAGCCGAAATCCAGGACCTTCACTAACCCCGTCTCCGTTACCATCACGTTGCCCGGCTTCAGGTCGCGGTGAATGATTCCGGCAGAGTGGGCGACTTGCAGAGCGTCGGTCATCTGGACTGCGTACTTCAGCACCTGCGGCACGCGCAGACCGCCCTTGGGAATCAGATCGATGAGCGTTTTGCCCTGGATGTACTCCATCACCATGTAGTCGGCGTTGCCTTCCGAAATAATGTCGTGGATGGTGATGATGTTGGGATGGTTCAGCGCGGAAGCGGCCTGCGCTTCCTGGATGAAGCGGCGGCGGCGCTCGGGATCGCCGGAGCTGGCTTCGGTGAGAATCTTGACGGCGACAAACCGGTTGAGGCGGGTGTCCTGGGCCTTCCAGATTTCGCCCATGCCTCCGGCTCCGAGTTTCTCTAGGAACTGATAATGGTGGACAGTTTTCCCGACCATGGGCCCACTCCGGGAAACTTTAGTTTGCCACACTTGCGGCGGGAAGAATAGCCGCCGCAGCGCTACTGCGCCCTTTGACGCAGCGGGTGGGCCAGACAGGCTTCGGTAACTGCCCCCTTTTCAGTCGCGTGTCGAGTGGCGCGCCGATTGCATTAGCCATGGTGAAAAGAGGGCGTATGTTAGCCATCAAGAACATCCTGTTCCCCATTGATTTCTCAGAGCGATGTTGCGGCGCCGCTCCCTTCGTACACGAGATGGCGCAACGTTTCGGCGCCCGCGTCACGCTGTTGAGTGCTATTTCGCCATTCTGGCAGTCCGCCTCCTCCGGCGACCTGTCGGGTTCCTTGGTTGTGGACATGGACGAGCTTAAACGCGACTTGGAAATGCGGCTGGACGGCGCGTTCACGCGAGAGTTCGCGGATCTGAAGGTGGACCGGGTGGCGGAGATCGGCGACCCGGCCGAGGTGATCACGCGTTACGCCCACAGCGACGGCGTAGATCTGATCATGATGCCGACCCATGGCTATGGACCGTTCCGCAGCCTCCTGCTGGGTTCAGTAACCGCCAAAATCTTGCATGACGCCGAGTGTCCGGTTTGGACGGCGACCCATGTGGAGGACAAGCCGGCGCTCAACCATGTGGCTGGCCGCAACATCCTGTGCGCGGTGGACGCCACGCCGAAGAGCTCTCCTCTGATGGCGTGGGCCGCTGAATACGCCAAGTTTACTGGCGCGACGCTTCGGCTGATGCATGTGGTCTCGGGCGTTCAAGGCTGGCCAGAACGGCAGCTGGATCGGGAATTCGAGGAAACGCTGCGAGCTCAGGCGCGTGAGACGATCGAGAAACTCCAAAATGCCGCGGGACTGAAGGCTCCTCTATGCGTAGCCGTGGGAGAAGTCGCCGGCGCGGTGCGCGAAGAAGCGGAGCGGCACAATTCAGACTTGATCATCGTCGGGCGGGGGCTGTTAGATGAGACCATGGGGCGGCTTCGGACCCACGTGTACGGAATTATCCGGCACGCGCCGTGTCCGGTGTTGAGCGTATAGCCTGCTCATAACCCCCGCCCTCGGGGGCGGATTTCTAGAGATTGTGCTTCTTAAGCTTGTAGCGGAGCGCGTCGCGCCCGATTCGTAGGATTCGGGCCGCCTGAGACTGATTGCCGCCGGCCGACTGCATAGCCCGCATGATGAGCTGCCGTTCCTGCTCCTCAAGAGTGCCCATTCCAGCCTCAGTTTCGCCAGCCACGATGGGTTCTTGCGCGGCACCCTGAGCGGCGTCGCCGGTTTGAAGATAAGGCGGCAGATCCTGAACGTCGATGGTATCGCCAAGCGTCATCATGCAGGCATGGCCGATGACGTTTTCGAGCTCGCGAACATTCCCCGGCCAGGAATGCATCGCCAGCCGCATCTGGGCGCGGCGCGTCAGGCCGCTGATATCTTTGCCATATTGGCTGGCGAATTTCGTAATGAAATGGCGCTCCAGCAAGGGCAGGTCTTCTTTGCGATCCTCGAGCGCCGGCACATGAATCTCGACCATGGAAAGCCGGTAGTAGAGATCCTCGCGGAAGCGCTTCTCCGCAATCTCCGTCCGCAGGTCGCGGTTGGTGGCGGCGACCACCCGCACATCGACTTTGCGCGGAGTCAGCGATCCCACGCGCAGCACTTCCTGGTTCTGCAACACGCGCAGAAGCTTGGCTTGGGTGGCTAGAGGCATGTCGCCGATTTCATCCAGGAACAAGGTGCCGCCATGGGCATGCTCGAACAAGCCGGCTTTGTCGTGCGTGGCGCCCGTGAAGGATCCGCGCACATGCCCGAACAGCTCGCTCTCGAATAGCGTTTCGACCACGGCCGAACAGTTCAGCACGACGTAGCGTCCCTGCGAGGCGGGACTCAGTGCGTGAAGCGTTCGCGCCACCAGATCCTTGCCGGTACCGGTTTCGCCGGTGACCAGCACCGCGCGATAGTGGGGCGCCACGCGCCGGATGCGCGAGAACATGTCCCACATGCTGGGGCTGTTGCCAATGATGCCTTCGAACTCGGCGCTCTCCAGCAGTTCGTCTTCGAGCTGGCTGGCTCTCTGACGCTTGCGGGCGACTTCCAGCAGCGCGCCGATTTTTTCCCGCAGCGCGGCGATCGAAACCGGCTTGTTCAGATAATCCGAAGCGCCCTTCTTGATGGCTTCGACGGCCGACTCCGTGGAGTAGTGCGCCGTCATGAGGATGACTTCCGTGGCCGGATCAAATGCCATCACCCGATCGAGCACTTCCATCCCGGTCATTCCCGGCATGATGAGATCGGTAAGCACGATCTGAGGATGGCGGGTGTGAACCAGGTCCACGCCCTCTTCCGGATCCGAGGCAGTGAGGATTTCAAGATCGGGCTGTGCTAGAGCAGTGGAAAGCATCTCCAGACTGCCTGGATTGTCGTCGATGATGAGCAGGGAGAGGGCGGGCCGGGAAGGCATAGTTGTTTATGCTAGCAAACGCTCGACTTCCGCTCGGAGCGCATCCAGGCGAATGGGTTTAGTGATATAGCCGGTGAAACCTGCAGCCATGGCACGCTCGCGATCGCCCATCATGGCGCTAGCCGTCAAAGCGATAATCGGTGTGTCAGAAAATCCCGGCTCGCGCCGGAGTTTCTCGATAACCCCGAATCCGTCCAGACCGGGCATGTGGATATCGAGGATGATGAGATCGGGTTGGATCCGTAGAGCCTCCGCCACGGCTTGCTCGCCGTCGTTGGCTTCAAAGACCTGATGCCCGGATTTTTCCAGAACCGTGCGAACCAGTTCGCGACCGGTGTCCTTGTCGTCCGCCACCAGCACTTTCTTCATGCGGCGCCCTGACTCTTTCGTTCGGCTGACTCCAGGGGAAGCGTAAAAAGAAACGTGCTCCCTTGTTGCGGCTTGCTTTGGACCCAAATCCTTCCGCCGTGCTGTTCTACCAGCTGTTTAGTGATCGCCAAACCTAACCCCGTACCTTCGCGAACGCCCTTGGTGGTCGCGCCCACCTGATGAAACTTGTCGAAGATCGCTTCGTGCTCTTCCGGAGGAATACCCACTCCAGTGTCGCTAACCGAAACCACGACGAAAGAGTCTTGCACGCGAGCGTCCAGGCCGATGCGTCCGCCTTCCGGCGTGAATTTGATGGCGTTGCTGAGCAGATTTACCAGTACCTGCTTGATGCGCAGCCGATCGGCTTCAATGGCCGTGGGAACGTCCGAAGTCGTTTCGACACGGTGCGATTTGGCGTCCGCCAGGCTTCGCACGGAGGCTAGCGACTCGGCGACGAGAGCCGTGAAGTCGAATGCCTCCGGACGCAGCTCCAAACGGTCCGCTTCGATCTTGCTGATGTCCAGGACGTCGTTGATCAGTTCCAGCAGATGCAGCGCATCTTTGTGGATGTGCTGCACAAACCTCATCTGCTTCTCATTCAGCGGACCTTCCAACTTCTCGCCTAACAGTTCGGAAAAACCGATGATCGTATGGAGCGGGGTTCGCAGCTCATGGCTCATGCTGGCGAGGAATTCGCTCTTGAGGCGATTGGCACGCTCCAGCTCGCGGTTGGTCATCTCCAGTTCCGCATTGGCTTCCGCGAGCTGCTGCGTGTAGTCTTCCCGAACTCTCCGTAAGCGTTCCTCGGCCGTTCGGCGCTCGGTTGTGTCGCGAATGATCGCAGTGACACGAAAGCCCTCAGCGGAGTCAGAGGGACTAAGGCTGATTTCGACTGGAAATCGGGAACCGTCTTTGCGGATGGCCTCGAGCGCCAGTCCGCTTCCCATGGTGCGGGTCATAGGATGCTGCCGGTAATGCTCACGATGCTCGGCGTGCCGGGCATGGAGCTCTTTCGGGATCAGAGCCTCGACGGGTTGGCCCAAAAGCTCATCGCGGCTATATCCGAACATGTCTTCAGCGATCCGGTTTAAGAGAATGATCCGGCCTTCGGCGTCCACCTGCATGATGGCGTCCGGCGCAGCTTCTAATAGTTCGCGAAATCGTCTTTCGAGGAGCACCCAGGGACTCCTTTCACAAGGGAACTCCCTAGTATTAACACAGTCCCGAGTATGGCAATCGGAATGCGAGTGTATGCAACCAAGGAGGCGTATCCATTAGAGAAGAATGGTTCGCCACGGCCAGCCTGGGTGAATTCGCCCGCGGGAGCTGCGTGTAGTCACCCAGGCAGCTGGATTTCGTAGGGATTTCCGTTTAGAGGATTTTGAGTATGACGACGAAGGAAGATCAGACAGCGCCTGCCGAAAGCATCATCCAACGTTTGGTGCGCGAGCACCGGCGGTGGCGGAGCAAGGATTTTCCATTGATCGCCCATCTGTTCGACGAGGCGCAGTCCGCCGAAGGACAGCCTCCGTGCTTGGCGCCGTTGCGGACCGCGTTTTCCAGACTCTGCGCGGAGATGGAAGGTCACATGTCCCGTGAGGAACATGTCCTGTTTCCGGCAATTTTAGAGGCGGAGACTGAGCCCCAGGTACCCGAGAAAGGCTTCGGCTCCATCCGGAACCCCATTGGCATGATCGAGCAGGAACACGATTGGGAAACCGAGCGCCTGGAGAAAATGCGGCAGATCGCCCGGGACTACAAGCTTCCCGAGGAGGCCGACCAGAAGCTGCGTTTGCTGTTCCGGGAGCTGGAAGCCCTCGAGGCGGCGATGCATGCCCACTCGCGCCTGGAAAGCAGTATTCTCTTTGCGCGTGCACTGGCGGCGGAAAAACGCGCACCTACGCAGGCGGCCTGAAGGCGGTTACTTCAGCGCCGAGAATTCCGTCGGATCGAGCCACACTCGATCGACTTTCAGCACCAGTTTCCCGTTGGCTTCCGATTCGGCGGCCACCTTCTTCCATTCCGGATCGTTCTGGAAATCCGTCCAGTGCTTTTCGCCTTCCTCGCGGCTGGGGTGCTTCAGAATGTAGATGAGCGTGTTCTTGGACAATGCCGGATCTTCCGGAACCCAATAACCGACGCTCTCCATCCCGTGCTTCTTGAAAATACGGATGGTGTCGTTTTTGAAGCGGGCCTTCAGGGCATCGAGCTTGCCATCGGCCGCGGTGTAGGTTCGCAGTTCGTAGACCGGACCCTTGGCGAACGCCAGAATCGCGGTCAGCAGGACCAGCAGAAAGAGTTTTTTCACCATGACCGTCCAGTGTACACGGCCCGCGAGGTGTAGGGGTCGGGCCCGCTCTCGGGTAAACAATGCCCGAGCCGGTATCACGGCGCGAGCTGCGGAGCGACGTAGGCGTAGAAGATCACGATGAAACCGATGACCGTCGCCAGCGTGACACTGTGGCGGATGGTGAACCGGAATAAACGCCCTTCATCGTCTCGAGACATGCCGGTAGCCGCCGAAGCGACGGCGACGCTGGTGAGGCTGATCATTTTGCCCATCACGCCGCCCGCCGAGTTCGACGACGCCATCAGCACCGGGTTCATGTTGAGCTGGTTCGCCGTCACCACTTGAAGATTTCCGAACAGCGCGTTGGCGGACGTGTCGCTGCCGGTGAGAAAAACTCCCAACCATCCCAGCCAGGCGCTGAAGAAGGGGAATAGCGCGCCAGTGGCGGCAAATCCCAGTCCCAGGGTTCCAGTCGCACCCGAGTAATTCATGAGGTACGCGAGGCCCATGACACACGCGATCGTCAGTTCTGCAAGCGCCAGCTGGCGCACAGTGCGGAAGAAGACGCTTATCAGCTTACCGGGGCTCATGCCCAGCAGGAACGCCGAGACAATAGACACGATCAGGCAAGCGGTGCCAGAAGCCTGGAGCCAGTCAAAACGATAGACCGCCGCATATGGGCCTGGTGTTTTCGCGACCGGCGGAACGATCTCCACCGCGTTATGGAGACCAGGCCAGTTGATGACTTTGCTGACGGTTCGGAGAGCGTTCGTGTTGTAGCCCCATACCAGGACGATGATCACCAAAAGGATGTAAGGCAGCCAGGCCATGAAGACTTCACCTGCCGGGTGGCGTACCGCGGCCACGTTCTGCTCGGCCAGGCTCCTTCCCTCCGCCATGGCGAACTGGTCCTTGGGCTTCCAGACCTTAAACAGCAACGCCAGACACGCCATGGCTGTCAGCGACGCGAGAATGTCGGTCAACTGCACGCCTACGTAATTCGAAACAATGAACTGAACGCCGGCGAAACTGATGCCACAAATGACACAGGCCAGCAAGACGCCCTTCAGCGCCTTCATCCCGCCCATCACCGCGATCAAGTACGAGGGCACGAACAGCGAGAGCGGGGCGCAGATCCGCCCGACGCCGGCGCTGAGACGCATCTCGGGCAGCCCCGTCACCTGCGCGAGCGTCGTAATCGGGATTCCGATCGATCCGAACGCCACCGGGCAGGTATTCGCAAGCAGGCAGATCGCCGCGGCATAAAAGGGCGAGAATCCCAAGCCGGTAAGCATCGCTGCCGCGACCGCGATCGGAGTTCCAAAACCCGACGCGCCTTCGATGAACGCGCCGAACGCAAACGCGATCAGCAAGGCCTGGAGACGGGGGTCGGAGGAAAGCGATCCGATGGAGTCCTTGATGATCTCGAATTTTCCGGTTTCCTGCGTGATGCGATAGAGCAGCACCGCGGTGAACACCACCCATCCGATGGGGAATAAGCCTTGCGCGGCGCC
>Ga0070683_100004126_pt1 | contig 11902 bp, 10 predicted proteins | sample KBSC713LmetaG_FD_64662 | JGI IMG/M metagenome (GOLD analysis project Ga0070683, IMG submission 64662) | Corn rhizosphere microbial communities from Kellogg Biological Station, Michigan, USA - KBS C7.1-3L metaG | ecosystem: Host-associated > Plants > Roots > Rhizosphere ...
GCGAGAACTTGACCACGGCCGGCGCGCCGGAGCCCAGCTCGATCCCCACGACCTTGTTGACGCTGCTCCCGCCGCCGGTGAGGAGGAGCAGGCTCCTGTCCTCTCCAGCCGAGCCGGCGACCGCGCACAGCGGCGGAACGAGTCCGGCGGCCGCCGCGCGACGCAGCGCCGGCAACGCGACCGCGCTGGTCGAGGCACGTGCGCGACGGCGAGAGGCGAGCACGGCCGTGGCGGCCGCGCCGGCGTCGAGCGGGAGCCAGAAGCGCGGCGGCCGGCCGAGGAGCGCCGGCCAGGGCCAGTGGCAGCGCACGTCGTCGAGACCCGCCCGCTCGAGTAGGCGGCGCGCCCTGCCGACGCCGCCGAGCAGCGGACGCCGCCACTCGGCATAGAGCCGTCCGTGCGGGGCGAGCATCGTCTTCGCGGCGGCGAGCGCGGACGCGTCGGGGTCGACGAGCACGGCCAGGTCGAGGCCCTCGCCGCCGTCCTCCGGGCGCGCGACGCTCGCGCACACGAGCTCGAGCGCCTCGCGCAGCTCGCCGTCGCCGAAGCAGACCGCGCGCGGCTCGTCGTCGAGGTCGAGCAGGAAGCGCCAGTCGACCCGGCGCAGCAGCCGGTTCCGCCGCTCCTCGGCGAGCGCGTCAGCCATCGGCGACCTGCTCGTAGATCGCGCCGACGCGCGCCGCGACCGCGTCCCAGGAGAAGCGCCGCTCGACCTCGGCGCGCGCGGCCGCCCCGAGCGCGGCGGCCGTGGCGGCGTCACCGGCGAGGCGGGCGAGCGCGGCGGCGAGCGCGCGCGGATCCTCGGCCGGCACGAGCAGCCCCGTCCGGCCGTCCTCGACGATCTCGTCGTTGCCGCCGATCGCCGTTGCGACGACGGGCTTGCCGGCGGCCATCGCCTCCAGGAGCGCGAGCGACGTCCCCTCGTACCGGGAGGGGAGCGCGAAGACGTCCGCCGCCGCGAGGAGCTCGCCGACGTCCGTGCGGCGACCGAGGAAGCGCACGCGGTCCGCGACGCCGAGCTCGACGGCCCGGCGCTCGAGCTCCGCCCGCTCCGCCCCGTCGCCGGCGACCGCGAACGACGCGTCCACGTCGACGGCCGCGCGCAGGAGGACGTCGATTCCCTTCTGCTGCTCGAGCCGCGCGACCAGCAGCACGAGCGGGCGTCCCGGCGCCCCGCCGAGCTCCCGGCGCAGCGCCTCGTCGCGCGGCCGGGGCGGCGCGGCCGCGACCCCGTTCGTCACGACTTCGATCTTCGAGGCCGGCAGGCGAAAGGTCTCGCGCAGCCGCTGCGCGATGTCGCTCGAGACCGCGATCCACCGGTCGACGCGGCGCCCGAGGACGGCGAGCTGCAGCCGGTTCGACCGGTCGAGGACGCCGTGGGGAAAGAGCTGGACGGTCGCGAGGGCGGGCACGCCGGCGGCGACCGCGCCGAGCAGCGCCCACTTCGCGTCCAACGGCCACGTCAGCTGGGCGTGGAAGAGGTCGGGCGGCCGGCGGCGCAGCTCGCGGACGAACGCGGGGACGTTGCGCGCGCCGCCGAGCCCCAGCGGCAGCGGCGGAACGACCCGCCGGGCCACGTCGAGCGCCTCCGCGCGCTCGAGGAGCTCGGCGATCCCCGGCTCGTCGTGGTGGAGGAGGGTCGGCGTCCAGCGCGCGCGGTCGAGGCGGCCGAGGAGCGCGAGCAGGGCCTCCTCGGCGCCGCCGACGGCGGAGCTATCGATGTAGTAGTAGACGGAGCGTTCCACGGCGCAGGTCGGCCTCGAGCTCGGCGAGCGGCCCGTCCCCCGGCGCCTCGGCCAGTGCGAGCGAGACGCCGTACCAGTAGAAATAGTCGAGGACGAGGAGGTGGTAAAGCGGCAGCCGCCAGGCGCCGAGCCGCTCGAGCGCCACGGCCGTCCGTTCGAGCGCCCGCCCGGCCCGAGACGAGCGCAGCGAGAGACGGAGCAGCACGCCGCGGAGCGCGCGCCAGCGGTCGAACTCGGTCTCGAAGTGCGCGAGCCGCAGCTCCGGGAAGGCGTCCGGCCGGCGGCGCGCGAGCTGCACCGCGGTGCGGCCCTTCGCAACCGTGTCGGCGACGAGCTCGCCGAAGCCTTTCGTGTAGCGCTGGACGGCGGCCGCCGTTTCGTCGAAGGCGAGCTCGACGTCGCTCCCTCGCAGCTTGAGGAAGAGGTCGACGTCCTCGTTGCCGTAGATGGCGAAGGACTCGTCGAACGCGCCGACCTCGAGGAACATGTCGCGGCGGATCGAGACGTTGCCGGAGTAGAAGTCGCGGGCGACGAAGCGGTGCCCGGGCTCGGCCAGGCGGATCATGTGGCGGGCGAACCGGTCCGCGATGTAGCGCGCGGCGGGCGAGCGGTCGGCGTCGCTCACCGGAACCGGGCCGAGCACGCACCGCCGCCGTCCGGCGGCGTGCGCCGCCCGGTGCCGCGCGACGAGCGCGGGCGCCGGCTCCATGTCGTCGTCCAGGAAGACGAGGATCTCCCCGGACGCGGCGCCGACGGCCGCGTTGCAGGCCGCGGCGCGGCCGCGGCGCGACGACTCGACCACGGTCAGGCCGAACGGCGGCCGGAGCCCGGCGAGCGCCTCGCCCGTCCCGTCCGTGGACGCGTCGATCGCCACGACGACCTCGAACGCTCCCGCTTCGACCTCCTGGCGCTCGAGATGGTCGAGGAGCCGCAGGAGCTCCGTCCGGCGGTCGTGGGTCGGCACGATCACGCTGACCTCCGGCTGCGGGCGGCTCATGCGCCGTTCCGTGCCGCGATCGCCGCCTCGTAGACCGTTTCGAGGCGGCGCGCGAACGCCTCCGGCGTGTGCCGCTCGAGCACGTACGCCCGCGCCCGCATCCCGAGCGCGCGCCTCGCGTCGACGTCGCGCAGCAGCTCCGCCGTCCGCTCGGCGAACGCCGCGGCGTCGTCCGCGACGGCGAGCGGCGGGTCACTCCCGCCGACGTCCAGGCCCGCGGCGCCGCGCGCGGTCGTGACGACGGGCTTCCCGCTCGCGAGGGCGTGAAGGACCTTCATGCGCATCCCGCCGCCCGTCCGGATCGGGGCGACGACGACGGCCGCCCGCGCCAGCTCGTCGGCGATCGTCTCCACCTCCCCCAGCACGCGCACGTCGGGGGCCGCGAGCATCGAGACCGAGTCGTCACCCGCGCCGGCGATCCGCAGCTCGACGCCGGGGACGCTGCGGCGAAGCGCGGGCATGATCTCGCGCACGAGCCACGTCGCCGCGTCGAGGTTCGGCGGGTGCGTGAAGTTGCCGACGAAGAGCAGGGAGCCCGGCCGCTCGTCCGCCGCGGAGACCGGCTCGCCGACGTCCACGCCGAACGGGTTGACGTCGATCCGGCCGGCCAGCGCGGGCGCGAGCTCCCGCATGTGCTGGGCGTCCCGCTCGGTGAACACCTGCAGCCGGTCGAAGCGTGACCAGACCTCGCGCTGGTAGCGCGGCCAGCGCCGCCAGTCCAGCTCGCCGACCGCCTGCCGGGCGAAAGCGACGGGCGGCGCCGGGCGGAGCTCGATCGGCCGCGGCCGCCGCACCTCGTGCTCGGTCAGCACCGAGGGCACGGCGGCGGGCAGCCGGAGCCACCCCATCGAGTTGTCCTCGGCGGCGACGACGTCGAACGGTCGCGTCGCGGTCAGGTCGTCGAGGAGTCGCTGCAGCCCCGGCGCGGCGAACCAGACCGTCCGCCAGGGCGCGCGCCCGCCCGCCCAGCCGCGCGCGAGGCCGGCGCGCCGCCGCCAGCGCGCAGCGGCGCCGGCCGAGCTGCGCCGGTCGGCGGCGTGGACGTCGACCCCGTCGCGACGCAGGGCCTCGACGGCCTCACGCTCGCCGGCCTCGTCCCCGTAGGCGGTCACGAGCGTCACGTCGTGCCGCTCGCGGAGGCCGGAGAGCGCGGCGTGCAGCACGAGGGGGATCGCGCCCGGCGCCTCGCGCCGGGGCGGCATGGGTGTCAGCAGGAGGATCCGCACGCAGCCGACAGGCTACGGCGGGGGCCTGATCGCCGTCATCCGCTTCGGCAGGCGCACCCGGCCCGCCGGAGCGAAGTAGGGCGACGCGATGCCCTGCGCGAACGCCGCCGCGGACTCGGGCGACGACTCGATCTGCCAGGCCCACGTCGTCCCGTCCTCGCTGATGTTCCAGTTGAACCAGAGAAACGCCTTGATCCGCGGGAACTTCGTCGGCAGGTCGGCGAGCGCGGCAGAGATCCAGCCCGGCTTCTTGCCGGAGTCGTCGACCGACGCGGTCTCGCCGATCATGATCGGCTTCCCCGGCGCGAGCTTCAGCAGCGCGCGATAGCTCGGCGCGAACAGCTTGGCGAACGTCGTCGAGTACTGGCCGCCCTTGTTGTACCCGTCGAGGCACGTCCAGTCGACGTACCCCGGCCCCGGGTACACGGCGTCGAACGGCGTCGACCCGCCGAACGCCGTGTTCGGGCACCACACCCACGAGACGTTCTTCGCGCCTGCGCGAACGAAGATGTCGTGCATGTGGCGCCAGGCCTGCACGTACTCGTCCGGCGTCGTCGCCTGGCCCGGCATCGTCGCCCACGGGAACCAGCGGCCGTTCATCTCCCAGTCCCAGCGCAGGAACAGCGGATGCGCGAACGCGCGCGCCTGCCTCGCCCACTGGTAGATCGGCGTGTCGTACTTCCCGGCGGCGATGTCCCGCAGCGGCACGCTCCACGAGGCCATGTCGAGGAGCTCGAGCGCGCCCGCGCGCAGGATCTTCCGGTGCTGGCTCAGCTGCGCGTTGAACGACGCCTCCCACGGCGGCGGCACGCCCCAGTGGACGATCGAGACGCGCTTCCCCGCCGTCCGCTCGAACGCGTGCCACGTGTTGTCGTCCCACGGCGCGTTCCTGTACTGGCCGCCGTAGGTCGACGGGCCCTCCATGTAGGCACCCCAGTAGATCGCCGCGCGATGCACACGGTTCTTCCGTGGCTTCGCGCTCTCGGCGGTGGGCCGCGCGGCTGCGCCCGCGACCAAACTGAGCGACAGAACGACCGCGACGGCCGCCCCGGCGGGCTTGGATTTGAACATCATGGGGAGATCAGCGGGGTCCTGCTGGCGGCAGCATAGGCGGGATGGAAGATGTTCGCCGGGTGTGGGGTAGGCTCGGGTTCCATGCGCGCCGAGAACCGGTCGACACCGCGCGCGGGTGCGGAATGACCGACAGCGTCGAGGCGACGGAGCAGCGCATCGCCGCGCCCAGTGTTTTCTCGGGGCAGAGCGCGGCAGAGCGGCCCGCGGGCGAGCCCGTCTTCGGCCGGCTGCCACTGCTTGTTGCAACTGCTGCGATCGGCCTCTTGCTCGTCGCCGTGGCCGACGCCCGCTCCCGGTCGATGTCGAGCGAATCCCAGACCCTGTTCTGGCTCGGTCTCATCGTCGTCTACGCGCCGATCGTCGGGCGTCTCGCCCACGCCGCACCGCGCCGCCTGGAGCGCCTGTCGCTCACGGTGGTGCTCGGGCTCGCGCTCTACCTCGTCAAGGTCTTTCGAGACCCGTTCGGCTTCACCTTCGCGGACGAGCTCGTGCACGCCCCGAATGCGGACGCGATCCTCCGGACGCACCATCTCTTCCACGCGAACGCGATCCTGGAGGCGACGCCGTACTACCCCGGGCTCGAGTCGGTCACGGCCGCGCTCGCGTCGCTCAGCGGCCTGACCGTCTACGGCGCGGGGCTGATCGTGATCGGCGTCGCCCGCCTGCTGATCGTGCTCGCGCTCTTCCTGCTCGTGGAGCGCCTGCTCGGATCGGCGCGCGCCGGAGGCCTCGCCGTCGCGGTGTACGCGGCGAACTCGAACTTCGTCTTCTTCAGCGCCCAGTTCTCCTACGAGTCGCTTGCGCTGCCGCTGCTCGTCGTCGCGCTGTTCGCGTACGGCGAGTGGCGCGGGGCGCCGAACAGGGCGGCCAGGATCCTGTACACGGTTGCGATCGTCCTGCTGACGTTCGCCGTCGTGACCACGCACCACCTGACGTCGTACGCGCTCGCGGTGACGTTCATCGTGATCGCGATCGCCTACCGGCTCGCCGGCTCTCGACACGACGCGCCGGGGGGATTCGCCGCGTTCGCCGTCGTGGCGGTGGGCGCGTGGCTCGTCGCCGTGGCGAGCACGACGGTCGGATACCTCACTCCCGTCTTCACGAGCGCGTTCCACTCGGTCGCCCAGACGATCTCCGGCGAGAGCGCCCCGCGCCAGCTCTTCGGCGGCAAGGCCGGCAGCGACACGAGCGGCTCCGGCCTGGTCGGCCGCGGGGCTGCGGTCGGCGGCGTGGCGGTGCTGCTCGTCCTGTATCCGTTCGGTGCGCGTGAGCTCTGGCGCAGGTACCGGCGCGATCCGTTCGCGGTCGTGCTGGCGATCGCCGGCCTGCTCGTCTTCGCCACGTACGTGGCCCGGTTCGCGCCGCAGGCCTGGGAGACGGCCAACCGGTCGACGGAGTTCCTGTTCCTCGGCCTCGCGGTCGTCGTGCCGCTCGGGATCGTCCACCTCGGCGGGCGCCTAGCCGGGAACCGGTTCGCCGTCGCGGCCGCGGCCGTGCTGACGCTCGCGTTCGCGGGCGGCGTCGTGTCCGGCTGGACGCCGTCGCTCCGGCTGGCGCAGCCGTACGAGATCTCGGCCGGAGGGAACGTCGTCCCCTCCCAGGGCCGCGCGATGGCCTCGTGGGCACTGCGCGTCCTCGGCCCGGGCCGGCGCTATGCGGCCTCCGACGCGGACGCGCGGCTCCTCAACACGTACGCCGACTCGGTCGCGATCGCCGGCCGGCATCCCGACGTGGCCGACCTGCTCAAGTCGCCGACGCTCGAGTCGTGGGAGCTGCCGTTGTTGCGGGAGCACGACGTCCGCTACGTCGTCACCGACCGCCGCCGGAGGGCATTCGACAACACTGCCGGGTACTTCTTCGGCTTCCGCAGCGGCCCGCTGCGCGACGAGCGACTGCCGAAGTCGGCGGTGCGGAAGTTCCGCCGCTTCGACCGGATCTTCGACTCCGGCGACATCGTCATCTTCAAGCTGGTCCGGCGGTGACGAGGCTCCGCGCCCTGCTCCCGGCTCTCGCCGCGGCCGTCTGCGCAGTCGTCGTGCTCCTGTCGGTGCCGGTCGCCGTGTCCACGATCTTCGCGGTGCCGCTCGTGTTCGTGCTGCCGGGGTACGCGCTGCTCGAGGCGCTGGAGCTGCGAACGATCGGCGGCGCGCAGCGCGCGGTGCTCGTGCCGGCGCTCAGCGTCGCGCTCGCGATCGCCGTCGCGCTCGTCGTCGACTTCGTGCCCTCCGGGTTGACCCAGCGCTCGTGGGCGATCGGCCTCTTCGCCGTCGTCGCCGCCGCGAGCGGCGTCGCAGCCGTGCGCGGAACGAGCGGGATCGGCCTGCCGCGACCCGTCCCGCTCGGGCTGCACCGCCTCGACGTCGTCGCGCTCGTCGTCGCCGCCGCGGTTCTCACCGGCGGCGTGATCCTGGTACGGACACCGCTTGCCGCCAAGCACGCGCAGGGGTACACGATCCTCTCGCTCGTGCACGGCAGGGGCTCGTCCATCGTGGTCGGCGTGCAGAGCGGCGAACAGCGCAAGCTGCGGTACCGCCTCGTGGTCGGCGCGCAGAACCACGTCCTCTACCGGAATCAGAACCTCATCCTCGCGCCCTCCGAACGGACGACCGTGCGGATCTCGCTGTCGCGGCGCGGGCAACCCGTGACCGCGACGCTGTACCGCGGGAAGCAGAAGGCCGTGTACAGGCACGTGTCCCTGCGGTGAGCGACATCCGGGTCGACATCGTCGTCGACAACTTCAACTACGGTCGCTTCCTCGGCGAGGCGATCGACAGCGCGCTCGCGCAGACGCATCCACACGTGGGCGTGATCGTCGTCGACGACGGCTCGACGGACGAGTCGCGAAACGTGCTCGCCCGGTACGACGACCGGATCGACGTCGTGCTGAAGGAGAACGGCGGGCAGGCGTCCGCCCTCAACGCCGGCCTCGCCCGGTGCTCGGGCGACGCGGTGATCTTCCTCGACGCCGACGACATGCTCGAGCCGGTCGCCTCCGAGCGGGTGGCGTCGGTCTTCGCGGGCGACCCGGAGATCGTCCATGTCCCGTACAGGCTCGAGGTCGTGGACGCGTCCGGCCACCGGAACGGCGTCGTCAAGCCGCCGCCGGACATGGAGTTCCCGCGCGGCGACATCGCGAGGGCGCAGCTGACGTTTCCGTTCGACATCGTCAGCGTCGGCACGAGCGGCAATGCGTTCAGCGTTGCCGCGCTTCGCCGGGTCGCGCCGATTCCGGAGGAGGAGTTCGCGGACTGCGCCGACTGGTATCTCGTGCACGTGCTCCCGCTGCTCGGCCGCGTGCACCCTCTCGACGAGATCCTCGGCCGGTATCGCGTGCACGGCTCGAATGCGTACGAGCCGCAGGAGGTACGGCTCGACCTCGAGCACGTCCGGCAGACCGTCCGCTACGCGGCGGCGACGACGCGGGCGCTGGAGCGCGTCGCCGGAGAGCTCGGGCTGACGCCGCCGTTCGAGCCGATCCTCTCGGTCGCCGATCTCGCGAATCGGCTGATCTCGCTCCGGCTCGACCCGGAGCGACACCCGAGAGCGGGCGACACCGTGACGCGACTGGTACGGGACGGCGCCCGAGCCTCGCGACGCCGCTGGGACTCGCCGGGCGTGATGAAGGCCCTCTTCGTGACCTGGTTCCTGCTCGCCGCCGCCGCGCCGCCGCCGCTGCTGCGGCGGCTCGCCCTGGACTTCCTCTTCCGGGAGCGCCGCGGCCGCGTCAACCGGCTCTTCCGTCGGCTTCGCCGGCACGTCCGCATCGACGCGGGCTCCGAGCCGCGAACGTAGCGGGCGCGCGCTGGTCGAACGCGACAGCGTCGTCTACCGTTCGCCGGTGAGCTCCCTCCAGGTCCGGCTCCGCTCGCACGTCGCCATCCCCCTCTACCGGAGCGCCTACGCGCTGATGGCGGGCGTGGCCGTGAACTCGGCGCTCGGGTTCCTCTTCTGGGCGATCGCGAGCCGCACCTACTCGACGCACGCGGTGGGCGTGGACAGCGCGGCGATCGCGGCGCTGACCTTCCTGACGGGCATCGGCGGCCTCTTCCTCGACGGCTCGCTCTACCGCTTCCTGCCCCGGGCCGGCGACGCGACCGGCCGGTTGGTGGCCGCCGCGACGGTCGTGACGGTCGCCTCGGCCACGCTGGCGGCGGTCGTCTTCATCGCCGGCCTCCACGTCTGGGCGCCGGACCTCTCCTTCCTGCGCTCGTCGGGCTGGGTCGTGCTCGTGGCGATCCTCAGCGTCGTCGGGTCGTGCCTGCTCGTGCTCGTGGACGGCGCACTGATCGGCGTCCGCCGGGCCGGCTGGGTCCCGATCAAGGGGAGCGCGTACGGGCTCGCGAAGATCGCCGTCCTGGTGATCTGCGTCGCGCTCGTCCCGCGCTACGGGATCCTCGTGGCGTGGGTCGCACCGAGCGCGCTCGTCCTGCTCGGCAGCGCCTGGCTGCTCGGGCGCCGCCTGCTCCCGCTCCATCGCGAGGCGAGCCGCGAGAGCTCCGAGCAGTTCGGCGTGGCGCCCGTCGTGCGCTACGCGACCGGCAACTACGTGGCGTTCCTCTGCAACCTCGCGTACCGGACGCTGCCGCCGCTGCTCGTCATCCACGAGCTCGGCGCGCGCAGCAGCGCGTTCTTCTACGTGCCGTGGCTCGTCTCGACGTCGCTCGTGTTGCTGACGAACAACCTGAGCGTCTCGCTCGTCGTCGAGGGGAGCCTCGACCCGCGCGAACTGACGCTGCAGACGAGGCGCGCGCTGCGCCAGTTCATCCGGCTGATCCTGCCGATCAGCGGCGTGCTCCTGGTCGGATCGCCGTACATCCTGCGCGTCTTCGGACAGGAGTATGCGTCGCACGGCGCGTCGCTCCTGCGGCTGCTCGCGCTCGGCCTCGTGCCGGCGTCGATCACGATCATCGCGATCGGCGTGGCCCGGGTGCAGGACCACGTCAGGCTGATCATCGTGACGCAGTTCGTGCTGGCCGTGCTCGTGCTCGGCCTCGGCGCCGTCTTCATCCGCGCGATCGGCCTGGAGGGCTTCGGCCTCAGCTGGCTGATCGCGCAGACCGCCGTCGCAGTCTGGCTCTCGAGGCGGGAGCTGCGACCGGTGCTGAAGCCGCCGCGCCGGTTGCGGAGGCGTCAGATGCTGCGGCTGGAGGCACTCGAAGGAGAGGTGGACCGATTGGAACGCGACTTCCGCGAACGGATGACACGTCTCGACTCGCCGGAGCGGGCCCGGTGACGCAGGCCCAGGCGTTCTACGTCGTCGGCGGCCGCCAGCGGGCGCCCCGGTCGGTGCTCGAGCAGGACCAGGCGTGGCAGGGGTACGACCAGGGTCTCGTCCTGCACGTCGAGGCCGAGAGCGGCGAGGTCTCGACCGCCTTCACCTACGTCTCGCCGCCGGACGTCGTCGCCGAGGACGGCGCGGTCTCCTTCCAGGCGTCGACGCTGCACGACGGCCGGCTCTACGCGTGCACGGAGACCGAGGTGATGGTCTACACGCTGCCCGGCTTCGAGCAGCTCGAATACGTCTCACTGCCCTGCTTCAACGACGTCCACCACGTCCGCCGCAGCCTGCGCGGAAACTTCCTCGTCGCGAACGCCGGGCTGGAGATGGTCGTCGAGGTGACGCCGCAGGGGGAGATCGTCGAGGCCCTGAGCACCCTCGGCGAGGATCCGTGGGCGGGATTCGACCGGACGGTCGACTACCGGAAGATCGACACGAAGCCGCACCGGGCCCATCCGAACTACGTCTTCTACCTCGGCGACGAGGTGTGGGCGACCCGCTTCGAGCAGGGCGACGCGATCTCCCTCTCCCCTGCGGGGCGCCGGGTCGACGTCAGCGGCGAGCGGATCCACGACGGCCTGCTCCACGAGGGGCGCATCTACTTCACGACCGTCGACGGGAAGATCGTCGTCGTCGACGCCGAGTCGCTCGAGCGGCTGGAGACGATCGACCTGACGAGCTTCCACCAGGACCGATCGCTCCTCGGCTGGTGCCGAGGCATCCTCGTGGACGGCGAGCACCTCTGGGTGGGCTTCTCGAGGATCCGGCCGACGCGCTTCCGCGCGAACGTCGGCTGGGCGTCGCGCGGCTTCCGGCACAGCAAGCCGACCCACATCGCGTGCTACGACCTCGCGCGCCGCGAGTGCCTGACGGAGATCGATCTCGAGCCGGCCGGCCTGAGCGCGCTGTACAGCATCCTGCCGGCTGGTCGCTCCAACGACTGAGACCTGCCTGAAGGCAGGTCTTGCACTGCCGCCTGCATTCATGCAGGCGGTAGTCGTTCTGGATCGCGATGACAGTCGTACGTCTCGCCGCCGCTCCACGGCCACTCCGCCGCGGTGGCGCAGAGCCCGGCGCGAACCGGGTTGTCGGCGACATACCGGAGGCATTCCGTGAAGTACTCGTCGCTGTCGACCGGCTTCGCCTCGTACGGACCCTCGAAGAGGTGCCCACTGCGGTCGTGCCGCCTGTTGAAGCGGTGCGCGAAGCGACCGTTGAGCAGGTGCATGGCCTTCGGGAGCGGATGCTCGGTCTCGACGACGAGGTGGTAGTGGTTCGGCATCAGGCAGTACGTGTGGATCAGCCATTCGAACTGCTTCTTGACGGTCATCAGCATGCGCAGGAACGTCGAGTAGTCGGCGTCGTCGAGAAAGATCTTCTGCTTGCCGTTGCCGCGCAACGTCACGTGGGAAAGCACGCCACGGACGGTACGCGGAGAATGCGCACGGGATTGTGAAAAAGGAACGACTGAGACCTGCTTGAAAGCAGGTCTCCCGGATGGCGCCTGGCTTCAGCCAGGCGCCAGTCGTTCAACGACGTTACGGCGTCGAAGCCGATGCCGGGGAAGGGCGAGGCCGGCCGT
>Ga0070683_100004127_pt1 | contig 11901 bp, 11 predicted proteins | sample KBSC713LmetaG_FD_64662 | JGI IMG/M metagenome (GOLD analysis project Ga0070683, IMG submission 64662) | Corn rhizosphere microbial communities from Kellogg Biological Station, Michigan, USA - KBS C7.1-3L metaG | ecosystem: Host-associated > Plants > Roots > Rhizosphere ...
GCGTAGAACAGCAGCCACCCCGCGTCGGCCCAGCCGCCCGCCTGGAAGTCGCCGTTGAGCTGGCTCAGACCATAGAGCGTGTCGGCGGCCAGCAGGCCGGCGCCCGAGGCCATCAGCAGCCGCACGCTGGTGTTGCGCACGCCGCCCACGGCGATCCGCGACAGGATGCTCAGCAGCAGGATGTCGCCCAGGGGATAGGCGATCGAGATGCCCTTCTCCATGCCGGTCAGATGCGGGTTGTTCAGGTACGGCATGATCAGGAACATCCAGGACAGGAAGCCGGCGCCGACGGTCAGGATGAGCGCGTCGAGGAAGCTGGCCCGGTCCCGCACGGCAGCGCCCGACCGGGTCAGCGTCGCCAGCCCGAGCACCTGCCCGGGGAAGCACAGGCCGAGGAAGATGACGTCGGCCACGGACGGGAAGGCCGTCTCGTGCATGGCGTCCAGCACGGCGGCGGTGATGCTGCCGGCGCCGAAAGCGAAGATGCCGAAGCCCCACAGCAGCCACGGCACCGTTCGCCGGGGCCGGTTGCGAATCACACCAACCACCACGCCGGCGGTACTAACAAGCACATATGTCGTCAGGACCAGCGGCCGACTCGCCGGCACCGCCACCAACATGACGGCCAGAACGCCGATGCAGCCCCAGTAGCCCCAATAGACCCGTTTGGTCATGCCAGACCCCCGTCGGCTTGTTCGGCCGGTACCGCGGGTATCTGAATGTTCTTCCAGTTGTCATCCAATTCAGTGATCTATTTCCGTACTGCGTTCTGTATACAGTTGAGGTGTGACCGATACCGACAACCGTGTTTTCAATCTGACCCAGCGAGCGCCCCTCGGTGACGGCGGCCGGTACGAGAGCATCGAACGACTGCAACAGGCCGGGCTGTGGGACCAGGTGATCGACGAGGTCGACGGCCGGCGGATCCGCATCGGAACGCAGTGGTATCAGGACTTTGCCTCGTGCAACTACCTCGGCTTCGACCTCGAACCGGCCGTCGCCGATGCGATCGACGTCACCGTGCGGCAGTGGGGCAGCCACCCGAGTTGGTCCCGCATGTTGGGAAGCCCGCGCCCGTACATGACGATCGAAGAGCGGCTCGCCGAACTGCTCGGCGCGCCCGATGTGCTCGCGTTGCCGACGATCAGCCAGATCCACCTCTCCGCGATCCCGGTCCTGGCCGGGCCCGGCGGGCACATCTTCCTCGACTCGCGGGCCCACCGCACCATCTACGACGGGTGCGTGCACGCGCGTGGGCTCGGCGCGACCGTGCAACGCTTCCGCACCGGCGACCCCGATCACCTCGAGGAGTTGTTGCGGGCCACACCGGTCGGCGGCTCGCGGGTCGTGTGCATGGACGGCATCAACAGTATGACCGGCAACGCCCCGGACCTCGGCGCGTTCGTCCGGATCGCGCGCGAACACGGCGCCGTGCTCTACGTCGATGACGCGCACGGCTTCGGGGTCATCGGCGAGCGGCGATCCGACGAGACGTCACCCTACGGCGCCCGCGGCAACGCCGTCGTGCGCCACTTCGGTGAAAGCTACGACGGCATCGTCCTCGTCGGCGGGTTGTCCAAGGCATACTCGTCGTTGTTGGCGTTTGTGGCCAGTACACCGGAAATCAAACGACTCCTGAAGGTAGCGGCGGCCACCTATCTGTTTTCCGGGCCGACGGCGACCGCGTCGCTGGCGTCGGTGCTCGCCGGGCTCGACATCAACGCCGAGCGCGGCGACGCCATCCGGGCCGACGTGTACCGCAAGACCGCGCGCATCCTCGAGCACCTGCGCGTGTTGAATGTGACGACGCCCAACACGTCCGGCTTCCCGCTCATCGAGATTCCGTTGCAGGATCCCGAGGATTTGGACTATGTTGGCCGTTCGCTGCTGGAGCGTGGCATCTACGCGACTCTCGCGCCATACCCGGGCGTGCCGCGCGACCAGGTCGGCTTCCGGCTGCAGATCACCGCGGCCAACACCGACACCCAGATCGACGCCGTCCTCGACGTGCTGAGTTGGCTGGCTGACTCGGCCGCGCACGGTCGCGTGCTGCTGCGGCCGGCGGTGGCGGCGTGAGGTGTTACGGCGTGAGGTGTTACGGCGTGAGGTCAAGGATCCAGTGGTTGCACCGCATCGGGCGGCCCTCATAGTCGAGGTCGGTTTGCCCGATGTTCGTCCAGCCGAGCCGCGCCCCGATGAGGTTGATCACGGCGTTGTCGACGGAGGTGAAACCGTGCAGTCGCGTGGGCCCGAGCTCGGCGCGCGCCCGCTCGGTCAGCTGGCGCAGCGCCTCCATCCCGAGGCCGCGACCGCCCCGGCCGGTGCGACCGGGCAGAATCATGATGCCGATCTCGTTGACGTCCTCGCCCTCGAACGGGGTGCGGAACACCGCGACGATGCCGATCGCGTCCGGACCGTCTTCTGTGTGGATCGTGTAGAAGAGCTCGCCGTTGTCCATCCGTTCGAGCCGTTCGCGGTGGATCCGCTCGGCCTCGCCGGCGTCGAGCACGCCGCCGAGGTCGCGCTTCACCACCGAGCTGGCTTCCAGGGCAACGGTCAGGGGCAGGTCCGCGTCGGTGTACGGGCGCAGTTCCACGCTCATACTCACAGTTTGAGTGCCGGTTCCAGATGGGCAAGCGACTCGTCGACGAGCGCAGCGATATCAGCCGTCGGGTTGTCGGCGAGCGCGATGAGCGCGGTCATGGTGGCGCCGATGACCGCCCCGGCAAGCGTGCGCGCCGCCGGGTCGTCGACCGGGCGGCCGGCGCGCTCGGCGACGAGCTCGGTCAGCAACCGGATCGCGGCCCGAAGCTCCGACGTGGTGAGGATCAGCAGGAGCCGCTCGCGAAGCTCGCCCGACTCGGCGGCCGGCAGCCCGGCGAGAAGGTCGTGGATGGAGACGACTCACTAGGCGACCGCGTTCACGCCAAGGGCCACGGCGACGCCGCCCAGCGCGGTCGCCCGGTCGGCGAACTCGCCGCGTACCACCTCGACCGCGTTGACGCTCACGGCCATCGCGGTCTCGGCCAGCCCGCGCAGCAGCGGATCACGCAGCAACGGCTCGGCCGCCGACAGCGCCCCACCGAGGATGATCCGCTGCGGGTTGATCAAGTTGACCAGGCCGCCCAGTGCGAACCCGAGCTGCGTACCGGCGTCCGTGATGAGCCGCCGGCAGCCGGCGTCGCCCTGCTCGGCCAGCTCGATGAGGTCGGCGAGATCGTGCAAGGACGGGTGGGCGATCCGCGCGTGCGCCAGCAACGCTCGCCCGCCGGCCGCCAGCTCGAGACAGCCGCGGTTGCCGCACCGGCACACCGCTCCGCGCGCGTCGACCGTCACGTGGCCAACCTCCCCGGCCGTCCCGGCCGAGCCCCGGTGCAGCTTGCCGTCGATCATCAGCCCGGCCCCGACCCCGGTGCCGAGCTTGACGTACACGAGGTCGGCACAGCCCCGCCCGGCGCCCCAGATGGACTCGCTCAGCACGCCGAGGTTGGCGTCGTTCTCGGCGTGCACCGGCGGACCGAGCCGCGCCTGCAGTGCCCGGCCCGGGTGCAGCGCGGCCCAGCCGGGGGAAAGGTCGGGGGAGCTGATCCGGCCGTCGGGCGTGATCGGTGCCGGGATGCCGAGCCCGACGGCGACGACGTCGGTTCGCGTCGCGTCGACGTCGGCCAGCGTCGCGTCGGTGAGCCGGGTGGCCAGTTCCAGGCTGTCGCCGGGCCGGTCGTCGGCGTCGAAGTCGGTACGCTCGGCCCGCTCGGCCAGTACGGCGTGGCTCAGGTCGGCGACGATCACGCGTACGTGCCGCCGGCCGACGTCGACCCCGACCGCGACGCCGGCCCGGCGGGTCAGCCGCAGCACCGAGGCGGGCCGGCCGCCGACCGGCTTGGAGGCCGCGCCGTGCTGCTCCGACACGAGGCCGAGGTCATTGAGGTCGGTCAACGCCGCCGCTACGGTGGGTCTGGACAAACCGGTCAAGGTGACCAGCTCGGCCCGCGTCCGGGGCCCGAAGGCGCGCAGCGTCTCGGCCACTCGGCGCACGTTGCCGCCCAGGTCGGCCTCCCACTGCACGGTCATTCGCGAGATGGTGCACGTTCACAACAGGTTCTGTCAACGTTGAGCAAAACTACGGCCTGAACCGGTTAAAAATCCTTCCTGTGACCTCGTTGTCATAGAGAACTCCTGCCTCACATTGCAGCCCTGTCACAAGTCGAGTGTCAGGAGTTGACAGAACTTTCACCAGCGGCCAATGTGCCGGTGGACAAATCACAGACCATGGAGGACGGATGCGCTTGTCGAAACGAGCAACCGCAGCCGCTGCAACTTGCCTTGCTGTCGCCCTCGTCGCGAGCGGCTGCGGCGGCGACAAGGACAGCGGCAGTGGCGGTGGTGGCAACAAGAACGTCGAGGTGTTCACCTGGTGGGCGGACGGCGGTGAGAAGGCCGGGCTCGACGGCCTCGTCTCGCAGTTCAAGACCGACTGCTCGCAGTACACCTTCGTCAACGGCGCGGTGGCCGGCGGCGCCGGTGCCAACGCCAAGCAGGTGCTCGCCTCGCGGCTGCAGCAGGGTGACCCGCCGGACACGTTCCAGGCCCACGCCGGCGCCGAGCTCACCGACTACATCAAGGCCGGGCAGATCGAGGACCTGAGCCAGGAGTACAAGGACTGGGGCCTGACCTCGGCCTTCCCGAAGGGCCTGATCGACAGCCTGACGGTCAACGGCAAGATCTACTCGGTGCCCGCCAACATCCACCGCGCCAACGTGCTGTGGAGCAACACAAAGGTCCTGCAGCAGGCCGGCATCACCGCCGCGCCGACGTCGCTGCCGGAGTTCTTCACGCAGCTCGACACGCTCAAGGCGAAGGGCGTCGCCACGCCGCTGGCCCTGGGCAAGGACTGGACCCAGCAGATGCTGTTCGAGGCCGTGCTGATCAGCGACCTCGGCGTGGACAAGTTCAACGGCCTGTGGAACGGCAAGACCGACTGGGCCGGCTCGGACGTCACGACCGGTATCAACGACTACAAGAAGGTCCTGTCCTACACGAACAAGGACCGCGACACGTTCGACTGGACCGACGCGGAGAAGCTCGTCATGGACGGCAAGGCCGCCTACCAGCTCATGGGTGACTGGGAGGCCGCCGACCTCGACGCCAAGGGCTTTAAGGACTACGCCTACGCGCCGTTCCCCGGCAACGCCGATGCCTACCAGTGGCTGGCCGACTCGTTCGTGCTGCCCAAGGGCGCAAAGGACGCCGAGGGCACCAAGTGCTGGCTGAAGACCCTGGGCAGCGCCGCCGGCCAGAAGGCCTTCAACACCAAGAAGGGCTCGATCCCGGCCCGCACCGACGCGGTCCCGACCGACTATCCGAAGTACCAGCAGTCCGCGATCGCCGACTGGGCCAAGGACAAGGCCGTCCCGTCGTGCCCGCACGGCTCCGCGTGCTCGCAGGGCTGGCAGGGCGCGGTGAACTCGGCGCAGGGCAAGTTCTCCAGCGACGGCAATGTGGCCGCGCTGCAGACGGCGCTCGCCGCGGCGGCCAAGCAGTTCGCCGTCACCAGCTGACGTCTCACATCGGTGGGGCGGGCCTCGGCTGAGGTCCGCCCCACGACCACGGAGGAACACTTGTCCAAGCTGCGCCGCTGGGGCCCGGGTCTCCTGCTGCTCTCGCCGTCGCTCGTCGTGCTCGCGATCTTCGTGTACGGGCTGATCATCTGGACGACCAAGCTGTCGCTCAGCGGCAAGCACAGCGCGATCGACGAGAGCAAGTTCGTCGGGCTGAAGAACTTCACCGACCTGTTCACCAACGACATCAACGACCGGTTCGTTCACTCGCTGAAGAACCTGCTCATCTTCACCGTCGTGTTCATGGTCGGCACGCTGATCCTCGGCCTGTTCTGGGCATTCCTGCTCGAGCGCGGCGTTCGCGCGGAAGGCATCTTCCGCTCGATCTACCTCTTCCCGATGGCCATCTCGTTCGTCGCGTCCGGCGTCGTGTGGCGCTGGCTGATGAACTCCGGCACCGGTGACCAGGCCGGCGGCATCAACGCGATCTTCGGCAAGCTGCACCTCGGCTTCCTGGAGAGCACCTGGTGGACCCACCCGAAGTGGGGCATGGCGGCGATGGCGATGCCGGCGATCTGGCAGCTGTCCGGCTACGTGATGGCGCTGTTCCTCGCCGGGTTCCGGGGCATTCCGGCCGAACTGCGCGAGGCGGCGCTGGTCGACGGGGCCAGCACATTCCAGTTGTACCGGCGGGTGCTCTTCCCGCAGCTCACCCCGACGGCGCTGTCGGTGATGATCATTCTCGGACACATGTCGATGAAGATGTTCGACCTGATCATGTCCGTGTCGGGCGCCCAGTGGATCACCGAGGTGCCCGCCGTCTACGTCTGGCAGACGCTGCTCACGAGCGACTACGCCAAGGCGGCGGCGATTTCCATCGTCCTGCTCCTGCTCGTCGCGATCGTCATCGTGCCGTACCTCATCTACAACAACCGGGTGGAGCGCAGCCAATGACGACGACCATCGAACCCGCGGTCACCGTCACCCCGAAACGGACGACCAGCACCGTCAACCGTCGCTCGCCGGTCGGGCGTTTCATCACGTACCTGCTGCTGCTGGTCTTCCTGCTCATCGTCCTGATGCCCGCGTACGTGCTGATCGTGACCAGCTTCAAGTCCGGCCGCGAGATCGGCGTCAACGGTCAGTGGAGCCTGCCGTCGGAGTGGACCTTCGCGTCCTGGAACAAGGCGTGGACGGCGCTCGGCCCGTCGTTCTTCCGCACCTTCGAGCTCGCGATCCCGGTCGCGGTGATCTCCTCCATCCTCGGCGCGGCCAACGGGTTCGTGCTGTCGCGGTGGCGCTTCCCGGGCGCCGACATCGTGTTCACGCTGATCCTTTTCGGCATGTTCATTCCGTACCAGGCGGTCATGATCCCGCTGCGCCAGATCGTGCAGGAGATCGGCCTGCCGCCCGGCATCTCGACGCTCGTGTTCGTGCACTGCGTCTACGGCATCCCGATCTGCACGCTGATCTTCCGCAACTACTACGCCACCACGGTGCCGATCGAGATCATCGAGGCCAGCCGCGTCGACGGGGCCGGCCTGCTGCGCACGTTCTGGTCGGTGATCCTGCCGGTTTCCGCACCCGGCTTCGTGGTGACCGTGATCTGGCAGTTCACCTCGGCCTGGAACGACTACCTGTTCGCCATCTTCATGTCCAACACACGCAACGGACCGATCACGATCGCGCTCAACGCGCTGGCCGGCGCGCAGTCCCCGGACTACGCGGCGTCGATGGCCGGCGCGCTCATCGCGTCCCTGCCGACGCTGGTCGTCTACATCGTGCTCGGGCGCTGGTTCATCGGCGGCCTGATGGCCGGTTCCGTGAAGTCGTAGGGCCGTTTCATCCGGATACAACACCGGTATCCGGATGAAACGGCGCCTTGCCGGACCGCCGTTTCGCCTCCGCCTCGGCTCGGCCCCCCTTCTGAAACAGGCGCTAGTAAACTCCCGCCGTGACCGGGACAAACGGGGACGGGCGTCGCGGCCGGTTGACGGTCGCGGGCATCGCCCGGCTGGCCGGGGTCTCGGCCCCGACGGTCTCCCGGGTGCTCAACGGCCAGACCGGGGTGGCCCTGGGCACTCGCCGCCGGGTCGAGGCAGTGCTGCGCGAGCACGGGTACCAGCGGCCCTCGACCGCCGACCGGGCGCCGCTCATCGAGCTGGTGTTCCACGCCCTGGACAGTCTGTGGGCGCTCGAGCTCATCCAGGGCGTCGAGGAGGTCGCGCGGGAGAACGAGCTCGCGCTCGTGCTGACCCAGATGCAGGGCCGGCTCACGCCCGGCAAGGCGTGGACCGAGCAGGTGCTCTCCCGGCGGCCGCACGGCGTCATCGCCGTCCTGGCCGACCTCACCGCGACCCAGCAGCACCAGCTGAGCAGCCGCTCGGTACCGCTGGTCACGGTGGACCCGACCGGCGAGCCGCTGCACGAGACGCCGTCGGTCGGCGCCACCAACTGGACCGGTGCGCTGGTCGCCGCCCGCCATGTGCTCGGCCTCGGCCACCGGCGCATCGCGATGCTCGGCGGCAACCAGCGCTGGCCGTTCTGCCGGGCCCGGATGGACGGCTTCCGCGCCGCCCTGGACCTGGCCGGCGTGCCGGTCGACCCGGCACTCGTGCGCATCGCCCCGCTCTACGTCGACGGCGGTCTGCGCGAGGCGACCGCGCTGCTGCAGCTGCCCGAGCCGCCGACCGCCATCCTCGCCACCAACGACCTGCAGGCGCACGGCGTCTATGAGGCGGCCCGCCGGCTCGGCGTCCGCATCCCCGAGCAGCTGTCCGTGGTCGGCTTCGACGACCTGCCGTTCACCCGCTGGGCCGGGCCGCCGATGACGACCGTCCGGCAACCGCTGACCGCGATGGGCGCGACCGCCGCGCGGATGGTCGTCTCCCTGGCCGCCGGGGCCGATCTCGAGCAGCCGCGCGTGGAGCTGGCCACCGAGCTCGTCGTCCGCGAGAGCACCGCGCCACCCGTCTGAAACTTTCTTCCCTGGTACCGGGGAATCGCCTGGTCGGCGTCGTTTCGCGAATCCCGCCCTTGTTTCGTCGAAATGATTCAGCCAAGACTGCGAGACGTTTCATCGACATCGGGAATCATCGATGATCGGAGTCTGTGCATGACCAGACGCACCGCCGCGATCGGGGGGCTGCTGACAGCGTTGCTGACGGCCGCCGCACTGATCCTGCTCGCTCAACCGGCCTCGGCCGCCACCCTCACCCAAGTCACCAACTTCGGGACCAACCCGACCAACCTCCAGATGCACATCTACGTGCCCAACCAGCTGGCCGCCCGGCCCGGCGTCCTCGTCGCCGTGCACTACTGCACCGGCTCCGGGCCGGCCTTCTACTCCGGGGCCGGCCACGAGTTCGCCACCCTGGCCGACCAGTACGGGTACATCGTGATCTACCCGTCGGCCACCCGCAGCGGGCAGTGCTTCGACGTCTCCTCGCCGGGAGCGCTCACGCACAACGGCAACAGCGACCCGGTCGGGATCGTCTCGATGGTCCGGTACGTGCAGCAGCACTACCCGACGGTCGACAGCTCGAAGATCTTCGTCACCGGCCTGTCGTCGGGCGCGATGATGACCAACGTCCTGCTCGGCGACTACCCGGACGTGTTCGCCGCCGGGGCCGCGTTCGCCGGCGTCGCGTTCGGCTGCTTCGCCACGACCGACGGTTCGATGTGGAACAGCGCCTGCGCCAACGGGCAGATCACCAAGACCCCGCAGCAGTGGGGCGACCTCGTCCGCGGCGCGTACCCGGGCTACACCGGCCGGCGCCCGCGCATGCAGCTGTGGCACGGCACGGCCGACGACACACTGCGGTACCCGAACTTCGGCGAGGAGATCAAGCAGTGGACCAACGTCCTCGGCGTGAGCCAGACGCCGGTCTCCAGTGACTCGCCGCAGAGCTCCTGGACCCGCACACGGTATGGCGCGAACACGACGCAGGCGCCGGTCGAGGCGATCAGTGTCCAAGGTGGATCGCACAACGCCCTCGTCGGCGGCATGGCCGCGTACACGATCGCGTTCTTCGGGTTGAACAGCACGACGCCGACCAGCCCCCCGCCGACGACCCCGAACACGTCGCCGTCGCCGTCGCGGACGTCGTCGCCGCCGCCCGGCGGTGCAGCGTGCCGGATCAGCGACACGATCAGCGCCTGGAACACCGGCCTGACGTCGAACATCACGATCACCAACACCGGCAGCACGGCCATCAACGGCTGGACGCTGGCCTTCACGCTGCCCGGCGGGCAGAACATCACGTCCGGCTGGAACGCCACGTATTCGCCGACGAGCGGCGCGGTGACCGCTCGCAACATGTCCTACAACGGCGTTCTGAATCCGGGTGGCTCCACGACGATCGGCTTCCAGGCCACCCACAGCGGCAACACCGCCGCCCCGGCCGCGTTCACTCTCAACGGTGCGGCCTGCACCGTCGCCTGAAAGGACTCAGCTCATGCAGACAAGACGGCGCATTGCCGTAGCGGCGGTGGCCATCGGGCTCGTCACCGGCACGGCGGTCGTGACCCTCACCAACACGGCGTCGGCCGGCACCACGCTCGGCGCATCGGCCGCCGAGAAGGGGCGCTACTTCGGTGCCGCGGTCGCCGCCAACAAGCTCTCGGACTCCGTGTACGTGGGGATCCTCGACCGTGAGTTCAACATGATCACGCCCGAGAACGAGATGAAGTGGGACGCCACCGAGCCGCAGCAAGGGGTGTTCAACTACTCCAGCGCCGACGCGATCGTCAGCCACGCGCAAGGCCACGGCCAGCGGATGCGGGGCCACGCGCTGGCCTGGCACTCGCAGCAGCCGGGCTGGGCGCAGAGCCTGAGCGGCACCGCGCTGCGCAACGCGATGGTCAACCACATCACCAACGTCGTCACCCACTACAAGGGCAAGATCTACGCCTGGGACGTGGTGAACGAGGCGTACGCCGACAGCGGCGGCGTCCGCCGTGACTCGAACCTGCAGCGCACCGGCAACGACTGGATCGAGGTCGCGTTCCGCACGGCGCGGGCCGCCGATCCGGCCGCCAAGCTCTGCTACAACGACTACAACACCGACGGGCAGAACACGAAGTCCAACGCCGTCTTCGCGATGGTGCAGGACTTCAAGTCCCGCGGCGTCCCGATCGACTGTGTCGGCTTCCAGTCGCACATCAACAGCGGCTCGCCGCTGCCCAGCGACTACCAGGCCAACCTGCAGCGGTTCGCCAACCTCGGGGTCGACGTGCAAATCACCGAGCTGGACATCGCCGGCTCGGGTACGGCGCAGGCCAACACGTACGCGAGCGTCGTGCGGGCCTGCCTCGCGGTGTCCCGGTGCACCGGGATCACGACGTGGGGCATCCGCGACAGCGACTCGTGGCGCAGCGGCGACACCCCGTTGCTCTTCGACGCGAACGGCAACAAGAAGCCGGCGTACACCTCGACGCTGAACGCCCTCAACGCCGGCTCTTCGACCTCCCCGCCGCCGGTCTCGACCCCACCCGTCACGACTCCGCCGGCGTCGTCACCGCCGCCGACCGGAGGCGCTTGCTCGGCCTCCGTCTCGCTCAACCAGTGGAACACCGGGTTCGTGGCCACGGTGACCGTGACCGCCGGCTCGTCCGGCCTGCGCGGCTGGCGGGTCGCCATGACGTTGCCCAGCGGCGCCACGATCACCAACAGCTGGAGCGCGACGCCGAGCGGGACGACCGGCGCGGTCACGTTCACGAACGTCTCGTACAACGGCACGGTGCCGGCCGGCGGAAATACGCAGTTCGGCTTCCAGGCCAACGGCAACGGGCAGGGTATGAGCCCGACCTGCACCGCGCTTTAACGCCCGACTGCGAGGATGATGCCGAGCACGACCAGTGTGAGGACCGCGAGCGCGAACGCGATGGCCAACTGCCGCGCGTTCGCGCGTCGCGCGGCCGACTCCTCCTCGGCCATTTTCTCGGCGAGCGCCGGATCGGGTGGCAGGTCGGCGGTGACGGCGCGCAGTTCCGGATGGGTCACCGCCCGTAGTACCTGAGCGACCCGCTCGCCGAACTCGTCAAGCGTGAGCAGGCCGGCCGCGGTGTGCCGTTCGAGGGCGGTGATCACCCGCTGGCGGTCGGCGTCGGAGGCCCGGAGCCCTGACTCGGTCACAGCCGCCAATTATGGCGTTTCTTAGGGCGGACATAAATGGTTGCGATCCGGTAACGTCACGCCATCCCGACGCGTCACTCGGCGCGACTCGGACCGACCAGGAGGCGTTGTGACCAACCGACCAGGTCAGAGCCTTTTTGTCATCGAGCGGATCCTTCGCGATCGACAAGGCATCTGGCAGCAGATCATCGCAGAGCGTGATCTCGG
>Ga0070683_100004128_pt1 | contig 11901 bp, 9 predicted proteins | sample KBSC713LmetaG_FD_64662 | JGI IMG/M metagenome (GOLD analysis project Ga0070683, IMG submission 64662) | Corn rhizosphere microbial communities from Kellogg Biological Station, Michigan, USA - KBS C7.1-3L metaG | ecosystem: Host-associated > Plants > Roots > Rhizosphere ...
GACGCGATCGGCCGCCTCGACTGCCTGGGCGCGCCGGCCGGCTACACGCGCGACACGCGCTTCGTCGTGCGCTTCACGAGGAACGGGCACAACGTCTACCTCGCCACCGCCACGCCCGACGCGGCGGAGGCGGCCTGCCTGCGCGCGGTGGGCGCCGTAGCGCGCTAAAGGCTCCGGGCCACCTGCCGATCGAATAGGTCGTATGCCGAATCCCCGGCCGTGCCGGGGAGCGGGGGACCCAAGTTGTCCCGGGGCTAGTTCCGCGGTGATCCGCGGGAGGCGCCAAGACCTTCGCGCCAGCCCGTCAGCTAACCCCGCAGGCCGAAGAAGGAGACCCAACCTTGCGCCCCACGACGCTATTCGCCGTGCTGTCTTGCGCTGCAGCCCTCGCCGCCACGGCGAGCCCTGCGCTTGCGGCCGACAACGGCGGAACCCCCACAAACAGTGCCGGTGGCACTTCCTCGCAGTTCAGCCCCACCGAGGTGACGGGCGGCGGAGCCCCCACCACGCCGGACACGGTGGACCCCAACACTCCCGCGCCTCAGGCCGCGCACACCGCGGTGCTGCACGGCAGCGTGGCCGTCGCTCCGGCCGGCGCTCCCGAGGCCGTGAGGCTGGCCATCGCAGCCGCCAACCATCTCCGCCACAAGCCGTACGTCTGGGGCGGCGGCCACGGGTCCTTCAGGGCTCGCGGCTACGACTGCTCGGGCTCGGTGTCCTACGTCCTCCATGCCGCGGGGCTGCTCAGCTTCCCCGAGGTGTCAGGCGCGCTCGCGCACTGGGGCGTGAAGGGCGAGGGCAAGTGGATCACGGTCTACGCCAATGCCGGCCACGCGTTCATGATCATCGCCGGCCTGCGCTTCGACACGAGCGGCGAGGGCCAGAGCGGTCCGCGCTGGCGTCCGGAGTCGCGCTGGCTGCGCGGCTTCCATCGCCGCCACCCGGCGGGGCTGTAGTTACTTAGGCCGCGGCGCGGGCCTGCACGGCGGCGGGACGCCAGAGCGCGTCGTCGCCGATCGGCTCGCGCTGCGCCACGCCGCGCGCCACCAGCTCCACGAGCGCCTCGGTGGCCGCGGCGTCGTCGGGCTCGTCGTTGCGGGCGGCCATCGCCAGCGCCACCTCGCGGGTGGTGAGCCCGTACGGGAGCTCGCTGAGCAGCCCAGCGGGCTCGGTCGGGCCGGGCCGGCAGCCGAGTGTGGGGTCGAGGTTGGCCACGCACACGTCATAGACCGCGAGCGGCTGGAAGCCGCCGGCCTCGAGCCGCTGGTCGCCGCGCTCGAAGATCAGCGACGGCGCGGTGTAGCGCTCCACACCGTCCCGGACGGCGGTCTTGCCCTGGAGCGATGAAGGCGACCCGGCGGCGCTACGCGCCTCCGCGCGGTCGCGCTGATAGGCCTCCTCGACCTCAGCGGAATCGATGCGCGACATGATCGCGTCGACGTCGAGCTCGGGCGCGCGCGAGAGGGCCGCCGCGATCTCCTCGTCCTCGTCCATCAGCAGGGTGGACGTGAACCAGCCGAAGCGCAGGGCCCGCAGCGCGATGTAGCCCTGCTCGATTCCGTCCATGCGGGCGGACACCACGGCGCGGCAGGCGCGGCCGGTGCCGGGCACGCGCGTGCGCGGCTCGCTCTGGAACGGCATGCCGAAGCGCTTGAAGCGCGTGCCCATCGCGGCCTGGCGCTCGGGCGTGTAGCCACGCGCCTCGTATTCGGAGCCGTTCTCGGTCAGCCCGATGAGGACGATGCGCCACTCGAGCTGGTCGCCGTAGCGCCAGCGCAGGGTGGTGATGGCCGGCTCGATCGAGTACGCCCACGGGCACCCCGGATCCGTGATGTGCGTGACACGCACAGCTCCCACTTACGGGAGGTTAGCGGAGTCGGACTTCTGGGACGACGTCGCCAAATGGCGCGTCCAGACCAAGTCGGGCAAGGACGCAGGGAAGCCGTAGTGCTATGCACACGGCTGACCGAGGACGCAGCCGGGCGCAGGTATGGCGCGTCAGTTGGTGACGACGCGGAACGCGCCCCGCATGAACGGGTGTATCCGGCAGAAGTACGTGTACGTGCCAGGCGCCAGGTTGGTGGGCGTCGACCACGTCTGCTGGTTGTTGAACGCCGTGAAGCCCGCGGGGCCGAACCCGAGCTGCCCCGAGTCGAAGCCGCCGGCGCCGTTGGCGATCGGGTAGCTCACGCCGTTCGACAGGTTGCACGGCGCCTGGCAGGCCGTGATCGAGTGCGAGATCTGGAGGTTGAAGGGCGTGGCCGGGGTGCCGTCGCCGTTGACGAACGTGAGCGACTGGCCGACCGGGATCGCCGCCGGGTCCTTCCCGGTCCCCGGCGCGCTCAGGTCCCCCTGCTGGTACTTGAAGTCCTCGATCTTGACCGTGTTGTTGGCCACGGGCACAGCCGGCAGCGACAGTGGATTGGCCAGTCCTGGCGCGGTGCCGCCGTGCACGTTGTTCTCCTTCAGGTGTCCGTGGGTCACGTGACCGCCGAGCGGCACGGTGTGCTTGAACGGGTCCACGCCCTTCCGGGAGTTCTGCGCGACGTAGACCATCATGATCCCCATCGACTCGTACCAGGACCCGCGTTTCGAGTCGTAGGTGGTGGTGGTCCTGAGGATGTCGCCCTTGCGCAGGTGCACGCGCCACTTGGGCGACGTGGCCGTCATCGCCATGTCCCACGACGTTGGCGCGCCGTGTCTGAAGTAGCGCGCGTAGGAACGGAACAGCCGAACCGAATCCGGAACGTCGCCGGGCACCGGCCCGCGCTTGCGCGCCGTGACGGCGGAGCCCGGGCGTACCGCCATCAGGTCGTCGTACAGCCCGCCGGGGTGAATGTGTCCGGCGGTGGCCACCAGCGTCGCGTCATACGGAAGCGTCCACTGGTTGAGCGCCCGCCCGTTGCCGTAAGGGCTCGGCGCCTGGTCCGGGAACGTGTACTTGCCGTTCGTCCCGCTGCCGCGGAGCACGTCGAACACCGGATAGGCGTGGCCGTTCTCCACGTCCATCCAGACCGGCTTGACCGGCTTCATCTTCCGGCCGAGCTTGGAGTGCAGCGGCACGAAGTCCACGTCGTAGGTGATGTAGACCCGGTACGGATGGTTCGTGAGGTCGTGGATCATGTAGTTGATGATCCAGTGGTCCGACGCCTTCACGGGATAGCCGTAGGGCGCCGGGATCGAGAAGGTCGTCTTCTCCTCGCCTGAAGCGAAGAAGCGCTCGGCCAGGCCTGGCGCCGTGGCGTCCTGGGCGCCGGTGTTGAGCCACACGCCGTGGTGCAGGTGAAGCTTGTAGGTGGGCGGGATCGCGCCGCTCGTGGTCACGAGGTTGGGCCTGATCCGCGTCACGTAGCCGTCCTGGCTCGGCTTCTCGGTGGGCTTGGCCTGGCCGGCCAGGATGAGGTTCGAGCCGGGACGGATGTTGAGCGGCCCGTAGCGGAAGTGCAGGTGCTGAACGCCCTTGGGGCTACGAGCGGAAGCGGTCGCGGGCATAGCCACGACGGCCAGCGCCACGAGGGCCAGAAGGATGGGGTGGAGGCGCTTCACGAGAAGTCAGGCGCGGTCGTCCCGACCGCCGCACAAGGATAAACGCAGGCGAGACACTTGGCGACCGCGTCTCAGGAAGTGCTGGGCGCGGTTTCCGTCTCGGTCGTGTCGGTCCGCCGCGGCTTCGCGCGCCGCCGCGCCTCCTCGAGCAGCTCGACCAGCGAGTCCTCCAGGAAGAGCGCGAAGTCCTCGAGGTCCGGCATCGCGTCGTAGTCGGCGAGCAGGCCGAAGTCGAGGCGGCCGTTGTAGCTCATGATCGCCACGGCCAGCGCATGGTCCTCGGGCAGGAACGCCATGGGCACGAGCTCCTCGAGCTCGCGTCCGAGCAGGTAGAGCGGGAACTGCGGGCCGGGCACGTTCGTCACGATCAGGTTGAAGAGGCGGGTGGAGAAGTTGAGCCGCGACGCCTGCGCGAGGAGCGTGGGGGGCGCGAAGCCTTCGAGCCCCGCGATCACCTCGGCTCCGAGCGCCTGCTTGGACTCCTTGAGTCCCTGCATCGCCTCGCGCACCCGATCCAAAGTGAGCACGGGATCGTCGGCATACACCGGCAGCGGCCCGCGCATCGCGGCGATCCGATTGCCCAGGGCGCCGCGCTCGTCCTCGGTGCGGATCGACACCGGCACGAGCGCGCGCAGCTCGACGCCCTCGGTGCGCACGCCGCGCAGCGTGAGCCAGCGGCGGAGCGCGCCCGTGACCACCGCGAGCACCACGTCGTTGACGGTGCCGCCGAGCGCGTTCTTGATCTCCTTGAAGTCGTCGAGCCGGCTCTGCACCCAGCGCACGCGGCGGTGGGGGCCGATCGGCACGTTCAGAGGCGTCTCGGGCGCCGGGTTGAGGCCCGCCCAGACGATCTCGCCGAGCCCCTCGGCGGCCTCACGTGCCTCGCGGAGTGCGTGCTCGGGATGCCGGACGACGCCCGCGGCGCGCCCCGCCAGCTCGAACGGGAACTTCGCGATCCCCATCAGACCCTCGGCCACGAGCTCCGTCTGCGACGGCTCGCGCTCAGGCGTCCACGGCTCGAGCTCGTGCACCGCCTGCGGCACCGGGCCGAGGTCGAACAGCACGGTGGCGAGATCGACTCCCGAGATGCCGTCGACCATCGCGTGATGCGTCTTCGTGATGAGAGCGAAGCGGTTGTCGCTCATCCCCTGCACGAGCCACATCTCCCAGAGAGGCTTCGATCGGTCGAGCCGCTGCGAGAAGATGCGGCCCGCCAGCAGCCTCAGCTCCTCGATCGAGCCCGGTTCGGGCAGCGCGGTGTGGCGCACGTGGTACGCGATGTTGAGCCGCGGATCGTCGATCCAGAGCGGCCTGCCCATCTCAAATCGCGGGAATGCGAGCTTCTGCCGGTAACGCGGAACGAGGTGCAGCCGCGACTGCACATGCGCGACCAGTTCCTCGTACGCGGGCGGCGGACCCTCGAAGACGAGCACGGCGCCCACGTGCATGTGCGAGGCGCGTCCCTCCTGCGCCAGGAACGATGCATCGACCGCGCTCAGGCGGTCCATGTGCCTCGTGGCCACCGACTGAGCCTATCCGGCGTCTCTTCACCACTCAAGGCACAGGGCTCCGTGGCCGACTACGGGATTGTGAGCTCGCCACAAGGTGGAATTTCGAGCATCGTGAGGGCCTGGGCCACCCGGGGCACGTCGCGGCGTGCCCGCAGGCAGCGCGAGATCGTGCTCATGGAGGCCAGTTCCGCGCTCGTGGCGTTCGGCCGCACGCGTGAGGCGGTCGAGGAGATCGCCGTCAACGCGGTGATGGCCATGGTGCCGAAGGCTCGCGGCGTTCGGGCGTCGATGTTCCGCGGCGACGAGAGGACCATGACGATCACGGCCGCCGCCGGCGACGACGCCGACGCGATCGTCGGTCACGCCGTCGAGCTGAGCCCGCGCTCAAGCGCGCGACTTCTTCGTGGCGAGCCCGTCACGGCCCGCGACATCACCGCAGAGGAGCGCGCCGCCAGCATGTCCGCCGCCAAGCTCGGCGACCTCTACAGCGCCCCACTGCTGGCGCACGGCGAGCTGACAGGCGCGCTCATGGTCACCTCCGACGGCCGGCTGCCGCACGCCTTCGAGGAGAGCTTCCAAACACTTACGAGCCACGTGGCGCTCGCCCTCGAGAGCGTCGCGCTCACCGAGGACCTTCGCCGCAGCGAGGAGCGCTTCCGCTCGCTCGTGCAGAACGCCTCGGACATAATCACCGTCGTCGATCTCGAGGGCACGATCGCCTACGAGAGCCCCTCGGTCCAGCGCATCCTCGGCTACGACTACGAGAGTCTCGTGGGAACCCCGATCCTCGACATGATGCATCCCGACGACAAGCAGGCCTCGATCACGTTCTTCCTCGAGGCGGCCAAGACGGGCGAGGTGACCGCACCGGTGCGCTGGCGCGTGCAGCACGCCGACGGCTCGTGGCGCTACGTCGAGACGATCTACAAGAACCTGGCCGACGACCCCAACGTCGGCGGCATGCTTCTCACGACGCGTGACGTGACCGACCGCAAGGAGCTCGAGGACCAGCTCGCGCACCGCGCGTTCCACGACGCGCTCACCGGCCTCCCCAACCGCTCGCTCTTCACCGACCGCGTGTCCCACGCGCTCGCCCGCCGCGTGCGCGAGCCGGGCCGCATCGCGGTGCTGTTCCTCGACGTGGACGACTTCAAGACCGTGAACGACAGCCTCGGTCACGCGGCGGGCGACGAGCTGCTCGTGGCGGTGGCCAAGCGCATCGACGGATGCCTGCGCGGGGGCGATACCGCGGCACGCCTTGGCGGCGACGAGTTCGCGGTCCTGCTCGAGGACGTGGACGATCCGGCCGAGGCCGCCGGCGTGGCCGATCGCGTGCTCGAGGCACTGCGCCCGCCGTTCGACATCGACGGCAAGCGCACGTTCGTTTACGCGAGCATCGGCATCGCCACGAGCACCGGCACACCGGGCGAGCGCGCCGAGGAGCTGCTGCGCAACGCGGACGTGGCGATGTACATCGCCAAGCGCCGGGGCAAGGGAAGCCACGAGTTCTTCGAGCCGGACATGCACCTTGCCGCCGTCAAGCGCCTCGAGCTCAAGGCCGAGCTCGAGCAGGCGCTCGAGCGCAACGAGTTCGTCATCCACTACCAGCCGGCGGTGGACCTGGCCAGCGGGAAGATCACCGCGGTGGAGGCGCTCGTGCGCTGGAACCACAACGAGCGCGGGCTCGTGCCGCCGCTCGACTTCATCCCGCTCGCCGAGGAGACCGGGCTGATCGTGCCGATCGGCGGCTGGGTGCTTCGCGAGGCCTGCCGCCAGGCGCGCGAGTGGCAGCTCGGCTACCCGAGCGAGACCCCGCTGTCGGTGGGCGTGAACCTCTCCGGTCGCCAGCTCCAGGACGCGACCGTGGTGGATGAGGTTCGGGGCGCTCTCGAGGAGAGCGGCCTTCCGCCCGGCAACCTCATCCTCGAGATCACGGAGACCGTGCTGCTCCAGGACGCCGATGCGGCCGCGCTCACGCTCTCGCAGCTCAAGAACCTCGGCGTGCAGCTCGCGATCGACGACTTCGGCACCGGCTACTCGTCGCTCGGCTACCTCGACCGCTTCCCGGTGGACATAGTGAAGATCGCCAAGCCGTTCATCGACGGCGTGGCGCACGGCCCGGACGAGTCCGCGGTGGCCGCCGCGATGATCACGCTCGGCGGAACGCTTGGCCTGAAGACCGTGGCCGAGGGCATCGAGGACGCCGACCAGCTCGCCGAGCTGCGCGCCCTCGCCTGCGACCAGGGCCAGGGCTTCTACCTGGCCCGCCCGGTGGCGCCCGAGGGCGTCTCCGCACTGCTCGCCGCCGGCGAGCTCCCGGCCAGCGCATAGTCACACGCGACAATGAGCGGGTGCGCCCCGTCGTCGCTGCCTTTATTGCTGCCGTCCTCCTGTTAACCGCACCGACGGCGGAAGCACAGCTCAAGACCCACCGCTTCGACGCGCACGGAGCGATGAAGTGGGTCCGGATCCAACTCAACTACGGGCCACGGCCGGCAGGCTCAGCAGCGTCCCGAGCACTCGCCAACCGTCTGCACTCCGCACTTCCGCACTCCGCACTCCAACCCGTACCGGGCGGCCTGCGGAACATCGTCGACGTGGTCCCGGGCAAAGACAAGACCGACGTCGTGGTCGTGGGCGCGCACTACGACACGAAGGACATTCCCGGCTTCCTCGGCGCGAACGACGGCGCCGCGGGCACCGCCGCCATCTTGGAACTGGCCCGCCACCTGCCACCCCGGCACCTGCGACCCACCATCGTCTTCGCTCTCTTCGATGGCGAGGAGAGCCCGGACGACACGCCGGACTCGGAGTTCGAGCAGACCGGACTGCGCGGCAGCAAGGTGGCCGCCAAGGCCTACAGGGACGCGCGCGCGATGATCCTCCTCGACTTCATCGCGCTGCGGAACGTGCGGCTCCAGCGCGAGCAAAGCTCGGATCCGCTGCTGTGGGCGAAGTTGCGCTCCTCCGCCCGCCGGGTGGGCGCCCAACGAGTGTTCCCGCCCGGCGTCGGCCCGGACATCCTCGACGACCACAGCCCGTTTGAGGACGTCGGCGTCCCCTCGATCGACCTGATCGACTTTCGCTATTCCTGCTTCCACCTACCCTGCGACGACCTGTCGCAGGTATCTGAGAAAAGTCTCAACCAGGTAGGTGAGACGGTCCGGGACCTTCTCCCTAGACTCTGACTCCCGTTATGGCGAACGTCCTCGAGAAGATCTATCTCGCGGCGCCGCGCGGCTACTGCGCGGGCGTCGATCGTGCGGTGCAGACCGTGGAGCACGCCCTCGAGCTCTACGGGGCGCCCGTCTACGTGCGCAAGGAGATCGTCCACAACAAGCACGTGGTGGAGGAGCTTGCCGAGCGCGGCGCGATCTTCGTCGACCAGGAGACGGAGGTGCCGGAGGGCGAGACCGTGGTGTTCTCCGCTCATGGCGTGGCGCCGAGCGTGCACCAGAACGCCGCCAAGCGGCAGCTGCGCACCATCGACGCCACCTGCCCGCTCGTGACAAAGGTCCACGTGGAGGCACGCAAGTTCGCCGAGGAGGGCTACACGATCATCCTCATCGGCCACGACGGGCACGAGGAGGTCGAGGGCACGATGGGCGAGGCGCCTGAGCGCATCGTGCTGATCGAGAGCGAGGAGGACGTGGAGCAGCTCGAGGTCGACGACCCCGACCGCGTCGCATACATCTCGCAGACCACCCTGTCGGTGGACGAGACCTCGGACATCATCGAGCGGCTCAAGGAGAAGTTCCCGAACATCACCGGGCCGCGCACCGACGACATCTGTTACGCCACAACCAACCGCCAGCTCGCCGTCAAGCAGATGGCGGGCGAGTGCGACCTCGTGCTCGTGATCGGGTCGCGCAACTCGTCCAACTCAAACCGGCTGGTCGAGGTCGCGCGCTACCACGGTGCCGAGTCCTACCTGATCGACAACGAGTCCCAGGTGGAGGAGGAGTGGCTCGAGGGCAAGCGCGTGGTGGGCATCACCTCAGGCGCGAGCGCGCCCGAGAACCTCGTGCAACGACTCGTGGAGTTCTTCAGGAAGCGCGGCGTGACGGACATCTCCGAGTTCCACGTGGTGCAGGAGGACGTGCGCTTCATGCTGCCCAAGCACATCCGCACGGCGCTGGCGGGGCAGGCCACCTAGACACGCTCATGGCCGGCCGCGGGCGTCCCGAGCCGGACCCGCAGCGCTGGCGCCGCAACTATCGGGACGAGCTGGACAGCGCCGCGCTGTACCGGCAGATCGCGAGCGCGGAATCGGACGAGGGTCTCGCGTCGGTCTACCGCAAGCTCGCCGAGGCGGAGGAACGCCACGCCGAGTTCTGGGCGAAGCGTCTGCGCGACGCCCGCGAGCCCGTGCCGAGGGCGACGGTGGGCTGGCGTGCGCGGCTGCTGGGCTTGCTCGCGCGGCGCTTCGGCGCCGCTTTCGTCGTCCCCACGATCGACGCGATGGAGCAGGCCGACGCCGGCTCCTACGACGCGCAGCCCGAGGCCGCCGGAACCGAGCTGCCCGCCGACGAACGCTCCCACGCCCGCCTCCTCAGCGCAATCGCCGGCCAGCAGCCCGGCGGCCTGCAGGGGCCGGCGATCGCTCGGCTCGAGGGTCGCCACCGCGCCGCCAGCGGCAACTCCCTGCGCGCCGCCGTGCTCGGCGCCAACGACGGGCTCGTGTCCAACTTCAGCCTCGTGATGGGCGTGGCGGGCGCGCAGCTGTCGAGCACCCAGATCCTGATCACGGGGCTGGCCGGCCTGGCGGCCGGTGCGGGCTCAATGGCCATGGGCGAGTGGATCTCGGTGATGAACGCGCGCGAGCTGTACGGCCGCCAGATCGCGATCGAGCGCGAGGAGCTCGAGGAGGCGCCCGAGGAGGAGCGCGAGGAGCTGGCGCTCATCTACCAGGCAAAGGGCCTGCCGCCCGACCAGGCCGCCGAGCTGGCGGATCGCTTGATCTCCTCGCCGGAGCAGGCGCTCGACACGCTGTCGAAGGAGGAGCTCGGCATCGATCCGGACGAGCTGGGCGGGTCGGCCACCGCGGCGGCGGGCACGTCGTTCGTGCTGTTCGCGATCGGGGCGGTCATCCCGATCGTGCCGTACATCTTCCTTTCGGGAACGCTTGCCGCCGTTCTGAGCGCCGTCCTGTGCACGCTGGCGCTGTTCGGCATCGGCGCGCTCATCACGCTGGTCACCGGCCGGTCGGTGCTCTTCTCCGGCACGCGCCAGGTGGTGATCGGGCTCGCTGCCGCGGCGCTCACCTTCGGGATCGGCCGCCTGATCGGCACGGCCGTTGGCTAGCGCTCTGGAGCGAGCGGCGTGAACTGGAAGCCGTGTAGCCGCAGGCCGGGATCCTCGGCCTCGACCACTCCGTCCGGAACCTCGTAGATCCCCGGCTCCCCCGTGCCCGAGAGCACGGCCCATACGCCGCCCGCGCGGAAGCTCTTCACCCGGGCCCCGGCCCCCGCGTCGGCAGCCTCGATGTAGTCGGGGCCGTCGCTCCAGTCGCGCACGAGCTCGAGCCGCCCGCGGTCGGCGGGGAGCGCGATGTCGGCGGTCTGGGGCTCGAGCTTCACGCCGGGCTCGTCTTCCGGTCGCAGCGCGCCCAGCGGCTCCGGCAGGGAAAGCTCCGGATCGATCTCAAGCAGAAGCTCCTGGATCGCCCGCTCGGTGGCCAGGTACTCGCCCTCGCCGTAGTGCACGAAGCGCAGCCAGCCCGCGCGGTCGAACAGGTAGCGGGCGGGCCAGCCCTGGTTGCCGTAGAGCCGCCACACCTCGAAGTCGGGGTCGAGCGCCACGGCGTATTCGATGCCGAGGCGTTCGACGGCACGCTCCACACCGGCGCGATCGCGCCCAAACGAGTAGCCAGGCGAGTGCACCCCGATCACGCGCAGGCCGAGGTCGGCATAGCGCTCGTGCCATGCGCTGAGATACGGCTGCGTGCGCAGCGAGTTGACGCGCGCGTAGTCCCAGAACTCGACCAGGACGGCGTGGCGGCCCAGCTCCGTCTGCATCCGCAGGAAGGCGACGCGAAGCCATTCGAGCCCGCCGGGGAACTCAGGTGCGGCGATTTCTGCGTCTGGCGGTGTCCTCACGCGAGTGCACCATATTTCGCAGATTCCGCAACTTGCGGGCTGCTGGCTGTTTATAGTCAGGCAGCCTCCCGGGCCGGGAGGCCGATTCGCACCCCAAATCAGGCCCCAGGAGAGATGATGCGCAGACTCGTTGTTCTGATCGCTGCCGGCGCGACATTCTTCGCGCTGGTTGCCACCGGCTTTGCTCTGACCACCAACGACGCCTCGTTCACAGGCTCGTTGAGTCACAAGGGCAAGCCGAGCAAGAAGAAGCCGGCTACGGCGTCGTTCCACACGATCACCAACTTCATATCGACCGATGGCAACCAGCCGAACGTCGCCAACACCACGACGATCTTCTTCCCGAAGCAGCTCGTCAACAACGCGAAGTACTTCCCCTCGTGTTCGAAGGGCCAGATCGACGGCCAGTCGAGCATCCCGGCCAAGTGCAAGAAGGCGCTGGTCGGCAGCGGTAAGGCGACTGCCGCGGGCGGCAACCCCGGCACGCCGATCAACCCGGGTCTGACCGAGAACCTGACCGTGAAGGCATACAACGGCCCGAAGGGCAAGTCGCTGCTCCTGGTCCTCAACGGCAGCAGCCCGCTGGCGATCACCAACCGCGTGATCGAGGGCAAGATGTCCAAGACGCGCGGCAAGTTCGGCTTCAAGCTGGCTTTCACCGTTCCGTTCGACCTGCAGTACCAGCAGGGTCTGCAGACGCCGCAGACGCACTTCGACGTCAAGATCAAGTCGATCACGACCAAGGC